>Ga0184626_10000874_pt1 | contig 10020 bp, 11 predicted proteins | sample PLM3_60_b1_FD_133142 | JGI IMG/M metagenome (GOLD analysis project Ga0184626, IMG submission 133142) | Groundwater sediment microbial communities from an aquifer in East River, Colorado, USA - PLM3_60_b1 | ecosystem: Environmental > Terrestrial > Soil > Riparian zone | place: USA: East River... | reverse complement strand
CCTTCCACACCGTCCAGGATGTGGATGACAAGATCGCCGCGATCCACGGAGCGGAGGGAATGACTCACGCTGAACCGTTCCAGCCGATCGTTGATCCGCGCTTTGCGACGAATGCCGGCCGTATCCACCAGCAGACAGGGCTCGCCCTCCAGCTTGAAGGGAGTGTCCAGCGCATCTCGAGTGGTCCCGGGCGTGGAGTCAACTACGGAGCGCTCGAAACCTAGCAACCGATTGATCAGAGTCGATTTGCCGACGTTGGGCCGCCCGACTACGGAAATACGGAGCGGCGCCTTTTCCTCGGTTTTCTCATCACTCTCTTCGGCATTGGGGAACTGCTGAACAACCTCATCCATCAGATCGGAGATACCCAACCCATGCTCCGCCGAGATTGAGAACAACGGGTCGATCCCTAAAGCGTAAAACTCGTAGAGATTATCGGCCCTCTGGCGCGAATCGATCTTGTTGACGGCGAACAACACGGGCTTGTCCTCTTTGCGCAACAGACCAACCGCTTCTCGGTCCAACGGATTCAGCCCCCCCTTGCCATCGAGGAGAAAAAGAATGACATCCGCCTCCCTCAATGCGAGACGGCTCTGTTTTTGAACGCTTTCTTCAAGGCCTCCCTCGGCGTCAGTATCCAATCCACCGGTGTCGATGAGCTGAAACTTCCTCCCGGCCCACTCCGCCTCGCCGTAGTTGCGGTCCCGTGTGACGCCGGGAGAGTCGTCAACAATTGCCTTGCGTTCACCTAGCAGTTTATTAAACAGGGTCGATTTGCCGACGTTTGGACGGCCGACGATAGCCAGGACCGGCGACCTGCGCGAGTGTGGCGTCTTCAGTGCTGATGACTCAGCCATCTCACAATCCCATCTCTGCCAGCGCATTAGGGTCCTGCGTCCAACCCTGATCGACTTTGACGAACAGTTCCAAAAAGATCTTACAACCTAACAGCGCTTCGATCTCTTCTCGGGCGCGCTGGCCGACCTCTTTCAGCATAGAGCCTCGCTTGCCGATTAAGATCGGCTTGTGCGATTCGCGCTCGGTGATGATCGTTGCCTTGATCACAATCAGATTCTTTTCTTCCTTCTCGGTGAACTCATCAATCGTCACGGCCACCCCGTAAGGAATCTCTTCGTGGGTGAGAAGAAAAATCTTCTCTCGGATGATCTCGGAAGCCACGAAACGTTCGGTTTGATCGGTGAACTCTCCCTCTGGGAAGTACTGAGGTCCCTCAGGCAACCACTTCTCCACGATCTCCAAAACCAGCGGCACGCTCTCACCCTTGAGTGCACTGATCGGAATGATCTCCTTAGCGGGCAAGAGTTCCGAGCAACGTTGTATCAGCGGCAGCAATTTGCCTTTGGCGACGAGATCGATCTTGTTAAGCAGAATCAAACTCGGAGTCTTGAGCCTGCCCAGGCTGCCCGCGATCCTTTCCTCTTCGGGTCCGATCCGCTCGCGTGAGTCGAGCAACCAGAGCACGCCATCCACTTCGTGAAGCGTCTGCAAAGCGACCACCACCATGCGCCGGTTCATCAAGGAGTGAGCTTGATGAATACCGGGGGTATCGATGAAGACGATCTGCGATTTCGGGCTGGTCCGAATCCCCGTAATCCGGTTGCGCGTTGTCTGCGGCTTGGGCGTTACGATGGCGACTTTCTCGCCCAGCAATTGATTGAGCAAGGTCGATTTTCCGACGTTTGGGCGACCTACGATGGCGATATAGCCGGAACGAAACGACCCCTTCTCCGCGCCCTTGTTCTCGGCGTTTTCCTTTGTCATAAGTTTCACTAAGACAAGACATCATTATGTCACGCCCGACTCGCTGTTCAAGATTGCAAGTCGAATTCGGCGCAGGGATTAACTAAATCGTGCCGCTCGCCTTCACACCGCTCATGAAAAAGCGCCTTACGCCTCGCGCGTCTGAGATGATCGAGCGCTCGCTGTGCTACTTTCCAGAATTGCACGGCAAGACGATTACAGTGGGATTGACGCGCAAGCATCTGGGCAGCGCCAGTATCAGTTATCGTGCCGGCGCTATTTCGCGTCTTATCATTCGGCTCAGAGTTCGCAAGGTGAGTTATCAAACCATCGGCCACGAATTGACGCATCTCGTCCAGGGGTTGGCCCACGGTGACCGGTCGACCCCGCGCTCAGTGGCGCGATCCAGGATTCCGTCGGGAGAAAAGCAGTGCGACATCTGGACCTTGGCGCGGCACCCCTTGTTCTGCGATGACCCGCCGACCTACCTGCGACTGCCGCGCATTGTTCGAGATCAGTGGCGGCGTTACGCCAAGCCAGTCCGTACCCTTTGCGTGGCCGCCATAGAAAAACGGCAAAGCCACCGTCTCTATATTCGCTGGCTCGAGTCGGAAATCCGCCAACTCCCCCGGAGTTTACCGGACAAAAAATCAGGCGTGCAAATGGAATTGCCCTTCGATCCCATCTTATCTATCTAGGGATTCAGCCCGTGTCCCGCGATATAGTCTCAACGGCAAGAGCAGCAAGCCGCCTAGAAGGGTCAAAACACCCGCCAGAAGAAACACCGAGCCGATACCGTATTTGCCGATGAGCCAGCCCGCTACAATAGGCGTCGGAGACGTAGCGAGCTGCATCATGAGGGAAGAAAGCCCGTAGGACGTAGCCTGGAGCTTGGAACCCGCAACGTCCATGGCTGCTGCGAAAGTGACATTGAGCAAAGTATAGAAAAAAAGACCGATAGCACCCACTACGAAAGCCAGCGGGACGCCCGGCGCCACGGCCCTGAGCAAAGCGAATAGTATTCCTAAAGCGATGAACGAAGGAAACAGCACGGCCTTGCGACCCAAACGGTCCGAGAGATAGCCCAAGATCGGCTGAGAAATAATCCCCATCGCATGAAGAAGGGCAATGTAAACACCAAGAGCGAACGGCGAGTAGCCAAGGTGCTCCTGAAGGTAAATGGGCAAGAATGTGATAATCACTATCCGCCCCATCTGCATGAAACCCGTGGCCAGCGTGATGCCAACAAACGTCGAGTTCTTTGTCAGCGCCACCATTTCTCGCAGGTGCTCGGAAAGCGCTGCTGGTTTTTCCGCTTGGCTGAACTGTCGCGCTAAACCACTCCGGATCAGGAGCGCGATTATCAAGGCCGGCGCCAGTTGCACGGCTAAAAAACTGTTCAACGAAATGCTCACCAAAAGGAACCCAGCGACGAGCGGAGTGAGGGTGTCGCTGATTGTCGCTCCCATGCCGTGGATCGACAATGCCGTCGCACGCCGCTCGGGAAAATTGTTAGAGAGCGCAGCAGCGGCCGCCGGATGCCAAAGCGCTGTTCCCAACCCAATCAAACCACACCCGATCAAGACCCAAGCGAAGACCGGAAGGACTCCCATGAGAGAGTACCCCACTCCCATGGAAAGAAGTGCCGAAGCCAAAAGCGGCGCTCGGTGGCGGGAAAGCGAGTCGGCCAAAATCCCGCAAGGCAAATCCATCGCTCCGTTGACCAGCTGCCGCACTGAGCTCAACGCGCCCACCTGGACATTGCTTAACCCTAAGTCGGCTTTAAGAGACGGGAGAACGACGGGAAAAAGCTGCTGGAACCAATGAATAGCGAAATGGCCGCCGGTGATGATAGCTAACAGTCTAACTCGGCCCGCGCCCAGCTCTCGCCCCATAGCCAATGGATTTTGCAGTTTCAGAAGGTGCGAGGTGATCTGCTTCTGCTCCAACTTCATCCCATGCACGATATACATTATTTCAGGGAAGAAAGCGTCCGCCTATCACCGTCACGTTCCCTTGTCGTGATAGCCTGACACGAGCATCCGTATTTGTTGTTGACATGGGAACTGTCCCTCGACTACATCCAGTTAAGCTCAACCCTAAGCGACAAGCCGCAGAGCTTGCACGGCCCCCTGGATGCGCCTTGCATTCTATCGTGAGCAGGAGAAAACGATGAGAGTTAGAAAAATCGGTTTTATCGTCCTCTTCCTCACCTTAGTTATCGGTTTGCGTGATGAAACTTTCGGTCAAGGCTCCCTGAAAAGAGTTCGAATAGGATTCCCCGCGACCAACATCGGCTATCTGCCTTTTTTTGTCGCCGATCATAACGGATTCTACCAAAAAGAAGGAATCGATCTACAGCTCATCCTGCTGCGGGGAGTTCTCGCCAGCACGGCGATTCTCACCGGAGAGATTGACTACAGCGCAGCTGTAACCGGCGTCATTGCCTCGGCCGTCCATGGACGTCCGATGAAGGTTTTGATGTTCACCAGCGACCGACCGCTTTTTTTTCTGGTGACCAGAAAGGAGATTAGAGAGCCGCAGGCTTTGATAGGGTAAGAAAATCGGCACCGGACCCTTAGGGGGTACCACACCGATGCTCGCAGAGAACCATTATGGTCTGGATCCCGCGCGCGATGTTTCGATCCTCCCGCTGGGTCAGGCAGGCTCTTCGCGTATCACCGGTCTCGACAGCGGCGTTGTGGACGCCATGATTCTTTCCGTCCCCGACATAATTTCGCCAAGGGCCAAAGGCTATAACGAACTGCTCTTTTTGGGAAAGATCGTGGACTTTCCTCAACAGGGCTTCGGAGCTTCCGATAAGAAAATCCGCGAACAGCCCGACGAGGTCTTACGGATGGTCCGTGCAACTTTGCGTGGTGTACAGTTCATCGCGGATGAGAAGAATCAAAACCGAGGTCCAGGACATCATCCTGAAGCAGTGGACGATGACGGAGCGGAAACTGGCGGCGGAAATGCTCAAATACCTTCGCATGACCACGACCAACGATGCCTCGGTAAGCCCGGCCGGCGTCCGGTTTCTCATCGATGTGGCGAGAAACGAAGCTGGGATTACAAGGCCGGTGGCCACCGCAGAAGTCTTCGACCAGAGCTTCATCGATCGAGCATGGAAAGAAATGGGGATAGGAAACTGACGCCATACGGATCGAAAGGTTCCGGAACAAATGCGGGAAGGGCTCACTCGGAGAGGTGGAGAAGTGTTTTCACGGCGAATCCGGACTGCTTCCCTTCAGAATGGCGCTCACCTCTTCAGACTCTTCCGCTGTAAGAGCCCAATCGGCTGCATCGACATTGCTCAAAACATGTTCCACTTTCGTCGCGCCGGTGATCACGGAACAGACCTGCGGCTGCGCCAGCAACCATGCCTGAGCCAACTCGTTGATCTTTCGGCCTCGACTGTCGGCCCATATCGCCAGGTTCCTAAGGATATCGTAGTTGTTATCGGTCATGCATCGTTGCACGTAACGGTCTCTCTCGCCACGGGAACCCGGGGGTGGCGGCTTTGCCTTGTCGTACTTGCCCGTTAAGAACCCGCCCGCCAACGGATGATAGGGAACAAAGCCGACGCAACGGGCTCTACAATAAGGCAAGACCTCCCGCTCTACGCTGCGGTCCAGCAGGTTGTACTCGGACTGCAGCACGACAAACGGCGTCCAGCCGCGCAGCTCCGCTAGGAGATTGGCATGCGCCAACTGCCAGGAAGCATAAGCCGACGCGCCGATATAACGCACCTTGCATACTCGGATCAGGTCATCAAAAGCACGGAGTGTCTCCTCTATCGGCGTGGTGTCATCCCAACGGTGGGCATAATAAAGGTCGATGTGATCCGTTTGCAGGCGGCGTAAACTCCCTTCGACCGCCTGCATCATTTGGTAACGCGATGCTCCCCAGGTATTGGGCCCGTCTTTTTTGGGGAATGAAAACTTGGTTGCAAGGACGACTTTATCGCCGCGTCCCTTGAGCGCGTGGCCCAGGGTCTCTTCTGAGTGGCCCGCGGTATAGTTGTTGGAGGTATCGATAAAGTTAATTCCTAAATCGAGCGCCGCGGCGATAATCCGGTTGACCTCGGTCTGGGGGACGTTGTCTGAGCCGAAACGATTGGCCCCCAGTCCGATGACCGAGACGCGGACACCGGAATTTCCCAGCTGTCGATAATTCATATTGCACTCCCTTGTCTTCCATAAGATTTTTTTGAATGCGGCCGTGAACCCGTCGCAGGTTTGATTGTATGATTTTCGTGGCTCAGATGACAACCAAGAGCGCAATGAGAGCCGAGGAATCAAGGGCGATGTTGCTGTGTGGTTACACTTTGAGGAGACTAACTCGTCCCACTCTCAGCAGTCGCGAGCTAGAAGATCTATCGATTTCGGATAGAGATAGGACGGCGCGCGACGGTGTCAAGACGCGTGCTTTCGTGACCGCGGCTTTGACCGCATTTCCAACACTCTGAGAACTGTCCTTCGATTTCTTCGCCGCAGCCAGCGCAGTGCCATGATTTCTTTACCGACTTTAGAGGCGCCAGCGTCTTCTTTAGAATCGCTTCAGCTTCAGCATGCCGATGATCATCGACAACCCACAGCTCCGGCCAGCACTCGATGGGAGGCAGTTCACCCGCGGCGCTGGAAAGATCGTAGTTTTTCGTGATGCACTTGATATCAAAGGTCGCCAGCACATTTTTTAGATGGCCGATCATCAAAGGATCTTTGGTGGTATAGACTTTCTTCATTGCGTTTGCTTGACATCTCCCCGCTGACCGACCACTGGCTTTAGGACAATAAGTGTCAGCATTCGAATGAGACCCTAAGCACGCCGGAGAACGCTCTCGTTCAACTTCAGTTTCTCGCCGAGCCAGAGAGAGCGTTCCAAATGATCTCCATAGCCGTCCCCGGTCGATGGATGCACGAGAACCGACAAACCTTCACGGTGGAGCATCAGCCAGGGTACAATCTTGCCAAACTCCTCCGGGGTAAAGACCGCCTGATACATTGCCTTGAGATGAGGACCGACGGGCTCGTCGTGCCAGCTGCCAAGCTGCACGCGAAATCCAGCCCCGAGCCCTTCACGCACGCGCGACGCCGCATGTTTTGTGTCTGGATCATAATAGATATGGGCGTGGTAGCCCTTGATTTCCCGCTCGCTCATAAGGCACCTCTTCCGCCGTCTGTAGTTCTTTTCTTATCAAATCTGTAGTGAGGAAGCCAAACGGCAGTTAGGCTCAGGAAATAAAGTTACCGCAAAGACTGCAGGGTGAACCCGCTAGCTGTGATTAAGAATAACTGGAAGTGCTTGGATAATCGCTACCCGGAGACGACCCCCACACCTTAAACGCTGGCAGATGCGGGTCGTTAGGCGGCGCGGGGGAATGACGGCGTCAAGCTATCCGTCGCCGGATTCCGCGAGGACCTCTTCTGGAAAAAGATATTCGTATCCGGCATTGCCAAAATTAACCAGAATCAGCTTTCGACCGAGATTTTCGACGGCACTTACAAAAGTGCCTTCTCGTGGCAAAAGGCTCCCGGTTTTTTGTGATCGAATCGGCTTGATGGTTTTTAACGGATCACCTGGTCTCATGGTACCTCCGTCGTATTAGTCACAGCTGTTTGGCTGTTGTTTATTCCACGTCGCCTGCTTAAATCGGCACTCTTCACCGGTTCCCCAGTGATATACTCAATTATTAGACGTTGGAAACGGACAAAACGTTTTAATTAGCCTCTCTTTACTCTGTGTTCAAGCAAACCGTGTACCACGTGCAAAAATCATAGGTTTTCCTCTTTTTCATTGGGCGGGAGTGCGAATATTCCTACTCATGGTGAGCCGCACAGAGGTATATTGCCTAAGCGATAATCAGTCTGTGCCTAGGGCATGAACAGTAGCAATGTCTCCATGGTTTTGCGTTGACTAGCGATTGGACAAGTTCCAATCCTTCAGTTCAATAGAAATGAGCATCCCGCAGCTGAATAAGAGGGATAAGTCACACAATATCATTCTTGGCGGCGTTTGTGGGCTAAAATAAGAAATTATTCAGAGGATTCTTTAGGGTTTTGATTCGCCGAAGAGTTTTTCTTGAGACATTCCGAACAAAGTGCCCTTCGTCCCTTGAAGAAACCTCTGAAGAAATGTCTCCGGCAGAGAATTCTCCTACACTGCTGGCACGACGCGCCACCTAATTCGTGGAACTGAGCGTTACAGATGGCACAGATTATCGGTACGATTCCAACCGGCAACGAGTTCATCCTGGCATCAACACCGTCAACTTTGATGGACGCGGCCTTGGGATTTTGTTCGGCGACATATTTGATGACGACTCGGGTTCCTTCGAACGGTAAAACTGGAGCAACCGTTCACTGTACGGCGGTCTTGCGCGGCCAACTCCTCAGCACCAAGTCAGCGAGGAACAGGAACAGTCCTAGACCCGCAAGGGGCCACCAGGTTTCCTGCCCGCGTCGCCCTTTTCCCGGCGTCGGCGTGTAAAGGCGCTTAACACCCTCTTCGATTTTGTCGGGATCGAGCATTTCGCCGCCGGTCTCTTCCGCCAGCCGGCTAAGAAGTGCCATGTTCGGTTTCAGCTCTCGGTATTCCTTTGGATAGGGCGCGATATAAGGAACCATCGCCACCGGCAAGGGCGCTTCACCCGCTTTCCCTTCGGCATACATCGTTAGAAAGTGAATGCCACGCTGTGACGGAGTGAACTTTCCTTCGTACCGGCCCGGCGCGGTTTGCTGAAAAGCTTGGTCCTGAGTGGTTTGATTCGGCGCCGTAATATTACCTTTGAGCCTCAGATGATTGAGAAAGTTGCCATCCTTGGAGACAAAATCCGCTACAACCTTGACGGATTCTCCTTCCGGCTGGAAGTCCGTCCGGTTTCTTGTTTCTAAAAGCTTGCGCAGTGTATCCCGCGCCAGCTGGCTGGCCCATTGCGGAAAGCCGTGCCAGGCTACCCACTCTTTCCCCCACCGGCCGCTCAGGTCCGAAGTAAAAGCCATGACCCGCCCCAGCCCGTAGCGCCAAGAAACGAGCAGTGGATCGGCATCCGCTTTCATAAGCAGTTCGGCGCGCGGCTTAGGATACGTGAGCACGTAGCCGCGCAGCGATGGTAAGTTGCCTTGAGCAATTCCTTTAAGCGGACCCACCGATGCGACGATGCTGGGCGTAACCAGTTTTTCCACCAGAAGATCCCGGGAGATGAGCAGTGTTTCGGTGGTAAAAATTTGCGGAATCGTACGCGGATCCAGAGCCACGTAGCCTCTCCCCTTCCCATCCTTGGCAATATCGGCCATGAGTTGAACATCGGCGTCGTTTCCCACTGAAACCGTCGATACCGTAATGCCGTCCCGCGCCATGCGCTGCACCAGCCCGTGAAAATCCGCCTTGTCGGTGAGCCCGTCCGACAGCACGATAACATGCTTGATGGCGGCCTGCTTCGTAGCGATTCCACGATAAGCCTCGATCATTGCTTTGTAGAGATCTGTACCGCCGTCGGATTGCAGCGATGCAAGCCCTTCAGAGATCCATTCGCCTTTGCCTACCGGTCGAAAAGGCAGAGTCCAGTCCCATGCAGCGTCGAAGCTTAGAATTCCCACTTGATCCGTGGGATTCATAACGTCTGCCGCCGCGATGGCCGCCGCCTTGGCCAAGTCCAGTTTGGTGCTTCCTTCCGGCCCCGCGCCCATGCTGCCTGATTTGTCGAGAACGAATAGCAGCGCCACATGCGGCAGGTCGAGCCGCGCGGGCGGTCGCATGTCCACGGGGAGGATACGTTCCAGCGGCGTCCGGTAATAGCCGCCCGCGCCATAACTCTGGGAGCCGCCGATAACCAGCAGGCCGCCGCCCAGATCCCGGACATACTTTTCGATGTTTTCCATCTTCGCGTAGGAAAGCTGAAAAGCGGGGACGTTATCCAGGACCACCAGGTCAAAGGACGAAAGCTCCGGGAGAGTCAGTGGGTTTGCCTCCGGCGCAGATTCCACCACCGCATATCCCTGAACTTGCAGTACGCGCGAGAGAAAGCGCTGACCTTCCTTTTGCGCGGAAAGCAGCAGAACCCGGGGCGGTCCCTGGACCTCGACAACCCCCTGTAGCAAGTTGTTTTCCGCCAGCGTGTCATCCCGCGCCTCGACCAACAGTTCATAAGTATGGCTGCCGCGCTCCTTCAGGCTCTCCCGAAAATTCACCTGGTTGGCTCCGGCCTTCAACTGAAGCTCTTGCTCCCTTGCCAAGAAGCCGTCGCGCAGAAGTTTG
>Ga0184626_10000873_pt1 | contig 10021 bp, 9 predicted proteins | sample PLM3_60_b1_FD_133142 | JGI IMG/M metagenome (GOLD analysis project Ga0184626, IMG submission 133142) | Groundwater sediment microbial communities from an aquifer in East River, Colorado, USA - PLM3_60_b1 | ecosystem: Environmental > Terrestrial > Soil > Riparian zone | place: USA: East River... | reverse complement strand
GCCGTCGCACGCAGGCCGAGCATCATGACCGTGTTGGTGGCGTATCGAATATTGATCCAGTCGGTGAGCAAAAGGGCGCCGAGATCATGTTGTTTCATTGTCGACTGTAGGCGCGCGAGCCGATCGCCGGCCAGCCGCCCGTTGTCTACTCCGAAGGGAGTTAGGTCCGCGTAGAACATCTGCCTCTCCTCTTTGGCATAATGGTATATTTCGACCTACTCGCTATGCCGGCAAGAATCAAGTGTCTCTAATCCACAGGGCAACGTCAAAGAGTAGGGGCAGGGCATACCGTGCCCCTACTGAATTGAATTTCACAACTCGCGTTCGTCCAAAAATCCCCCCTTCCCCCCTTTTTCAAAGGGGGGAATAAGAAGTCTCCCTTTGTAAAGGGAGACTTAGAGGGATTTTTATCTGCTCAACACGACTTTGACGAGACCCTGCACTAATCCACTGAAGGGGATCAAAAATCGTTGTTGACAAGCTCTGAGGGGTTGGAGAGAATCGCCCAGCCACGGACGAAGGAGGGCTTGATATGAGCATGATCAATGGTCGTCAAGGTCCCGATATCATGTCGCGTAACCGGGCCGGCCGTTTTACCCCAGTCGCTGTTCTCATTTCGCTGCTCCTGCTCCCTTCATCAATTTGGGCGCAGCCGGCAAAGAGACTAGCATTCCCCTATTCCCCTATTGGTCTTAACTGTCTCCCCTGGTTTGTCGCCAAGGACGCGAAGATATTCGAGAAATACGGGATCGAATTTGATCCGGTGTTTATCGGCGCGTCCTCGGCGCTGTTCAATGCGATGTTATCGGGAGCGGCGGACCTGGCCGGATCCGGCGGGCCGGCGGTCATTTCAAATATATTGAAGGGTGGGGACATCATCCACATCACCGCCATGGTGCCGCGTTTTACCCAATCCATCATGGTCAAGTCGGAGATCAAAAAACCCGAAGATATGGCGGGCAAGAAGATCGGCGTGAGCCGGCTGGGTACGGTGACGCATTTTGCCCTCCAAACCGCGTTGGACGGTTACGGCATCAAAGGCGTCACCATCCTGCAAATGGGCGGTCAGCCTGAAGCATTCGCAGGATTGAGTCGTGGCTCGGTAGACGGAGCGGTATTCTCTCCGCCTTACAATTTTCAACTCAAGAAGATGGGCTTCACCGAACTTGTTTCTCCCGATGATTTGGCAAAACTCACGGAGTTCATTACCAATGGCATCGTGGCTCGCAGGTCGGTTGCGGAAAAAGACAAGGAGACTGTGATCAAAACGATCAAAGGCACAGCGGAAGCGATCAGGCTCATCCAGACTGACAAGGAATTCACGAAAAAAGTGATGAATAAGTGGATGCCGATGAAAGACAACGAAATGGTGGAACTGGTTTACCGCTTTGCGACCGAAAATTTTTCCAAGGATGGCACCGTCCCGGAGGGCGCGCTGCGCGGGATGGTCAAACAAATGGTCCAGAGTAACCTCGTCGACGCCAAGTTGGCCGCGGCCACGCCGGTTACGGCCTATTATGACAATCGCTACGTCGAAGAAGTGAAGCGCTCCGGGTTCTTCGACCAGCTCTGGAGATAGGGGTTAATGACTCGCAGCCCGCAAGGCAGAAGAGGTGACGCCCAATGTTAAACGCCATCGTCCTGTTGAACACGGAACGTGACAAAACCAACAAAGTGGCTGAAGCGCTCGCCGACATGGACGGCGTGAGCGAGGTTTACTCCGTTGCCGGCCGTTACGATCTCGCCGCCATTGTCCGGGCAAGCGATAACGACCAGCTCGCCAAGATCGTGACGGAGCGCATCCGCGGCGTGCCGGGCATCACCACCTCCGAGACGCTCATCGCCTTTCGCGTCTACTCGCGCCACGATCTCGAACGGATGTTCTCCATCGGCATGGAAAAACCTTAACCCTAGCCCGGAGTATTCACGAGATTACGTCCGAGGAGCAAGCCTCTCCGGTCGCGGCCAATGGCTCTGTACCTTGACGAAGTCGGCTGACTTAATTAGTCCCGCAACCATCGAGGAAAAACGTAAACCACTGCCAAGCACCCCACGAGTCGGCGTAACTTTGCACTCCTGTGTCCGCTCTCTACGAGGCTTGCTCCTCGGCCTACACTCCGTCGCAGGTTTTCCTCGGGCATGAATAATCCGGGCTAGCTATCGTTCAATTCGTTCAAAAAGTTCCAATCGTTCAAAACGTTTTGGACGGCTTAAACGGCTTGAACGTTCTGAACCCCGTTTGCTACCCTGAGCAGCCTGCAATATTTCCAACGGATAACTTGGCGCCGTTTTGACAGCCGATTTGTCCTGCGAGCAATAGCACTCGTTCAAACAGCTCGGCTTTAAATCGGCGATTTTCGACTAACCCCTGGTTTGTCCACAAATAGAGTTTATTCGTTTCGCTCAGTCGTGCGAGCAGCGCGATGCCAGCTTGAGTTCTCGAATGGCTCCATGAGCGGCTCGGCAAATCCGCCAGTTCGGCGTCGGATCCGATCGGCAGTCCTTTCAAAAAATTGATAATGCGCGTGGTGACGAAGAGCGTGTATAGGTCTTCACGTTTGAAGTCACCGGTTTCGACCGCCATTGCCGTGAGGCGCGAGCGTACGAAGTCTTCTTCGGTCCATTGCATGCCGCGGGCGATGGGAGCGTTGGGAGTCCGATAGAATGGCGAAGCGCCGAGAAGTACCGGCAGGCGGGCGTTGAAGGCGAGGGTTTGGATCATGCTCTCCAGGCTTTCGTTAGGGAGACCGAGGATTTGATACGACACGATTTTGAAGCCGAGTGTATGCGCCTTGCTCACGACCTTCAGATAGGCTTCCAGCGTGTGCGGACGCTTCGTCGTTTCGCGCACCGTCTTGTCAGAGGAGACCAGCGCGAGATTCAGGTGCGAGAATCCCGCCGCAAACATCAATTCCAGCAGTTCATCATCGAGGCTCAAGTAACTGATGCCGTTCATGGCGACGAATTCCATTTCGCGATCGGGAAAGCGGCCGATGAGCCGCCGGCAGAGCTCTTTAAACGTCGGCTTGTAGTAGGTGAGGTTGTCGTCCTCGAAATCGATGACGCGGTAGCCTTGTTGATGGCGCAGTTCGATTTCCGCCAACACGCTTTCGAGCGCGCGGCGGCGATAGTCGTGGCCGAAAGTAGTATGGACGGAGCAAAAGGAGCATTTGTGCGGGCAACTGCGCGAGGTGATCATGAAGGTCATGGGCTTGCCCGCCAGGGTGTAACGCGAAGGCGGTAAGTCGCTCAAGTCGGGGAGCGGTAATTCGTCTATCGGGTAATTGCCGCCCATGGGATTGAAGCGCGGTTGACGGTATTGCTTGAAGACCAGGTTCGTCGCGCGCTCAATCGGCGCTTCGCCTCGCAAGTGCCGCAGCAGTTCAACTAAAGGCTTTTCACCTTCACCGCGAATCACGTAATCGACGTTGGGAGAGGACAGTAATGACTCCGGCGCCGCGGAGGCGTGGGAGCCGCCCATGACTACGGGAACATGGAGGCGCTTCTTCACCCGCGCGGCGACTTCGAGAGCCTCGCGATAGTAAGGCGTGAAGAGCGAGGAAATCCCCACCACATCAGGTTTGCATTCGCCAATTTCGGCTTCGATATCATCGAATGATTTTCCAAAATGATAGTATTGATGAAACGTGGAGAACGGCGACTTGTCCGCGACCGGATAGTAATCGCGGGTGTAAGCTAATTCTTTAGGAATTGGAACGGTTCTTCGCCCGCATCCGGCGTGAAAATCTTTGATCACGACTTCCACGTCAGGCAGGTGTTCTTTGACCGCGGCTTTCAAGTAGCACAGGCCGATGGGTTGCAGCCGCACGTCGGTGTCGTAGAAATCTCGAACCGGCGGTTGGAGGAGGAGGAGTTTCATGGCGCCGAAAGGTTTAGGTAGATTTGTTAGTTGACACTCAGCTTGTCATATTTCTAGCAGATAACTACAATCCGTGAAAACTGACTTGCAGGGGGTTGTCGGGCGTTGCATAGCGAGACGCCATCCTGAGCATCACGCTAATCAAACGGGTACGACATTACGCACGGAATCTGGTCCGGACCGCCTGGTTGTTTGTAGGATCGTGTGATACGCTATCGTGGTAGAGGAGAAAATCGGATGACGGAAGCGGGCAAGCGCTTGTTCGTAGGGATCAAAGTTTCCTCCACGTTGCAAAATGAATTGAACAGTCCCGCTCCAGGGACTGAGTATTACTTCGAGAAAAACAACCCGGATTATTTGCAAGTTGTCAATTTAGGCGACGACAAGTTGATCGGCCGATATGTGAAAGATGGGTATCCGGTTGCGTCCATCGGAGACGTTAGCCGTAACGTGTGTAGCATTATAAGGCGGATCACCCGCGGACGGCGCGTCGAAGAAAGGGAAGTCCACATCTACACATCGTAAGTGGCGGCCTTTGGCATGTGCGCATCCCAATGGTATCCGGCTTGCCGAGAGCCTGGCCTTTCACCGACCTTCGTCAGGTGCGGCACATGGACAGACGATTCGCTAACTGAAACGCTCCATGTTAGACTAAAAGCTCCTTTAGAGCTTTTTAGGTCAACTGGGAATGCCTCTGAGCTTTAAAAGAGCCAGAGGCTTTTTTATATAGGAGGGTGCCTAGATGGTAATCAAGATGGAGGAAGCTCTGCTGTCCGATGGGACTTTGGTACGGCACAGAGTCAACGGTTATCTCGGTCGGATCGACGGTGTAACGGGGATCCAGAGCTGCTTCACCAGCCGTGGCTCTCCGATACCGACGGCGACCAGCAAAGAGAGCTTCCAATACCGCGTGATTGTGCAGGGGGAAAAGATGCGGCGTATCGCGCCCGTGCGTGACCTAGAGGTCCTTGACACCGGAACCAGCATCGAGGTGACATGTTTCAGTTGCCAGTCGACATTTTCCACAAGCCCGAGCGTCACCGACAAGCCGGGTGGACTCTGCGAATGCGGCGGTTGGATTTGCCCGGAGTGTCTGGCGTGCCAGCCGTCGCAGGATATTTCCGCCGAGCGAACTGCCGCCAGCTGTACAAAGCAGCGCATGCGGCTCGTCAAGAAGGCAGCGAGTCACAAACGCGCAAAGCGGGCGCAATCTTCAATAACAACGATTTCGGCGCCGGCAGGGCCGAGGTTCCGAAACTGAACCTCGATCTTTATCAGATCATGCCCCGCTATGATCACGCCGGAAAAATCCCTGGCGATGATTTTCTCTAACTTATCTTGATCTTTGTTCGACCATAGTTTGTCAGGAAGGGCTGCTTGACTCGGGCTTCACTCGCGATCTTGCCGAGTTCATGCGCTTTTGTGTGTGTGCGTGTTTGATCCACGCCGGACTGGCACGGCTATTTTCATCCGGTGAATCCAGCCGATGTCGGCATGCTCGGCAGCTTGTAAATCTAGCACCGCCGATTTCATTCAGCCAAAAACTTGAATTGGTATATCGCCCCTTGATGTCGCCGCCGTCCGCGATCTAAGATGCGCCCACAGGCTACCACGAAATAGTAAAATCGCTGCTTGAGGAGTGATACCCGTGAAAATCAATCGCATCGAGACCACCAAGCTCGACATGCCCTATAAGAAGCCGCTGGTCACGGCGACGAATAATTTCACGATCGCCCACGGCTTGCTCGTGAAGGCCGTAACGGACGAGGGCGTGGAGGGATACGGTTACTCCGATCTCTTTCCGCGCACCGGCGAGACGCCGGAGTCGGCGGCGCATTTTATCGACGTAGTGCTGAAACCGAAGGTGGTCAATCGCGATCTGGACGATTTGGGCCGGATCCGGGCCGATATCGACCATGTCTTGACCGGCAATCCGAGGGCGAAAGCGGCGCTGGAAGGGGCTTTATACGACGCGCTCGCGCGCAGCGTTCATATTCCATTATATCTACTGCTTGGGGGGCGCTATCGAAATGACGTCAAAGTCATCAAAATGGTCAGCGTCGGGGCTCCCGATGCGATGGCCGAAGAAGCAAAGCAGCACGTTAACGAAGGAATGGCGCTCAAGCTGAAAATGAGTGGGAAAATCGAGGCGGACTTGGCCCGCGTCGCCGCGGTGCGCAAAGCCGTCGGCGACAGTGTGTTCATCAAAGTCGATGCCAACGAAGCTTATGACGCCAAGACGGCGATCCGTTTGTCGAAGGAATTGGCCGATCACGGCGTAGAGATTTTTGAACAGCCGGTGCCGCGCGATCAGTTCGACGCCTTGTGGGAGGTGAAAAAGCACTCGCCGGTGAAGATCGAAGCCGATCAGTCGGTGCGGTCGGCGGCGGACGCCCAGCTGCTCATCAAGAATCGCATGATCGATGCGATTAATACCGGCATACCGAAAGCCGGCAGCATCGGCGAAGTCAGAAAGATCGCTGAACTCTGCGAGATGAATGGTATTCGCTGTGCCTTGTCGAATACCGCCGGTTCTATGGTCGGCGATGCGGCGGCGCTGCATCTCGCCGTCAGCACGCCGGGAATAGCGCCGCTGTTCGAGCTGGGCGAATTCGAGGTGATAACAGGAGATCCGTTCTTCGGGCTGACGGTGGACAAGGGAAGGATCAGCGTGCCGGAGGGCGAGGGGCTTGGGGTGAGTTTGCGGGGCTTTTAGAAATTTGGAGTAATGGAGTGGTGGATTATTGGAGCGATGGGCTTCGGATTTCCCAACACTCCAGCGTCATTTCGGAGGAAGGAGGGCATATGGCCAAGGCTGAAGCAAGGAAGACTCTCCAACAGTTCGACGAGGAGCTAAAACAGCTGCACCTCAGCGGGCAATGGATTTATGAAGGCTTGCTGACCCAGTGCATTGGCGGGCCGAGACCGAGAGGCGATGCGTTTATCTGGCCGTGGAAGACGGTGTTGGAGAAGTTGACCGAGGCCGGCGACGTTCTCGAGGAAAGCTTCACGGCGCGCCGCAGTCTTCTGTTCAACAATCCGGCTCTGCCCATGGGCGGCACGACGCACACTTTGCTCATGGGAATTCAGATGATCAAGGCCGGCGAAATCGCCTGGGCACATCGCCACACATTGGCGGCGATTCGCTTCGTCATCAAGGGCGACGGCAAGGTTTTTAGCGTCGTTGATGGCGAAAGATGTCCGATGGAACCGTTCGATTTAATTCTCACGCCGCAGTGGACCTGGCACGATCACCAAAACCCCACGAACGAAACGGCCATGTGGGTCGATGTGCTCGACGTGCCGTTCATGCTCGGTCTGAACCTGCCTTTCTATGAACCCTATCCGGGAGACAAGGTTCAAGCCGTGCGCCAGAAGCTGAGCGAACACTTGCAGCAGAGAACGGGCGTCGTTCGTCCAACCTGGGAAAAAGCCAAGCAGGAAAATCTGCCGTTGCGCTATCGCTGGAAGGATATCGAACCCCAACTGCGCGCGCTGTCCGACCAGGCGGGTAGCCCGTACGACGGCGTTGCGTTGGAGTATGTCAATCCGGTCACCGGCGGGCCGACGCTGGCGACGCTCAGTTGCTGGATTCAGTTGCTGCGTCCCGGCGAACATACAAAGAAGCATCGCCACACTTCGAGCGCGGTTTATTTCGTGGTCGGCGGGGAAGGCACGACCGTCGTTGGCGATAAGGCGATGGACTGGAACCAACATGATTCGTTCGCAGTGCCCAATTGGGCGTGGCACGAGCATGTGAATCGTTCGAAGACGCAGGAGGCGATTCTTTTCTCAGTCAACGACACGCCGATCGTCAGCGCCTTCGGCCACTATCGCGAAGAGCCGGAGAATTCACTACGCTCGGCGACAACTCCGGCGGTGCCTGTGCCAGCGGCGGCGAAGGGATAAGGTCATTCTCGCGGGGCAAACGGAAAAAACCTAGCTTCACGACTATGAGGACGACAGCGAAAGCACTTATATTGATAGCGGTGGCGGTCATCGCATTTTGGCGCAATCAACCAGCGTGGGCAGCGGCGGAAAACAAGCGAGACGGCACGATCACCGTCGTTAACACCGTAACGATCAATGGTGCGCCCAAGGCTGTGTTCGACTTGATCACTACGGCGCGCTTATGGCCGCAATGGCATCCAGCCACGAAAGCAGTGGGAGGCGTCGTCGAAAGGCCTTACGGACTTGGCGATTTCATTCATGAGCGCGGGCGAATTGGTGATAAGGATTTTGATACAACATGGAAAGTAGTCGCACATGTGCGACCGTCGAAGATTGTTCTCCAATCGCAAAAGGCGCCGACGCGCATCACCTACACTTTTACACCCGGCAAGGGAACGACAATTTTTAACCGAAAGCTCGAATATAAGGCGGAGAATTTTTTCGCCGTGAAGGAATTGGAAAAGGTTATGCGTGACCAATCCGAACAAGGCGTCAATCAGTTGAAGGCGCTGGTCGAGAAAATTCTCAGCGAAGAGGCAAGGCCTTTGAGCTAGTGGCCTGTAACAGTTGATTCACGTCTAATTCGAAGAACCCTTCGACAAACTCAGGTGAACGGTCAAGGCGCAAGCCGTTCGTGGTGAGGCTCTCGAACCATGAACGACAGACGCTATGTAGCTGTTACAGTTTACTCATATGGATAACTCCCAATTTGCCGAGATCGCCGCCTGGATTACCGAAGCGGGTTTGGCAGGTCAATCTGAAACGGCAGCGCTTACTGGGTTCTGCGAACACGCTGTAGCTTTCGGATTACCGCTCGCTCGCGCGAACGTTGTTATCGACACGCTACATCCCGTTTATGAAGGCCGCGCCTTTACCTGGAAACGCCAACAAAAGGAAACGACGCTCAGCGAGTATGGGCGAAGCCCGGGGCGTTCGGAACGGTGGGAACGCAGCCCGTTTTACCATCTTGAAGTCTCCGGCGATTCGCTGCTCAAATGCCGGCTGAACGCGGCGACCGAGGCCAAGTTCCCGGTATTTTCCGAATTGCGTTTGGATGGCATCACCGACTATGTGGCGATCGCGAATCGGTTCGCCGCGGAGGGAATCATCGGCGAGATGGATTGCGTTTATTCGTCGTGGGCTACGGACGCGCCACAGGGGTTCGGCGATGCCGACGTCGCCGATCTAAGCCGACTCATGCCCTTGTTCGCGCTCACGATGAAATCCGCGTCGCTGGCGCGGATCGCAGAAACTTTGGTTGAGACCTATCTTGGGCGTGATGCGGGCCGGCGCGTGTTAGAAGGACGAATCGCGCGAGGCATCGCGGATCGGATTGAAGCAGTCCTGTGGTTTAGCGACCTGCGCAACTACACAAGGATCAGCGATTCGGCGGTACCTGAGGAGATTATTCCTCTCCTCAACGACTACGCGGATGCGGTCATTTCGGCGATTCATCAGCAGGGGGGAGATGTCCTGAAACTGATGGGTGACGGCATACTCGCCATATTCACGGCGGACAATCGTGGCCGCGCCTGCCACGCGGCCCTTGCGGCCGCAGCCAATGCGCGCCGCACCGTCGCGGCGGTAAATCAGCGCCGGGCGGCGCAAGGCCTACCGACCACCGATATGTACCTCGGTCTTCACGTCGGCGAAGTCTTTTACGGCAACATCGGGAGCCGCGAGCGCCTCGATTTCACGGTCGTCGGACCGGCGGTCAACGAAGTGAGCCGGATCGTCGGCTTGTGCCAATCCGTTGACCAGCCATTGCTCGTCTCCTCCGCCTTTGCGTCCGCAATCGGCGAACCGAAAAAACTGCTGGTCTCGGTCGGGCGATATGCGCTCCGCGGTGTCGGACGCCCCCAAGATTTATATACACTCGAGAAATATGCCGACGAGTAGCATCAATCACTTTACCGCAGAAGACTCGGCAACCGACCTTTGATGATGTCCTCCGCCTCCCTGAGTATATCCTGGACAACTTCGCTGACGCTCTTGATGGAGTCGATCAAGCCAGCGTCTTGACCGAAGGAAAGCGAGGCGTTGTCGACATCGCCGGCGGCGCGGGCGGCGGCGACTTGCTTGCCGACCGCGCGCGCGTTTTGCCGCAGCGCCCATTCGCGCCCCGACCAGCGCTCAATAAACTTGTTGCGCTGAGCGCGCGACATCGCGCCCGGCCAGACCCGTTGGCTC
>Ga0184626_10000872_pt1 | contig 10026 bp, 7 predicted proteins | sample PLM3_60_b1_FD_133142 | JGI IMG/M metagenome (GOLD analysis project Ga0184626, IMG submission 133142) | Groundwater sediment microbial communities from an aquifer in East River, Colorado, USA - PLM3_60_b1 | ecosystem: Environmental > Terrestrial > Soil > Riparian zone | place: USA: East River... | reverse complement strand
CGTATAATATCCGCGTCGATCATCAGGAGCGTGCTCTGCAACATAGGTTGCCGCGCCACCATATTCGCCGCCAAGTGCGAGACCCTGCAGAAGTCTGAGCAATACAAGGAGGACAGGCGCCCAAAGCCCGATCTGATTGTAAGTCGGCAGCAGTCCAACAGCCGTCGTAGCGCCGCCCATGATTGTAAGTGTAACCAGGAAAGCATACTTTCGTCCGATCAGGTCGCCGACTCTGCCAAAAACAACCGCGCCAAATGGCCGCACCGCAAAACCGGCTCCGAACGTCGCAAGACTCGCAAGAAAAGCACCGGTGGGATTCCCTGGTGGATAAAACAGTGTGGAGAAAAATACTGCGAGCGTACCGTAAAGATAAAAGTCGTACCATTCGATCATCGTTCCCGCTGATGAAGCGAAGATCACGCGCGTGATTGAATATTCATCTATACGTGCAGTCGTTTGCATAATCCAGGTGATCCTCCTGTGATGCGCTACTATCTTATAGGAAACTGTTCATCATGAACATCTCGTTTGGTATAATGCTGTTCCTCTAAATCGTGGAGGCTCCGGGTGAAGATTTCTAACGTAAGACAGCTCTGCTGTCCGATCTGCCGGGAACAGTATGCCATCAACGCATTGACTTCTCTGGAAGATTCAATCGAAACGGCTCTCTTAACTTGTCCACGATGTTGCATCATGATTCCCATCCTCAACGGCTTTCCAATTTTTCAGGAACAGTTTCTTACACAGCCGGAAGATCTCCTGGAGCTTTCCGAGCGAGTTTTTGGAAAACCGGGAGAGTACCTGGCATTTCTGGATCTAAAACGCGACAGGCCTGTTTACGATCTTTATGCAGCATTTCAGCCTTTTAACGAATCCACACAATCCATTTTTCCGCTGGTTCCACTATTTAAAGAGCTGGTGCGTCCCGGTGATCTGATACTGGATCTCTGGTGCAGAACAGGCTGGACCGGAGAGCTTCTGGCGGCCCTGTTTCCAGAGCAACAGGTTCTATCCATATGGGAAGGAACATCCGGGCTTCTGGGACCAAAAGGATTTCATTTCTGGCTCGGTTCCGGAAAGCGCAGCAAGAATCTGGATATCCTGTTTCACTCTCCGAATGATCCGTTGCCGTTTTCCGATCAGACCTTTTCTATTGTCCATGGTCTGGATACGCTTCACCGCTATCATCATGTCCCCTTGATCCCGGAGTGCCTCCGGGTTGTTAAGAAAGATGGAGCGATTGTCTTTCCTCACAACCATCTCACAAATTCCGAACCGGTACCTTACTTTGATCGCGGCGAAGATCAGATGCATGGGAAGGAATACCAGCAGTACTTTCAACGGTTGCTGGAAAAGACAAACTGGAAAGGATTTGTTCTTTCTGAAAAAGGTTTGTTTGATTCCAGTTCCGCCTATCGTCTGAAGGATGAAGCGGAGACAGACCATTACAACGCCTGCATTCTATTCACAGAAAAAACCAATGAAGGACGGGTTTTTAGCAGAACCCGAAAGACGCTTGCCGAATTTGAAAACGCGTACGTGATCGTCAATCCTCTTTATCAAATTGATTTTGTTCATCAAGAAGCCCGGCCATCACGTGAAGCGATGGATGACGGCGGCAACACATTGTTCTTCCGCCACCCGATCTATCATGCCCGCCTGGGGCAACACTCGCCGATTGATCTTGATGAAGAAAACTGCCTGATTCTCTACTGGGCTCTGCGTCTCAAGACAGTTTCAGAGATCGCCTCGATTCTAAACCGCGATTCGAGTGAAATATTCGAACGGCTTCGGGAAATGGAAGAAAAAGAGCTGGTTCAGATGCAGAATATTTCTTCTGCCATGGCAATGCTTCAACGATACTACTCTCAACAGGATGTTTCTGCTTGCAGTGATGCTACGCTCACCAATCTCTGGCTAAAAGCTGTGTCCCTGCATGGGGAAAAACCGTTTATTGTTTGGCCTGAAGACAACAGTGTTTTCAGTTATCAGGATTGCGACACCATCGTACGGATGACAGCGTCCTTCCTCATTTCACAAGGTTTGAGGGTGGGAGATAAAGTCCTAATCGATTCCATTTCTCATCCCGAATTTGTGTTTCTTTTCTGGGCCACTGTGTTGCTCGGGGCGGTTGCAGTTCCAATCAGCCTTGAACTAACAGCAGATTCAAGGTCTGCGGTTTTGGAAAAAACGAAGCCGAAAATATGGATGACACACGCAGCTTCTGAAAGTGTGTCGTCAGGTCCGCCATCGTTCCAATTTGCAACGAGTGAAGATTCCGAAGGGTATGCGGCTTCCTTTTCCCGGTTGCTTGAAGATCAATCCCCGCAACTTGAGTTTCCTGTTGCAGCGGAAGAACAGCCCGCGGTGATCTTGTTTACATCCGGCAGTACAGGTACTCCAAAGGGTGTTGTGCTATCTCATGGCGCTCTGTTCCGCTCTGCACGCATTCTCGATGAGGCTTATCGATGGAAAAGTGAAGACCGTTTCCTTGGAGGTGGAAGTTTCCACACAATGAGCGGACTTCGAAATCCGTGTATCACTGTTTTGCATTCCGGGGCTTCAGTTGTGGTCCCGGGCAAAGAGCATAGTCAAAGTCCGCTCAGCATAATGAATTTGTGCGTGCAACATCACGTATCGATCTTGAATGTAACACCAGCCTTTCTGGCATACTGGAACCGGGCGACGCAAAAGACAGCGTATTTCCAGTCTCATCGTTTGAGGTTTGTTATTTCCACGGGATCAGCGTTGCATTCCTCTCATCACGAAAATTTTCAAAAATATTTTAGCTGCCCTGTTTTCGACTATTACGGACTGACAGAGACAACGGGAGCGTGCATTCTGATCAATGAAGACTTGAATGGCATTTCGGAAAAAGGAATCGGCCGTCCCCAGGGTTGTCTTGTAAAGATTGTCGATGGAGAGCTTGCCGTCTACAGTGAGAATCTAATGCTCGGTTATCTTTGCGATGAAGCATTAACAACAAGCCGCATTCAAAACGGATGGTTTCTGACAGGAGATACGGCCCGTATTAATGACTCGGGTTGTGTGGTTCTGGTGGGACGAAAGGATCGCATGATGATTGATAAGAATGGAGAGAACGTCTACCCGGAAGAAATAGAAAAAGCGATTCAAGAAATCCATGGAATAAACGAAGTGTATGTGACTCAGTACCAGGATGAAATGTTTGTGGATCAGATCGCTGCGTTTGTGGTTCTGGAACATAAAGAAGCAGACATTTCTTTTTTGCGTAGGTCAATTACTGAAAAGATTCCAATCCATCATGTTCCCCATCTTTTCCTGGTTGTGGATCAGTTGCCAAAGACGCCGTCCGGAAAGATTTCGGCAAAACTGATCGAACAAATGATCCGGAAGGAATTAACCGCAGAGACGCAAAGAACGCAGAGGTAAGAAAGAGTAATGGAAGCAAGATTCGAAGAGATTGAAAAGACCGGGCTCGCATCCAAAAAACTGATCGATGGGCCGGTGACACTTACCTATCTCGAGTTGAGCAAACAGAGCAGGAAACTTGCGGCTTTCCTGAAGAGCTCCGGTCTGGAGCCGGGAGACCGGCTTGCGATTGCTGTCGCAGACGATGTACAGGTTGGTTCGATTTTTCTTTCCTGTTTGAGATCGGGTTTTTCATTGTTGCTAATCGATCCCGCCGCAAAAAAGACAGAGGCAACCGAAATCATCCGCAGGGCAGAAATCAAAGGGATCTTTATCGATCAGGAACTGGTGGACGAATGGATGCTACAAGATTTGATTCCCCATATCTGGCCGGTCGTAAAACAAAAAAAGAAACTGATCAGCAGACTGCTCGGGAAAAAAGATCAGGCAGACTCTACCACTCGCAATTACCCGGATTGTCTGACTGAGTTTGAAACTGAGGTGGCACGGATTCGCTTTGAAGGCAGTTCGGATCGATCTTCCCTTCTTCTTTGCACCTCCGGAACAACCGGTCTTCCCAAAATCTTGCAGTTGAGCTCAAAAAACTTGATTGCTGCGGCGAATACAACGTCCACGAAACTTGGTTTTAGTGAAAGTACAAGAGTTCTTAATCTACTTCCGCTGACTCACTATGACGGCATTATCTCCGGGTTGTTCACTGCCTTCTGGAATGATGCTGCACTGATCCGGGTGGGCCCTTTTTCCGTTCCTCTTTTACCCGATGTCTTTGACGCGATCTACAAATATCGTTGTACCCATGTTTTGCTAACTCCATCCATTCTGGCTTTGATGATGCGATTGGGCGAGGATATGGAAGAAGTTTTCAAAATAGGAGATTTTCATTTTGTGATTTCCGTTGCGGCAAACCTGCCTCCAAAGTTGTGGACTGATTTTGAGCAGAAAACAGGAAAGTATGTGGTCAATGTCTACGGTTTGTCTGAAACGGGAAACAATCTGTTTGCAGGTCCCGATGAGGAGAGTCATCAAATCGGCACTATCGGCAAGCCTGTAGACTGCGGAGCGCTGATTGTAAATGAAAACGGAGAAGAAGCAGCCCTGGGCGAAACCGGAGAACTGCTGCTGGACGGCCCGAGCATCACTGCAGGTTATCTGGAACAGCCCGCAGCGAAAGTAAACGTGGGTGGAACCGAATGGTTTGCGACAGGCGACCTTGCTTTTGTCGATCCGTTAGGAGTTTTCCATCTTGTGGGACGAAAAAAGACCATCATTATTGTGGGCGGACGGAATGTGTATCCTGACGAAGTAAACAACTCTCTGCTCTCGCATCCCCTTGTGGCAGAGACGGCAACTGTCGGCGTACCCGACGAAATCTGGGGAGAAAGAGTTGTCAGTTGTGTAGTTGCGCAGGACGGTTTGACGTCGCAGGACCTGATACGCTTTGTCTCCGAACAGTTGTCCGATTACAAAGTACCGCGCGAGATCCACATTGTCTCTGAATTGCCAAAAGGACGCTCAGGAAAAGTGTTAGTAAATGAGTTGATCGCCCAATTGCAACAAGGGTCTTTACAAAAAAAAGAAGAAACAGAGGCGAAAGTTGAGGAGCAAGTTTTGCAAATTGCTTCTGATAGTTTTCGCACTCCGTTGAGCGAGTTATCGCTGGCTACAACTCCGCAGAGCTGCAGTAGCTGGGATTCAGTGGCCCATATGGATTTTGTGATTCGTTTGGAAGAAAAGTTTGGTGTTGAGCTGCTTCCACGGGAAGTGATCCAAATCACTGCGCTGGATGCGGCCGTCAGAATGATTCGCTCGAAACTCGCCTTGTAATGAAGCCACAGTGCGGGCATCAATCCGGAACGCAACCGGAAGTATTTCATTTCCTTCAGCATCGCAGGTCTTAGACACGCAAGTCGAGACGATAGTTCCCCTAACCACATTTGCGCAGGATGCATGTTTTATGCATATATATACATATGAGAACTACCTTGATCATTGACGACCGACTGCTTGAGAAAGCCTCGCAGTTGTCCGGAATATCAGAGAAAACGGCGTTGGTCCGGATGGGGCTTGAGGCGCTGATCGCCAGGGAAAGCAGCAAACGGCTGGCGAAACTGGGAGGAACCGAGCGGCGGTTGAAGGTCCCGCGCAGAAGAAGATCACCACAATCGTTATGATTCTTGTGGATACTTCCGTTTGGGTAGATCATTTTCGTCGGGGAAACGCACAACTCCGGGATCTGCTCAATGAAGGTCAGGTTCTCTGCCATCCGTTCATTCTTGGAGAGATTGCGAGCGGTTCCATTCGCAATCGCTCAGAAATTTTGACTCTACTCAGGCTTCTACCGGAGGCGACAGGCGCGACCAATCAGGAGGCAATGGACTTCTTAGAACTGAATCGGCTCTTCGGCAAGGGACTTGGCTGGGTGGATATCCATCTGCTCGCTTCAGTGCGTCTGACAGGGATCCGACTCTGGACGCTCGACACGCAAATGTCTGCTGCCGCTTACTTCCTGGGGATTGTGAATGCCTGATCTCGATTTCATGCGGGTCGCTTTGGAGGAAGCGACCCAGGCCGCCTCTGAGAAGGAAGTACCGGTTGGCGCAGTGTTGGAGTACAAAGGAGAGCTGCTCGCCCGGGACCACAACCGCATGGTTCAGCGTAAGGACCCGCTGGCGCATGCAGAATTACTGACCCTGCAAACCGCGATGGGGCATCATCCGGAAAAGTGGCTGCTAGATGCTACTCTATTCGTAACTCTGGAACCATGCGCGATGTGCGCGGGAGCGCTGGTTCTGGCACGCGTCCGGCGTCTGGTGTTTGCGACTCCCGATCCAAAAGCAGGCGCCTGTGGAACCATCCTGGATCTGGTACGGTCGCCACAACTCAATCACCGGCTGGTATTGGATTCCGGAATTCTGCAACAGGAGTGTTCCGATCTCCTGACCGGCTTCTTCCGCAAACTGCGAGATCGCGGTTAGGATTTCTCGCAAAGACGCAAAGCACGCGCGAGGATAGAATATAGAGGATTGAGGATGGCAAAGGCTTCCATCATCCATCCTCAATCCTCCATCCTCTACTTTAGCTACGGTGTGTGCAGGTACAGCAGATATTCTGCTAGCGCTTCATATTCGAAATCCTCGTAGTGTAGAAACGGCGGCATTTTTGAATCAGGAACCAGGGTTTGCGAATCGCGAATGTGCTTCATGTGCCACTCTTTAGGTCGCAACAGACGCAAGGTCAGATCGGGGCCTTTGATCTCCGAACTTTTTCCCCCTTGCCCATCAATCGCATGACAACGAACGCAGGCCTTGTTAAAGAAGAAATGAGCGCCAAATCTAGCTTTGGGCGGAATCAAGGATAAGAGCGCCGGATCCGATCCTGCAACAAGCCTGAAAACGGACATCAATTCCGCTCCCTCCTTTTCCGTTAACGACCGGCCGGTTCTCGACAAATGCGTCTGCAGCCACTCCCGGCCAGAGGGAAAGGAATTGCGCAATAGCGTTTGCAAGTTTCTTCGATCTCCTAATACTGTCATGCTATGGCATTCGAAGCACTGCTGTTTCAGGACATAGAGTCCTCCCACTTCGGATGGCCGCTTGATGCGATCCGACCGGGAAATCAGAAAACCGGCGGGTCGCTGCCAGCCAGGTCGTCTTGGTGTTTGCGCAACAGCAAGATATGTGAGGTAACCCCAGGCAAATACGAGGATTCCCAGAGCGCCCAGAGCCAATTTCCGCTGGCGCAAACGCCGCGACGGATTTCTGTCTAAAAACGGAAATGCTATGAGTCCCAGGGTAAGAACGGCGGGAATCAGAACGGTGCCCACAATCTCCCACCTTCCTTCGAAATAACGAAGCATTTGAAAAAGAAAAAGGAAATACCAGTCGGGACGGGGTGTAATTGTATTGTCTGCCGGATCGGCCGGAGTTCCGAGCGGAACGGGAAGCAGCCATGCCAGGAACAAGACGGCGCTCAGAATCACAAGCATTGCGGCAGAATCTTTTGCCATTTGATCGGGATAAAACGGAATGGTCCGCGGCGCGTCTTCTCCTATATCTGTCCATGGCGCAGTAATCCCAAACCGCCGGATCAACAAAAGATGGAAGGTGACAAGACACACAGTCAGCAGGGGAAGAAGGATTACATGAATACTGTAGAAGCGGCTCAATGTCAGGGCGCCTACTGTATCGCCACCGCGAAGCAATTGGGCGAGCGGCTTTCCAGCTATCGGAATCGTTTCAGCAATCCGGATGGTTACGGATGTTCCCCAGTAGGCTCTCTGATCCCAGGGAAGAAGATAACCTGTCTGTGCAAAGCCCAACATACATAGCAGCAACAGAGCGCCGAAAACCCAGGTAATCCCGCGCGGTAGCTTGTATGCCGCGTAGACAAATGTGCGGATCAAGTGAAGTGCCAGAAGAATTACGATTGCGGACGCGCCCCAGTAGTGGATCCCGCGCAGCCAGGAACCACCCGGCATCTCTGCCATCAAGTATGAAACGGATCGATGAGCGCTTAGCGGCGAAGGAGCGTATGCGAAACTCAGCAACAGACCTGTCAGGAACTGCAGTCCGGTTAGAGCTAGAAGCATGCTGCCAAAAACGTGAGGCCATCCCACTCGCTCCGGCAGAGGCGAATCCAGAAACTCGCGCAAAACATCTTTCATCCTTCCCGACTTCATCCTTTGATTTTGATGTACCCACCCTCCACAAGGACTTCATAAGGGTCCAGAGGTCTAGGAGGAGGACCAGCGATCCTGTTTCCGTTTATATCAAATTTGCCGCCGTGACAGGGACATTGGAATTGCTTTGAATCCTGCTGCCAGGAAAACGCACATCCGAGATGAGTGCATTCCGGATGAAACACGACGAATGATCCATCCGATCTCTTCCGCACCCAGACATATTCTTCCGCAGTTCGAGTCAGCCAGGCATCTCGGATCACACGCGTGACAAAGACCTGCGTTACTTCGTCAATGAGCGAATCTGCCCGTACAACGGGATACCATCCACTGTCCGCAACAGCAGTTCGCGAGCCAATGATCCATCGGAGCACCGGCAGACTCATCAAAAAAACAATTCCCAATGAACAAAATTGCACAGATCGCGCAAGAAAGCTTCTCCGGTTCATGGTGCTTCAAGTATGAGGAAGAGTCAGAGTAAGAGCAAGAGTGGAGCGAAAAATTGACCTGTTAGCGGGATTATGATAGCGTGATTTTTCTCAAAAAAATCGATCCCATGAGCGAGCCATCTGAAACTATAAAGAAGACGCCACTTCATGATCTTCATGTGGCAGCCGGCGCCAAAATGGTTCCTTTTGCCGGCTGGAACATGCCGATTGAATACTCCGGTCTGGTCGCGGAACACAACGCCGTCCGGACATCTGCAGGACTGTTCGATGTCTCTCATATGGGAGAGATTGAAGTTCGGGGCAAAGATGCCCTGGCACTTGTGCAGAAAGTGACAACCAATCACGCAGCCAAACTCGCCATCCATCAAGCCCATTACAGCGCCCTGGTGTATCCGGAAGGGACTTTTGTGGATGATCTGCTCGTCTATCGCCTGGCAGAAGATCATTTTTTTCTTTGTGTCAACGCATCCAATACGGACAAAGACTACGAATATATTAGAAGCCACGCCGCCGGTGCTGTAGAAGTGCTGAATACAAGCGATCAGTACGCGCAGATCGCTGTGCAGGGCCCGCTGGCCATTCCGATTCTGCAAAAGATGACGGCGTTTGATCTGGGCAGTATCAAATATTACTGGTTTCGTCGCCTGGATCTGGATGGCGAATCGGTGATTGCCGCCAGAACCGGTTATACGGGGGAAGACGGCTTTGAAGTTTTTTGCGATCCTTCTGGGGCTGCACATCTATGGAACAGAATCCGGGACGTCGGCGGCGACCAGATTACACTGACGGGACTGGGAGCGCGGGACACGTTGCGATTGGAAGCGAAGATGGTGCTTTATGGAAACGACATTGATGATACTACAACGGTTCTGGAAGCAGATCTTGAATGGATTGTAAAATGGGATAAAGGGGACTTTATCGCCAGGAAAGCTTTGCTAAAACAAAAGGAAAACGGGCTTGATCGCAAATTGGCAGGATTTGAGATTACAGAGCGCGGGATTGCGCGTCATGGTCATGATGTCTATATTGAAGGGAATCGTGCGGGGATCGTTACAAGCGGAACGTTTGCGCCGTATCTCAAAAAAGCAATCGGGTTAACATATCTTCCGGTGGAAAACTCGGTGGCAGATCAGGAATTTGAAGTGGATGTTCGCGGGAAACGACTGCGTGCACGCGTCATTCCTACGCCATTCTACCGGCGATCCAGATGAATCAAGGAGTCATACGAAATGTATCCAGAGGAATTCCGGTACACCAAAGAACATGAGTGGATCAAGCAGGAGGGCGCCACGGCTACAGTCGGCATCACGATCTATGCTCAAAAAGCGCTTGGCGATATTGTGTACGTGGATCTTCCTGCCGCCGGCAAGAAGTACAATGCGGGAGAGCCGTTTGGCACAGTAGAATCCGTCAAAGCTGTATCTGAGATCTATGCTCCGATATCTATGGAAGTACTCGAAGTGAATCAAAAGGTAATAGATCAATCCG
>Ga0184626_10000871_pt1 | contig 10030 bp, 3 predicted proteins | sample PLM3_60_b1_FD_133142 | JGI IMG/M metagenome (GOLD analysis project Ga0184626, IMG submission 133142) | Groundwater sediment microbial communities from an aquifer in East River, Colorado, USA - PLM3_60_b1 | ecosystem: Environmental > Terrestrial > Soil > Riparian zone | place: USA: East River... | reverse complement strand
GGTAATTGTCGGTCAGGAACAAATGGTTGATTTACTCATCACAGCCATACTCGCGGATGGTCACGTCTTGATTGAAGGTGTGCCTGGAGTTGCAAAAACACTTACGGCAAAACTGGTTTCGAAGGTGATTGCGGTGAAATTTTCCCGCATTCAATTTACTCCTGATCTAATGCCTTCCGACGTGTTGGGAACCGCCGTATACAACATGAAAAAATCAGAGTTTGAATTCAAGGCCGGCCCCATTTTTTCCAACATTGTGCTTATTGATGAAATTAACCGGGCTCCGGCAAAAACTCAGGCAGCGTTATTTGAAGTGATGGAGGAAAAACAAGTAACGATCGATGGTACAACCTATCCGTTTGAAGACCCTTACATGGTGGTAGCCACGCAAAACCCAATAGAACACGAAGGTACCTACAGGCTGCCCGAAGCTCAGCTCGATCGGTTTCTATTCAAGATCCGGGTAGACTACCCTTCACTCGATCAGGAAATAGCAATCATCAATGGTCACCACGCAAGAAAAGGAGTTAAGCCCACATTGGAAGTAAATGAAGTGCTCACGGCCGGAGAGATCAGGGACTACCGCGATACAGTGCAGCATATTTACGTTGAAGAACACTTAATAAAGTATATCGCTCAGCTTATTCATGAAACTCGCAACACTCCGTCCCTTTTCCTCGGTGCTTCACCCAGAGCCTCAATTGCCATACTAAACGGATCAAAGGCGTATGCCGCCATCAACGGGCGGGACTTCGTAACACCTGAAGATATTAAAGTAATTGCGCTACCTGTATTGAGACATCGTGTCATGCTTACTCCCGACAAAGAAATGGAAGGAGTGACCGCTGATGATGTGGTGAAACAAATTGTTGACAAAGTAGAAGTGCCACGCTAAGGTGAAACTGATTCGTTCGCTTTATCTGAATAACCGGCTTTTTATCGCTATCGGCATAGTGGTACTTTCTTTTATTGTGTCTTTTATAGTCGGCGGAGCGGTTTTCGCACAGATCTTGTTCTTTTTACTGTTGGCTACACTTTTTACGGACAGTATTTTGTTATTCCGCACTCGGCGAGGGCTCCATGGCTACAGACTGACGCCCGAAAAATTGTCCAATGGTGACGAGAATGAAATCAGAATTCACCTTGAGAATTTTTATACATTTCCCGTTAGCCTGAATATCGTGGATGAAATCCCGCATCAGTTTCAGCGCCGCGATCTGAGCTTCAAAACTATGCTCAACCCTGGAGAAAACAAGACCATAAAATATTATTTGCGGCCTGTAAAGCGTGGAGAGTATTCTTTTGGCGCCGTTAATGTTTTTGCACGATCGCGCATCGGTTTCCTCGACCGAAGATTCAGATTTTCAGGTGACGCACTCATCCCGGTATATCCGTCCTACATTCAAATGCGCAAGTACGAGTTGATGGCTATCTCGAACCGATTGACAGAGGCGGGTATCAAAAAGATCAGGCGCATTGGACAGAATATGGAATTCGAATTGATCAAAGAGTACGTGAGAGGAGACGATTTCCGGACAATCAACTGGAAGGCAACCGCGCGCAAAAATCATCCAATGGTAAATCATTACCAGGACGAAAGATCACAGCAGGTATATAGTTTGATCGACAAGGGAAGAGTAATGCAAATGCCGTTTAATGGACTTAGTTTACTCGACTATGCGATTAATGCCACGCTTGTTATTTCTAATATTGCAATTAAGAAATCGGACAAAGCAGGTCTGTTAACTTTTCAGGATAAAATCGGTTCCATGGTGGCGGCCGGAAAACAAAGCAAACAGATGTCGCACATCATGGAAGTTTTGTACAATCAAAAGACGGCGTACAGGGAAACGGATTTTTCCGCACTGCATAATCACGTACGAAGGAAAATCACACAACGGAGCCTGCTGCTTCTATTCACTAATTTTGAGTCCATTTATAGTCTCCAACGCCAGCTGCCGTATCTCCAGAGTATAAACAATCAGCACCTGCTGGTTGTGATCTTTTTTGAAAACACTGAAATGAGATCGCTCCTTACTAAACCGGCTGAAGATCTCCAGGAAATCTACTACAAAGCGATCGCTGAGAAATTCAGTTATGATAAAAGGCTTATCGTCAAAGAGCTTAACCGCCATGGCATCCAGGCTATGTTGACGCCACCCGAACACCTCACTGTGAACACGATTAATAAGTACCTTGAGTTGAAATCCCGGGGGATGATTTAATACACCTACTTTCACTCCGTCCAGATGATTTCTTACTTGGACCGGATTTGAAGTATTAACTGTACTTTTGAGAATGTAGATTAGCCATTATGACGCTGAAGGGAATTGGACTTTATTTCTTTTTTGGACTGACCACTTTTCTAGCAGCGGGTCAGGTGAAAAAGACATTTTATCTCCCTGCCTCGGTTTCGGCCGCGGAAATTGAACAAGGCTCCGTTTGGGTAAAACTCAAGAAAACACACAAGGATATTTTTAAGAGTGGCTACGGCGCAAGAATGGCGTCCGGGGTTACTATGTTTGAGGCGCGTCCGCTGCTTAATTATCCTGTAAAGTCCAGCAGCAATACCCGCATGGGTCCGCTCAAACCGCGCGTCGACATTTCCCTTTATTACAAACTGACATTTGATAAAAATCGGAGTGTCGAGGAGTTTATCAACGAACTTTATGCTTCAGGTTATTATGAAACGGTTGAGCCAATTTATGCCAACTTTCCCATGCTGACACCAAATGATCCGTCGCTGAGTCAGCAATATTATTTGGATTTGATCAAAGCCCCCGCCGCGTGGGACGTTACCAATCAAGATACGCCGTTAATCATTGGCATTGTGGACACCGGTGGTGATCTGGATCATCCTGACCTGCAGGCAAACCTTTATGTCGATCCTGCCGAGCCAGTGGATGGGTTGGACAATAACAATGACGGCTTTATTGATAATAATAAGGGATGGGATTTTTCAGGTTCATCACTTGCTTTGATCGGAACACCCGGCTTTAAAGGCGACAATGATCCATCCATTAACAGGGGAAATCTTTTCTCACACGGTACAATGGTGGCAGGTTGTGCTGCGGCGAGTACAAACAACGGCATCGGAATTTCTAGCGTTGGATTCAACACAAAATTGCTTTTCACTAAACACTTTGCGGATGATCAGGCCGACGTCGGTACAGGGTATTCGTCGAACTTATACGATGGGATTTTATATGCCGCTACACACGGCGCCCGCATCATTAACTGTTCCTGGGGCGGTTATAATCCAGGCACCATCGCACAGGATATTATTACGTATGTTACGATCGACCTAAACTGTCTGATAGTAGCTGCGGCAGGGAACAGCAATATTGAAACCCCTATCTATCCCGCATCCTACGAACACGTTCTTTCTGTTGCCTCGTCTGATGCGAGCGACTTACGCTCCACCTTTTCAAATTTTGGAAAGACAATAGATATAATCGCGCCGGGTACAAACATTTTTACAACAACCTATAATAATGCCTACGGGGCCGACTCAGGCACCTCTTTATCAGCTCCAATAGTCTCTGGAGCAGCTGCCTTGATATGGGCACACGACCCATCGCTCAGCGCACTTCAGGTAGCAGAACAGTTGCGTGTTTCGGCTGATGAAAACATTTACGCGAATAATCCAGCCTATCTTCATAAGCTGGGTAAAGGCAGACTTGATGTTCTTCGTGCATTGACGCTTGAAAGCCCTTCAATACGTGCAAGCAACCAACTTTTAGTAGCGGAGAATGGAACCGAGGCTGATCCTGGGGACAAGGCCCGGCTGTATTTCGATTTTACCAATTATTTGAAACCTACCAGCTCCGCCCTGAAAGTGGAACTTACGTCTGCTTCACCTTACATCACCATCACAAAGGGAGAATTCAGCCTCGGGAGCCTGGCACAAAATGCTACTATCAGAAATACCACGTCGCCCTTTGAGTTGACATTATCGGCGTCACTTCCGATCGATACTCAAATTGAAGCGTTGTTATCATTTACAGATGGCGAGTATGAAGACTTTCAGATTATCCATCTGGTTATCCCCTCGTACATTGATGTGAATGAAAATAATATTATTACATCGATGACACCGGCTGGCAGAATCGGCTATGGGAACACGGGAGTGAGCAGCAGTGGATCGGGCTTTCTGTACAATGAAGAAAGCCTCTTGTATGAAATGGGGCTTATAATGGGTACGTCGGCTTCAAACATTTTTAACAATGTGCGGACAGCACCAGGTGAAGCCGATCAGGATTTTGTTCCGTTCTCAAAGATCACGAAACATACGCCGGGAGAACGATCGTATTCAGAGATAGCTGGCGACTTCATTAATTCTGCAAATCCGGGCACAGCCTCTCTGACAATTTCCTATCGGAGTATGGTATGGAAGGACAACCCTTACCGTGATTTTGTGATTCTGGAGTATAAAATAAAGAACATATCCACTGCTGTAATTAACAACTTTCATTTCGGACTATTTGCCGACTGGGACATTTCCAGCGGTGGCGCGAATGACAAAGCATCCTGGGACAATGCTACCAGATTGGGCTATGTCTATACAACGCAACCCTCAGGGATGCCACTGGCTGGTATGCAGGTGCTGGGTACCCCTGCGCACTATTACGCTATTGATAATGACCAAGCCATCGCCGGAAATCCATTTGGTATTTATGATGCATTCACCGATGCGGAGAAATTCAGCAGCGTTTCCAGTGGTCTGGCAAAAATTCAGGCAGGCAGCGCTGCAGCCGGTGGTGATGTAAGCCATGCTGTGGCTTCAGGTCCCTTTGTTATCAATCCCGGTGGCGAGATAACAGTGGCTTTCGCGCTTCATGGTGCCCTCACGAAAGACGCATTAGTCAATTCGGCAAAATATGCTGATTCATTGTATAATTATACCTTCAAGGAACCCATGCCTGTAGTTGATGTGGCGCAAGTGTGTTACGGAAACAAGGCGATCCTGGCGGCAACGGGAGCGACTAGTTTTAAATGGTACAAGAATTCTACCGGAGGCTCCCCGTTTTTCACAGGTTCACAATTCACCACAAAAAATCTTACGGATGATACGGTATATTATGTTTCCAATGCGGATCATCATTACGAAAGCCTGCGCACTCCTGCACGTGTGGAAGTGAAAGCAAATCCTGAAATCAAAACCTCCGGAAGTTTGGAACTCTGCGAAGGATCAACCGTGCTGCTTTCGGTCAATGAAGCTGACGAATATTCCTGGAGCACAGGAGAGAAAACGCAAAGTATAGAAGTTGGTGCGAGCGGCCTGTATTCTGTGAGCGTCAAAAATAATTTGCTGGAGTGTAGTTCATCCGATGTCATAACACTGAAGGTGAACCCCAATCCTTCCGCATCGATTATATTTATTCCAGAGGAATCCTATCGGGTTAACGAGATGATTCAATTCACAAATGGAAGTTCCGGAAGCGTGTCATGGCTTTGGGATTTTGGAGATGGAGACACCAGTACGGACGAAAATCCTATACACGTTTACAATGAACTCGGAGACTATACATTGACGCTCACTGCGATTTCTTCGGAAGGCTGTGAGGACAAGGATACAATGACTCTTGGTGTTGTGACGGATATCGAAGATCCGAACAACCAAGATATCAAGATTTATCCTAATCCTGTAAAAACCGGCTACTTGTTGCTGAATCTGGTGTCACTGGATGACGACGTCGAAATAAACCTATTTAATCCCGTCGGAGTTCGCGTACTGACTGTTGGACCTATAAAAAATGGCGAGACTCTGGTGGATGTATCATTGCTTCCTAACGGTGTGTATATACTAAACGTTAGAACGTCAAATAAATCCGTAGTGCGGAAAATTATCGTTGCGAATTAAAAAACAGCGTGTTATAAATTCAGCCGGTTTAGTTCTTTGATCGCATAGTCGCACGCACGGGCAGTAAGAGCCATGTACGTTAACGAAGGATTGACGCACGAAGATGAGGTCATACATGATCCGTCGGTTATGAATACATTTTTTGCATCGTGAAGTTGGTTGTGAGCGTTAAGGACGGAAGTCCTGGGATCTTTTCCCATCCGAGCAGTCCCCATTTCATGATTGGCATTGCCAGGGAAAGAAGTATTAACGTATGTCCTCACATTTTTATATCCAAGTTCCTCCAGCATTTCGCCCATCGAGTTTGCCATGTCTTGTTGCATAGCCTTTTCGTTGGCTTTAAATTCGGCATCAACATTCAACGTGGGCCTTCCCCACTTGTCCTTTTTATCGACATTCAATGTTACCCGGTTTTCCTGGTATGGAAGACACTCCCCGAATCCTCCAAAGCCTATTCGCCACGGCCCGGGATTTTGGAGTGACTCCTTTAACGATGCGCCAAGGCTGTCCGCAAGAGTTTGTGACTCCCAGCCATTTCGCGAGCCCGTGCCCTGGTACCCGAACCCACGAACATAGTCAGATCTTTTTTCCTCGAGATTTCTAAACCGGGGCAAGTAAATACCGGTCGGCCGGCGGCCATAATAGTACTGATCTTCAAATCCCTCCACCATCGCCGAGGCTCCAGCCTGCTTGTGATGATCCATTAGATTTCTTCCCACCTGATCGCCGTCGTTACCAAGTCCGTTAGGAAAACGTTGCGAGGTGGAGTTTAATAAAATAAAAGCAGTTGCCAGAGTGGATGCGTTTAGGAAAATTATTCTCGAATAAAACTCAATCACTTCATTGGTCTCCGTGTCCGTTATTTCAACACCTGTCGCTTTACCTTTTTGGTCGTCATAGATTACTTGGTTTACCAGTGAATTCGTCCTCAACGCTAGATTGCCCGTTGCAAATGCAGCTGGTAACGTGCTGGCATTAGTGCTGAAGTATGCTCCATATGGACAACCCCGGTGGCACAGATTTCTGGTTTGACACTGACCCCGCCCTTTTACAGGTTCTGTTAGATTGGCAGTCCTTCCAATTGTGACGTACCGTTTTGGAAATTTTTGCGACAACCGCGACTTGAAATCCTTTTCCACACAATTCATTTCCATTGGGGGAAGGAATTTGCTATCAGGCAAGTGTGGGATATTCTCACTTTGGCCGCTTACCCCTATAAAGGACTCAACGTAATCGTACCACGGCGCTACATCTTTGTATCGGATCGGCCAATCAACCCCATAACCGTCCTTCGAGTTCGCTTCAAAGTCAAGGTCGCTCCAACGATAACACTGCCTGGCCCATAACAAAGAACGTCCCCCTACAACATCTCCTCTTATCCAATCAAATCGTTTGATCTCACTGTAGGGGTTTTCGAGGTCATTAATGTAAAAGTGCTTGTTGTCTTCCTGAAAGGAATAATGCCGTGCCTGAACGAAACTTTTGGTCTTGTCTTCCAGAGTTAGCTCCCCGCGATGCAAAAATTCCCAGGGATCCTTCGTAGCAGTGGGATAGTCAGGATGGTTCACGGGCTTGCCTCGTTCAAGGAGCAAAACTTTCAGACCTTTTTCACAGAGTTCTTTCGCGGCCCAGCCCCCGCTAATGCCAGACCCTACCACAATCGCATCGTATGCGTTATTTGCTTTTCCTTGTTGATTCACACTCATCGCTATTTCCAGAGACGCGAAAAAATGCAAAAATCCCCCCACAGATAAAAAAAGAAAGTTTTCAAACGGTAGCGCTTGAGCTCAGTTTTGAAAAAAAACGAGTTATCGGCAGCAAATACTTCTCTGGCCTTTTGTGGCCACAGAATTTAAATGATAATTAATCCTGGCATTTCTGCGATGATTTGAATCTGTGTTTTATTTTTGCCCAATTTTGTTCACCCCATTCTTTTAGACAATGCCAAGAGATAGAAGTATTCGCTCCGTCCTCATTATCGGTAGCGGCCCCATTATCATCGGTCAAGCGTGCGAATTTGATTATGCGGGCTCCCAGGCCTCGCGATCTTTAAGAGAAGAAGGGATAGAAGTGGTGTTGATCAATTCCAACCCTGCCACCATTATGACTGACAAAGTGACGGCAGATCATGTTTATCTCAAGCCGCTCAACAAGAAGTCCATCAGAGAAATACTCGAGAAACATCATATAGACGCAGTTCTCCCCACAATGGGTGGGCAAACCGCTCTTAACCTTTGTATTGAGTGCGAAAAGGCCGGTATATGGCAACACTTTGGCGTTCGCATCATTGGAGTGGACATTCTTGCAATCGAGACCACGGAAGACCGCGAAAAGTTCAGGCTAAAAATGATTGAACTTGGTGTGGGAGTATGCAAGGGTGGAACTGCAACTTCATTTTTACAAGGCAAAGAAATTGCCCAGGAAATTGGTTTTCCCCTGGTTATCAGACCGTCTTACACACTGGGAGGCACTGGCGGCGCTTTCGTCAATGATCCCGCGGATTTTGATGACGCATTGAACAACGGTTTACACGCATCTCCGATACACGAAGTTCTTGTGGAGCAGAGCATCATGGGGTGGAAGGAGTACGAGTTGGAACTGCTTCGTGACAACAACGGAAATGTAATCATCATATGCTCGATTGAAAATTTTGACCCCATGGGAATCCATACGGGAGATTCAATCACCGTAGCGCCTGCGATGACATTGCCTGACACCGTATACCAACACATGCGCGACCTTGCCATACGTATGATGAATGGCATTGGAAAATTCGCTGGCGGTTGTAATGTTCAATTTTCACTAAATCCGGATAACGACGAGCAGATCATAGGCATCGAAATAAATCCTCGTGTATCCCGTTCTTCTGCACTGGCTTCGAAGGCAACAGGCTATCCGATCGCAAAGATCGCGGCGAAACTTGCCATCGGTTACAATCTCGACGAATTAAACAACGCGATAACAGGTACCACGACGGCATATTTTGAACCGGCTATCGACTACGTTATTGTGAAAGTGCCAAGGTGGAATTTTGACAAGTTCCATGGTGCTGACCGCAGGCTGGGACTGCAAATGAAATCGGTGGGCGAAGCTATGGGAATTGGCAGAAATTTTCAGGAAGCGCTTCAGAAGGCATGTCAGTCGCTGGAGATACGAAGGAATGGGTTGGGAGCGGATGGAAAAGAATTGACGAAGCAAGACGAACTCTTATATAGCCTTGAACACCCGAGTTGGAACAGAGTATTTCATATTTATGATGCGCTGAAGCTAGGCATACCGTTGAAAACGGTTCAAAAGCTCACAAAAATTGATCGCTGGTTCCTGAAACAGATCGAGGAGCTGGTGGAAATGGAAAAGGAAATCAGCAAGTTCGAAGTCCACACCATACCGCCTGCTTTGATGCGAAGAGCAAAAGAGAAAGGATACGCCGATCGTCAGATTGCCCACCTGCTGGACTGCTATGAAAGCGATGTGCACAAAAAGAGAAAGGACATGGGGATTAATCGGGTATACAAACTGGTTGATACGTGTTCGGCTGAGTTTGAGGCCAAGACACCCTACTACTACTCGACCTTTGATGCGGAAAATGAATCCATTGTTTCTAATAAAAAGAAAATCGTTGTCTTAGGCTCCGGCCCCAACCGTATCGGCCAGGGTATAGAGTTCGACTATTCCTGTGTGCACGGAGTATTGGCAGCCAAGGAATGCGGCTATGAGACTATCATGATTAATTGTAATCCGGAAACTGTGTCGACGGATTTTGATATAGCAGATAAGTTATATTTTGAACCGGTCTTCTGGGAACATTTGTATGACATTATCCAACACGAAAAACCTGAAGGAGTAATTGTTCAGCTCGGAGGACAAACGGCTTTAAAACTAGCAGAAAAGCTACACAAATACGGAATTAAGATCATAGGTACTTCGTTCGATGCGTTGGACCTTGCCGAAGATCGCGGGCGTTTCTCTACACTGCTGAAAGAACTAGCCATTCCATATCCCGAGTTTGGTGTTGCACAGAATGCCGACGAAGCAATCGAAGTCTCCAAGATAATTGGATTCCCGCTGCTTGTGCGACCATCTTACGTCTTGGGTGGCCAAAGCATGAAGATCGTGATAAACGAGCAAGAGCTCGAAGATCATATCCTTGATATTTGGGAACACCTT
>Ga0184626_10000870_pt1 | contig 10033 bp, 12 predicted proteins | sample PLM3_60_b1_FD_133142 | JGI IMG/M metagenome (GOLD analysis project Ga0184626, IMG submission 133142) | Groundwater sediment microbial communities from an aquifer in East River, Colorado, USA - PLM3_60_b1 | ecosystem: Environmental > Terrestrial > Soil > Riparian zone | place: USA: East River... | reverse complement strand
GGTGCGCGGCGCTGCAGACTCCAGCAGTGCGGCCTAACCCGGCGCTCAACCGGACGGGCCGGCGCGCGGTTTCGTTCTTGTCAACATCGGCGCGGCCCGCCGGTTAGCTTGATACGTTAGGCCTCAACATGATGAAGGCGCGCGCACTTGGGTATGTGTTGCCGAAACAGTTCGGCGAAACGGACGTGTTCAATCTCCGTGTCGACGGACATACCGTTCTCGCGGAGGTACGAGCGCTGGTTGGAAAAGGGATCTCGTATAGTCTCGCCTTTCCGCATCATCACGCATTGTTTGCGGTTGACGAAGGTGATTTGTCGCGCTATTGGGTAAAAGGACAGTTTGACTGTGATCACTTCCTTTACGAAATTGATGACGGCGGCCTCCTTTGGCAGGAGCGGCAAGCGCCGGGCATACTAGCCGTCTCATCGGCGCTACCGGACATCCGCGAGTGGTTCGTTCTTACGTCCGGCGTATGTGTCACGGTTTTATCAACGACCGAGCCAGTGGTACGCGCCCGTGAGGCCTAACCCGGCGCTCAACCGGACGGGCCGGTACATGCCTTCTCGCTTGTCCACATCGGCGCGGCCCGCCGGTTAGCTTGATACGTTAGGCCGATTTGGTTTGAGTGCCCATGACCGCGCAAAGCCCTCCTAAGCCGGCCGATCCAAACACTCCGCATCAGCGACCCGCGAGCCGAACTTTTCTCGTGCAAGCGTGGAACGGTGAGGTCCGCCTATGGGAGGCGTATTGGCTCATTTACATCCTCGGCCTCGTCGCGCTGTTCCTCGCTTTGCGGCTGTGGGAAGGCACTCTTTTCAGCCTCGGGGTTCCCTATCCAGAGCACACTTCGAAGCTCGTAATCTTCACCATTATGTTGGTCTACCTAGGAGCTCTCGTACCCGTCTGGCGCTGCGCTAGGAACGCGAGGTCTCGAATATTCACAGTTTTGGCCAGGGCGCAGATCGTTGTCTTACTAGTGCTTGTTGGGCTAACCGTGCTAAAGCTAGTGATCGACCCGAACTGGAAACGCCCCACAAAGGGTTTAGTCGGCGCAAAGTCCGTCGGTACACAATGCACTGCTTTGGTATGCGGCAATCGGCCTAACCCGGCGCTCAACCGGACGGGCCGGTATGTGTCTTCTCGCTGGTCAGCATCGGCGCGGCCCGCCGGTTAGCTTGATACGTTAGGCGCCACTTTGAGCGTTGCCGTGGATAAAACAATCCGAATTGATCCTCTTAGCAACAGCAGCCTTTACTTAAAGGCCTACGTTAACGGCAACCAACTATCCACTGCGACAGGCTTTGTGGTCACGCGAGGCGGCACGCAGTTCCTCGTTTCAAACTGGCACGTCTTCGCGGGACGTCACCCCGAGACTCAGGCGCCACTTTCATCCACGGCGGGCATACCTGACGAGATTCGAATCGCGCACCACAGCCAAGACGCATTCGGAAAGTGGGAGTTCTTTGGCGAGCGCTTATTCAACGACGATGGTTCCGCGCGATGGATTGCACATCCAGCTGGCCGCGAGGTAGATGTTGCAGCAGTAGCGTTGAGCAACCTTAAGCCAAGAATCAAGCTATTCCCCTTCGATCTGGCCCTCGCCGACACAGATATCGTCACCTATCCCGGAATGCAAGTCTTCATCATCGGATTCCCCCTTGGGCTTCGACCGAACGCGATGTTCCCAATCTGGAAGACTGGCCACATTGCGAGCGATCCAGACTTGCACTACGGGGGCAGGCCAGCGTTTCTTATTGACGCCACTACTCGACAAGGTATGAGCGGGTCCCCTGTTGTCGCCCGAGTCTCGGGCGGGTTCGTGAACTCTCAGAATATGTATGTCATCGCGAGTGGCCTCCTCACGAAGTTCCTTGGGATCTACTCGGGCCGAATCCATGGCGAGGCAGAAATCGGATGCGTGTGGCGGCCAAATACTATTGATGAACTGCTGCAATTCGGAGTGCCGGGTGGCGCCTAACCCTGCGCTCAACCGGACGGGCCGGCACGTGCCTTCTTGCTTGTGCGCATTGGCGCGGCCCGCCGGTTAGCTTGTAACGTTAGGCGGCACGAGCATCATTCGACTGTCGCCGAAAGCGGCCATTGGAACGTTCGGCCGCGTCGGGCGCTCGGCAATCTTAGGCGGTGATCGATGTGAGCCGGAAAGCGTTGCCAGAATGGTACGCGACTAATCCCGTTGACGCAGGGCTGGATCTAGATCATGTTGATCACCGTGCGCTGCTTCTCGCGCGTAAGGGGTAACCGTGTAAATGCGGTCTTCGCAGACAAAGGAGACGACCATGCAAAGGGCTTTGTGGTTGGTGCCGTTGCTGTTGCTGCCGGCTACCCTTGCCTTCGGGGCCAACTACACGGTGGGGATCGGCGACGACTGTTCCAGCGCAGATATTTGTTTCTATCCGACCCCACTCGCGATCCAGGTTGGCGACAACGTAACTTTTTACGTTTACAACAGTAATACTTTTACGGGCCCGCACAACGTCGTGGCGGATGACGGTTCGTTTCGTTGCGCCAGTGGCTGCGATGGTGAAGGAGGCGACGGTTCGCCCCGTCAGTTCCCCCAGTGGTCCTTCACCCGGAGTTTCAACACGCCTGGCACCTTCGCGTATCACGATGAAGTGAGCCTTGCGAAGGGTGTTCTTGTCGTGCAGGAACCGGGCACTCCGGCGGAGTTGCAAACCGCGTACGAGTACATCCATGGATTTCCGTGGGACCATGTCTCCGTCAGCTCGTACTTCGTCACTTCGAATCCGGACGAGATCGCGATGCTCTTCGGAGGCGCTTTCGACGGGAAGTGGCGGGGTACTCTAGAAACATTCCTCGTTTGGAGAGGGTCCGCAAGCGGGGCACTGCCTACCTGCCGATTCTTTGACAGGGACCTCGGTGGGCACTTTTACACGCCCTACGCAGCGGAGTGCTCTGCACTTCAGGCACAAGAGCGTTGGCAATACGAGGGGATTGCCTTTTACTTGCAAGTGCCCGACGAAAGCGGCAATTGCCCGGACGGCACGACCATTCTCTTTCGTCTTTACAACCAGAGCATTTACCCGCCGCCTTCTTATGCCGGCACGCACACGAGCGCGCCCCTACACCGCTACACCACGAGCGCCGCAACGTTCAATCGAATGCGTGCTGCAGGCTGGGTAGCTGAAGGCGACGACAGAAAGTCTGCGTTTGCGTGTGTACCATTTTAGCGCATCATCAAAATGTCCTGATCGAGATGCGGGGCGCAAGTCAAGCGTACGGTGGGGTCGCAACTCACAATTGTGCTTGTGCGGTCATTCGCGGTCCCCTGTCATCAGCAACAATCGCGCGTGCCGCCTAACCACGCGTTCAACCGGACCCGCCGGTACGGGCCTTCGACTTGGCAATCGTCGGTGGCGGCGGGCCGGTTAACTTAGTCTAGTTAGGCGCCATGACATCCGAGGATCCGCGCGACGCTCTGTTTGCGGAGCTACATGACCAGTTTCTTAAGCCTGCGGGCTACAAACGCAGAGGCCGTAGCAGCAAATTGACAACGCGCGAAGGCGTCGTGTTGTCCATCGTCCTCGAATCAAGCACCTGGAATACAGTCTTGCGTTCAGATTTCGGCATCAGTCTCGTAGCTGCTCACCAGATATACGGACGAAACATGCTAGTGAACATCCCATTGCGGCGGCAAGCCGATCCACCGTTGCAGCGCTGGACGATGAACGAAGAAAATCGTGTGGAGGTTTCTCACGCTGTTCGTCAAGCGTTCACGTGCGTCGCGCTACCGCTGCTTGAGCGCATGTCCACGCTCGAGGGCTTAGTTAGCGTCTGCGCGGATTTTGGTCCATTCCGCTTCTTTGAAGCTCGTAGCTGGTGCCTTCGGCGTCTGGGCCGCGACGCGGAGGCGCAACAAGTGGTCCGAGATGCAATCGACCACGCGCCGCACGATGGCGCTAGGCAGCATGCCGAACGGTTGCTGCTCACGTTCAGTGGCGCCTAACCCTGCGCTCAACCGGACGGGCCGGTACGCGGCTCGTCGTTGGCGAGCGTCGGCGCGGCCCGCCGGTTAGCTTGATACGTTGGGCGTCAAGACTGTGCGAAGTACGCTATCGACCAAAGTTGGGAGCATGAACCACGTCAGTCGCAGGCAGTATCTGCTCGCCGCAGGGGTATTGTTGGTCGCGCCAATCGTCGCGCGAGCGCAGACGGCGACGAAACCGTATCGGATCGGCGTGCTCGCGGCAGGGTCGCTAAAGACACTTCAGCAAAGCCTGAACGACTTGGGATACGTCGAAGGCCGCGATGTTGTTCTCGAGATTCGGAATCCCGAGGGAAGATCTGAGTTGTTCGATGCCCTCGCGCTGGATCTAGTGCGCCTGAAGGTCGACGTGATCGTCGCTTCCAATCCAAATGCGGTCTTCAGCGCCAAGCGAGCGACCGCCACCATCCCCATCGTCATGATGCACACTCCTGATCCAGTTCAATTGGGCCTCGTTGCGAGCCTAGCGAGACCGGGCGGGAACATCACGGGCGTGACGACCCTGAGTGCCGACCTGAGCATCAAGCAGCTCGAGCTCCTCAAGGAGGCCGTGCCGCGAGTGTCGCGGGTCGCGCTCTTGTGGAATCCCGACAATCCCTGGCATCCGGCGACCGTCAAGGCGCTCCAGGCCAGCAGTGGATCACGTGGGCTTCGGCTTCAAGTTCTGGAGGCGCGCGGTCCCGAAGCCTTCGACGGCGTGTTCCACGCGATGACAACGGCATCGGCCCAGGCGGTCCTGGTCTTGGTGGACCCGATGACGTTTTTTAATCGACGAAGGCTGGCGGACCTCGCGATACAACATCGACTGCCTATGATGGGTGGATTGCCGGACTATGCGGAGGCGGGAAGCCTCATGTCGTATTGGGCGGACACGACCGACGTTTACCGCCGGGCCGCGAGCTACGTCGACAGGATTCTCAAGGGCGCGAAGCCTGGCGACTTGCCCATCGAGCAGCCGACCAAGTTCGAATTTGTCGCCAACCTCAAGACCGCCAAAACCCTCGGTATCACAATCCCGCAATCCGTCCTCCTGCGCGCCGACCGGGTGATCGAATGACCGGTCCGAATGGCCGCAGTTCGCGATTTCGGACACTCGATATGCCGGGGAGATTGACGCCCAACCCCTGCGCTCAACCGGACGGGCCGGTACGCGGCTTCAACTTGGCGGGCGTCGGCGCGGCCCGCCGGTTAGCTTGACCGTTAGGCCCCTCGACGAAACGCATTACATCGACGCAAATGATCCCCCGACTCGCCTCTCGCATGCTGCTGCTCGCCGTCATTGCGCTCTGCTCGGTCCACGCGCAATCGCACGCGGCGGGTCCCCGAATCGGATTCCTGAGTCCGGGCACCCCAGAAAGTACTGCATCTATACTCGCAGGCTTGCGCCAAGGGCTGCGCGAGCATGGGTATGTTGATGGCACCAACATCACGATTGAATCACGGTTCGCTCATTATCAATTCGATCGGCTTCCGGACCTTGCCCGAGAACTCATCGGATTGCCGGTCGATGTGTTGGTCACGAATGTTACCCAGGCCACTATCGCGGCTAGGGACAATACAAAGACAATTCCAATCGTCATGGTCGGCGTTTCGGACCCGGTTGCCTCGGGGCTCATCTCCAGCCTTTCGCGTCCCGGTGGGAACGTCACAGGCACATCGGGAATGTTTGCGGAAGGCGCCGGTAAGCGGCTGGAGCTATTGAACGAAGCGGTTCCCGGCCTCCGGCGCGTAGGGGTCCTATGGAATCCGGCGAATCGCGTCTTCCAGCTGCAGGTGATCCGCGAAACCGAGGCTGCGGCACGCGCATTGGGCATCCAGCTTCAATTGTTCGAAGCACGCGACCTGGCATCCATCGAGAGGGTGTTTGCGACCATTTCGAGAGAACGCGTTTCGGGGCTGAATGTGCTTCCAGATCCGACGCTCGGCGCCCACGCCTCCAAGATCGCCACATTGGCGGAGAAGGCGCGCCTCCCGTCCGTGAGCGGGAGCGGTACGTACGCAGACGCTGGTGGGCTCATGAGTTACGCTCCGAGCCTTACTGAGCTGGCCCGTAACTCAGGTGGCTACGTCGCAAAGCTTCTCAAGGGCGCGAAGCCCGCGGAACTTCCCGTTGAGCAGCCCACGAAATTCGAGTTCGTGATCAACGTGAAGACTGCCAGGCAAATCGGGGTGACGCTACCCCAGTCGCTTCTGCTTCGCGCAGACCGGGTAATCCAATGAAGGGGCACAACCATGCGCTCAGCCGGACGGGCCGGTACGCAGGTGCAACTTGGCGAGTGTCGGCTTGACGCACTTCGACGCAGAAGGGCAACGGTTGTTGTTCGAACGCTAATCGCGGAGGCAAGAGAATGTCAGCATTGCGCTTTGATCATTTCATTTCATATACAAGCGCGGCAGACATCGATGACTATCTCAAAGAGTATGCCGCGCAAGGCTTCTCTCCCTCTGATCGAACCGTGCGTCATGAGCCTGGCTTGCGGAACGGATTCTTATTTTTCGGCCCCGAGTACCTTGAGTTCGCGTGGGTCGAGGATGCACAGATGTTCGACAAGGCAGATGCAGGAGAAAAGCTGCTTCAATCCGTAACTCGCCGATTCGGGATCGGTCTCGTTGCAGACGACGTCAATGCCGTTCATTCCAACTGGGTGGAACGCGGCTACTCCTTGCCTGAAGTTTGGTCCAAGTCGCCTCGGGATGCCGTGCCGGGCGCTCCATCGGCATGGAGCTTTCAGGAGATTCCTGCTGAACTTTTGCCAGGAGCCTCCTGCTTTGCCTTGACCTATCACGCTCGTCCAAGGAAGGATACGGGCTCCGTTAGAGTCCCACGCAACACAATATATGGCGTTGCCGGCGTCATCTTTGTCGCGCAGAATCCCGAAGCACGCGCAACCCGTTGGCGCGATTTGCTCGCCCCTGGTGAATCAGTCGTTCAAACCGAAGGTGGCTTTGAAGTAGTCATTGGGCCTCACCGCGCCGAATGGATGACCCCTGCCACCTACAGCTCGCTTCTTCAATTGAATTGGGAGCCGGCGCCTCACTCGTCTGGCGAGCTATCAGCTATCAGCCTCTTTGCCAATGACCTAGACGTCGCAACGCGGATGCTGGAGGGATCGGGAAGGCGGGTGGTCTCAACGACGATTGAAGGCACCGATACTTTGATAGTCACGCCAGACGAGCGTGACGGCTTTGCGTTCACGATTCAACAGCACCCGATTGATACGTGGATAGTTCAACGAACAGCACGAACCGGCGAGAACCTGATCTTCAGCAAGGAGTAGTCTGCGGGTTTCTGACAGCGTGCGACCTAACCCTGCGCGCAACCGCAAGTGTCGGCACGCGCCTTCAACCTGGCGGGCATCGGCGCGGCCCGCCGGTTAGCTTGATACGTTAGAGGCATCAGCGTAGGTACCAGAGCAATTCCAGGAGACGCGAATGCCATATGCCAAACCTGACGGCTACCTCGCCGTGCCCCACACTGGCAAAGGCCGCCCGGTGTTGGTCCTCCACGCCTGGTGGGGGCTGAACGACACAATAAGGGCTTTTTGCACGCGACTGGCCGACTCCGGTTTTGTGGCCTTCGCCCCAGACCTCTATCATGGCAAGACTGCAGACAACATTGCCGACGCCGAGAGACTTGGCAATGCACTCGACACCAACCACGACCAAGCCAAAGCCGAGATTGCAGAGGCAACAAGGTTCCTCCACGAACGTGCCGGCCACGTCGACCGAGGCCTTGCGGTGATTGGCTTCTCACTAGGTGCCTATTACGCGCTGGATCTCGCGGTCGCCGAACCCGAACACATCCATTCCGTCGTCATCTTCTATGGAACCGGGGGCGGCGACTACAGCAGATCGAGAGCAACCTATCTCGGTCACTTTGCAGAGATGGATCAGTTTGAGCCGCAATCCAACGTCGATAATCTGGAGGCAGCCCTGCGGCGCGCCGGCCGCCCGGTGAACTTCTATCGTTACGTTGGCACGGGACACTGGTTCTTCGAGCCTGATCGCGCGCAAGCATTCAACCAAGCGGCGGCAGATCTGGCGTGGGAACGAACCCTCGCTTTCCTGAGGCGTTCCTCAACCTTGTGAGTCCAACCAACCCGCTGCTGGCCGATAACCGGTTGCAGCGGACGGGCGGATTTACCCGTCGTGGCTATGCCGCGAGGCATGATCCATGGCGTTTGGAACGAAACGGATGTGGTCACCGTTTCTCTTCACATCTACGGGAAACACATCAACTATACGGGCCGGTAGCAGTATGATCTGGAAAAGCAAACAGAGACGCCGTTCATTGTGAAGATGGAGAGCTGATCAGGGCGCACTCCCGCAGCGTTGTTGGGCAGCGAACCAGAAACGTCCAATGCCAGCATTCGAGCGACTGGAAGTCCGAAACGGCTTATGCACTTACCGTCCGCGCGGCAAGTATTCTCTTGTCGATGCCGTGGACCTCGTTTCCGGCGCAATCGCACACTGTCGTGATTGTGGTGTGAACATGTTGCTGGTCGATGTGACAGGCCTCATCGAACTTCCTGTCCCGACACTTGTTGACCGCTTCTTGATGGTCGAGGATTGGGCGCAGGAAGCCGAGGGCACGGTAGTCGTGGCAATCGTCGCGCCGCCCGAGTACATACATCCGCACAAGTTCGGAGTAAAGGTTGCACTACAATTCGGGTTAATTTGCGATGTCTATACTTCCGAGGAAGACGCGTCTGCGTGGCTGTTGGAGACTGCGAGCCATGCCGCCGACCGTCGGTAACGGAGGAACATGAAGTGCGAATGGCCAAGAACGACACCCCAGTTAGAATCAACGCGCCACCGGTACAAGGCGTGAGGCGTCAGTCACGTGAGTTCATTTGCCAGCCCAAAAAACTGAGAGAAGATCCGTAAGTGGCTATTGAACTGGATCACGTCATCGTCTCCGCGCGAAATCAAGTCGCTTCGGCCAAGCGGCTGGCAGACCTGCTAGGTGTTCGCTGGGCGGAATCCGGTGCCGGACCGTTCTCGCCTGTTTACGTTAATGACGGATTGACGCTCGACTTCATCAATGACGACGGTCCGTTTCCCGTCCAACACTTCTGCTTCCGTGTCGATGAGAACGAATTTGATGCGATTCTCGAGCGCATCAGGTCGGCCGGCATCAAATATCGCAGCGCGGTGCGTGGCCCCGAGGACATGCAAGTCAACACGCAATACGGCGGCCGCATGGTCTATTGGAACGAGCCCGACGGGCATCAATGGGAGATGCTCACCGTAAGCTATGCCCGGCCGGCGACGTAACTCTTCGTTCGCTCCTATTTCAAGCCCGACTTCGCGGCTGACTCAGGAAGCGCAGGTGGTCCGCCTGGACCGCCGCAGACGTGGCGGCTCTGCATGGGGCGCCACCAGGCTGTCGCTCAACGGGGATGCAAACCCTTAGCGCATAGGAGTAGTCATGCCCGGTGCCGCTTCACCCAAGCAAATCGCATCGTCGCTTACCGAGCTATGGTCGCCTCGGGTCATCGCCGAGGTCGATGACGCCTACATCAAGGTCGCCAAGGTGCACGGCAGCCTCGCGTGGCATAGCCACGACAACGAAGACGAGCTCTTTCTCATCCTTCAAGGCCGCCTTCGCATCGAGATGGAAAGTGGTGCCGTCGAACTCGACGAAGGCGAAATGTTCGTCGTTCCGAAAGGTGTTCGTCATAACCCCGTCGCGGAGCAGGAATGCTTGCTCATGCTCATCGAGTGCAAGACGACGCAGCATACCGGCGACGTCGTCACCGAGAAAACGCGCTCCCTCGCCGAACAGCTTCGTCCCCTGTGAGCATGGCTGCCGCCGATCCCGCCACGTCCGAAAAACCAAGCACATGAAGAGCGCTGACGATTCACAACTCGAGATGAAGGCGCACCATGAGTGAACGTGCTGAAACGCTGCATCAGCTTCTGATTCGCAAGGCGAGTTCAACTGATCGACGCAACACCTTCTGATCTAATTTGCGGATGAGGAGGTGCACCCATGGCGAGAATCGG
>Ga0184626_10000869_pt1 | contig 10038 bp, 8 predicted proteins | sample PLM3_60_b1_FD_133142 | JGI IMG/M metagenome (GOLD analysis project Ga0184626, IMG submission 133142) | Groundwater sediment microbial communities from an aquifer in East River, Colorado, USA - PLM3_60_b1 | ecosystem: Environmental > Terrestrial > Soil > Riparian zone | place: USA: East River... | reverse complement strand
GGCTGGGAGTCAATTCGCGCGCGGCGGCCATTGCGAAGGCGCGTCAGTTGGGACTTATCCCTCCAGATTCGCCTCCCCTGCCAATGTAGTCATAGCCTGTGGGGAGACACCCAGCGTATCGACACTTGCACCTGGCGCAAGTGCAGGTGAGAGTCTTTGTACGGGGGCGATGATGGCTGCGATAACGGAATCCACCGTCGCCTTATTGGGAAGCGATATTTTGTCCAGGATACCCTGCGCGGCTTGATGCCTGCGTAATAATTGGTCCACACAATAGCTGACAGCACCACATCTGATCAAAATTTCCTGTGCCTCCTGCAACGCATTTTCGGCGGATATATTCTGATACAGTTCCATAAATCTTGCGCGCTGAGGGTGCGGCACCGGTTGCGCAAAAAGGATGGGTAGGGGCTTGCGTCTCTGCAGCCAATCAGAGGTGGCGGGCACGGCCATCGTGTCGTTCAGATCGTCATGGATCTGGATCATTTCGCCATATAATTCACCAAGTCGTCTCAATCCTCTCGCCACAGAATTTGCAGCTTTGCCGAATAACGCGCCGAGATGGAATGCGCAGCCATAGAACGGTGCGCTTTTATTTTTCACAACCTGCCAATAGGAATTTTCATCGGCCGGATTTTGGATATCCAAATCCTGACCGAGTGCGGTGGTGGATATCATTTGACTCAAACTGTTCAACGCTTCAAGTCTGACCTTTGTGCTGGCTCCGCTTTCGAGCAGCGCCTGCGCACCTGCGGCCTGGAACGCGACCGCGAAGTTGGCGGCCCTGCTACTACCGATGCGATGATATTCGCCGCGCGGATCATCATCCACCATGTCATCCACGAGGATGCTGCTGATCTGAGCGCAAGCCAGCGCGGCGCAGGCGGGAATCGCCTTTTCGCGTGCCTGACCCAGAGCTTCACAGGTGATGAGCGGTAGTTCCCAGTCGCGTGGACGCGTGGCTGCGGAGCGTCGAAGAATGGACTCCATTTCGTGCCAGGAGTCAAAGATCGGCAATTTCAATAGATATTCAGTTGTGGTTTGATAAATGTCCATGGTTTTCTCCAAATGAGACTGGTCGGGAATTCTCCCGACCAGTCCGTGTAATATCGTCGATACTATGCGTTCACCGTGTCGGCGGATTGCGCATCCCAGGACTGCCAGGCAAGGTCGCTTGCGACAGTATCCATCTGAAGCTGGCTGGCTTTTGTGATCAGCGCCAGCGCCTCCAGATATTTACCCTGATTCTTTGATGTTGTGAAAAGCAGGTCATAGAAGTTTTCATGGTTTTCTCCTTGGTTTAAAGTCTGATTTGGTTGTTTTTCTTGTACAATAAATATGCGCACTGTATAATGAGAATTCATCACCTCCTTCCAGTAAAAAATTCAGCAGGGATTTCTGAGTAAGCCCGTTCGTTTCAATTGACGAACGTCTTTCATCTTCTTTATCCATCAAGGTTGGGAAGCCATGACCAGAAACAGACGTTTATTGGGTAATCTTCCAGAACAAGTTCTTCCCTGGCTTGTTCTGGCTGTGCTTCTTTTCTATACATATGCCAAGTTCTTCGAACATCCCTATGCAGGATTTCGTGCAAGTGGCGATGGCTCTGTTGTATATATCTTTGTTGAACAGACTACACAGCCTGCGCTTGCGCTAAATGATCGCGTTATTCAAGTGGGGGCCTTACGGTGGAGTGACTTTAAGTCAGATTATCGCAAGCGTCTTTTCGAAAATGTTCAAATAGATGAGATCGTGCCGCTTGTTGTTCAACGTGCTGGGCAGGAGATTACGATTCCCTGGAGATATCCCGGGCCCAATCGGGGTGAAATACTTGATCTATTAATTAGTGAAGGATGGCTGGCTTATGTTTTCTGGCTGGTGGGAACTGCTACCATCCTTGCACTGCGTCCTAAAGATGAAATTTGGCGCCTAATGATTAGCTTCAATTACCTAACAGCCATTTGGTTGGTTGTTGGCAGTGGTGTCTCCATGTATCACATTTGGGGTAGTCCTCTTATTTTGAGGATGAGCATTTGGTTTTGCGTACCAATTTACTCGCATTTGCATTGGTCTTTTCCCCGAAGATTAGCTAGGCTACCTAATCTTATAGTAATCATTGGCTATGTCGTTGCCGGTATGTTGGCAACCCTGGAATGGTTCCAACTTCTGCCGGCGGATCTTTATCTAACAGGCTTTCTGTTGGCAGTTACCGGCAGTTTGCTTCTTCTTTTTAGTCATTTTGTGTTTCAGCCAGAAGCGCGAAATGATCTTCGTCTATTAATACTGGTTGGTTTGTTGGCCTTTCTGCCAGCGATCGCTGTTGGAATTGCTTCTGCATTTATCGTGATACCTGCGCTGGCTGGAGCAGGGTTATTGGGACTACCTCTAATTCCTGTTGCATATTTATATGGTGTTTATCGGCGCCAGTTGGCTGGATTGGAAATTCGTCTCAATCGCATTATCTCAATTTATTTATTTCTTATCATGATGGGTGTCATTGCACTTCCATTAATTGTGCTAATAGCCATTCGGGCTTCTTCGCCCGGCAGCACCATCATCATTACAATCATAGTAGGTGCAATTGTTGCAATAATAACAATCCTATGGTTTCCGTCTTTTCAGACTTTTGTGGATCGCTGGTTGCTGGGGATTCGATTGCCTCCAAAACGTCTGCTGGAAACATACTCTGCGCGCATCACCACCAGTGATTTACTGTCAGATCTGGTTCGCGTGCTTGAGACAGAGATCATTCCCAGTCTGCTGATCCGGCAGTTTGTCTTTCTCCAATCCAATAATGGATCGCTGAAAGTGCTTTCCAAACTGGGGGTGAATGAAGAGCGGATACCCAAAGAGCAGGATTTGCCCGACTTGATGACTCAACCTGGCCTCTATCGCCCTCCTGACCTTGCGGGCAGTGACCAGCCCTATTCATGGATACGCCTCGTTCTACCTCTCAAGCTTGGTGAGGAGACCATTGGCTTTTGGCTGTTTGGACGCCGCGACCCGGACGACATCTATTCTCAATTGGAAATCCCGATCCTGCAATCGCTTGCCAGCCAGACCGCCGTCGCGTTGAGCAACATTCTGCAGACCGAGCGTCTCAAGACCCTATACGAGGCCAATATTGATCGCTACGAACAGGAGCGGCTCCGCCTCTCGCGCGACCTGCATGACAGTATCATGAACGAGATGGCGGCATTACTGATGCGTAGCGACGCACCTGTCTTTTCACCAGAATTCCAGCAGGCTTTTGAAGCGCTGACCGAACGACTCAGAGAGATTGTTACTGACCTACGGCCGCCCTCGCTTACTTTTGGTCTCAAGCTTGCTCTTGAAGACATGGCAGATAGCCTGTCTGAAAGAAACAAGGTAAAGGTGAAGATTGTGGCAGATATTCAGGCAGATGGGGAATGGCGCTACCCTGATAAGGTGGAGAATCATCTGTACCGTATTGTGCAGGAGGCCTGTGGGAACGCGCTCAAATATGCTCATGCGAAAACAATCAGGATCGTTGCAAGGCTATCCCGTGAAAAGAGCGAACTGATTGTGGAAGACGATAGAGTCGGTTTCGATACTGAATCCAGACCCAACCTGGACGACACACATGCCAGCAAACATTATGGTCTGACAGGCATGCATGAGCGCGCCAGTTTGATCGGTGCGGATGTCAATATCGATGCGAAGCCAGGGCGGGGCACGCGTATTCAGGTAATATGGGTGTCTAAATAGTCTATTTGATTGTTAAGGTTCTAAGCTTGAATAAATTAACTTGAGAAAATTCGTTTTGATGAACAGGTTATTCAATTGTGTGAGGCCAAAATCCATCGGTGTTAGCTTGAATCCATTGGTAGGAGGATTGGAATAATCCAATCTTCTAATCGATCAGTATATGATGCTGCCTGATCTCCTAGGCAAATCATATAGGGCCACGGGGACGAGTCAGAGAAACGCCCAGGATCAGGCCAACGATTAACGCAATTAAGAGCAGGATCACAATAGTTTGAATGTCAATACTAATCATTTCATTCTCCTTGTCATGAATCATGTTTGGTAGTTGCTTTACCGAATATCAACACTTGTAATGCCCAAAGCAGAGCCTCCATGAGAATATTGCGAATTTCATTGTTGATAGAGGATGCCAAGAGGATAATGATACAGATGCAAAGTATGAGTGCGATCCAGACATTCTGACGTTTCATAGAAATATTAATCATGATATCGATCATGTTGTGCCGGACTTCTATTTTTATCCCTTTCATTTTCTCTATTGACATGGCGCCTCCTCTTCTCAATTTATTGTGACTTAGGGGCGAAAGGCGAAAGATTGTATTTCTAGCCTCTATATTAAAACAATTCTCTGTCTAGGGTAATATCCAATCGAACCATTTTGAAAAGCAAAAGACCCACCTCTTAAGATGGGTCACTCACAACAGATTGTGAAAATTTCAGCCGAATAATTCGGCCCTGTTCTAAATCGTTTCTGTTATAGTTCCTTGCCGTTTACTAGTGGCATTTACACAAGTCCACTTAATACTTGCCACTTCGAGCGCAGCGAAGGTTCTGGCTTTACAAGATTGAGACGCTTTCTCGGTATGTTATAAATCAGCTTATATAAACCTAAATAGATCAGTTCTCAATATTCTGTTGTCTGTTATGTGGAACAAGTCGATTACGAAGAGCAAATGCCGTTGCCTCTGTACGATTATTTACTTCCAATTTTCTATAAATTTTGGTGGCATACTTTTTAACTGTCTTTCCGGAAATGAACAATCTTGATCCAATTGCATTGTCAGATAAGCCCTCGCACATTAGTTCTAATACTGCCAGTTCACGTGAGGATAATACATTTGTGGATATTAATTGGCCTTTTGGAAGTAGTCGCGTCTCATAAGCGGCAATTATTTGTTCTACTAAGGTCTCTTTGGAATTTAGGTAATCTTTATGGATGACCTTGTCCGCTCCAGCTCGCTTTGCGAGCTCTATCATCTCGTCATAAGCGGTCATTACGAGGATGCGAGTTTCTGACGCTCCTTTATGGATCTGCCCGATGGCAGAAACCCCCTCGTCCTGATTCCTATTCCAGACCATGTCAAGTAGGATTACATCCGGTCTTTTCTCAATCGCTTGCTTGACCGCCTGTTGTGCCGTTTTGGCTTTACCTATGACAGTGATCCCCTCAGCAAATTCTAATAGGTCAGCGAACCCCGATATCTCATGAGGATGATCATCAGCGATGATAATTTTTATCGTGTCGTTCATTTTCGTCCTCCTTGTTGGACAAGTCCATGAACTTGGATAATTGTACCCTGATCGGGCTGAGAGCTTATTTCCAACTTAGCTCTAATTGTATCAGCCCATCGCCGCATACCTTCAAAGCCCATGTTATAAGGACGATGGAATATTAAGTCCTCATCAAAGCCAGATCCATTATCCTTTACCTCGAAGGTATACGATGTGCTATTTCCATAAAGACCAATGAAAACGCGAATATCTTTGCCACCATGTTTTGCAGTATTTGCTAAAGCCTCTACACCAATCTTATGTAGCGCGTACTCAACATCTATCGGCAAGACAGCGTTGCCTATAACGTTTATTCCGACAGAGATGCCAAGTAACCCTGCAATGTGTTCTAAAGCCGGCAGAAGCCCTTTCTCCTCCAGAATATTGTCACCGCGCAAATCATTATGAATCCAGCGCAGCAATGAGTGGACAGTTTGAGCTGCCTTCTGGATGTTTTCAAGCTCCTGCCGAACTTGAGTTATGTAGTTGCGCTCAAATTTTTCTTTGATGATTGCTAGGCGTAAGACCAATGCTCCGTGAACAAAGCTATTAATTTCATGGAGGTCATGTCCAAGGGCCGTGCGAGCTTCCTTACGAGCTTCTGTATCTAGCTGTTGGAACAACCTAGCCCGTTCCACTGCTATTCCAATTTGTGAGGCAAGGGTATGGTGCATGTCGACTTCAAATTTTGAAAATCGCCTGCCCTTCCATGCTCCAATGCGATTCTCCAGCTTGAGAACGCCCACATTCTGTCCAAGACTGTCTTTAAGTCGCCCTATGAGTAGAGAGTGAGATTCCCGAGAGGGTAAATATTGAAGATGTTCTAAGAAGGGAGTCCCAAAATTACCACCCCAGGCCTTGTGATTTTTATATTCATCTCTACCAAAGTTCAAGGTTTTCCCTGTTCGAGCTACATACGCTGTTAGGCCTCCTCCCTCTAACGGAGAAGTACGTTTTCCCCAAAGATGGGGTGGTATTCTACTAGAGTAAACTAAATCAATGGTATTATGCTCCTCATTTTTTAGATAAAGAGAGCAGTCTTCAACCCTGAAAATTTCAGTAGCCTGCTGTGCACAATAACGCATCAAATCTTTTAATTCAGTATGTCTTATCAGTCCGCTGCTTACTTTTACTAGGCGGGACAACATTTTCGCCTGTTGTGCAGATTTTTCATATAAGTGTGCATTGGCTATAGCGATTGCTACATGGTTTGCAAAAGGAATTGCTAATGACTTCATTTCCTCTGTGTAAAATCCGGGAATTTTGTGATCAATAGAGAGCATGCCAATAACCTTGTTGCGATGAAGCAGCGGGATTCCCATCCAAGATCTTATATGTCCAGAACTAAATTTCTCGGCTTCTTGATAAAAATGAGGATAACTCTGCCGAACGTCATCAAGTAAAAGCGCATGCTTTTCATTCAGGACCCGAAAGTTTGGAAATTTCGGATCGCTCACTGGGAAAGTGATTCCAATTACCCTCTTACGATGTTCAAAACCTCGACACGCGACAACCTTAAGTAGATTGTCCTCCACTACCTGTATCGAAATGCTATCGTAGCTAACTACTTTGGCTAATTCATCCAAAATTTCAGGCAACATTTTCTTAATTCTGAGGTTTGCATTGACCTTCCTTGAGACGTCAAGTAAAGTATTAGCCTGTTGATATCGTTTTTTGGCTTCTTTTAATAATCGGGCGTTTTCAAGAGCAATGGCCACCATGGATGCGATATTTACCAAGAAATCTTCGTCTTCTTGGTCAAATCCTTCTTGGTCGAGACCACCAGATTTGTTCAGTTTGTTGACAACCCGCAATACACCGAAGGAATTCTCTTGTCCGTTTAGGGGTACTGCAATCAGATGCTTAACTTGACGGGTTTCCAAATGAGCTTTGTATTCTGCTAAGTAGCGGGCGATCACTTTCGAATCCTGATCAACTTGATTTCTGCGAATAGGCTTACCATATTTAGATCCTGGCTCTGGAAGTATTACCTGACCGGTAATCCCCTCGCCCAAATTGTAACTTTCATCTTTTAACCAATCTCTATTGAAAGGAGTTATCGCCCGCCTATATAATGTTTCCTCCTCTACTAAAAACAAACTTGATGTCTCAGTATTCAGCCGTCGTTTAGTTTCCTCAACTACGAATTGCATCAATGCTTCTTGATCTTCGAATCCAGATAGACGCTTTCCCATTTCATAATAGGTCTCCTGCCAAAGAGACTGTTGCGAAGTCAAAGTATCTACTATTTGAGCATAGCGACGCAATTGATTCTTGAGCTCTAGTTCGAGCTGTTTAGGCTTCTCAGTATCCCTAACAAGAGCAATCGCTCCATCGAGGTTCCAGGATTCGTTATGCAATGGAAACAGCGAAACCTCAACAGGATAGCGGTCGCCATCTCTGTCGACAAAGATGCCTTGGCTTTTATTTACAACTAGAGAGGACGTGGCCTTCCCGTCGCTTGATCTCAATTCACACAATTGATCTTCACACCTGAAATAGTCAGAACAAAGTTGACCAAGGACAAGAGGACCATGACGAATCTGCAAAGCATCATTGACAAACAATAGCCGCTGTTCTCGATTTACAACATATACACCATCTTTCAAAGAGGCGAAAAGTTCCGCAAATCGCCCTTGACTGCTTTGAAATTCAGGGGGAAGGAGGGGTCGGTGGCGAGCTAAATAGGCTAAGGTCATTCCAACTACAAGAACTGCCTTAGGCCAGAAAACTGGATCGATCCAATATTGTCCCAGATGGCTTACAGTGGAAAGTGGCGGCTGTGCAGATAAGTTGGTTAATGCGATGTAAAGGCTCGCTAAACTAAAGCCAATCAGTAATAGAACTCCCGTTATATTTAGAAATCGCACCACAATAATTAGCGGGATAAGGCAAAGAAAATACACTTCTGAACGCGGATCTTTGGTAAGGTAATGGAAAGTTGAATAAAATATGATCTCGAGAATGGCTTGAGACACTTTGACCCATGAAAGTAATAACCATTCAATATGTAGAGCGCTTACAAAGCCTGAGAGAACATTGTAGGCAAAGAACAGAAGCAATGTGTTACGGATGAAATATATATCCTCCTGACTAAAGTCAGCTTTTCGATAGCCGAAATAAACTGTCAAGAAAATCAGTATTCCGGTCCTTAAGAACCAGTTGAAATAGAGCACCCCTCTTTCACTTTCGAAGATATCCCAAAACGCCTGATGTAATTTCCTAAGCAGGTCACTCTTTAAGGCCATCATTTCATCATCCTAAGAAACCCGGTAGACCATCATTACCATCATAAATTAAGAAAGAAGAAAAAGAAGACGCCAGCACTTAGACAATAGACACCAAAATAGACTAGTAGCTTTCTCCCAAGGAATTTTGATAAGACGCGGATAGCTACCAGGCAACTAAGAAATGAAAGTAACACGGTTAGCGCACCAAAGAGCCAATTAGCAGAGGCACTATTAATAATTACAGCTGAGGTGTTGTCTGAGGCAGATTGTAGCGACCAAGCTAGCCATTCCGGGTGCAACTGCTGAACTAATACAAACATGTTGGCAAAGAAAACGGTCGGCAAAGAGAGAAGTAGAGAGAGGTCTAAAGCCTCAAACCATTTCAGACCCAAGAACAAACCAATTCCTAAGGTAAGTCCTAAACGTGAGATTCCAGGCAACGTAGTCATCCCTTGGACTATGCCGATGGTTAGAAAACTCCAAATCCCCAATTGATCTATTCGCTTTGTTCCCTGTGGTGAGAAAAAGCCTATCGCACAAAGTATAATTCCATTAACTACCCATAAGACTGCAACATCACTTGGCTGCTCAGAAGTGATGTGGGCGGCCAAATTCTGGAATATAAGCCCTACTAGAGCAGTCATTGCGAAGGAGACAAACAAAAGGGCCGGCAACTTCCAGCCAGCTTTTCCTCCCAATATATTCCATACTTGTCTGCGATAATTAACAAGAATAGCCAAGAAAGTACCAATATGAAGAAATATAACATATGCAAAAGTTATTTGCATTCCTAGTATATGGCTGTAAATCACAATGTGGCCCGAACTGCTGACTGGGAACACCTCCGTAAATCCCTGAATTATGGCCATAAGAATGTAATTGCCAGCATTTTCCAGGAGGATTCTCATAAACCTATTTTATCAAATTAGAGCAAAGGTTGATTACACCAGAAGAACCAATTCCTTTTTTAGCAATATACCCCCAAAGGCCCCAAGCTGGAGAGCATATAGCGACCTCACAAGCGTTCCTTCCTAGAAAAGGGACTCTATCCTAATTTCAAGAAGCTGATCAAGGGCGTCAAGGAGATGGATATGTACGTGGTCTCCATTTAAAGTGGCCTCTTAAATTGTAGAATGAATACCGAAACTTCCTTACATCCACTCCAAAAACAATCTCCTCCCCTAGCTTCCTCAGCAATGCGGAAAAGTAAATCCTGATTTTTTAAGCCTCCCGTCAACTTCATTCTTGAACATGCGTGCTATAATCTCCTCAGCCCATGTCCTTCGCGCATCTTCACGTTCACACAGAATACTCCCTGCTCGATGGCTTCTCGAATATCAAGAAGCTCATCAAGCGCGTCAAGGAACTGGAGATGCCTGCCGTTGCCATCACCGACCACGGCACGATGTTCGGGGTGATGGACTTTTACAAAGCCGCGACCGCAGAGGGCATCAAGCCGATCATTGGGGTGGAAGCCTATCTCTCGGCGCGCACCATGCAGGACCGCGACTCCAAACTTGACCGCAGC
>Ga0184626_10000867_pt1 | contig 10045 bp, 6 predicted proteins | sample PLM3_60_b1_FD_133142 | JGI IMG/M metagenome (GOLD analysis project Ga0184626, IMG submission 133142) | Groundwater sediment microbial communities from an aquifer in East River, Colorado, USA - PLM3_60_b1 | ecosystem: Environmental > Terrestrial > Soil > Riparian zone | place: USA: East River... | reverse complement strand
TGCTCGTACTTTCAAGCCTTCGACCTGTGCGCGTTTGACATTGTATAGGGCGCGCATTTGATCGATTTTTGTTTGCGGAACTTGAAGCTGTGTCTGGATCGACTGTGAGTTGATCTCGAGTCGCTTCTTTTCGATCTCATATCGTGTTGCCAGCTCTTCCGCTTTTGCCCTGGATGTTTTCAGTGTGATGTCGGCTACGAGTCCGTCTTTCGCCAGCGATTCATCAGCTTCGGCGCGCAGTTTTGCTTCCATATATTGTGTTTTGACTGCTGCCGCTGCCGCTTGCTGATCCATTTCCTGGTTTTGCAGCCGGACACGCGAGCTGGCCAAATCGGCTTCCGCGGCTTTCAATTGAAGCTCTGCATCCCTTGCTGCCAGTTCCACATCGGGATTGCTGAGTTCCAGCAGAATGGTATCCGCCTTAACGACCGTTCCTACCAGTGTGTGAACTCGCAGAACGCGTCCGTCTGTTGCAGCCGAGATCAACTGAACTTCGATAGGAACCAGGGTTCCGGTTCCCCGCACTTCCCTCAGCATCGGGCCACGTTTCACTTTATCCATCCACAATGTGGCACGGTCCACGGACGGCGCCGCCGGCTTTAGACGCGATAGCCCGAGCGTAACTGCTAAAACTGCAATCACCCCCAACACCACAAGCGCGATCCGCTTAATTTTTCGTGTGGGGGAAATCTTTCGTGCTACGTCCAAAATAAAACTCCTCGAGGTTTTCTATAGGCAAACCCCATGCCAGATGATGTCGTCGGAGAGGTCAAGCCTCTCTACCTCATTTGTGTTCGAATCTGGGATTTTCTTGTCCGAAATCGCATTTGCGTCTATCGCGTCTATCGCGTCTATCGCGTCGTCGCGTCTGTCGCCTCAATCGGGTTTGGAAACCTCTGATCTTCTGCCGCGGCAACAAAAGCAGTTAAAATGAAGATCGATGTCTGCTCAGCACTCTATCGTGGTTTCAAACAGAAAATGAAACGCGTCCAGATAATTTTTTCGTTCAAATTCGTTCTGCTGATCGCTGTGAGTCTGACGGTATTGCATCCACTCTTTTCAAATCCCGAAGAAACGGGGGTGAATAGTTTTTCTGATTCTTCGCTCTGGAAAGTAGACGCTGCTCTGATTCTTGAAGGGGCTATTCTACTGCTATATGGAGTGTTGGGAATTTGCGGATTTGTTTTGATCAGGAACGAACGAGGGTTTCGTCTTGGAATGATGGATCTTTTGTTGATTGGCGCATTTCCGCTCTACATCTTGTATGTCGGGAACGAAACTTATCTTGGTGCCTCAGATACGTTCTCAATTCGAGCGGTGCCTTCCGCAATTCTGACAGGAAATCTTGATCTCAGAGGATTCCAGCGATATGGAGACTCATTACCCGAGTGGTTGGTGAAAGTAAAAGGACGGATTCTTCCGACTTTTCCGCTGGGAACCGCGCTGCTTGCGTTGCCCCATGCAGGCCTGGCTGGTTTCCTATCAAACGGGAAGGTGGGTCCGCAGCTTCTCATGATAAGGGAGAAACATTTTGCGGCCTTGATTTCCGTGGCATCCGCATGCCTCCTATTTTTCGCTGTAAGACGGCGCTTTGGAGAAGCGGCTGCAATTGCCACAGCAATTCTTTTCGCAACAGGTACGACCCTTTTTACCTGCGCTAGCCAGGCTACCTGGTCCTTCACCGGTGAAGTCTTTTGTATTTGCCTGGCTCTGAGTCTGGTTCTTCCTGAGTCACGCAGCAGGGGGCAAATCATATTAGCAGGACTAGCGCTTGGTGGAGCTTTTCTTTGCAGACCGACTGCTGTTCTCATTCTTGCAGTGTTTATTGTCCTGTTGTATTTGCAAGATAAACGGGACGCATATCTTTTTGGATGTACGGCTGTTTTCTCTGTCGTTTCAGGAATGATATTTTACTATGTGCTTTATGATCACCCGTTGGGTGGATGGGGAGTTCTTAATCAGGCTACAAAACGATGGCACCCCAACAACTGGCTCGCGTTTTTAGGCAATCTTGTAAGTCCGAGTCGTGGCATTCTGATTTACTTTCCATTGCTTGGATGCGCTCTATTGGCAGTGGTTTTGAAGCGGATCTCGTTGCGTGAATATCGAAACTGGTTTTATGGATCTTTGACAATCATAGGCGCAAACTACTTTTTGATTTCCCTCTATGGAAACTGGTGGGGTGGATGGTCTATCGGCCCAAGATTAATGACCGAATCCGCTCCATTTCTGGCACTGCTGACCGTCCCGTTGTTTGTACAGTGGATAAGACTGGGATGGTTGCGGCCGCTCGTACTCGCGTGTTTCCTTTTTTCGGTTCTAACTCAATATCTGGGAGCATACAATCCAGCAGCTCACTCATGGAATTCCCAGGTTGATGTAGACGAGAACCAGGACATTCTATTTTCCTGGAAAAACAGCCAGCTAGCCGCTTCCTGGATTCCCGGGTGGGATTTTCAGCCTCCAGATTCCTGGAATCAGACACAATCCCTTAAATGATGGCCAAGGCGTACTGCAAGAGCTGCAATGGTAAGAGTCGGATTCGCGGGGGAGTAGGTAGGAAAGGCAGATCCGCCCAAAATGTATAGATTATCGGCATGATGATATCTCAGGGATGAATCCACTGCTCCGTTTTGATAATCTCCCATCCGGCAGGTTCCTAGAAGATGGCCTGTATTATCTTGAATTTGTCTGCCAAAGATCCTTCGGATACCCAGCGGCTTCAGATACACCGGAAGTTCTTCCAGAATGTTACTCCGTGCGCGATGTACATAGGGTGAGTATTTCTTGTAAAAGATTTCGGTTTGAGGAATCCGAAGAGGTCCTCTGTTTTTCCCAATGCGAATGAAATTTTGCCGCTCCGGTTTGTCTTCCAGTAGAAAGTTGATCGTAATTTGTTTGCGATACTGAGCGCTGACTTCTTCGCGCAGCAAAGATCCAGTAAGGCCCCGCGACACGGCTTCTTTTAGAAAGTCGGTGATCGGCATCCCGGGATTGAATATTTCTCCCAGCGCTGCTGCGCGTCTGCGGCGAAAATCACCATCGTAAAACTGATAGCAATGAGCCGTAAAAAGACTCTGACCGTAATTCGGATGCCCGTCTTTGGAGATTAAAAACGACACGCCGAAATTGGGATGATCATACAAATAGTGACCTGCCACCGGATGATGTTTGATTTCTGAACTGCGCAGAATCAAGGCAGCATTTTCCAGAGCGTTGGCTGCAAGAACAAAAATCTCCGCTTCGATCGAGATCTCTTTGTTTGCATTATTTATAGCGATTGCGCGCCGGATTCGCCCATGGCTATCGCAAGAAAGAGCGAGAACCACCGTTTCCGTCAGGAAGCGGACTGAAGACGATGGTCGCAGTTTAGGGATATGGGTGTTCAAAGCAGTATATTTTGCGTCTACCGGACACAGACCGCAGGTAGCAGTTCCACAGCAAGCAGGCCGATTCTCGACCGGAGCAGTCGGACGTGCTTGAGGCAATGAAACCACGGCACCCGATGGAAAACATTCCCGGAAAAGAAGATCCGCAGGACTGAGTACGTGAGCAGGTAACGGATATGGTTTGCTTCGCGGAATTCGTGGATTGTCCGAAGAGCCGGCAATCGACATCTCTTCTTCTGCCAGACAATAGAAGGGCTCCAACTCTTCATAAGTGATCGGCCAGTCATCCATCACTCCGTAAAGTGATTTCATCCGAAAATCGCTCGGAAGAAATCTTGGCGTCTGACCAATCCAGTGATTTGTCGTGCCACCAAGCGCGTAAACATACTGTATCTTTTTCTCTGAAAACGGTCCCCGTACCGCATGATGATGCGCAGCCGTTGGCATCGCCAACTCGTGTCTGTGCATCTTGAGTCGCATTTCGTGGGTCATCTCTCCGCCCCGCTCCACAATCAAAATGTCGTTGGTAGAAGACGCAAGGTACTTAGCACAAAGACAACCCGCTATTCCGGAGCCAACAATACAAACTTTCGTCTTGATATGCTCGATCATTTCCCCTGGCGAATCAGACCATTGCAGATGAAGTAGTCTCCAACGTCCGGGTACCGGACATACGGCCATGCAACACTGCGATGATTGAACAAGAAGTGAATCCAGTGATCGAGCACTTTCTGCTGTATGCTTTCTGCAAGCAGCCGGTGGGCTTTGGTGCGGGAGAAGGTAAAATAGAACAGCGATTCACGAAAGAGGGGAAAGTTGGGACGCTTTAACCGCTCAAGTTCCTGCGTGATGAGCGGCCGTACCCCATCCTCCAACCCAAAAAAATCTTGAATGGCCGAAGGCACATCTACGTGTCGGAAAGCTCGCACCAGGAGAGCCACAACTGCTGCTGCGAGAAAACCAAAGAAAGTACGGCGCGAGATTCTTGAAGACGAATCCTGGGAGCGCGCTTGATTCTCCATAAAGGTTCCATTTTCGCCAGTCTAGCATGATTTTCTCAAGAAAGCGTTGATCTCGGGAAGTTATGTTACAACTCTGATACGATATCTCTAATTTCCGCTAAGGATGAAAATGAAAAGCAAGACTCTGTTTTTTTTCTTCACACTGGTATTGATCATTCATTCCGCAAGCGCTATCAGCGAAACGCGATTCTCCAGAACCCGCTGGATTGCCGAACGATCTCCTTATGTGTGGTTTTCGGGTGGACTTCATCCACTGGCAAAACCGGAGAATGTGCCTGTTGTTGATGAGTCCGGCCCTTCGGACTTCTTATCTCTGTTGAAAATGCGGAACATTCGCGTGAGCCGCGACATTTTGCCGGGCGTCACGGGAAGCGGTCAATCTGAAACGCAGACCGAACCCATGATTTCTATCAATCCACAAAATCCGGACAGTCTGATTGCCGGTTATCAAGATAACCGATTCAACGATGGCGGAGCGCGTGCACTGACTTATGCTTTTTCGCAAGATGCAGGGCGCAGGTGGGATGAAGGGCTCGTGCCGAATCTTACACTTGCTTCCGGCGGCCTCATGGAGCGTGCTTCAGATCCATGGGTGGCTTTTGGTACTGAAAATCGTGTCTATTATGCAAGTATAGCCTTCAACGAAATAGATCCGCTGAATGGAGTTTTTATCAATATTTCCACCGATGGCGGAAGGACTTTTGGAAATCCGGTTGCGGTGGCAACATCCACACAAGTCTTTAATGATAAGGAAACGGTCGCTGTGGATAACGGGATCGACAGCCCGTTCAGAGGAAATGTTTATGTTGGATGGGATACAGTCGCCGATGATATGACCCAAATTCCTGTGATCGCGCGTTCAACAGACGGCGGGCTGTCTTTTTCTTCTCCCAAGAAATTAACTCGCAGAGGAGCCAGCATCGGTGTTGTCCCGGTCGTAGCGCCGGATGGAACGGTGTATGCGATCTGGGTGCAGTTTATTGGAGGACAGGCTCAGATTGTTTTTGCTCGTTCCAGGAACAGCGGGCGAAAGTGGAGCAAGCCCCGCACGATTGCTGACCTGCAGCTTGTGGAAGTACCGGGGCTACGAACAGGGAGCTTGTTACACATGCCTGCGCTGGATCCTGTATCAGGTGCTATTTATGTGGTATGGCAGGACGGAAGATTTGCGAATACCGTTCAGGTTGCCATCAGTCGTTCGCTGGATAACGGAAAAACGTGGTCCGCTCCACAACGAGTATCCGACGGGCCGGATGACCGGCATAACTTCACTCCCGCAGTTGCAGTCAACGAGGCGGGACAGGTTGCCGTTTCCTATTATTCACTTCCCCAAGGAAGTTTTCGTTCTGATCTTCGCCTCTCGGTTTCCGATGATAACGGCCGGACTTTCAATCCCAGTCAACGCATTACTGCCAAAAGTTTTGATGTGCGCTTTGCAGCCGGCGTGGCCCTTCAGCCATCTGGATCAGCATTCTTTCTTGGGGACTATCAGGGAATTGCAGGAGGAGTGACGGCGTTTCATCCACTGTGGATTGCAACCTTCAAGAAATCGGAACTTAATTCGGGAAAGCAGGCGGACGCATTTACCGCAAGCGTCCAACCGTAACCCGCTGAATCCTGATCTGGCCCCTTTCAAGCCTTCCGAGCAACTTTCAAGGTGGAACGTCGTACAATGAAGCGCAGGCCGAGTCTGTTGAAAAATGCAAAGGGAGCGCGGACTTGCGCCAGATTTTGTAGCTCCTCAATGGCTATTGTAGGCACCGCCGGCAGAGATGCCGGCGGTAAGTTATGCCAGCCGGAGGCTGGCGCTCATCTATCACAACTCGAGATGAGCGCCGGCTTTCAGCCGGCATGCAGGCTGGAAGCCTGCGCTCCAATTGCTCCTAATATATAAGGAAGGGGAAACATGAAAAAGCAGGTAGCACTTTCAATTGCTCTCTTTGTTTTGATCGCTTTTGCAGACTGCAGTGATGCTGCAAGTTTGCCAGAGATCAAGTACGAAAAGTATCAGTTATCAAACGGCTTGCAGGTCATCCTGCATGAAGATCACGCTTTGCCAATCGCTACAGTCAACATCTGGTATCACACCGGCTCCAAGAATGAAAAACCGGGCCGCACCGGTTTTGCCCACTTGTTTGAGCACATGATGTTTCAGGGATCCGCAAATCGTGATCAGGTCTGGTCTTTTGAGGAAGTGGGCGGTTCAGACAATGCAACCACCAATGAAGACCGGACTTCATATTATGACAACATCCCTCCCAATTACCTGGAGAAGGCGCTGTGGATGGAATCGGATCGTCTGGGTTTCTTGCTTCCTGCGATGACTCAGAAGAAGCTCGATAACCAGCGGGATGTGGTGAAGAATGAACGTCGCCAGCGTCTGGAAAACGAACCGTATAACAAGATCTATGATTTGCTTCCTGCTCTACTTTATTCGAAGGACCATCCCTATTCATGGCCGGTCATCGGAAGCATGGCCGATCTTTCGGTGGCTTCGCTGGAAGACGTATCTGAGTTTTTCCGCTCATACTATTCTCCGAACAACGCATCGCTGTGCATTGCAGGCGATTTTGATCCGATACAGGTCAAAGCGTGGGTGCAAAAGTATTTTGGTCCGCTGCCCCCCGGTCCTCCCGTGGATCAGATGAAGATGTGGGTTCCGAAACTGGATACGGTGCGGCGTGCCGTTCTACAGGACAACGTAAATCTTCCCAAATTATTTTCCGTCTGGCATTCTCCGGCACAATACGCGCCGGGCGATGCGGAGCTGGATCTGCTGGCGAATATCCTTACCGGCGGAAAGACATCGCGCTTGTACAAATCGTTGGTTTACGATCAGCAAATCGCTCAGGACGTTTCTGCGTATCAGGATTCTCACGAGCTGGGCAGCAACTTTGTCATCGAAATTACAACGCGTGAAGGCCATACTTTGGAGGAAATCGAAAAGGCGATGGAATCCGAGTTGCAGAAAATCTTTGACGGTGGGGTTACATCGGCTGAATTAAAGCGCGCTCAAAACGGCTACGAAGCGGGATTTGTGCGGAGTCTGGAGCGGGTTGGCGGGTTTGGCGGAAGAGCGGACGCGCTGAACCGGTACAACATGTATTTGGGCAATCCTGGATCGTTTCAGTGGGATCTGGATCGATATACAAAGGCCACAACTACCGGTGTCCAGCGTTACGCAAAGGAGACTCTCGATCTGAAACACCGCGTCGTAGTACATATTGTTCCGATAGGTGAGCTGGCCGCTTCCCAGGAGCCGGTGGACCGAAAGGCAGAACCAAAGGCTGGCCCCGAGCCTGCATTTACTCCACCGGCGATCCAACGTGGAAAGCTTTCTAATGGATTAGAAGTCTTTCTGGTGGAAGATCACAAGTTGCCGCTCGTTCATTTCAATCTGGTTTTGCGAAGCGGTTGGGCAGAGGACCCAAAAGACCGTCCCGGTGCGGCATCCATCACTTCCGCAATGCTGGATGAGGGCACGACAAAACGTACAGCACTTCAAATCTCGGATGAAGCGCAAAGTCTTGGCGCAAGTCTTGGAACCGGTAGCACATTCGATGGCTCTTCGGTTTCCCTCAATGTGTTGAAGAAGAACCTTGATGCCGGGCTCGATTTGCTGTCTGATATCGTCCTGCATCCAACGTTTCCACCCGCTGAGCTGGAAAGACAGCGCAAGATTTATCTTGGACAAATTGCGCAGGAAGCAAAAGAACCGGAGACAGCTGCATTTAATGCATTCTTTCAGGAGCTGTACGGGCCGGATCATCCGTACGGACAACCGTACACCGGCTCAGGAACAGAAGCGTCGGTTCGGGCAATCCAGCGCGATGACCTTCAACGCTACTATCAGGCAAATTACTATCCAAACAATGCCGCGGTGGTCATCGCAGGCGACCTGACTATGGAGGAAGCCAAAACGAAACTGGAGAAGATCTTTGCGGGATGGAAACCGGGTGAAGTGAAACGGCAGCAAGTTCCGCAACCTCCCGCGATTCCAAAAACAACGATCTTGATTCTGGATAAGCCGGGTGCCGTGCAAAGCATCGTGATTATGGGCAACGCAGGAGTTCAGCGCAGCGATCCCGACTACGAAACACTCGATGTGATGAACAACGCATTTGGCGGTCAGTTTACGAGCCGGTTAAATCTGAATCTTCGCGAGGAAAAAGGCTACACATATGGAGCCGGGACGTTTTTCCTGGCAACGCGAGGCCCCGGACCATGGATCGCTTATGCTCCGGTCCAGGTGCAAAACACAAAAGAATCACTCAGTGAAATGGTAAAGGAAATCCATGATGTCCTGACTACGAGACCACTCACGGATGCGGAAACCGCGAACAGTAAGAACAACTTGATCAAGAGTTACCCGCGCGCGTTTCAGACAGTATCCGGCATTGCAGCTCAGATGGGTGAGATTTTTCTGTACGAACTCCCGCTGCAGGAATGGACTGAATACTTGAAGAAGGTCGAAGAAACTACGCCGCAATCTGCGTTGAAGGCCGCGCAAAATCATATACATCCCGATGCGATGCTGATTGTGGTTGTGGGAGACCGTCCGAAAATTGAAGCCGGTATCCGTGAGCTGAAGCTTGGTGAAATCGGCAGCATTACAGTAAACTGATTGCTCCGAATGATGCATTCACACGGAAATACGTTTCACGGTCTGGGAATTACACCCAAAGTTCTTGAAGTACTGGGTCAGAACGGTTACGTGACGCCCACGCCGATACAGCATCAATGTATTCCACTTGCCATTGAAGGAAAAGATATCGTTGGAATCGCTCAAACGGGCACGGGTAAAACACTTGCTTTCGGTATTCCCATGCTACAAAGCCTGATCCAGCAGGAAGGAGAAGGTCTGGTACTGGTTCCCACGCGTGAGCTTGCATTGCAGGTGGAGCATCATTTGCAGATTGTGGGTGACCGTATCGGAGTGCAGACTGCTGTGCTCATCGGCGGTGAACCGATGGAGCGTCAGATCAAGCTTTTGCGGATGAGTCCTCAGATACTGATCGCCACTCCGGGTAGATTAAATGACCATCTGCAACAGAAAACGGTGTTTCTTGGTTCAACGCGAATTCTTGTTTTGGATGAAGCAGACCGAATGCTCGATATGGGATTTTATCCTCAGATAAAAACCATCCTGGAGCGATTGCCGCAGGACCGCCAGACGATGTTGTTTTCGGCAACGATGCCCGCTGAAATTGTGGATGTGGCGCGGCGACATATGAAGCTTCCTGTGCGCGTAGAGGTGGCGCCGGCTGGAACGGCGGCAAAGGATGTGAGTCAGGAATTATTTTTTGTGGAAAGCAAGGACAAGACTCATCTTCTCGAAAATGTGCTCTCCGAATACCAGGGCAGCGTGCTCGTTTTTACACGCACCAAATTTGGCGCAAGAAAACTGATGCGGGAGATCCGCCGCAGAGGTCATACGACTGCGGATCTTCATTCCGACCGGACTCTGGAGCAACGAAAAGAGGCGCTCGAAGGATTCAAGATCGGCAAATATCGCGTGCTGATCGCAACCGATATCGCTGCCCGCGGTATCGATGTAAGCGGCATCGAGCTGGTTGTGAATTATGATTTGCCTGCCAATGCCGAAGATTATGTCCACCGCATCGGCCGGACCGG
>Ga0184626_10000865_pt1 | contig 10045 bp, 7 predicted proteins | sample PLM3_60_b1_FD_133142 | JGI IMG/M metagenome (GOLD analysis project Ga0184626, IMG submission 133142) | Groundwater sediment microbial communities from an aquifer in East River, Colorado, USA - PLM3_60_b1 | ecosystem: Environmental > Terrestrial > Soil > Riparian zone | place: USA: East River... | reverse complement strand
ATGTGATGTCACCGAGTCCCGATTGTTTGTGGTTCACAGGGGAAGCAAGGGAATTGTAGACAAATGGCAGGTCTATCCGAGTAGTAAATCGTTTCCCTACCCTCAAAATAGTTCTGACCACTGTCTGATTTAGATAAAAATCATTTTTGTCGTAATGCTGCAATTCGTTAAAGACTTCTATTCTTGTAAAAAAATTTGAGGGGTCATCGGCGTTCGCACGAGCCTGTTCCTTTTTTAGTGAGTCAGGTGAATTTTGTGCAGACAGCTGGGCGGCGAGGTGCAATACAAAAACCAAGAACAAGAGTTTTTTCATCCGGCCGTAAAATTGCTTTTGTTATAAGTCGAAAGAATAACTTTCACTCTATTTTACATTTATCCTTAGGGTTGCTTTCTTTAAGAGCGTAGGACACTTAATCTATTAGTCGGATTATACTATTATTTCTTACCAATATCCACGGTTACTTTTTTGATTCTGCCGGTAAACTTGTTTTCTCTTTGCTTATAATCATTGGAGACATTGGTCTCATTATCGACACCAACATCTACACCCTCATCAGCTGAAAATGCAAAGGGCTGGGTTTTTGGGATTTGGCCTTCGGCTACTTTTGCGCCGTCTACGTACAGTGCGCATGTACCGCCTGTGCCCGGCTTCTCTTCAGCTGCCACAAACTCATACTTGATTTCATGTTTTCCCGCGCCCAGCGCTTTTTGTGATGCAATGTTGGTGTGTTCCAACCCAAAGAAATTATACTCATGCTTAACCTTGCCGCCTTTCATATACAAAGACCATCCACCAAAACGGCCGGCCTGGGCAATGATGACGCCATTGGAGTTGCCATCTTTCAATTCTACCTCGGATGTAATAGTGTAAGTCCGGTTTTTCACATTGATGAATGCATTTTCTGAAATGCCAACCATGCCTTCATACACGGTTAAGGATGTGCGAGTTCCCATCAGGTCGGGTCTTCCTGCAATGGCAGCATTGAAACGTTCAGACCTGCGATCATCAATGGGAAATACGTGATTCTTCGTTGCTTCCTTATTAAATATTTCCTGAAGCTCTTTTAATTTTTCAGGGTTCGAAGCCGCTAAATTATTCGCTTGAGAGAAATCTTCATTTACATTGTACAATTCCCATACATCGTCTTTCAACGGAGGATTGGGAACCATGAGCCATGGAATGGAATGCCGTGTGCAGGCTACCCAGCCGTTATCGTAAATTCCCCGGTTGGCAAACATTTCGAAATATTGTGTTGTGTGCCGGTCGGCTGCTTTGGCATCATCAAACGAAAAGACAAAAGAGGTTCCGCTAAAAGGAGTTTGTTCTGTTCCATTCACAGATTTTGGAAAGGGTAATCCGGCAGCTTCCATCACGGTAGGTGCAATGTCAGTAGCGTGTGTGAACTGCGAACGTATTTCACCCTTTGCTTTTATGCCTTCTGGCCAATGTACGACCACTCCATTGCGAGTGCCACCAAAGTGAGAAGCAATTTGTTTGGTCCACTGGAACGGTGTGTTGCCGGCATGGGCCCAACCAATCGCAAAGTGCGGAAATGTATTCGGGCTGCCCCAATCATCTATATGACCTGTCATTTGATCTGCAGTCCCGATAATCCCATTCAACGCCATCATTTCATTGTAAGAACCTTCAGGTCCTCCCTCAGCGCTGCATCCATTGTCACCTACTATATATACGAACAGAGTATTATCCAATTCCCCAATTTCTTCCAATGCCTGCACGAGCCTTCCCACTTCAGCATCTGTGTGTTCGGCAAAACCTGCAAAGGTTTCCATTTGTCGTGCAAAAAGTTTTTTCTGCACGGGAGTTTGATCATCCCAGGCGGGAATTTCTTTTGGCCGGGCTGTAAGTTGCGCATCCTGCGGAATAACACCCAGGTCTTTTTGCCTGGCAAACGTTTCTTCCCTCAGTTTATCCCAGCCCTGGTCGAATTTGCCTTTGTATTTTTCAATGTATTCTTTCGGTGCATGGTGCGGAGCATGTGTCGCACCCGTTGCAAAATATATATAGAATGGTTTGTCAGGCGTGAGTGATTGTTGTGCACTTACCCAGTTGATGGCCTGGTTGGTCATGTCGGTGGTAAAGTGATAGTTCGGATCGTTTGGTGTTTCCACGCGGATCGTTCCATCGTATACAGCCGGTGCCCACTGATTGGTCTCACCACCGATGAACCCATAAAATTTATCGAAGCCCGAACGCGTAGGCCAACGATCGAAGGGACCAGAGACAGAAACTTCCCATGGGGCAGTTTCATGATATTTTCCGAACGCTGCGGTGCTGTATCCATTTAATCGCAACATCTCAGCAAGTGGTGCAATGCTATTGGGACGGGCACCTGTGTTGCCCGGAAATCCGGTGGCCAGTTCCATAATGGCGCCCGCGTTATTGAGATGATGATTTCTTCCGGTAAGAATTGATACGCGGGTTGGAGAACATAACGCAGTGGTATGAAAGCGGTTATACTTTAAGCCATTCGCGGCCAATTTTTCCACCGTAGGTTCACTGACCGGTCCTCCAAATGCGCTTGATACTCCGAAGCCCTGGTCATCAATTAATACAATGACGACATTTGGTGCTTTCGCAGGAGCTTTCACCTCAAAGCGTGCCGGCGCATTGCCGTTGCGGGCATCCAGGGTAGTGTCGTTGGGATAGATTGGTTCTTTTATTGGAAGGACGGTGCGGTCGAGCGTACCAGAAGTAGCTGAGGCCTGATCTTGTTCTGATTGTTTTGGCGTGCAGGCATAGAATATGCCAGCCAGCATTAAAATTGCGAGGAGCCTTAATTTCATTTCATTCAAGTTTTATGTTAAAATCGGTCAATGCTAAAGATAAGGTTATTTGCCTATGGAACGGTAGACGCTGCCGTTCAAAGCGTGGTTCTCCTACTATCTATGGTCATGAATTTTCTCTCTCCATTCATATATATGGATCATTTGTCATATGTCATTAACCACTAACCATTTATAACCATTTATCATTAATCATTTTTTTTAAACTTCATTTCCCTAAATAAAAAATACCGACCGCCTATATCCGCGCTCCACTGATATCTTCCTGCAAAATCGCCAAATACTCCCACGCTAGGTGTAAGCCAGAGATTGATACGCCCGGTTGGGGCATAGGTCATCCGGGTCCTGAAGTTCATTGATAGTCCGCCGTGAACATAATCCAAAAACCATTCAGGTGCGATCACGGTCCAGAATCTACTTGACCACTTTTTGATGGCAATCGCCTGTATCTTTGAAAAACTAATATTCGATCTCTCTTCATCACCACTCACAGAGTTTGCCTGTTGTAATACCAGGGAAAAAAGCATTTTGCTCTTTGGTGCTATTAGAGAATAGGAGACAACAGGAATGAGCACATTCTTGCCTGTGCCAAGGATTGCCGACTCGGCCGTATTCAAACTGACTTCAATAGAAACAGTAAAGGCAGATTTCGGTTTTTCACGAAATTTATACCCCAGCAGACGAAATGAAATGTCACCGAGACCCGATTGTTTGTGGTTCGCGGCGGAAGTAAGGGAATTATAGACAAATGGTACGTCTATCCGGGTCGTAAATCGTTTTCCTACTTTTAAAATTGTTCTTACTATTGTCTGGTTTAGGTAAAAATCGTTTTTGTCGTAATACTGCAATTCATTGAAGACTTCAATTCTCGTAAAAAAATTTGAGGGATCATCAGCGTTCGCATGAGTCGTTTCCCTTTTTAGGGAGTCTGGGGAATTTTGCCCATGCAGAAAGCAGACGTGACACACCAAAAAAAACGTGAATAAAAGTTTCTTCATTTCGTCTGTTGAAAGTGGTTTGACGGATAAAGCTGAAAGACGATTAGGTCTCAATTTTCCGCATGTATCCTGTCAATATTTTTTCATTATCGACAATCAAAGCTGTTTTTTCGATTTGTCTTTGGTGGCCTAATAGGCTTTCCGGTTTTCCTTCGACATGATCATGGGTTCTTTTAAGCCGTTTAATTTTACATCATACTTTTGCTAGGGTGAAACTAACGCTAGGATGGATTCATTTGTTCATAGTCTTAAGTAAAAACACTGTCATTGTTTTTGGTCCATGAGCCCCAAGCACAAGCGACTGTTCAATATCTGCAGTTTTTGAAGGGCCAGCGATGAAAGTACCAAAACTGTAGGAAGAGGAATTTAAATACTCGTACGCCTGATGCATCGTGTCCCGTATGGAGGACGCATAAATTACCAGAACGAGGTGTTCACAAATAAAGGGAAGCACCCGGTCGCCCATATTCTCCTCTGTGATCCACACTGCTCCGTTTTCGGCAACACCGAAATGACCTTCCAGTATGGCGACAGAAACATTTTCAAGCATCCTGGGATCTTTACTGAATTCGGTATACACACTTGGATTTCCTAGCTCAGGGATCATGGATATCCACCGGGATGTTGGCGAAAAACGATCGGTAATGTGTAAGATGATCTCATCCCAATCTCTGACTTCAATAGCTGTTCCGCCAATATTGCCAAGGGCACGGACAAATTTTTGGGCGAGATCTTGTGAACCGCTTCCAGCAACAGTAATTACTGGGAGAGGTACAGCTTCCGGCTGATTCTTTTTTACACGCTCCAGTATTTCCGTTCTGTTTTTCATTTAGATTTCTTCTTTTGCAAATACCACTCGCTGAAAGTTTGTTTTGGAGCCATCGGCATTTCACGTTGCTTGTACCATGGGTTAAGCCCATTACTAATTACGAATGGCAAGTATTTCATTAACCATCGGGTAGCACCACCGGCAAATGCGTATAGGCGGGGCCGTGATAAGACCATAGCCATTGCTCTCATGCCGCTTTTTTTCGTTTCGCTAACATGATCATTCTTTGTCAATACCTGGCGCCATTTATAAAGTTGATCGTGTATATCGATCTTAACGGGACACACGTTGGAACAGGACCCGCACAGGGTTGAAGCAAAGGGAAGGTCCGCATGTTGTTTCATATCCAACCCGGGGGCAAGGATGGCACCAATAGGTCCTGCAATTGCATAATGATAGCTGTGACCTCCGCTGCGCCTGTATACAGGGCACGTATTCATGCAAGCTCCACATCGAATACATTTGAGTGCATTCCTGAAATCATTGCTGCCAAGTCTTTCGCTCCGTCCGTTATCCACCAGGATAATGTGCATTTCCTGACCGCTGCGCGGTCGGCGAAAATGGCTTGAGTATGTTGTAATGGGTTGACCGGTCGCGCTTCTGGCTAACAAGCGCAGAAAAACTCCGAGGTGCTTCCGCTGCGGGATGATCTTCTCTATACCCATACACGCAATGTGAACATCGGCAAGTTGTACTTCAAGATCTGCGTTTCCTTCACTAGTACATACGACTATTTCACCAGTTTCAGCGACAGCAAAGTTAACACCGGTAATAGCCAGTTTACTCGACATACAATGTCGACGCAGATGCAGACGGGCTGCTGTGGTGAGGAATTGAGGATCACTGTTGCCTTCCGGCGTGCCCAGGTGCCGGCTAAACAGATCGCCGATTTCTTCTTTTTTCCAATGAATACAGGGAAGTACTATATGACTTGGAGGTTCGCCAGCCAATTGCACGATACGTTCTCCGAGATCAGTATCAATTACCTCAATACCTTTGCTTTCCAGATATTCATTTAAGTGGCATTCTTCCGTAAGCATTGACTTGCTTTTTACCACACGTGAGATGTGCGCCTTCGCGATAATTTCATGAACAAGTTTATTGTGGTCTTCGGGAGTTGATGCCCAGTGAACGTGAATTCCGTTGGCGCGGGCATTTTCCTCGAACTGCAATAAGTATTCGTACAGATTTCCAAGTACATTGTTTTTTATCTGGGAGGCCGTTTCGCCAAGTTGTTCCCCTTCATCGATCTGCCATGCGGCCTTATCCCGTTTTTTTCGGATGAACCACAATGTTTCATCATGCCAGTCAACACGGGACTCGTCTTTATTAAATCGCGTTGCCAATGTGGCATGATCTGAACCTGATGAACCTGATAAAGACTCCGCCATTATTTAACGGTGTTTAAAATTTCGGCAATGTGAATTACTTTCGTAGAACTCTTTTGTCTCTTTAGAATTCCCTCCAGGTGCATCAAGCAGGACATATCGCTTGCCGTGATATATTCGGCACCGTATTTAAGGTGATCTGCAACTCTGTCCTTACCCATTTTCACTGAGACGGCTTCCTCACTCACACTAAAGGTTCCACCAAAGCCACAGCACTCATCTTTTCGGTCCAGCGAAATCAGTTCTAATCCTTCGACCATTCGAAGGAGTTGTTCCGGCTTGGAAAATCCAGGCGCTACAAGTTCCGACATCTGGGAAAGTCCCAACCCTCGCTGTCCATGGCAACTTTGATGGAATCCTACCTTATGACGAAACCTTGATTTGATATCACTGACTTTCAGTACGTCTGTTAGAAACTCGGTAAGCTCGAAAACATTGGATCGGATATGAAGCGCATCCTTCTCATACTGAACCGAATGAAGGTGATCTTTGATATGAAGTACACAACTTCCGGATGGGGATACGATATGATCAAACGCAGTGAAATTGTTTACGAAAAGATCGTTACACTCTGTTGACAGATGTTCGAAGCCCGCGTTGGCCATAGGTTGACCACAGCACGTTTGATTCTCAGGATACGAAACAGAAACACCGAGTTTTTCGAGTAGCTCCAACGTCGCGATACCAACCTGTGGATAGAACTGGTCGACATAACAAGGAATAAAAATTGCAACCTTCATATTTACCGTCACCTAAACTCATCACCGGTATTGATAAAGTAATTATAAGCGTTCTTGGCGAAAGTTTTGAATTTTTTAGACGGTTTTATACTTGATTTACGACAAATAGATCGCAGGACGTACCTGTCCATAGTGTGGAAATGAAAGTCTAAAGCAATGGCTCGATAACTTTTAAGACATTGTCGGCTACGATCTTATGGCCTTCGACATTCGGGTGTATTCCGTCGGCGATATTCAATTTTTCATTCCCGGCAACGTCCTGCAACAAAAATGGAATCAGAGCAGCTTTATTTTTCTTCGCGAGATCGGGAAAAATTTTGCGGAAGCTTGCCGTATAGTCAGGCCCCATGTTGGGTGGAACGAGCATACCTGCAATCACAACCTTCGCTTTCGGATATTTTGTCTTCACTTTATCGATGATAGACTGAAGATTTTTTTGAGTCTGATCCAGAGGCAGACCGCGCAGCCCGTCATTCGCGCCGAGCTCAAGTACAAATAAGTCAATGGGTTGTTTGAGCACCCAATCCAGACGATTCAACCCGCCCGCAGATGTTTCCCCACTGAGACCTGCATTAATAACCTTGGTGGCTTTCCCCTTCTTATTTAACTTTTGTTCGATGACGTAGGGGAAAGCTTCTTCTGTGGAAAGCCCATAGCCGGCCGTAAGACTATCGCCATAAAAAAGGATTACTTTTGGGGCCGGATTGGTCTGAAATAATGCCAGAAATGAAATAAATAACAACTTTTTAGCGACTATGTACATAAACTGCGTTGCCTTTTCATTGAAACTGAAACAATTTTAGCGTAATAACGCTTTATACTCTAATTGGTCTAAACAAAAATCATGTCAACATCCATCCTTCACTCCGAAAATCTTACAAAAATATACCGTTCGGCCGGTCGGGAGCTAACAGTTTTGGATAATGTATCGTTTTCGGTAGGGCAGGGGGATTCTCTGGCTATCATTGGTCCCTCTGGAAGCGGCAAGACAACATTGCTGGGCCTGTGCGCCGGACTGGATACGGCCACCTCCGGGACGCTGTCACTTATGGGATTCAAATTAAACGTGATGGACGAAGATGATCGGGCTTACCTGCGAAATCAATACGTTGGATTTGTATTCCAGAATTTTCAATTGCTCTCCACACTTACGGCGCTCGAAAACGTGATGGTTCCTCTGGAACTCAGGGGAGTACGCGATGTGGCACCTAAGGCAAAGGAACTTCTCGCAAGAGTGGGACTGGGTGACCGTACGCATCATTATCCTTCGCAGTTGTCGGGAGGAGAGCAGCAGCGTGTAGCAATGGCGAGGGCCTTTATCACAGATCCCAAAATTCTCTTTGCGGATGAGCCAACAGGCAACCTTGACGAAGAGAATGCGCAACACATCAGAGATTTGCTGTTTAATATGAATAAAGAGAAAGGAACTACACTGGTGTTGGTTACTCATAACCTTGAGCTGGCACAGCGTACACGGCGTATTTTGCGCATGCGGGGAGGAAAACTCGAAGAAGAGATACATCAGTTTCAGCCAGCTTAACATAATTTTTCAGGTTCACTTTAAAAATTCATGATCGAGTACATTATCAAACTCAAGCGCGACACAAGGTCCATTTTTAAGGACCGTTGGGTTTGGTTAATGGCCTGGCGCGATGCCCGGCATAATTTTTCAAGGCTGTTACTTTTTACAGCATCGCTGATAACAGGTATAGCGGCCGTAGTGGCTTTGGATTCTTTTAGTCACATCATGGAAAATGATATCGACCGGAATGCCAAGGAGCTCGTTGGCGCAGATCTGGTTGTGAACGGGGACAAACGATTTGGCAAAGAGCTGTTAACGATCTTCGATTCGACAAAATTCGAGCAGGCTTCCGAAGCCGATATGGCTTCCATGGTATTGTTCCTCCACAATGGACAATCACGTCTCATCCGTTTAGTTGCCTTCGATGGACCCTTTCCATTTTATGGCAAGATTGAAACACTTCCTGAAGATGCGTATTCTAAAGTAAAAAGCGGACGCTACGCGATGATGGATGAAACCCTTGCGAGTCAGTTTGAAGTAAGTTCCGATGATTCTCTTCGTCTGGGAAATAGTGTATTTAAAGTTGCCGGCGTAGTATCCAATATTCCTGGCGGTGGAGGGATTATGGCATCGTTTACACCTTCGATCTATGTATCCATGCAGGAGCTTGATTCCACAGGATTGGTACAATACGGTAGCCGCGTGAATTACAAACGTTTTTTTAAGACGCCTTCAAACGAAGCGACTGAGAAATTAATCAAAGACATTGAGCCATCGCTTAAAAGGTTCGGTTATTCGTACGATACTGTTCAGGAAAGAAAAGAAGGGTTAGGCGAAGGATTTCTTTCAGTGTATAGGTTTTTTTCATTGCTGGCATTTGTCGCGTTAATCTTAGGGTGCATTGGCGTTGCCAGCTCAGTACATATTTATGCCCGCGAAAAGCGGGATGAGGTTGCCATTCTTCGGTGTATCGGTTCTTCAGGATGGCAGGCTTTTAATATTTTCTTTATACAAATATTCGTCCTGGGAATTCTTGGTAGCATCGTGGGATCATTTCTAGGAATTGGCGTTCAACAGCTGGTACCGATTTTTCTGAAGGGAATTTTACCGTTTAAGGTGGAGTTTTCTATATCATGGATGTCACTTCTCATGGGAGTATTAATCGGTGCGCTGGTGTCCGTTTTATTCTCCATCCTTCCACTCGTTTCGGTACGGTTTGTTCCGCCGCTCGCCGTGTTACGGGCAGGAGCGGAGTGGTCGACAAAGATTTCAAAAATGAAAGTCGTTGCTATCATTTTGATTGCTGCGTTTCCATTAGCCTTTGCCGCTATTCAGACGAAGAATATTATGACGGGAACTTTCTTTTTCCTTGGATTGGCAGCAGCGCTGGGATGCCTCACGCTGGTTGCTATAAGTTTACTATTTCTTGTCCGAAAATTTTTTCCTCATCGCGCCGGATTTATCCTGAGACATTCTTTGTCAAGTTTGTTTCGGCCGAATAATCAGACGCGCGTACTGCTGGTCACAATTGGGCTAGGCGCATTTATTATCTCCACGCTCAATATCGTTGAGAAAAGTATGCTTGGCCAGGTGGAATTCAGGGGTGATTCCAACCAGTCCAATACCATTCTGTTTGACATTCAGCCGAATCAAAAGGACGGCGTAATCAAATTGATGGAAGATAATAAGTTCGAAGTAAAACAGGTTGTGCCGTCATTACTTGCCAGCCTTGCGGAATCAAAGGGGAGGCTATTTGAATT
>Ga0184626_10000864_pt1 | contig 10047 bp, 6 predicted proteins | sample PLM3_60_b1_FD_133142 | JGI IMG/M metagenome (GOLD analysis project Ga0184626, IMG submission 133142) | Groundwater sediment microbial communities from an aquifer in East River, Colorado, USA - PLM3_60_b1 | ecosystem: Environmental > Terrestrial > Soil > Riparian zone | place: USA: East River... | reverse complement strand
TTGCGAATGAATTGACAGAGATGAAACATTAGACCTCTTGCATAAGTGCGCTAGAAAGCGCTACACAAAACTGTGTAGCGGACGCGCCGAAGGCGTCTAACATCCGCTTTCGAAATTGCGGCAATTCAGTCATCAATACTGCTTCAACAACTCAAGAAATCCATTCACGACTCGCGGGTCAAATTCCACGCCTGAAAGCGACTTGATGTATTCAAGCGCTTTTTCCTTCGTCCATGCCGGTCGGTATGGGCGGTCTGATGTGACGGCGTCATAAACATCCACTACGGTAAAGATCCTCGCATCTAAAGGGATCTCCTCACCTTTGAGACCACGTGGATAGCCAGTGCCATTCCATTTTTCGTGATGGCAATATGGAATACTCAACGCAGGCCGAAGATACTCGATGCGTGATAATAGTTCGTGCGCATAGGCTGGGTGGCGTTGCATGATTTCCCATTCTTCCTTCGTAAGAACATCCGGCTTGAGTAGAATCCTGTCAGGTACGCCCATTTTTCCTATATCGTGGAGAAGCGCGCCTCGCCTGATTTGCATTAGATCCTTGTCTTTCAAGCCCATGTGCTCAGCCAATTGCAGGGTGAGATTCGTAACGCGGAGGGTATGGCCTTCTGTTTCCTTATCCCTTAGATCGAGCGCCGCAGACCATCCCTCGAGAGTGCTCTCGTAGGCCATGCCAAGTTCAAGGTTGGAGTGCTGCAGATTCTGGAAGAGAGTGGCATTGTCTATTGCGAGACCAGCCTGCCCTGCGAGGGCTTCGAGAAAATCAATCCACTCCTGATCCTCATTGATGTGAATACGATGAAAGACCTCCAACACACCTTTGACCTCACCTTTTGCGATCAGCGGCACACCGTAATAATCGCTGAAATTCTCGCTCTCCAGAAGTGGCCTGCGTGTTAAGCTCTCTTTGCTTTCATACAAGGAGTGGATGCTGACCATCTTTCGTTCCAGTATGGCCCGGCCTGCATGTCCCTCTCCGATCCGCATGGATGTTCGCTCTATGCCTTTTGTATGAAACCCCAGCCCATCGGCGTACTCGAGGATATGAGTGGTTGGGTTGAGAAGCAGAACATCAGCCGCATCAACCTGCAATTGGGAAATAGCCTGCTTCAGGATGGCTTGTAAAGACAAGTGTAGATCAGCGCTGGCTGTAATGGTCATATCGATCATACGCAATGCCTTTAGATAATCGACCTGACGTTTGATTTGATTTTCCGCCTGCTTGCGCTCGGTAATATCAATCATCAAACCCTGCCATAAAAGCGGAAGACCGTCTGAATCGCGAAGGAGAGTTGCCTGATCGTGAATCCAGACAACATGACCATCGCGTGCGACCATGCGATATTCCTCGTCAAACGGCTCACCGCCCTGATTGATAAGTTCAACACTTGCAAGCACACGCTGGCGGTCTTCTCGATGTAAGGCTTTGCTCCAGAATTTTGGATCTTCCAGCCACTCCTCCTGAGTGTAGCCCAGGAAAGGTTTGATCTGGGGGCTGACATAGGTAGTGATACTTATGTCGCTGGCAGGGTTGACATAAACTATGATGGGAAGTTGTTCAATCAGAGTTCGATATCTGGTTTCCGCTGTACGAAGATTCTCTTCTGCCTGCTTGCGCTCTGTGATGTCAACCAGTACACCCTGAACGATGGGCAGTTCACCCTCACGCGGCGGGAGAATTTGTGCCGAGTCGCGAATCCAAATCTCGCGGCCCTCGCGGGTGAATATTCTATATTCGCCTTCAAATGGCTCGCCTCGTGCGTAAGACCTCTCTTCCAAAGCCTCCTGCTGGTCGCGGTCATCGGGATGGAGCTGTCGGTACCATAGGTTAGGATCCGCCATCCATTCCTGCGGCGTGAACCCTAAAAGCGACTCGATCTGTGGACTGACGTAATGCCAGGTTCCTGCGCGGCCCAATGCAGAAGTGTAGACCACCACTGGCAATCTCTCGACCAATGCTCGATATTTAGCCTCGGCTTCCACAAGAGCAGCCTCTGCACGGATCCGATCTTTCAATTCATCTCGCGCCGCTTGATAGTACTGGGCATTTTCCAGCGCGATCGAAGCGAGTTGGGCAAAGCGCGTCAACAGTTCCACATCTTGATTGGAGATAGTCCGGCCATGATCCATATATTGCACACCTAGCACACCAATGGTCAGCGAGCCGGAGAGCAGAGGTACACCAACCATGGCCCGGATCCCAAACTCTTCGAATCGCCTGGAACGACCCTCCCAACTGCGATAGTCCTGCACTGCCATCGGCTGATGTGTTTCCCAGATTCTCCCAGCCAGGCCCTCGCCCAGTTTAAGCATAAGACCTACAGAATTGGAGTTAATACCCAGCCCTACGCGCATCTTCAAATTTTTTCCATCGGGCTCAACCAGATACAGGAATCCATTGGGTGTATCCATCAACTGCAGGATCTGCGTGACAATCGTTTGTAGAACCTCTGTCAAATTAACTCTTCCCATCAAGACCAAAGTGGATTCCTGCAAGGCAGATAAGATCTGATTCCGCCACCGAATGTCGCTGTAAAGCCGCGTCCGTTCAATGGCCTTTGCCACCTGACCCGATACATATTCCAATATTCTGAGTTCCCGTTCAGTGTAAACGTTTGGGTCGGCATAATCCTGCATGGCGATCAGACCAATCGTTCGTCCATCAATAATGAGTGGAGCACCAATCCATATGGGAGATGGCGGACCCACAAGCTCGACTTCGCCGCGCCGCATCAATTCCTCAAAATTTGCAATATCGCTTAGTAAAGGTTTCCCCGTTCGAATGACGTACTCGGTAATTCCCCGCCCTGGTTTGGCCGCCAGTATTGAATCGGATGTGAAGCGACCCATTTCGTCTACATAATATGGGAAACTGATGAGGTCATTTTCATCATCATAGAGTGCAATGTAGAAATTGCGCGCGGGCATCACCTGCCCGATGATTGCATGGACTGATTGGTAAAGTTCATCCAAACTCTCCGCTTTATTCGCCGCTTCGTTGATTTGATAGACCACCTCTTGCAGAGCTTCAGCCCGTTTGTGTTCTTCATCCAGGTATTTCTTTTCGAGCGCAGCGTAGATCACGATAGGCAATCGTTGGATATGCTTTGGCGTTTTGATGACGTAATCGGCCGCGCCGCGTTTCATCGCCTCCACCGCTACTTCTTCGGACCCCGTACCCGTCACGATCACGACGGGCATTCGCGCGTCTTTAGCATGGACCGCGTCCAGCACCTGCAAGCCTTCGAAGCCGAGGATGTTGAAGTCGCTCAGGACGAGATCAAAGCTACTTTTGGTGAGAGCCGCTTCAAAGTCCGCGTGTGATGCGGCTTCAGTTACTTGGAACCCACCATGTTCTTTTTCCAGCGCGTCACGCACCAGTTGTCGGTCAAGAGGATAATCATCAACGTATAGAACGCGAATCGGATCTTTCATGTCTCACCATCTGGAGGGGCGACATTCAGTGAGATCCAGTAGCCTTCGATCTGTTTGATCACGCCCAGAAATCCATCAAACGAAACAGGCTTGACAATATAACTGTTGGCGCCGATGTCATAAGTAAGAGCGCGGTCTCCTTCTTCCTTGGACGATGTAAGAATGATGACAGGCAGGCGTTTGAGAATTGGAGTTGACTTGACCTGACGCAGAACTTCAAAACCATCAACGCCGGGCAGTTTCAAATCCAACAGTACCAGATTGGGTATTGGGTAGGTATTTCTGTCAGCGTATTTGCCGCGCCCAAGGAGATAATCGAGCGCGTCCTGACCGTTTGGCGAAACATAGATGGTGTTGAGGAGGCGCGCTTCTTTGAATGCATCAAGGGTCAGTTCAACGTCCATGCGATTATCTTCAACCAGTAAAATGTGGGCGAGCTTGTCCATACTCACTCCTTTGGTAACTTGATAAAGAAATTACTGCCACTCCCTGCCTCTGATTCGACCCACACACTTCCGCCAAGCAATTCAACCGACTTCTTGACGGTCGCCAGTCCGATGCCCGTTCCAGGATAATCGTCTTCATTGTGCAGACGTTGGAAAATATTGAAGATCTTCTCGTGATACTCAGTAGGAATGCCAATACCATTGTCTCTGACGCAAATAATAACTGCTTTGCGCTCTGCCTCCCATGTAACATGTATCTGTGATGGTGTATCTGGCTTTCGATAGGTCAGCGCATTTTCCAGCAGGTTGGTGAAAATCTGGTTGAGCAGGGTTTTGTCGCCTTTTACGCCTGGCAGGTCGTCAGCAATCTCCAGCGTTCCGTTGATTTCCTTCAAGCGTGTCGCAAAATCCCCGGACAGTGGAGTCAACACATCTCGCAAAGAGATTGTTTCGCGACGCACAGCTCCGCGTCCGATGCGCGAATAATTCAGAAGATCATCAATGAGGTGCCCCATCCTCTCACTGGCATGCACAATATTATCGAAATAGTGCTGGCCTTCCTCATTGAGACTGGCGCGATGACGGCGGGCAATGATCTCGGCAAAGCCGCTGATTGCACGCAAGGGCGCGCGCAGGTCATGCGAAACAGAGTAGGAGAAAGATTCCAGTTCTTTGTTGGCGGCCTGCAGTTGTGCAGTGCGTTCGACAACGCGCTGTTCAAGTCCATGGTTCAGCATTCGAATCTCCTCTTCGGCACTCCTGATTTCAGTAATGTCATGTACTGAACCAATAAGATGAGTGCAGACTCCATTAGCATCCCAGGCAGGGGTTACTGCTGCCTCACCATAAAGCGTGCCAGTAGGATACACAGATACTTCCTCCCATCTGACTGTTTTATTTTCCAAAATGGCTTGTTTATACTTGCCTATTACCAGTGCGTGAGCCGTTTCTGGCAGCACCTCTTCGATCCGCTTGCCAATCACCTGATCACGCGTCAATCCAGTCACCGCCAGAAATGTGGAGTTGACAGAGACGAAACGATAGCAGTCTTCCGGCTCAACTAATAGAAGAAAGATAACATCACTCACTGTATCGAAGATCAGCGAGAGACGCCTTTCGCTTGCTTCCATGATTTCCTCAGCACGCTTGCGCTCGGTGATATCAACTCCAACTCCAATGAGGCAAGTCTTATCATCTATCTGAGTTCTTAGTCCCGTAAAGTAGTACGGCGTAAGCGTCCCATCCTTTGATATAAAATTTGCTTCTGCATCCGCGATACCCGTCGTGAAGACATCTTTAATATGTTCTGCAATCAAATCCTTCCCTGACTCGACAAAAAAATCTAGTGGACTCATTTTCGCGATTTCCTCCCCTGTATAGCCGGTAACCTTTTCAAGGTTTTTGTTCCATCTAAGAAATCTCAGTTGCTCGTCGTAGAAATAGAAGACTCCGGGAAGGCTATCAATCAGAGCATTAGAGAAATCGCTTTCGCGTTTAATCATTGCTTCAGACTGTTTGCGATCAGTGATGTCAGTAATTGAAGCGATCATTCCAGCAAGTTCGCCCTGGGTATCGTGCATGGGGGTTGCATTGATGGATAAAATAATGCGCCTGCCATCGGGATAAATAATCGCATGTTCCACACCATAAACGGCCTGATTACTCGTCATCACACGCGAAAATGGCAGGTCTTCATCAGGGAATGGGCCTCCATCCACATTTGTGATCTTCCACTTTGGGTCATTGTAAGATCGTTCAGCAATGGTGGCGCGAGTCAGTCCAAGGATTCTTTCGGCAGAGGAATTGGCATAGGTAATGGCACCTTCACGATTTACCATAATAATGCCATCCGGAATTGTCTCAACAATATGTTCCAGACGTTCCTCACTCGCCTTAAGTTGTATTTCGGCACGCTTGCGTTCGGTAATCTCAGTAAAGAAGATCGCCAGCCCATCTTTGGATGGATATATGCGGTTCTCGAACCAGCGGTCCCATGGAGCATAATAATTCTCGAATTGAATCGGAGTTTGCGTCTCCAGCGCGCGCACATAGGCCTCCGCAAAGGGCGTGCCTTTGGCTTCGGGAAATTCCTTCCAGTAGTTCCTGCCGATCAAGTCTTCAGGCTTGCGTCCGAGCAGTTGACTACTTCGCTCATTGACGTAGATATAGTTCATCTGTGCGTCAAAAGCTACAAACCCATCACTGATCCTTTCAATGATATTCGTAATTGATTCGTGATCAGGGATGCGAGATTCTTTGTCATTCTTTTTGGAATGCTTTGCTGTTTGTTTTGTGGTTGCCTTGCTTTTTGTCATCATACTCTACCTTCCAGCTATTCAAGTTATCTCAAAAACACCATTCTGTCTGTGAAATTGTCTGTCCCTTCCACTTGTGTGCCAGAGCTGGGCATGCTGGATGACATTTTGAGATGACTTCTTATAAAAGGAGAACTGAGACCCACTCTATATCCCACTTTTTCTTCAGAGTACCTGCAACTATTATAATGTCTATATGACCCTCTGGGGTTCCCTCAAAACCTAAAGAAATTAAATTGAAATTTACACTTGCGGTGTATTATCAACCCTCAAATCCACAATTAATAATCAAACAAAGCCAGCTAATATTATTCAGTCTTTTTGATTCATGATCTGTTCTAGCGCGTTCTTAAATACTTCATAAGGCTGCGCGCCCACAATTGCGTAACGATCGTTGATCACATACGTGGGCACACCCGTCACACCGATCTGATATGCCCAACGGACCTGATCAGCAACATTCGCAGTGTATTTTCCGCTTTCCACCTGTTGCTGCATTTCGTCCGCGTTCAAACCCACCTCCACTGCGGCAGAACGAAGCACATCCCATTGGCTAATATCCTGCCCCTCCGCATAGACTTTGCGAAACACCACATGGTGAAATTCGTTGGCTTTACCCCGCTCGTCTCGTTGAATGGGGGAACTGAAACGAGCGGGGCTGCCATGTTCACGCGCATACTCTGTAGCTTCGTGCGCGAGGCGCGTGTTGTAAATCCGCTTTGTGGAAACGAACTCCATATCATATTGTTTGGCAATGGAACTCAGCCGCTCTTCCGAGCCATTGGCGCGTGCCTGCTTAACATATTCAGGCAGATCTTTTCCCTCTGGCGGCGTATCAAAATACAAATAGAACGGACGCCATTCAACGTCCACTTGATATTCTGCTTTCAGCTTCTCGACCACACCCTGGCCGACATAACACCACGGTCAGATGTAATCAGAGAAAATCGTCAGTTTGAAATCCATGATTGTTCCTTATTCAGATAAAATGATTAGCAGATAGACATCCATCTCACATCATTTCTTACGCATGGAGACTTCGTCATGACAAAAGACCTGCGCGTCAATTCGGACCGTATGCTTGCCGCGTTTAACGAACTGGCCTTGATCGGCGCGACAGGTGACGGTGGTGTGAACCGTCCTACATTCAGTGAGGCGCATCTCGCAGCGCGCACATGGTTTCGTGATGAAGTGGAAAGATCGGGACTGGAATTCCGCACGGATGGAGCTGGGAATCATTCTGCCTTCCTCGCGCTGAGCGGAACGAGCCGACAGGCGAGTGAAGACGAAGCGGGGGCACAGACTCTTCTCCTTGGCTCTCATCTTGATTCTGTTCCGAATGGCGGGCGCTTCGATGGCGCGCTGGGTGTGATGGCCGCACTCGAAGTGTTGAAAACTGTCAAAGAAAGCGGGATATGGCTCAAGGTCAATCTGGAAGCGATTGATTTCACAGATGAAGAAGGTACATTGGTCAGCCTGCTTGGGAGCGCGGCATTGACTGGTCATCTTGATCCAAAAACGCTGCAAAATCCGCGTGGTGGACGCGCTCAATTAATCGCAGGGATGCAACGCGCAGACTTATCGGATGAAAGCATGGTGAGTGCCGCGCGTGCAAGAGAGTCTCTGGCGGGTTATCTAGAATTGCACATCGAGCAGGGCAAAAGACTCGAACGTGCAGGTATTAACGTTGGCATCGTCTCTGCGATTGTTGGCATTTGGTCCTATCGGCTCACGTTCATTGGCCGCGCCGACCACGCTGGCTCAACGACCATGGACGACAGACTCGACGCGTCATTGGGTGCAAGCGCATTCACGCTCGCAGCGCGCGAACTCGTGATAAAGGATTTTCCAAACTGCGTTGTAAATGTTGGCAAAATGGATTTTACGCCAGGTGCATTTAATATTGTCCCTGCACGTGTGGATGTATCTCTTGAATTTCGTTCACCCGATGAAGCAGAGTTTAAACGTCTTGACACTATATTGATTGCGCGCGCAAAAGCAGAAGCGCAACGTTTTGGTCTGGGATTGAATGTTGAAGACCTTGGCAAACATTCACCCAGTATCATGAGCAATGAAGTACAGCGCGTCTATGCTCAAGCTTGTGATGATTTGGAACTAACACATACTTCGCTCACATCCGGCGCGGGGCACGATGGACAATCGCTGGCGGATCTTTGCCCGGTTGGCATGATCTTCGTTCCCTCTGTGGATGGAGCGAGTCACTCGCCGCGCGAATTCACCAAATGGGAGGATTGTGTGAACGGCGCGAATGTCTTGTTGCAAGCCGCTTTGAGATTGGGCGCGTAGGTCACGCTTGAAGCGTGACCTACTACAGGTAAAATAGAACAAACAGTCACCCATGAAAAACTTCGACCCGATATATAACAACATCCCCAAAACAGAGATACACATCCACCTTGAGGGTGCCATCCGTACGCAGACGATCATTGACGTTGCCAAAGAATACAACTTGAAATTGCCATCCTATCAGGCCAGCGAACTGGATAGGCATGTAAAAATCTATGATCAAATGCGCGACCTGGAAACTGTGCTGGCAGCTTTCGCAATTTTTCAAAATAGTATTACATCGCCTAAAGTGGTCGAGCGCATCGCCTGGGAATTATTCGAAGATTCAGCAAGGCAAAACATCAAACTCCTTGAAGTGCGCTTCTCACCAGACTGGGCGTTTCATGGACATAATTTGAATTGGGATGAATGTCTTGAAGGTCTTCTGCGCGCCAGGAAGCGCGCTGAGCGCGAGTTCGATATGATGATTGGCTACATTGCCATCACTTCACGAAGTATGGGACCGGAGTCCTGCGTCAAAACAGTAGACTGGGCGATCCGTCATAAGGATGAAATTGTTGGGGTTGATCTGGCAGATAGCGAAAGAGATTTCCCTCTGCGCGAATTCGTTCAACCGATCCGGAAAGCGAAGGACGCTGGATTGTACGTAACCATCCATACTGGCGAAGATACACCCGCATCATTTGTGAAGGAAACCATCGAGCTTGCCAGCCCAGACCGCATTGGTCATGGTATCCATGCCATTGAAGATATGCAAGTGATTGATTTGATCAAAGAACGCGACATCACGCTGGAGGTCAACCCGTGGAGCAATTATCTGACCAACTCCGTACGTACGATCGAAGAACATCCGCTGAAAAAGCTTTTTGATCTCGGCGTGCGCGTGACAATCAATTCGGATGACCCTGAAGTGCTCGAAACTAACCTGAACAATGAATATCGCATCGCACATCAAGTGCTAGGCATGAGCATGGACGATATCACTACCTGTAATCGTTACGCCCTTGATGCATCCTTTCTGGATGGCGCAGAGAAACAAAGAATCTGGGATAAGTATTTTCAATGATCCATTTTGTTGCTCAAGCCGCCGTCCCCGGCGGCGGTGACTCCGCGGGAACATAAAATGATGCGAGCAAGATTCCCCGTTACCGTCCATCTCTTGTTCTTGCGTCAGGATCAGATACTGTTGCTGCGCCGTTTTAGTACGGGATATCGAGACGGAGAATACAGCGTTCCCGCGGGACATTTGGATGGCGGCGAAACTGTAATGAGCGCGGCAGCCCGTGAAGCCCAGGAGGAAGTTGGGGTAAAAATTGGGGCGGGCGATATGGTCTTCTCGTCCGTCATGCATCGCATTGAAGACGATGAACGCGTCGATTTTTTCTTACATGTCCGCCAATGGCAGGGCGAGCCATTCAACGCCGAGCCTGATAGGTGTGATGACCTGTGCTGGGTGGATATAAATAAATTGCCCGTAAACACAGTCCCTTATGTGAGACGGGCAGTGGGAAATCATTTGGGTAATA
>Ga0184626_10000863_pt1 | contig 10053 bp, 8 predicted proteins | sample PLM3_60_b1_FD_133142 | JGI IMG/M metagenome (GOLD analysis project Ga0184626, IMG submission 133142) | Groundwater sediment microbial communities from an aquifer in East River, Colorado, USA - PLM3_60_b1 | ecosystem: Environmental > Terrestrial > Soil > Riparian zone | place: USA: East River... | reverse complement strand
CCGCTCTGGGCGCCAAAGTCGAAGCGGCGATCTCCAGCTCCTGGGCAATCTGCGCGCATTCGGCGCGCAGCGAGTTGATCTCCTCGATGCAGTCGTTGCGTGGAGCGTCGTGGTCGCGCTTTCGCGGCTCCGGCCACTCCGTCTCGTCCATGCGCGCCACTCGCGCGATCGCCTCCTCGAGCGTCGTCAGCTGCACGCCGACGATGTTGCGCGGCAATTTAGGTCCTTGGTGCAGCGGCACGCCCGGGTGAGACTCCGCCCATTGGACCAAGCCCAGGATCTCTTGATTGTCCAAGACTCTAAAGGCCGGCAAATTCGCGCTGCGGGCATGCTGGTCGCGCCAGCGCCAGAGCTCGCGCAAATAGGCCAGTTGGCGGCGGGTCAGCCGCCCCGCCCCCTTGATACGCCAGGCTTCCTCGGGGTCGCGTGCATGATCGCGCCCGGTCGACTCCATCATCGCCCGGCAACTTTCCCTGTGCCAATCAACCCGCCCGCGTGCGCTCAGCTCGCCTTGCATTCGGTCGGCGAGCCGCTCGAGAAAGCGGGTGTCGTTGACCGCGTAGCGCAGTTGGTTTTCGCTAAGGGGCCGGCGCGACCAATCGGATTTCTGCCCTACCTTGCCGATCGTGATGTCAAAATATCGCTCGATCAACGCGGCCAGCCCGATCTGTTCGAACCCGAGCAATTGCGCCGCAATCATCGTATCGAAAACTTCACGGCGCGGTCTAAAGCCCATCGACGCTCGCATCATGCGCAGATCGTAATCGCCGCCGTGGAGAATCAACGGCTTCTCGGCCAAGGCTTCCAATAATCCGTTCAGGTTTAATCCGCAAAGCGGGTCTACGAGATAGTGCTCGCCACCAAACGAGAGCTGGACCAAACAGACCTTTTCGAAATAGTTGTGCAAACTATCCGCCTCGGTGTCCACCGCGACCCTTTCGGCAGCGCCGATGCGCTGGATCAGCCTTTCCATCGCGGTGCGCTCTCCAACATAAACGTACTCCTCGGACTCCGGCGTATTCAACGAGTCGATCTCCTTCATTAGAGCTCAGTCCTTACATTGAACCCTTGGACCACAGGGTCAAGAGCTGACCATTGATCGAAACGGATCGAGACGCAATTGAATGGTTCGCTGGAAACAGAGTTGAAGATTCCAAATCGAACCTGAAGATTCGCGAACCAACGGCGGCTGAGGACTCGGGGGACGGCTGGCTTAGGCTTGGCTTTTCAGAGGATAAGCGAGAAAGGATGAAGGCACAGTCAGCAGTTTTTAGTCTTGCCACCAAGAAATCTTTCAAAGTTGTCCAATAGTAGACAGCTAAACCTTCTGAGTCGGCCTATAGTTTTCCCGTAGTCCTAAAACGGCGGGCTCAACCATAAGGAGGTCTTCGATGGCGGCTATTGCTCCCCCTTTGGCAATCATTCTCGCTCTGGTTGTTGTTTTCTATCTTGCAAAGTGGAGCGTGTACAGACACAAGTAAAAAGTTGTCCGTTCCGATGGCGCTGTTCCTCAACGCCTAAGGCAATTCGAAGTCCAAAATCAGGGAATCTTGGATAGCCATCCCTGTTTCTACCCGATATAAGAGAGCATATAGAATAGGCTGTCAAAACAAAGGTTCAGGAGGGAATTATGACGAAGAGAATTTTGGCCCGTGGTCTCATGATCAGCATGATTTTAGGAGTGTTTGCGCTGGGTTTTCTTGTTGGAACGGTAAATCAGCGCTACGCTGACGCGCAAAAAATCCCCGGCGTGGGAGACGTTCTGGACAAGGCCGGGAAGTCGGGCGGCTCTCTGGGTTCGGTGACACAGCTCGGCTCCTCGATCGTGGAGATGCAGAACCATGTCAATGGCCTGCAGAAAAATCTGGAGACGCTGAAAACGGTGCAATCGGCGCTGGGCGGGAAGTAATCGCAGTTCTGCCGAACCAGCAAACGGCGCAGGGCTGCATGGCAGGCCCTACTGTTTTCAGACTCACGCAAGGTGGAAAGCTTCATCAAAAGATCAAGCAGAGGTATGCCTTGTGATCCACAACGCGCGGACTTTCATCGGCTGCGCCTAACCGTGCGGCTAAATGCGGACCCTCACTGATTTGTGAATCTCACTATCCGGGCGTTTGAGTAGTTTGATTACGACCAGGATGAAAAGTCCGGTCAGCGCCAGGTTGAGTGCTAAACTGAGAGCTGCAAGGGCCATGGACTCTTGCACCCCAGGGGCGTTTAGCATTCCCTGCTGGCGAAAAACTTCGAGGGAGACGAGGAGCACGCCGATGCCGACTTCACCACGAGGGAACATTCCCACGCTCAGCGCCAGACGCTGGCGAATACCGGCCTCGTCGCGGTACGCGGCCAGCGGCACGCACTTGCCGATATTGCTCAAGACGGTGATAACAATCACATGAATAGCTGCCACACCCAAGCCCATCGCACCCAGCTGAATTGGCGGTAGGGCCATTCCGGCAAGAAACATAAATGTTCCTTTGATGCCCTGATCAAGAACGCCTTCCCAAGAAGATACGTGATGAGCGGTTGGGATGTCTTCGGCGCTGTATTCAGCAGAACCGTGAAGATGGTCCGACTTAATCAGGCAGCCAAGGGCAAAGGCCGGTAACAGCACTTCCAGATGCAACTCCGTGACATACTCAAAGGCAAAACATACACCCCAGACCAAAAGAGCATAGACCGCCACCCAGGCACTATTCGTAGGGACTGTGAGCCAATGGATACAAAAATAGGCCACCCCTAAAAAGGCCAAGATGACCGCGATGAGCATTAATAGCTTGGGTTCGAAACCGATTAGCAGCATCTTAAGCGGGATCATGAGTATGACCGTGTCCAGGTCGTCGAAGATCGCCAGAATGCGGGCTTTCTTGTAGACCCAAGTCGCGGCGAGGCCGGCGGCGGCCAACATCGTGAACAGTATCCCGGCGGAGGTCGGGGAAGCGAAGCGCCCGACGAGCAGGGATTCTTTGATGCCCAAATTGAAAATCCACCAGAAGTATCCAGCCGCAAACAGCCAAGGAATTGCCGCGGCGCCCATGGCGATCAGGGCGTCGGCGCCATACTGGCCGAGGTGAGACTTGTCGATGTCAAATTCCATGCCCACCTCGATCATGATGTATGCGAGGAGGATCATCGTCAGCGCAGCAATCACCTCTGGCCAGGCCTCCGCGAAGCCCAATTGTGAGAAACCCATCCCGGCAATCAGAAGAAGGCTGTAAACGATGACGCGTTTCATCGGGTCCTTTGGCGCTACAAACTACGAATGTGAATCAAACAACCTATACTTGCTGGTGCAATCGCGTGGCAAGAAGTTGGGGAGATAAAACATCAAAGCTCGGGCTTGGCCGAGCTGGGGACATGGTAAATTCGAAATTGCTTTAGAAAGGATGGAATGGTACATTCGGGTTAATTTTAGAACTTCATCGAGGCATAGGCCGAAGGCCGAAATGTCTTTTGATACCGGTGAAATCCGGTCCGACTATCCTCTCCTTAAAACTTCACGAAGTGAAATCTTCCGATTCGATCCCGCAAGATTATCTGCGCGCCAGAGAGAAAATGGTTGAAGAGCAGATTGCTGCTCGCGGGGTTACAAATCCTCGTCTGCTTGCGGCGATGCGCAAGATTCCGCGACATCTATTTGTGGATCCGGGGCTGCTGCAGCGCGCCTACGACGACAGTTCATTGCCGATTGGTCAAAAGCAAACTCTCTCCCAGCCCTATATGGCGGCGCGGATGACGGAAGTGCTGGAGCTCTCCGGTGAAGAAAGGGTTTTGGAAATCGGCACCGGTTCGGGTTACCAGACCGCGCTGCTCGCCGAGCTCAGCTTTAATGTCTTTTCTGTAGAAAAGATTCGGGCGCTTGCTACGAAGGCGCGTGGGCTTTTGGATCGGCTTCAGTATCACAATGTTGCGATTCAGGTGGGCGACGGCACCATTGGGTGGCCCGAGCACTCACCCTTTGATGCAATTATGGTCACGGCGGGGGCGCCGGATCTGCCGCGTCCGCTGCTCGAGCAACTCGCCCTCGATGGCCGGTTGGTTATACCGGTGGGCGACGAACAGGCGCAGGTGCTCGTCCGGGTCACGCGTCGCGCTTCGAAGTTCGAAGAGGAGCAACTGGGGGATTGTCGGTTCGTCAAATTGTGGGGGAAATTCGGTTGGCAAGAATAGGCGGCAAGCGCTGCTTCCGACCACTGCTTGTTTTTGTTTTCTTTTCTGTGGCGGGTTGCGCTTCGCAGACAACGATTTCCAAACCAAGACCTCAGGGAATTTATCATGTAGTTACACCGGGGGAGACTTTGTTTCGGATCGGCAAAGCCTACGGTCTTACCTACCAGGAACTGGCTCGCGTCAACGGAATCAAAGACGCCGGGCAGATCCGCGTCGGCCAACGAATTTTTATACCGGGGGCGACCCGTCCACTCCCGGTGGAAACGATTACGCCCGCGGAACCGGCGCCGGCAGCGCCAGTTTTACCTGAGCCGGGGTTTGCGACGTTTCTCTGGCCGGTAAACGGGACGATCAACTCGGGATTTGGACCTCGGGGCTCGAGTTTCCACGACGGCATAGACATAGCCGCCCCGGAAGGCACACCCATCCTGGCGATTGAAGCCGGAGAGGTTATCTACAGCGATCAATTGCGCGGCTATGGAAATATGGTGATCGTGCGCCATGCGGGGGGAATCGTCTCGGTCTATGCCCATAACGAAGCCAACTTGGTGCGCGAAGGACAGACGGTGGCTCGAGGAGAAGTTGTGGCCAGAGTGGGGAGCACGGGAAGGGTAAGCGGGCCCCATCTCCATTTCGAGATTCGCAGGAACAATGCCGCCCAGGATCCGTTGCGTTACTTACCTTCACAGTGTTGTGTAACAGCATCGGATAACGTGTCACCAAAAAATTAGAGCCAAGGGATTACGCGATGAAAGAATTAGCCAAAATCAGGAACGACGTGGTCGGAAGTTTGTTGCGGCCGGCGACCCTCAAAGAGGCGCGCACGCGTTACGATGAGGGAAAAATGACTCTCGAGGAGCTGTGCGAGGCGGAAGATCGAGAAATCCGCGCTGCCGTTCGCTTTCAAGAGGACTTGGGGCTGGCCGTGGTGACGGACGGCGAGTATCGCCGGTTGAACTTTCAGGATAGCTTCGGCGAATCGGTTTCAGGATATGACGCCGGCAAAGCGAGCCTGAAATTCTACGAGCGGCGGGTCGAAGGTTCGAAACCCTTGCAGCGTTGGGAGATCCCGAACAGCGGTGAACAAAGAGGCACGGCGGTTTCGCAAAGACGACCGGTGGTCGAACGGCTGCGTTTGATTCGAAACACTCCCTTGGAGGAGTACCTTTTTGTCGGCAAGGTGGCGCGCAAACCCGCCAAGGTAACTCTCATCGGACCGGATCGCATTTCTCAAAGGTTCGACTGGCAGAATTCGCAAGCGACGTATCCGAGCATGGACGAGTTCGTCGCGGATGTCGTCAAGATCCAGAAAGAAATGATACGAGGGCTCGCCGGCGCGGGGTGCCGTTACGTTCAAATCGATGCGCCGGGTTACACGGCTTATGTGGATCCGCCGTCGTTGCAAGCGATGCGGGAGCGGGGCGAAAACCCCGCGGAGAACTTCAGCAGATCGCTCAAGGCGGACAACCAAGTTCTAGAAGGATTCGACAATACTACTTTCGGCATCCATCTTTGCCGCGGCAATCAGCGCAGCATGTGGCATCGGGAAGGAAGCTATGACGACATTGCAGAACGGCTGCTCAACGAGCTCAAACATGACCGGTTTCTGTTCGAGTACGACACGCCGCGAGCGGGCGGATTCGAGCCGTTGCGGTTTCTCCCCAAGGGTAAAGTCGTGGTGCTGGGCCTGGTCAGTACGAAGGTGCCAGAGTTGGAAAAGATCGACGATTTGAAGCGCCGCATCGACGCCGCCGGCAAATACGCGCCGCTGGAGCAGCTGGCCATCAGCCCGCAGTGCGGTTTCTCATCGGACATAGTCGGCAATCTGATCAGCGAGGACGACCAAAAGAGAAAATTGGAAATCGTCGTCGAGACCGCGCGGCAAGTCTGGGGCTAGTCTAATTCCCACACCTCTAAGAGTCTGTCATTCCCGAATGCTTCGTCGGACTATTCTTGCCGGTTTGTGACGGTTGTGATAGCTGACAGCCATGGAACAAGACATCGCGAGCATTCGTCAAGCCATTCGAGATATTCCTAATTTCCCGAAACCGGGTATTGTTTTTAAAGACATCACCCCTCTGCTGAGCAATGGCCGGCTTTTCAAACGCACCATTGACATCTTAGCGGACCGCTATCGATCCCAAAGAGTCGATACGGTCCTGGGCATTGAATCGCGCGGATTTATTATCGGTGCCGCCTTGGCATACGAGCTGGGCGCCGGTTTTTGCATTGTGCGCAAGCCGGGAAAGCTTCCCTACGAAACCCACAAGGCGAGCTACTCGCTGGAATATGGGACGGACGCCCTTGAGATTCATATCGATGCGATTCCGCGCAGCGCGCGGGTTGTGATCGCGGATGATTTGCTCGCCACCGGCGGCACCGCAGCGGCAACCGCGGAATTGGTTACCAAACTTGGCGGGACGGTTGTGGAATGTGCCTTTGTGATCGAGCTGTCCTTTCTAAAGGGCAGAGAAAAGCTGAAGCCCTATGGAGTCTTTTCACTGCTCCGCTACGACTCTGAGTAATCGCTGAAAAGGATAGCTCTAACGCGAAGTTACTTCCTTGACATCCCCTGCTAATGGTCTATAAGTTAGGTAGATTTTAAGTTGAATCAATTCCGCGCATAGCGCTACTCGCGGCGCAGTCTCGGACCAACAGAATGAAACGAATTGAAGAAATGTCGCTTTGGGAGCGGCTATACTTTCCCGAGGTGATCCGCGGCCTCACGGTTACCGGATACCGTTTCTGGCGCAATCTCACTGTGCACACGCTCCACAAGCTCGGTTTAGCCCGCAAACTTCAAGCGGCAATTACCGTCCAGTATCCCGATGAAAGAGCTCCGTATCCTGATACCTTCCGCGGCCGGCACCGCTTGACCTTGAAAGATGACGGCTTGGTTCAATGCACGGCTTGTTTTTTGTGCGCCACTGCCTGTCCTGCTGAGTGCATTTATATCGAGGCGGGTGAGTATCCGGACAATCCCGTTGAAAAATACCCGGTACGATACGAAATCGATACCTTGCGGTGCATCTACTGTGGTTTTTGTGTCGAAGCTTGTCCTTGCGATGCGATTCGCATGGATTCGGGAACCCACCCAGGTAATCTAGGCTTTAGTCGTAAAGATTTCGTCGAGAACAAAGAAGTCCTGATGGAGCGATCGCGTGAATTAGCAGAAAAGGGAAAAGAAGGGCTCTACGAAGAATACGTCAAACCTTACCGTCATGTTTAACGGCTTTCGGGACTTCTGAAAGTCCGCATCCAAGGGGGGATCAAAATGTCGAACTCCGATAATCAAAACGGATCGAAGCCTAACGGAATAACCACTCAGCCGCTTCCTGCTTCGCAAAAGGCGTACGTCCATAGTCATGAACATCCCGACATCGGTGTCCCGATGCGCGCCATTACGTTGTCCGGCGACCACGCGGGCAACGGTCATGCGAATGCTCCTGTCATGGTTTACGACACTTCCGGGCCGTACACCGACCCGAGCGTAGAAACCGATATCCGCGCGGGGCTCAGGCCGCTGCGCTTGGAGTGGATCAAAGCTCGCGGCGATGTGGAGGAAATCCCGGGTCGCAGCTGCGCCGACGGCAATAGGAAGAACGTTTCGGATAGCGAGCGATTCCCTGAAACTTCCCGGCGTCCGGTGCTGCGCGCCAAGGCCGGTAGTAACGTTTCCCAGATGCACTACGCGAAAAAAGGCATCATCACCCCGGAGATGGAGTACATCGCTATTCGCGAGAACATCGGCCGCCAGAGGGCGCTGGAAAATGGCGTCAATGGCAACCCCCGAACGACTACCGGAAACAGTTTCGGCGCATCGATTCCTAAATTCGTCACAGCAGAATTCGTCCGCGACGAAGTGGCGCGGGGCCGGGCGATCATACCGGCCAATATCAACCATCCGGAAAGCGAGCCGATGATCATCGGCCGCAACTTCCTGGTGAAGATCAACGCCAACATCGGCAACTCCGCCGTCGCTTCGTCGGTGGAAGAGGAGGTCGAGAAGATGATCTGGGCCACCCGTTGGGGCTCGGATACGGTAATGGATCTTTCAACGGGCGATAATATTCACGAGACGCGCGAGTGGATATTGCGCAACGCTCCGGTGCCCATCGGAACCGTGCCGATTTATCAAGCCCTGGAAAAGGTCGACGGTAAGGCCGAAGAGCTTACCTGGGAGATCTACCGTGATACGCTTCTCGAGCAGGCCGAGCAGGGGGTCTCTTACTTTACCATTCACGCCGGCGTGTTGCTGCGCTATGTGCCGCTGACGGCTAAAAGGATTACCGGCATCGTTTCCCGAGGTGGCTCGATCCTGGCTAAATGGTGCCTCGCCCACCATAAGGAGAACTTCCTCTACACCCATTTCGAGGACATCTGCGAGATCATGAAGGCCTACGACGTCTCGTTCTCACTGGGTGACGGTCTGCGGCCGGGATGCATCGCCGACGCCAACGATGAAGCGCAATTCGGTGAGCTGGAAACGCTGGGAGAGCTGACGGAGATTGCCTGGAAGCACGACGTGCAGGTGATGATCGAGGGGCCGGGACACGTACCGATGCACCTGATTCATGAGAACATGACCAAACAGTTGGAAGCGTGCCATGAGGCGCCGTTCTACACCTTGGGCCCGCTGACCACCGACATCGCGCCCGGTTACGATCACATCACGAGTGCCATCGGTGCGGCGATGATCGGCTGGTACGGCACGGCAATGCTTTGTTATGTAACGCCCAAGGAGCACCTTGGACTGCCGGACAAGAAAGACGTGAAGGACGGTGTCATTGCCTACAAGATCGCCGCCCACGCGGCGGATTTGGCGAAGGGTCATCCGGGCGCGCAACTGCGCGACGACGCTCTAAGCCACGCGCGCTTCGAATTTCGCTGGGAGGATCAGTTCAACCTGAGCTTGGACCCCGACACGGCGCGCGAATTTCACGACGAAACGTTGCCGGCGCAGGGGGCGAAAGTGGCTCACTTCTGCTCCATGTGCGGCCCGCATTTCTGCTCCATGAAAATCACTCAGGACGTGCGCGAGTACGCAGCGCAAAAAGGTATCGAGGAGCAGGCGGCATTGGCAATCGGCATGGAGGAAAAAGCCGAGGAGTTCAAAAAGAGCGGCGCAAAGATTTATCAGGAAGTGACTTCTTCGAGTGACGGCGGGACCGAACAGCCATCCTATCGATCCGCGCCGAAAGAGTAATAGCAGAACGGTTTAACGTTCAAAAACAGCAACGGCCTTACTTCGGTTGAATCGAAGTAAGGCCGTTTTTTTCGCCATGCTTTTAATCCCTCAAGAGACAATTTCTAAACACCACGCTAACGGAGCTCTGCGCCCCATATTTCTTTGAGAAAACCGCTTTTCTGCAACTGTTCGGCGAAGCTGTTGTCAAAAAGCTCGGCCGGTTTCTTGCGCACGTTCGTGCCGCTCTCACGCGCTACTTCCACGGCCTCCGCCAGCGCATTGGCCGGGACGAGCATGGATCGGTTGATCAACGATATCGCGTAGGCGTCGTAGGCCGACTGGAGAATATCCGATTCAGAGATCTTCAGCACTTTGCTGAGGGCGGCCTTCGCCTTGTCCGGATTCTTCTCTACGAAATAGACCGACTCTGCCATCGCTGCCACGAAACGCTGCACCAGTTGCGGTCGTTCCTTCAAGGTTTTGGAGTTCGTATGCACAGAGCTGTATATGAAAGGCAGATTGAGATCCTTGAGATTGTAAATATTGTTGAGACCGTCCTTCTTTCCGCGCGCGTCCAACGGGGGTGTGACCGGCGCTGCTTCAATAATGCCTCCCATCATCGCATTGTATCGTTCCGATTGGCTGCCACCGATGGGCCGGATGGTGACTTCAGCCGCACTGAGGTTGTGTCTCTT
>Ga0184626_10000862_pt1 | contig 10059 bp, 7 predicted proteins | sample PLM3_60_b1_FD_133142 | JGI IMG/M metagenome (GOLD analysis project Ga0184626, IMG submission 133142) | Groundwater sediment microbial communities from an aquifer in East River, Colorado, USA - PLM3_60_b1 | ecosystem: Environmental > Terrestrial > Soil > Riparian zone | place: USA: East River... | reverse complement strand
CGGCACTCACCGACGACCCACGCGACGGCGAGCCCCGCCAGGAATCCTCCACCGGCCAGCAGCACGAATTGTCCGGCAGCCTCCACGAAGGAAAAGACGCCCGTGGCTACCGCAGCGACGGCGAACTTGAATGCGACGAGTCCGGAGGCGTCGTTGATGAGGCTTTCGCCGTTCAGGATGCTGGTGATGCGCGACGGGACCTGGAGACGCTCGGTCGTCGCCGCCGTCGCCACGGCGTCGGTCGGCGATACGATGGCGCCCAGCGCGAACGCGGCGGCGAGCGGCAGCTCCGGAATCAGCCAGTGCATGAGGTAGCCGATCGCGACGACGGTGAGGAAAACGAGGCCGAACGCCAGCAGCAATATCGGCCGCAGCGCGCTCAGGAAATCGCGCTTCGGAATGAGCCAGCCGTCGGCGAACAGCAGCGGCGGAATGAACAGCGCGAAGAAGATTTCCGGCTCGATGTGCAGGTCGGCCAGCAACGGCACGAACGAGAGCAGCACGCCGCCCGCGACCAGCAGCAGCGGGACCGGCAACGGTACCCACTTGGCCAGCGAGCCGATGACGGCAATCGCGAGCAGCAGCGCCAGCGTGATTTCGATCGTATCCATGCGGGAATTCTACGCGGGCGGCAGGCGAACAATCAGAAGCGCGATCCCTGCTGCGCGAGGAACCTGACCTCTTCCGGCGTCGACTCGCGACCGAGGATCGCGTTGCGATGCGGAAAGCGGCCAAACCGGAAGATCACGTCGGCGTGCTTTTGCGCCCATTGCAGCGCCGACGCATCGTTCGTCTTCTCTCCGAGCGTGCCGAACAGAGCCAGCGAACGCCGCTGCGCGGCGACATCCTCGGCGTGCTCGAACGGCATGTACATGAACCAGCGGCCATAAGGCTCGAGCTCGCGATCGAAGCCGCGGCCGATCGCATCCTCGGCAGTGGCGAGGGCTCGCGCATCGCCGGCGAACGCGCGCGGCGTGTCGCGAAAAACATTGCGCGTGAACTGATCGAGCAGCAACACGCGGGCGAGCGCACCACCCGCGGTGTTGCACCATTCGCCGTAGCCGCCCGCCACCGCAATGTTGACCGCGTCACCGAAGCGCTGGCGGACGACATCGTCGAAGGCCGGGTCCTTGCGAAACCACACGTCCCGCCCGGAACCGCGTTCGGGAGAGTCGGGGCTTCCCAACCAGAAATCGACGACCGCTACGGCGGGCGAGTCCATGCCCTATCATAAATGGTGAGGGGGCGAGGGGTGAGGGACGGGGGGCGAGGGAGCCGCTCGATATGCCCGCGCTTTCAGGAATGCGTTCGTTTCAGATCTGTCCTTGCCAAGTCACGGGTCAACTCCATCCACCCCTCGTCCCTCGCCCCTCGTCCCTCGCCCCTCGTCCCTCGCCCCTCCTCCCCCGTCCCCCGTCCCCCGTCCCTGATTTCGCCCCTCGTCCCTCGTCCCTCGTCCCTCGCCCCTCATCCCCAAGAACAATGACCACCTCCTACCGCAACATTTTCCTGCTTGCCTGTTGCCAGGCGCTGCTGCTGACCAACGCCTCAGGCCTGATCGCGATGAACGGCCTCGTCGGCTATTCGCTGGTCGAGACCAAGACGATCGCGACGCTTGGCGCCACGACCTACGTGCTCGGCTCCGCGCTGTCGACGATGCCGATGTCGCTGTGGATGGCGAAGGTCGGCCGCCGGCGCGGCTTCATGACCGGCGCGGTGGTCAACATCGGCGGATGTGCGCTGGCGGTCGTGGCGCTGTGGCTTCGCAGCTTTGCGCTGTATTGCGTCGCGACCGCGGTCATCGGGATCTATAACGCCGTCGGATTGCAATACCGGTTCGCGGCGGCGGAAGTCGCCACCAGGTTCGACCGCGCGCGTGCCATCTCGCTGGTGCTTGCCGGCGGCATTGGCGGTGGATTTCTCGGGCCGGCGATAACCCGATGGGGAAAGGACATGTTCAGCGCACCGTTTCTCGGCTCGTTCGTGCTGCTGGCGGCCGTGGCGCTGATCGCGCTCGCCGTGCAGTCTCAAGTCCACGTGCCGAAGCCGACGCTGGAGGAGAGCGCCGGCGGCGGTCGGCCCCTCGGAGAAATCGTGCGGCGGCCGGTGTTCATCGTCGCGGCGATGTCGGCGGCGTTGGGTTACGGCCTCATGAACCTGCTGATGACTGCGACACCGCTGGCGATGGACTTCTGCAGCCACCCTTATTCGCTGGCCGCGATCGTCATCTCGTGGCATGTGGTAGGAATGTACGCGCCGGGATTCATCACCGGCAGCCTCATCAACCGCTTCGGCGTGCTCAATGTGATCCTGGCCGGCGTGCTGGTGATGGCCTGTGGCGCGGGAGTCGCGCTGAACGGCGTCACGTTCGGCCACTTCGTTGCGGCGCTCGTGCTGATCGGTGCCGGCTGGAATTTCATGTACACCGGCGGAACGACATTGCTCACCGAGGCGTACACGCCGGCGGAAAAGGCGCGCACGCAGGGCGCCAACGATTTCATCATGTTCTCGACGATGGCGCTGTCATCGTTCTCGTCCGGCGCGCTGGTGTCGGCCGCGGGCTGGGACGTGATGAACTGGGCCGCGCTGCCGTTTCTCGCGCTGGTCGCCGTCGTCGTGCTCTGGTATGCGCGCCGCCGGTCGCGCATGGTGGTAACGCCGGCCTAGGCTGTGACTTTCACGCCCTTCCAGAAGGCGATGCGGCCGGTGATTTCCTTGGCCTCGTCTTTCGGCGTCGGGTAGTACCACGCGGCGTCCTTGTTGACGGCGTCGCCGACGACCACATCGTAATAGCTGGCCGTGCCTTTCCACGGACACACGGTGTGGGTCGCGCTGGGCCGCAGGTGCGCGCGGTTCACGCTGGCTTCGGGAAAATAGTGGTTGCCTTCGACGACGACGGTGTCGTCGGACGCGGCGATTTCAGTGTTGTTCCAGAGCGCGCGCGGCATGGCGTCAGGTGCGGATCTGGCCGGTGCCCAGCACGACCCACTTCTGGCTGGTCAGGCCCTCGAGGCCCACGGGGCCACGCGCATGCAGCTTGTTGGTCGAGATGCCGATCTCGGCGCCGAGGCCGAATTCGAATCCATCGGCGAAGCGCGTCGACGCGTTGACCAGCACCGAGCTCGAGTCCACCTCGCGCAGGAAGCGCATCGAATTGATGTAGCTTTGCGTCACGATCGCATCGGTGTGCTGCGACCCGTACTTGGCAATATGCGCGATCGCCTCATCGAAGGACTGGACGACGCGCACCGCGAGGATGGGCGCGAGATACTCGGTATACCAGTCCTCCTCGGTGGCGGCCTTCATCGACGGCACGAGCGCGCGCGAGCGCTCGCAGCCGCGCAATTCGACGCCTTTTTTGCCGTAGATCGCCGCCAGCGGCGGCAGCACGCGGTCCTCGATATTGATGTGGACGAGCAGCGTCTCCATCGTGTTGCACGGTGAATAGCGCTGCGTCTTCGCGTTGTCGGCGATGCGGATCGCCATCTCGATGTCGGCGGTGGCGTCGATGTAGACATGGCACACGCCGTCGAGATGCTTCAGCACGGGCACGTTCGCATCCTTGGTGATCCGTTCGATGAGGCTCTTGCCGCCGCGCGGCACGATGACGTCGACATGCTCGACATCGGCGATCAAATGGCCGACGGCGGCGCGATCGGTCGTGGCGATCACTTGCACGGCGTCCTCGGGCAGGCCGGCCTCGGTGAGGCCCTGATGGACGCAGGCGGCGATCGCCCGGTTGCTGCGGATGGCTTCCGAGCCGCCGCGGAGGATCGTCGCGTTGCCCGACTTGAGGCACAGGCCCGCCGCATCCGCCGTCACGTTCGGCCGCGATTCGTAGATGATGCCGACGACACCCAACGGCACGCGCATGCGGCCGACCTGGATCCCGCTCGGTCGGTAGCGAAGGTCGGTCATTTCGCCGACCGGATCCGGCAGCGTCGCGATCTGTTTCAACCCTTCCGCCATGGCGATGACGGCTTGCGGCGTCAACAGCAGGCGATCGATGAAGGCCGCGTCATGTCCAGCCGCTCTTGCCGCCGCCACGTCCTGCTCATTCGCTTTGAGCAGCTTGGCCTCGTCGCGGCGAATGGCCGCGGCCATTGCCAGCAGCGCGGTGTTCTTCGTATCGGTATCGGCGCGCGCGACTTCGCGTCCCGCGGCGCGCGCGGCCGCGCCTACTCCCCGCATGTAGGCGTCGACATCGGGGACTTCGGCCAGTCCCGGGATGTTGAGGTTGGTCATCCCGATATTCTAGCGCGGCGCCGCTTTGCGCGTGGTCGCCGCTGGTCTCAAGCCGAAGCTGTCGGTTGCAGCGTCTTCACGCCGGTCTCGGTGCCCATCAGGATCACGTCGGCGCCGCGGCGCGCGAACAGGCCGACGGTCACCACGCCCGCGATCTGGTTGATCGTGGTTTCCAGCGCGACGGGGTCGTCGATCGTCAGGCCCGAAACGTCGAGAATGACATTGCCGTTGTCGGTGGTGAATCCCATCCGGAACGCCGGCTGGCCGCCGAGCCGCACCATCTCGCGCGCGACGTAGCTGCGCGCCATCGGGATCACTTCGACCGGCAGCGGAAACCTGCCGAGCACCGGCACCAGCTTCGACGCGTCGACGATGCAGACGAACTTGCGGCCGACGGCGGCGACGATCTTCTCGCGCGTGAGCGCGCCGCCGCCGCCCTTGATCATCGCGCCCCACTGCGTGACTTCGTCGGCGCCGTCGATGTAGACGGGAACGTTGTCGACGTTGTTGAGCTCCTCGACTTCGATCCCGTGACCGCGCAAGCGTTCCGCCGACTTGACCGAGCTCGACACCGCCCCCTTGATGCGATTCCTGATCTTCGCGAGCTCGTCGATGAAGAAATTGGCGGTCGTGCCCGATCCGATGCCGATCCACGCGTCGGTGACGACGTACTTGATGGCCTCGCGGGCCACCGCCCGCTTCATTTCATCCTGGGTCATGTCCGTCTCCCGTCACTTACAGCATTGCGCGCCGCAGGTCGGAGAGCAAGCCGGCGAGATATGCGGTAAACCGCGCGGCCGCCGCGCCGTCGATCACGCGATGATCGTAGGAGAGCGACAACGGCACCATGAGCCGTGGCGTGAATTCGTCGCCGTTCCACATCGGTTTGGTCGCACTCTTCGATACACCGAGGATTGCCACCTCCGGCGCATTGATGATCGGCGTGAACGCGGTGCCGCCGATGCCGCCGAGCGACGAAATCGAAAAGCAGCCGCCCTGCATCTCGGCCGGTCCTAGCTTGCCTTCACGCGCCTTCGCGGAAAGTGCACCCATCTCGGTCGCGATCTCGAGCACGCCTTTCTGATCGGCATTCTTGATCACCGGCACCACGAGCCCATTCGGTGTATCCGCGGCAAAGCCGATGTTGAAATAGTGCTTGACGACGAGATGGTCGCCGTCCGGAGCTGAAACCAGCGATGCATTGAAGTGGGGAAACTTCCGCAATGCCGCGACCGACGCCTTGATAATGAAGGCGAGCATCGTCACCTTGATGCCGGTCTTTTCGTTTTCCTTGTTGAGGCGCACGCGCAGCGCTTCGAGGTCGGTGATGTCGGCTTCGTCGAATTGCGTGACGTGCGGAATCATCACCCAGTTGCGCGCGAGATTGGCGCCCGAGATCTTCTGGATCCGCGAAAGCGGCTTGGTGTCGACGGCGCCGTACTTGGCGAAATCGACCGTCGGCCACGGCAGCAGGTTGAGCGCGCCGCCGCCGCTGATCTGGCCGCCGCCGGCGCCCTTCGTTGCCGCGCCACTCATGACCTGCTTGATGAAGCCTTGCACGTCCTCATGGAGAATGCGCCCGTTCGGGCCGGTCCCCCTGACGCTGGCAACGTCGACGCCGAGCTCGCGCGCGAACTTGCGCACCGATGGCGACGCGTGCGCGGCCTTGAACGCTTCGTTGTCGATCTCAGTTGCCCTCACCCCCGACCCCTCTCCCGCGGGGAGAGGGGAGGGTGCAAGCGGCGGCGCCGATGCCTGCTGCGCGCTCCCTCTCCCGCTGGCGGGAGAGGATTGGGGTGAGGGCATCGCTGTCGGTTGCGGTGCGGGCGCGCGCGCAGACCCGCTCGCGGGAGAGGGCTGTGGTGAGGGCGCCGTTGCTGGCGCAGGCTGGGGTGAGGGCGCATCGGTGGATTGCTCGAGTGTCAGCACCAGCGTGCCTTCGCTCACCTTGTCGCCGACCTTGACCTTCATTTCCTTGATCACACCCGCTGCCGGCGACGGGACGTCCATCGTCGCCTTGTCGGATTCGAGGGTGACCAGCGAATCGTCAGCCGCAACGCCGTCGCCCGGTTTCACGAACACTTCGATGACCGGGATGTCCTTGAAGTCTCCGATGTCGGGGACCTTGACGTCGATCGTGCTCATCACACCGTCCATGGCGCCGGCTTGTCCGGATCGAGGCCGTACTTCGCGATTGCTTCGGCCACCTTCGCCATCGGGATCGCACCGTCGTCGGCCAACGCCTTGAGCGCGGCCACGGTGATGTACTGCGGATTGACCTCGAAGAAGTAGCGCAGCTGCTCCCGCGTGTCGGAGCGACCATAGCCATCGGTGCCGAGCACGACATAGCGGCGCGGCACGAGCCCCCGAATCTGTTCGGCGAACAAGCGCATGTAATCGGTGGCCACGATGACCGGACCAAGTGTGTCGGCAAGGCATGTCTCCACGTGCGACCGGCGCGGTGTCTGCCCCGGATGCAGCGTATTCCAGCGCGTGATGGCGTTGCCGTCGCGCGCGAGCTCGGTGAACGACGGACAGCTCCAGATATCCGCGTCCACGCCCCAATCGTCCTTCAACAAATCCGCCGCGGTGATGGCCTGGCGCAGGATCACGCCGGAGCCCAGCAACTGCACGCGCGGCGACTTGCCTTCACTTTCCGCACCGGCGCGAAGCTTGTACATGCCCTTGAGGATTCCGGGCACTGCGCCTTCGGGCATCGCCGGATGCGTATAGTTCTCGTTCATCACCGTGAGGTAGAAATACACGTCCTCCTGCTCCGAGCACATGCGGCGGAGGCCATTCTGGATGATGACCGCCACTTCGAAGGCGAACGTCGGGTCGTAGGAAATGCAGTTGGGCACCGTCGCCGACAACAGATGCGAATGGCCGTCCTCGTGCTGGAGCCCTTCGCCGTTCAACGTCGTGCGTCCCGCGGTGCCGCCCAGCAGGAAGCCGCGCGAACGCATGTCGCCGGCGGCCCAGCACAGGTCGCCAACCCGCTGGAACCCGAACATCGAATAGAAGATGTAGAACGGAATCATCGGCACGCCGTGCGTCGAGTACGACGTCGCGGCGGCAATCCAGTCGCACATGCCGCCGGCCTCGTTGATTCCCTCCTGCAGGATCTGACCGTGCTTGTCCTCCTTGTAGAACATGAGCTGGTCGTGGTCCTGCGGCGTATAGAGCTGGCCCTGCTGGTTCCAGATGCCGAGCTGCCGGAACATGCCTTCCATGCCGAAGGTCCGCGACTCGTCGGGCACGATCGGCACGATATGCTTGCTCAGATTCTTGTCTCGCAACAGCGTTTGCAGGATCTGCACGAACGCCATCGTCGTCGAGATCTCGCGGTCGTCGGTGCTTTTCAGGAACCGCTCGAATGCCGACAGCTCCGGTACGGTCAACGCTGTGGCCTTGCGGCGGCGGTGCGGCAGGTATCCGCCGAGCTCCATGCGCCGCGCCCGCATGTACTGCAGCTCCGGTGAACCTTCGGCGAAGGTCACATAAGGAATCTCGTCGAGCTTGTCGTCGGGTACCGGAATCTGGAATCGGTCGCGAAAGTGCTTGAGCGACTCGTGCGACATTTTTTTCTGTTGATGCGTGATGTTCTGCGCTTCGCCCGACGTGCCCATCCCGTAGCCTTTGATTGTCTTGGCGAGGATCACCGTCGGCTGGCCCTGGTGATGGGCGGCCATGTGGAACGCCGCGTAGATCTTGTGCGGGTCGTGGCCGCCGCGATTCAGATGCCAGATCTCGTCGTCGGACCAGTCGCGGACGAGCTCCTTCAACTCCGGCGTATTGAAAAAATATTCGCGGACGTACGCGCCATTCTTGCTCTTGAATGTCTGGTACTCGCCGTCGAGGGCCTCCATCATGCGTTTCATCAGGATGCCCTTCTTGTCGCGGGCCAGCAGCGCATCCCAATGCGTACCCCACACGAGCTTGATCACGTTCCAGCCGGCGCCGCGGAAATCGCTCTCCAGCTCCTGGATGATCTTGCCGTTGCCGCGCACCGGCCCGTCGAGCCGCTGCAGGTTGCAATTGACGACAAAGATCAGGTTGTCCAGGTTCTCGCGCGACGCCATGCCGATCGCGCCCATGGACTCGGGCTCGTCCATTTCGCCGTCGCCCATGAACGCCCAGACCTTGCGGCCGTCCGTTTGCGCGAGTCCGCGGTCCTGCAGATAGCGCATGAAACGCGCCTGAAAGATCGCCATCAGCGGGCCGAGGCCCATCGAGACCGTGGGAAACTGCCAGAAATCGGGCATCAGCCACGGATGCGGATACGACGAGATGCCGCGGCCGTCGACTTCCTGCCGGTAATGGTCGAGCTGTTCCTCGGTCAGCCGGCCCAGCATGAAGGCGCGCGCGTAAACACCGGTCGACGAGTGACCCTGGAAGTACACGAGATCGCCGCCGTGATTCTCGGACGGCGCGTGCCAGAAATGATTGAAGCCGACGTCATACAGCGTGGCGGCCGATGCAAAGCTCGCGATGTGGCCACCGACGTTGGTGTGCTTGTTCGCGCGCAGCACCATCGCCATGGCGTTCCAGCGCACGTACGACCGGATGCGATGCTCGACTTCCTGATCGCCTGGGATGCGGACCTGCGCTTCCGTCGGGATCGTATTGATGTACGCGGTGTTGGCCGAGAACGGCAGGTACGCGCCCGACTGGCGGGCTTCGTCGATCAGTTGCTCGATCAGGAAATGGGCGCGATCGGGTCCTTCCGTCGCGAGGACACCGGCCAGCGCGTCGAGCCACTCGCGCGTTTCCTGCGGATCGGCGTCGTGTTTCATCGCATCCATGAGTCAATCCTCCTTGCTGAATCCAATGCGCCGCGGCCTCGCGACGACCAGCGCTTCGGAATCGGCGACGACGACGGTTTCGTCTCGACGTCTCGTTGCGTCCCTGACCCGCTTCGCGTGTCGCCCCGGCGCGTCCTCATGAATTCTAGGCGCGCATTTCTCGTCAGAACCGCATTTTGCCAAGCCTGGCCGCTTTTGCCAAGAAAATGGAAATCATTTCCAAAAATCGATCCGACGAGGACGCGGCCCTACGGCGGTAATGAATCACTACGGCCGGCGACGCTCCCGGCGAAGCAGCGCTCCCGAGGCAATCCCGCTGACCGCCGCCACGACCAGGAATCCGGTCCGATAGCTGTCGGTGAGCCCGGCCAAGCCCGCGAACACCAACGGGCCGGCAACGACGCCGCCAAACGTGACAAACCCCGACGCGCCGGTTACCGCGCCGGCCGTTCCCGGCGGTGCACGCCGCGCCAGTTCCGATAACTGCACCCCGTTCCAGCCGATGGCGCTCGCGCCGTAAAGCGCGGCCAACGGCAGCACCACCCAGACCGGCCAGCCCGGCGTCGCGAAGGCCATACCGGCTCCACAGAAAGCGGCGATCATGCCGATCATCGCCAGGACACGGGTCGGGGCCAGAACCTTGTCCGCCATCACGCCCCAGAAGATGCGTCCAACGACCGCGCTGAATGCTGCGCAAGTGAGCGCCAACCCCGCGGAGACCAGCGACCACCGCAGCGCCTCCTCGAGATACACGACGAGAAAACTCGAAACGCAAACCTGGACCGCTGCGAACGCAAAGCCGACCACCGAAAGCTCAAGGAGCGCCGGCGTACGCAGGACGATTCCAAGCGGCGCGACCATCGCCGCCACGGAGAACAGAGATGGCGCCCCCGAAGCGCTACGCGCTTCCCCCACTGGGGGCACGTCCAACTCGGGGCGGCCCTTCGTTGGGCGCCTTTCGCCCGGCCGATGATGAACGTCGAGCGCGCGGCGCGTCGGCTGGGACGCG
>Ga0184626_10000861_pt1 | contig 10059 bp, 3 predicted proteins | sample PLM3_60_b1_FD_133142 | JGI IMG/M metagenome (GOLD analysis project Ga0184626, IMG submission 133142) | Groundwater sediment microbial communities from an aquifer in East River, Colorado, USA - PLM3_60_b1 | ecosystem: Environmental > Terrestrial > Soil > Riparian zone | place: USA: East River... | reverse complement strand
GCCCATCAAAAGAACATCCACATATCCACGGATGGAGGTCATTGGCGTACGAAGTTCATGGCTGACAGTGGCGACAAACTCGGACTTTAACCTGTCCACTTCAACTTCATGGGTAATATCACGGAAGATGGATACCGTGCCCAGAAAGTCGTTCTGCAAAATAACCGGCGCAAGATGCACCAATACGATACGACCATTCTCAAGATCCAATTGTTCCGCGAACATATCACCGGGTTCATAAGACACCGGACCTTCAGACCAATTACGAATGGTCTGCATCCATGTGCCAGCTGACTTTCCAAACAACCCGCCAAAGACATCCAGCGATTGACCGATCACGCGGCCAGATTCGAGATCCAGGATCTGGGCCGCGGATTGGTTGAGGAATGAAATTCGATTGTTTGGACCGGTCACCAATACACCATCAGCCACCGCTTCCAGAATAGCTTGTGAACGACTTGCATCTTCCTGCTCACGACGAAGCATATTTCCCAGACGTTCCGCCTGATCGCGAATAAGTTCATACAAATGTGCATTATTGATGGCAACCGCCACCTGTCCTGCAATAGCTTTGACCATGTTCAACAGTTCAGGGCTGAAATAATTCGGCTTCCGATGAAAGACCATCAGCGCGCCGATTACATCCTCTGCCACCAGTAAGGGCATGGCAATGGCACTTCTATGTTCGCGTGAGGAGGCACTGGTCCTGACCCAGCGGGGATCACCGAAAAGGTCATTGACAAGAGTAGGTTCACGGCGCTCCACCACCCAGCCCGCCAACCCTTCACCAATCTTAAGTTTGAAACCACGTCCCTCCCCTGAGACTTTCTCAGAAAGATAACCATAACCAGCCCGATAATGCAAAAGATTATCGTCTGCATTGAGCAGCATGATCGTTCCCTGTTCAGCACCAATGGCATCATTGAGCAATGCCAGTGTGCGGTTCAGGGCACGGTCCAGATCCAGGCTTGAAGACACTTCTGTAAGAATTCGCAGGAGTGTTTCAGTATTTTGTTGTTCGCGTTGCAGTTGCGCGGTACGTTCGATCACACGTGCTTCGAATTCCCGCGCAAGATGCTCTGATTCGTTAAACAATCGTCCATTCTGAATCGCCACAGCAGCCTGGTTCGCAAGCGTGCTAAGGATTTGCAAGTCATCTTCTGAATATACGCCCGGCTGATAACTTTGGGCTGAAAGCATGCCAATAGTTTTACCGCTCAATGTCATCGGCACAGCCAGAATGGAAAGAGGCGTATCAGGCTTCCCATACACAACGCCACCCATATCGTCCACAGTTTCTGCTCCATGCAGCAAGAGGGGCTGACCCGATGTAATAACATGACCGCTCAGGCCCTGGTCACGCGGGATACGAGTGATGGGTGCACGCTTTTCATCGTCCACCAGATAAACACCCTCTATCTCCTTCGTCTCTTCATCCAGCAGGCTGATCACAAAAGATTCTACGGGCATCAGCCGCTCTGCAGCTTTGTGAACTGCAACGTAGATTTGCTCAGGGTCAAGGTTGGCGCCCACTTGATAACTTGCCTGATTGAGAATGGAGAACCGCTCCGCAGTCGAAAGCGTGGATTGATACAAACGGGCATTTTCCAGCGCAATGGATGCCTGGTTGGTAAGCGTACGCGCGAGTTCGACCTCTGTCAGGCTGAAGCGAACAGATTCCTTTTGGTGGATGAAGATCAGCGCTCGCAAATACGCACCGCTGACGAGAGGTAACACAAGAAGCGATTTCGTTCTTTCACCCAGAAAACCGCCCAGCAAGCTCAGATCTGGTTCGGAACTGACCGAGTCGGTTGCGAACACGCCCAGCGACTCTTGCAACCGGCGAAAGATTGGTGCATCTGGCAATTTCTGTGGCAGTTGGGCCACGGAGGTTGGCAAAGCATATTTCCAGATCGCGTTGCCACGCTCAAATACGACAACCGAAACGCCTGGCGCATTCAACGCATCCATTAATTCCTGGCCCGTAAGCTGCAGAATCTTGCCTTCGTCAAGCAATCCACCTAAAGCAGATGAGAATCGATTGAGAAGCGCCAGACGTTGTGAACGCTGGTCGAGCTCAGTCGCGCGGCTGATACTGTCTTCAAATAAACGTGCATTTTCCAATGCCACAGCAACCTGGCTTGCAAACGTCGTTGCAACCTGCACATGCTCCCGACTGTAGAAATAGGACTGCCATTTCTCAAGTGCCAGAACACCGATCACCTCATTCTTGTAAATGAGCGGCAACCCAAGCCACGAGAGACGCGGGGCCTCCAATTGTGGGAAACGATGATCCTGCCGCACATCCCCTACCAGAATCCCCTGCCCTGTACGGATCATTTCCTTGAATAGGGCACTATCTTCCATAGCAACAGTAAGCCCAAGCCGGCGCTCTGTATCCGGAAAGCCACGCGCGGCCGATACAGTGAGCCGATTCTTCTCGCGCAACCACAAAGTAGCTGTATCGTAAGGGATCACCAGTTCAAGCTGGTCAAGCAGTGATGCGATTAACTCATCGCTTTCGAGACTTGCAGTGAGCTTCGTCGCGGCATTTGTGAGTGCCTCCAGTTGAGCGGCACGCTCCTGCGTAGTTTGAACAAGGCGAACATTTTGCAGCGAAAGACCAACCTGCTGCGAAAGTGAAAGCAGCAAAGTTTCATCTTCCGGAGTAAATGCGGCGGGCGTGTTGAAATTATCCAGCACCAGCACACCCACTGATTGATCGCCAGATTGAATCGGGATCAGCAAACTGGAAACAGGCAGACGCCCTCCCGTTGCCTGGCGATAGAGCAACAAATCTTCTGTAGAGAAGATGTAGTCTCGTGTGAATTGAACTTCATCCACGCGCAGCGGTTTTTTTGCTTCAAACACCTGGCCGGGCAAAGAATCGACTGGGTGATAGACAATGCGTTTCATGGTTTCATTGTCTGCATATCCTGATACCGCATGCGGGACTAAATGGCCGGCAGGTTCATCCCAGACCAGCACCATACCAGCATGGGCAGAATGCAAAGCCCGCCGCGCACTCTCAAGCAGGGCGCGAACAATGCCGTCAGAATCCAACCCACGCCGTTGACGGCTGAAATCAAGCAGAAGGTTCACTTCCTGGAGGCGGCGGCGCGTCTCATTGAGCAGTGAAATGTTTTGCAGAATTACAGATGTCTGCCGCGCGATCTGGTGATACACCTGCAGGTCTTCATCTGTAAATACAGGTGTTGGCTCGGGGCTCACAGCCAGCATGGCTGCAACTGTCTTTTTATCGATCTTGATCGGCAAACAAATCAGCGACTTGGCATGGAACGCTGAAAGAAGCGGCGTCTCCCGCCATTCTAGGTTCTCATCCAAATTTGAAATGAGAATGGCTTCGCCACTCTGCAGACAAGCTCGCAGTGGATTCCGTTGCCCAAACAAAGCGTCCGGGCTGGTGGCACGCGGTATATTTCCCAATACATGTACCAGGCGCGGACCCTCATTTGAGACCTCTGCAACCATCGCAACTGACATGCCCAATTGGGTCAGAGTCTCGCGTCCCAATGCCTGCAAGGCCGAGGAGGCATCCAGCTGACGACTTACAGATTCAGTAATAGCAAGGCCAGCACGTACGCGTTGGCCCCGCTGGTCCAGATTTTGGATTGCGAGCGTGTGATCCAGATCCTTGCGAAGCAGGAGAGGCAGATCATTCTGTGTGAGACTGATAAGCCGCTGTTGCCTCTCCAATCCCGAAGACAGGGTATCCACTTTTGTGCGCAGGTCGGCAAAGCGCGAATGATTCGCGATGGCAAGAGATGTTTGGGCAGCGAAAATTTCAAGCGCCTCAATGGTGGCCCGGTCCGGCCGCAGACCGTCGCGGGGCGCATCAAAACTGATCAAACCAAGAGGCGCTCCTTGATTATCTTCCAATGGAACAATGAGGAAATCATCGGGATCCCAGGCATTGGATGATTTTCCCGTTGTGCCCTCCAGCTCCAGAGTCACCATATGCACATCAGCGGGGATGATCGGAGCTTCGTCAACGGGGATAAAATACGAGCGGCTGATACGGAATTGTGGCTTGAGCATTTGCTGGATACTGACAAGTGGTTGTTTACGAGCCATCAATTCAGCCAGGGTTTCAGGCGAAAAACCCACTCCAGTAATACGACGTAATAATCCTGTTTCTTTTTCGTAAATGCTTATCAGTACGGCCTGGAAAGGCGTGGCTTCCCGAATGCTATTGGCAATGGTGCGGAGCAATTGTTCGAGAGGCTGCTCAAAATTCAAAACATAGCTGACCTCAGTCAATTTTGTGAGCGTTTCCGCGCGCCGTCGAAGAAGTTCTGAGTGCTGGCGTTGTTCCTGGTAGCGCTGAACATTTCCAAGTGCAACTGCAGCCTGCGAAGCAAGGGTTTGCATAACTTCAAGTGCCGCTTGATCAAAAAACCCCGCCTGAGGAGAATGAAGATGGATCAGCCCTGCAGCTTTTCCCTGGCTGAGAATAGGGACAATCAAGGCTGAGCGAACGTTCTCATGGGGGGGAGTTTCATTAGCTATTGAGTAATCTACAACCAGGTATGCATCACCGGTCTCGATGGCTTTTTGATCAAGCGATGAAATAGCTTCAGGCAGAGCGCAGCCCAATGAGAGGGAAACAGGTGGCGGGTTGGATGAAGCGTTCGCATCGAAGAGGAGAATGGCTCCACACTCCGCACCTGTCGTCCGCAAACTTTCATCACGCACGACTTCCAGCAGGGATTTGAGGTCGACCAGCGAGTTCAGCTCGCGGCTTGCCCGTGTTATGGAGGTAAGTTGTTCGACGCGCAGCCGCAGACTTTCATCGCTCTGTGTCGCGCGCCGGGCGTCTTCTATCGCTGAAGCCAGTTGCCCAGCCGCAGTCAGAATGACCTGCAGATCGTAATTGTTGAAAAACTCTGTCTTGCGGCTGCCAAGCATTAATTCACCAAGGCTTCTCTCGTGAACCACGAGAGGAACAACAATGGCTGATTCAACCTGGAGAGCAGAGATTAGAGGGCGATAGACGGGAAGAATACGACGATCGGAACTGAGCCGGCCGGAAAGATACGGTTTTTGACTTCCGGAAACTGTATAACGATATTGAGGTTCATCCACATGGAGACGGGCGAGCGCACCGGCCGCTTCAGCAGAGGCTCCGACTACAGATTCCCGGTGCAGGCGTAATTCGCCAATTTGTTCATCCAACAGGAATATGGCCGCTAAATCGCTTTGGAAAAGAAGAGCAAGTTCATGTGTCGAGAAGCGGAGGTTTTCATCCAGCGTCGCGGTGGATGCAGACAGACTTGCAATTCGGCGCAATGCATCTGAGCGCAGGGCACGCTGCCGGGTTTTTTCAACAATAAAAGAATTCTCTATAATGCCTGCGGCCTGTTCAGCAACCGTTTTAATTAACCGCAATTCAGAATCTGAGAAATCAACCACAGATTGACCATGGTTTGAAAGTTGCAGGTAACCCACGAAGCTCTCGCCGGATATAAGCGGCGCCAGCACAGATTCACGGAGACTGGCCGCTTGTGCAAGGTCTTGCAAGCCAAGCTCCTGCCATCTCGCATCGTCCGCGGCATTTGGCGTAACATTCAGATTTCGGTCGGATAATAATTTTTCGGCGGGGCTATCAGGTTGAATTGTAGTGCGATAAATTTAAACGATGTGTTTTGGTAAACCCTGGAAAGGGAATTGCGCCTCCAATGTATGTTTGCTTTCATCATATAAGAGAAACCCGAGAATTTCCACGGAAAAGAGGGGAGCGATCGTTTCAATGAGACGACCAATGAGGTTGGTGTAATCCTGTGCTGAGCCGAAAGCCTGAGCAAGGCTGGCGAGTCCACTTAATTCTGCAGAGTGGCTTTTCTCACTGGCAAATAACATGGCATTGCGGACGCTATACGCTGCCTGTGCAGAAACGAGTTGAATGAGTTCATGGTCATGTGGGCCAAGAACGCCGGGAGTAAGGTGACCAATCTCCAGCGTGCCAACCAACTGACCATCAGCGATCAATGGCAATCCCAAATAAGATTGCACAGGCGATCTGCCATTCAATTCGGGCAGTGCAGGATCATTAACGCGCGTATCGGGGATCAGAAGGGATGTTTGCTGGGACCTCAATGCGCGCGATAACTCTCCGAACTGAGAATGCGATGCGCGTACAATGTGTGAGGAACCGGAAGATTCCAATGTGTAGGGGATAAGAGTGTTTCCTGATTCATCCCATACTTTAACTTCAAGTATATCGGCAGGGATAAGGTGGGAGATGTTTAGAAGAATGGCATATAGCGCATCTTCCAGGTTGAGACTCGCAGAGACATTCCTGCCAAAGTCTGAGACAATGCGGAGGATCGACGAATCAGCACCTGCATCCTTCAAGCCGGTGGAGACCTCCACACTTCGCATTGTGACAAGCATGAACGGGTACGGTCCAGGCACTCGATACGAGGTTGCATCCACCAGCCGACCACCCACTGAGAGCCTTTTCTGTCCCTGATGCGCACATAGATTCAGAATATCTTCCGCAGGGCGCGCTCGACGGACCAGACGTTCGAGGTCTGCTGATTCTCCTGCGCGCAAACCAAACCATTCGCGGGCCAGTTCATTCACATATTCCACACGTCCACCAGCCTGGACGATCAGGACAGCTTCATTAAGATTTTCAGAATCAGGGGAGATTAGAGTAGAAGTGGTTTCAGTTGAGACCGACGCGTTACGCGGCAAGCGGCGCAGCATGATCACAACCAGTATTGGAACAATCAATACCAGCGCCAGGACAACCAACCCAAGGCCCACTTCCAGCCCGGCAACCATTATCAGATAACACCTTATCCGCCAGCCGCGGTATCCTGTCGGCGTGCTTCAGCGGCAAGTTCAGTGATCTCACGAATATCGGAAAACGATTGGGCGCTGGGTGACACGATACCAACCGACATTGTCATGAACGGAACCTTGACAGTTGTGCCATCTGCCGCAGGGGCCTGTACGAATCCCAGCTCACGATCCATGAAGTTGTAATGTGTCTGCACCTCGTTATCGAACCTTTCTTTGAGGCGTGTCTTTATGGCATCCGCCTTTTCTTCCTTGGTAAGGACGATGAAATTATCGCCACCAGCATGACCGATAAAATCAGAAGTGGTTCCCATTTCATCCACGACCTCACCGATCATCATGGCCGTAAAACGGAGTACATCATCGCCTGCCACAAAACCATAAACATCTTTGAACGGCTCAAAGCTATTAACGCGCGCATCGAGCAGGGCCCAGCCCTTTTCCCGAATGATGCGGCGCAATTGTTCCTCGATGAGCCTCCCGGCCGGAAGCCCGGAGCGGGGATCGGTTAAGCTCTCACGTTCGGAGCGTTTGATCGCTCCCTGCACACGCAGTTTAAGCTCCTCGATATCGAATGGCTTGGTAATGTAATCGTCCGCACCCAGCTCAAGTCCCTGCAATTTGTCGCTGCGCTCATCTTTCTGAGTGAGGAAAATAACAGGGATATGACTGGTGCGCATGTTGGTGCGCAAATTGCGGCACACCTCATAGCCATCAATATCAGGCAACATAATATCGAGCACGATCAGATGTGGCAGGACCTGTTTTGTTTTCTCCAGCGCATCTGAACCGCGCACAGCAACATCGACATCGAAATCCATGCCGCTAAAATAAATCTTCAGCATGTTTCCAATATCAACATCGTCTTCCACGACCAACAGGCGGGCTTTTCCCATAAGCAGCCTCCAAATTACGTGTGTGCCATGCGTAAATTACGAGCTTCCTTCGCATTGCGGCGCACAGTTTCAATATGTTGTGGTGTGACATCGCGCTCGAACGAACGAAACCCGCTCAAGCGAAAGCCATGTTTTTTGGCAATTGCAGCAATCTCTTCCACACGTTCTCGTGTAAGGTGTTTGCCCAGCGTATAATCCTCAAAACGGCCTTCCAGTGCCAGGGCAATCGTCTCAGCCATGCAGGCATAAGCCTTTCCAGGCGGGAAACCAAAATTAAAATGGAAATCAACGGCGCCTGGGACATCAACCATGCCGCCGTCAATCACTAATATATCATCTCTTGCCGCCGCCACCATTGCAGAAACATCACGAGGGCGGGCCACATCACAGACCACACTGCCAGGCTGGAGATGCTCCGGGCGGATGACATCATGGATCGAGCTTGTTACAGTCAGGATCAATTGTGCATCCGCCAAAACGGTCATCGAGGTACTGACGATCAACTCGGCCCTTGCGTGGACTTTGAGCCTGTCGCGCAGTTCCTCGAGCGCATCCTGCCTGCGTCCGATCAGGTAAAGGCGCTCCACGTCATCTGCTAGCAATTCAGCACACACCTGACCAATTGCTCCGGTCGCGCCAACAACAGCAGCCGTTGAGCTGAGTAGAGGAATATCCATGACACAAGCAGCCTGCCGAATGGCATCTACTGCGACAGCGACTGTGTAAGAATCTCCTGTAGTCACCGGCACATCGAGGGCTTTTGCGATTGTAACACCTGCGTCTCCAACGACGGAGGTAAATGCACCCAGGCCGAGAATCTGTGCACCAAGTTTTTCAGCCAGCCGACCTGTTTGAATGATCTTACGATACACAGTACGTTCTGATAATTCCGTCATCCGTCTTGGCGTGTAAGGGCACGCAATAAACCAGCCTTTGATCTCCTTGCCTGTCGCCTGAGAAGCAATTCCTTCTATCTCTGAGATATAGACAGGCGGAAAAAATGTGGAGAAGAAATCGATTTGCTTCTCACTTAGGATGCGCCCAAGAAATGGAAACTTGCGGCTTACATCCCGTTTTGGGTCGATGGGATGGATGATGAACGCAAAGGTATCCACGTGTTACCATGATTCCCTTTCGCCTTCGCCAGGGCGAGGGTAGAGCCGTCGGTGCAGGCTGGCAGATCTGAACTTATGATGATCACTATCTTCATAACGCACATCCTTGTCAATCACGCGACGGCCCGTTGATGCGGCCAGCACCACATCCGACTCGATGGTGCGGGCGGGGTAGACGATCATCCCTGAACCCAAACGGCAGTTATGCCCCACCGCACTTCCCATTACAGGGCGATTGGAGAAATTCAGCCTTCCCTGGCCATCCAAAGCCCGGATCGGCGCCGGGACAAGATTGTAGTCTGTAAATGTAGAGCCTGCGCCAATGAAGGTATTGCGTCCAATCACGCACATTTGTAAACAAGTATTTTGAGCAATCATGCTATTTTCCATGACGGTGGTCATGAACAGTGCGGCGCGGAATGGAAGGAACGCCCCATCCCCTACTACAGATAACATCAATTGAACATCTTGCGAGATATTTACATTATTCCCAATAATACAATTTTCGATCACCGCACCTGCATTGATCGTAACGTTATCCCCAATGGTCGTCGGACCATGGATGATAGCATGTGGATCGATAAGGCAATTCCTGCCAACCTTGACCAGTTCCGAACACTCAAGGAACTGACGCCCCTCATATAGGGCCGTAGCGAGAATTTTTAGTTTAAAAGCCAGTTCTTCATTGAGACGCTTTTCAAAACGGGCACCGCGTGAGAACAGACCAAACACCACATCTGCAACAAAGATATGCACCCATGAATCGATCGCGATCAGACCCCGCAAAGGGACTTGAAAGGTAAGATCACCACTTTGATCTGCCATGTAAGTTGGTACATGGTAGTAGCCAAGCTCGCGAGGCTGAAGGTCAATGACCAGTGCTTCGACATCTGCAACGGGCCCGTTTGGGTAGTACCACAAATCTGCAAGAAATAAATCACCTGCTGGAGTGGAAGAGGAGGAAAGTGGCAGGGCATGTTCTTTAAATGCGGCGTCTTCCGCGGAAAAAGCTGCCCTGGAGGCACGGCGCTTTTTGCGAGCAGCAGCAATAAAGACATTGATATATTCTGCGTCGAAGAATATATTATCCCGATAGACAATCATCTCGTCGCGTTGCTGTGGAAAACGCTGACCCGGCTTTAATTCAAGTTCACGAGTTGTATAAGGCGCAAGTACATTTCGCTGATGCAACCAGAGAGGCTGATTTTGTATGCGTAAAT
>Ga0184626_10000859_pt1 | contig 10063 bp, 8 predicted proteins | sample PLM3_60_b1_FD_133142 | JGI IMG/M metagenome (GOLD analysis project Ga0184626, IMG submission 133142) | Groundwater sediment microbial communities from an aquifer in East River, Colorado, USA - PLM3_60_b1 | ecosystem: Environmental > Terrestrial > Soil > Riparian zone | place: USA: East River... | reverse complement strand
TGATACCATAAAGAATCCTTCACCTGCATACTGAATGTGATCGAATTTAACCGTCAGTAATTTTTTTCCTTCGGATGTGTAAACACTTTTCTTATCGCCTTGCTCCAATAAAAGGAAAGACGACGATTCCTGACCACCGGGAATAAATTCAGCGCGAACAGGTTGTACTACATCCATGAATTTATTTTCAGAAAAGAAAATCCTGATGCTGTCGCTATTCATTCCGATAGCAAAACGTCCGGTGATGGAAATTGAATCATATCCCGAGCTTTGAAAGCTTTTGGCTTTTGGATCAAAAAGATACCAGGCCGTATCAGTTCTGGCGGCAGTCCACGGTTCTTTAACCATCAGGCGTTGAAAGGTCCGAGACTCTTCGCCAGCATCGTTGTAGGTATACTCTCCCGAATCAGTTGCAGCGATAAAACCAAAGTGCGCAGGTGAAAGAATATGCTTTTCCAGATGAATAATAGTATCTAAACGTTGATTGAAGACCCCTTCATTCTCACCTTGCTTCACCCATATGAAGTCGTTTCTCCAACCTTTTACCTCATCAACAAATTCATTGAGTCCCAATTTCTGTTGGTCGGCGAGTTTTGCCAACGCGAGATCTGTTGTAAGAGTAACTTTACTCTTGGATTTCAACACAACAACATCTTTGATGGCAACAATATCTTCCCAACCGTAAGGCAGCAACATCCTCCCGGAAAGTGTCCACAATGACCAGTTTTCATCTTTCTTAAGACCAAGAAACTTGCCATTTAACATTTTCGCGTCCTGAACGCACGAATCCCCTACTGTAAATCCTGTCTTATGAAGAAGGCGTGAGCAACTATCTTCTACTATGAGAACGTATCCGGCACCCAGATCTTCGAACGACTGGACAGGCCGATTGTAAATAGTTGTTCCGTTGAGCGCTATTAATTTTTGAGGAAGCGCGATCACATCATCCGATACATCCCCGCATCGATATTCGTTACTTATTTCATCGGTCTCGGTTCCTGAGATTTCAACACCCTTTTGATTCATAAAGCCAAACCGGCCGCCGTGTAAAAAGGGGACCAGGTAGCCTCGTTCCAGTCCAACCACTGCTCTAAGTGAATCGGTGGTGAGCTCAGCGGGGAATTCCTCCTCTCGCTGATCAGCCGGTATGAGATGGAATAAAATATTCTGGGCTCGTTTGCCAAAGGGGCTTGCAGGATTTGAGATAAGGAATGACTTATAGCTCTCGACGCTGCCCGATGCCGTGGCGATTTCAAAAATGTTCTTTTCAGCCTCCCGGCGATGCGCAGTGTTGGGATATAGTTTTATATAATGTTGATAGCTGGCCAGTCTCTTGTCTTTTGTCCATTCCAGAAAGAGGAGTTCATCGTACTTAAGTCTGGCTTCGGCCACCTCCCCGGCATCCGGATATTTGGTCAGGAAGCGATTAAATCCCTCGTACGTATTTTCCGTTAAGGCCTGGCGATATGCGGCCTTATTTCGCAAAGTGACTGCTACTGGCCGCTGGGAAGCAAGGGTAAAATAACTGAGAAAGTCTACATAACCCTGCTCAGTATCCATTTGCTGCGCACGTTCGAAGGCGGCGCTGTCTATTTGCTCACGAAGGTGCACCAGGATCAGACTGTCCAGTGGGAACCGGCTCAAACGTTCCCGCTGCTTCTCCCCGGATGATTGAAAGTCATTATACGCCTTTTGTGTATAGCGGTATGCCGAGTCCAGATTAAATTCAGGGTTATCTCCAGAGAAATAGTAATGCGCGAAAACGTATGCTGCCGCCACGTTCATGGTGTCTTTGCTCAACGCCTTATTCAACTGGCTAAAGGCCTTCGCCCACTTCCCTTTCTGGATATTATTGAAGGCCAGGCGTTCGCTAGAGCCCTGACCGTAAACCTGAACGGAAAAGAGTATTCCAACGCAAAGTATGATGATTCTGGCGATCAACTATTCGAACGATTCTTAAGCCGTGTAAAACTACAAACTTCGCACCTAAGATTTGTCTTAACTATGGTTACGACTGTTGGATGATGTAATAAATTTTGTAAATTTTCACTTTGTTACAAGCGCACGCATGGCAAAGCTTAAGAATATCATCAAACAACTCTCCGAAAAAGACTTCAAAGCAATTTACGATTCCCTTATTGAAAGCAACGCAGAGAAGTCTGCGTACTTGCTGAAGTCCCTTCGTGAACGGCAGCTGTCAGATAACAAGATCATGACCGAGCTGGACGTCAATGCAAACGCTTACTATACCTTGCGATCCAGGCTCAACCTCAAGATTGAAGAATATCTGATGGGTCAGCTGGAAAGTCCCCGTACGGATGTTTTGCGAAAAGTCGCGAACATCAATGAGGTTCTTTTCACCAAGAAAAAAGCTATTTCGGTGGCCACACTCAAAAAACTGGAAAAGGAACTGCTGGATTATGACCTGGCCAATGAACTGACGGTTATTTACAAGTCGCTCAAAAAGCTCAATATAAACTCGCCGGATTACTTTCAATATTCGCAGCTTTATAACCGGCACGTCGCCTATATGCTGGCTGTGGACAAAGCGGAAGATCTGCTCGCTGACTATTTCAAGAAGTATGGTGATTACATGCTAAACGGAGGCGAGGTCGAGAAATTAGGACTTGTTCTGTTGATGAAGGAAATGGTGAATGTGGCCAAATTATACGAGTCACATAGATTATACGTTTATCAGAGTTGCATGTACATCTTTCATCGCCTGTTTGTGGAGGTTGATGATAACATGCAACAGGACGGTGAATCCATCGAGGATATTTTCGAAAAAGTGCAAAAGATATTCGAGAGCTACCATCTCGATTCAATCTACTATCATATGAACCTGGTGTTCGAGTTCCTTAAACTTGAATACTACAACCATTACAAAGTTTACAGGCAGGCCGAGAAGTATTATGAAGAGGTAAACGACGCCTGTGCGAATCTGTTGGTCAATTACTCCACGTTTACTTTCCCCACCCAGTTTTTGGTTTCAAAGATCGAGCGCCACCTCCGCACAGGATCGGAAACGGAATTGTACACGGAAAATGAAGCCATTTTCATGGATTATGAAATCGATATGCTGGACCTGCCAAAGCATATTATTTATATTGTTTATCGGGCTATTTCAAGCTATTACGTGGGAAAATTTGAGGAAGCTGCAAAACTGATCAATGGCCTGCTTAACGATGTCAGCCTGAAGAAGTATCCATATGCACAGTTGGAAATAAAATCCCTTCTTGCCCTTCAATACACGTTGCTTAAGGATTTCGAATTGTTTAATCAACTTTCCAACAGTATTCAGCGGCAGATCAGGTTATCAGGAAAGGATAGCTGTGAAAATATACAGTTGTTCCTTAAGATACTTAAGATCGCGACCAGCGAAGCAAAGAAAGAGAAGGCAAAGAAAATTCTGGGTGTTATCCCGCGACTCAATGCAGTTACCGTCGACTATTTCGCGCCGACAAAGCTGATTAAACTTGATGAAAGATTCGTAGAACTGCTAACAGCATTCTAAAGATCAAGCTTCACGATACTGTCGTGCGACAGCGGCTTATTCAGATACAGTCTTACGTTCTCGTATTTTTTCGACCTGTTAAAGTCTTGCGGGTTAATGGAGGATGTTAGCATCACAATCTTGCATTTCTTCTTTGCAATATTCGTAAGCTTCTCGAATTCGTCCAGAAATTGAAAGCCATCCATAAGGGGCATGTCGATATCCAGGAATATTACGTCGGGTAATACCTGATCCGCCATTTCCAGCTTCTCCATATTTTTTAAAAATTCAATTGCGCTCTTTGCGCCCGTGTGCGTGTAGATGTTCTCGGTTACGGAGGCCGCCTCGATCATCTTCTGGTTAATAAGGTTGTCAATTTCATTATCGTCGATGAGCATGACAGTGCGATACTTCTTTGCGGCCATATGTTAAGTTAAATTGATGCTGTATAAAAATAAGCCTTTGATCCTTATTTGCAAACTTCTCTAAATGTCAAATTTTATTCCTTGCGCCAGGGGAAGGTTGTTTCCAAAATTAACCGTATTGGTTTGGCGACGCATATAAACTTTCCATGCATCAGAACCAGATTCTCTTCCGCCGCCAGTCTCTTTTTCCCCTCCGAATGCTCCGCCGATCTCTGCTCCGGACGTGCCGATGTTGACGTTCGCTATCCCGCAGTCTGAACCCATATGGGATAGAAATTTCTCCATCTCCTGCATGTTATTGGTCATTATTGAGGATGAAAGTCCCTGTTTCACTCCATTTTGTTTTTCGATAGCCTCGTCGATATCCTTATATCTGATAAGGTAAAGGATTGGGGCGAAGGTTTCCTTCTGAACAATATCATAATCATTCTCGACTTCGGCAATTGCAGGCTTTACATAGCACCCTGATTCGTAACCCTTGCCCCGAAGCACACCACCTTTTACAACAAAACTACCTCCCTCTTTTGTAATTTTCTTCAGCGCGTCGTTATAAGACTTCACGGCATCCTTGTCTATCAATGGGCCGACGTGATTGTTTACTTCCAATGGATTACCAATTACCAATTGAGCGTACGCTTTCTTTAGTCGTTGTTTGACTTCGTCATAAATTGTATCCTGAACAATCAACCTCCGCGTGCTGGTACAACGCTGACCAGCAGTTCCAACCGCTCCAAATAATGCTCCACGGATAGCCATATCGAGGTTGGCATTTTCCGTGACGATAATGGCATTATTACCTCCGAGTTCCAACAACGCGCGTCCAAGCCGTTCGCTCAATGTTTTAGCCACTGCTTTTCCCATCTGGACAGAGCCTGTTGCGGAAACCAATGGAATATTCTCATCGCTTGATAACAGTTGCCCGATTACATAATCTCCATTAACAATACATGACACACCCTCAGGCACATTGTTCTTTTGGAACACCTTACTGACAATATGCTGACATGCGATACTGCATAACGGTGTTTTTTCCGAGGGCTTCCAGATACATACGTCGCCGCAGACCCACGCAAGCGCAGCATTCCAGGACCATACAGCAACCGGAAAATTGAATGCACTTATCACACCAACTGCTCCGATTGGATGCCACTGCTCATACATACGGTGATTAGGACGCTCAGAGTGCATGGTCAACCCATGCAATTGTCGTGATAGGCCAACGGCAAAATCACAGATATCAATCATCTCCTGAACTTCACCAAGACCCTCCTGATAAGACTTTCCCATTTCGTAGGATACCAGTTTTCCCAGAGGTTCCTTGTATTTTCGCAAAGCTCCGCCAACCTGCCGTACCACTTCCCCGCGCTTGGGAGCTGGCCAGGTTCTCCATTCCTTAAATGCATCCAGTGACTTTGCGACGACCTTATTGTATGTCTTTTCGTCGCCTCCTTGCACAGAACCGATTAGTTTGCCGTCGGCGGGAGAATAGGACTGTATCTGACGTCCGCTCGACCTATACCACTTTGTGCCCGTTGAAACCCCAGGATTGCTTTTCCTGATTCCCAGGACGGACAAAGCTTCCTTTACACCAAAGTCTTCCATTGATCCGGTAATTGAAGCGCAAAGCTAAGAAAATGTGTGGGATGGGAAATACGTATTTACCTCAGGACAGTGCACTGAATTTACCAGTCAACGCCATACGTTCCTTTTTGACCTCCGGGGTAAAAACCTTCGATGAGAATACCTCCCTTTTTGAAATCCAGAATGCGATTTAGATCCTCGACATTATCCACGGGAACCTTGTCAATATAGGCGATAATAAATCCTTTTCTCAGGCCTGTTTCCTTCCATTTGCCGCGCTCCACGTCTTTGATTCTAACTCCGCCCTCCAACTGCAGAGATGCCAGCTCCTTGTAAGGTACATCCTCGATCAGAACTCCACCCAGGTCAAACTTCACTTCCCGCCGTTCAACCACTTCGTTTCCTTCATTATTCCGAAGCCGGGCCTTAACCTCCTGACGTGCTCCCTCGCGGATGTACGAGACGTTGATTTCAGTTCCGGGCCTGTTGCGGGCCACCCATTCCTGCAATTCAGAAATAGAATAAATATCGTGTCCATTGATTCCGACAATAACATCGCCTACAGTTAATCCTGCTATTTCCGCTGCGCTTTCTTTGTTAACACTGCTGATCCGCACACCCTGATTGATATTGAGATGGAACCTTTCTGCACGATTAGCATCGAGCTCTTCGATCTGAACTCCCAACAATCCGCGTTGAACCTGACCAAACTCCAGCAGATCATCCATTACTTTCTTAACAAGACTTACAGGAATAGCAAATGAATACCCCTGGAAGGTTCCGGACGAAGTAGCAATCGCCGTGTTAATACCAATTAATTCTCCGCTGAGATTTACCAATGCTCCCCCACTGTTTCCGGGATTTACCGCAGCATCCGTTTGGATAAATGCTTCCACTTCCATGCGCTGCCTATCGTTACGATCTCGCAGGATACCTATGTTTCGCGCTTTGGCACTTACGATTCCGGCGGTGACGGTTGAGTTAAGGTCAAACGGATTACCTACAGCGAGGACCCACTCCCCAGGCATGATCTTATCGGAATCACCATACTTTAAGAAGGGCAGATTTTTTGCACGTACTTTAAGCAACGCAAGATCTGTCGTCGGATCAGTCCCGATCAGTTTCGCATAGAAGCGCTGATTATTGCTCATAATCACTTCAATGTTATTGGCATCTTCAATGACGTGATTATTCGTGACGATGTAACCGTCATCCGAAATGATCGCGCCGGAACCCGACGAACGCGCACGCTCTTCAAGATACAAATCGAGAGGATTAACGCTAAAATCACCCGGACCGAAAGACGTACGGATGTGCACGACTCCGGATGTAACTTTCCTGGCGGCATCCAGGAAATCCATCCCTTGCGGCACGCGATACGAGGTGTCGCGCGAATAGCCGGCAAGGACTGATTGCTGGCGCTCATCTATAGATTGGTAGGTTGGACTCTGAAAATCCAGGAAGCGTAAAGTAAAAATGGATCCAAGAACCCCTCCTACACAAGCTGCAAGGATCACCACCAGAATTAAAATTGATCGTTTCATACCGTACCCAATAAACCGTACACCTAATCTCTAAGTAAGTTAACGCTTCTTTTTCTAAAATGATGGCGGGTAAAAGGTATCATGCAGGATTTTCCACGAGGGGATGTTTCTACGTGTTGGATAAATAATTCGCTACTACAATCAGCAGTTAAAGAATGGCCGGGATTTCCTCAGGATTTTTACTCCTGGCCCTTTTGCGCACGATTGCATTACCCGTCAAAAGAATAGCCAGACTGGTCCAGGCACAAACAGCCATCATTCCAGCCATTGGAAGAGCGGTTTGGTCGTGGAGAATGCTGACCAGGGCAGAAATTATTGCTCCGGTCCCCATGCGCCAGCTCCCTAATAAAGCTGCAGCACTTCCCGTGTGCTTCGAGAATGGTGCAAGTGAAAGTGCTGTTGCATTGGGTCCAATCAATCCCTGACCGGTTAAGAAAACAAACATTAGTATTATGAGACTGTATAATCCAACATATCCATACAACGTACCCCCTACCATCAGTATGCCGACGACACCCTGATACAAAAGTGCAACCTTTACCAGGGTCTCACTTTTAAAATGTTTTAGAAGGACATGGTTTAGTTGTGTTGAACCAATCATGGCACCCGCCAGGATCGCAAATATCCACCCGTACTGCTGCTCACTGACGTTATAGATGTTCATAAAGACGTCTGGTGAACCGGCGATGTAGGCAAACGGCGCTGCGGTACCCAGTCCGCCAGCCAGTGTATACAATAGAAATTGTTCGTTTTTAATAACGATTCGAAAATTGGAGAGAACTGCCCTGGGTCTTAGTGACATGGTGGCGTCGGCGCTTTTTCCCGTTGGGAGATAAAAGTAGACGGCTACCAATATCAGGGAGGTGATAAATGCCAGGATTATAAAAACCCAGGGCCAACCCCAGGAAGCCGTGACATAACCACCCAGTGTTGGAGCAATCATGGGTGACACTGCAATCACCAGTGTGATGAATGAAAATGCCTGCGCCGTTTTGTTCACAGGGAAGAGATCGCGAACGAGTGCTTGAGCTGCAACCATACCAACACAGCCACCAAGTGCCTGAACGAAGCGCGCTGCGATCAACGCATCCACGGAAGTTGTGAACGCGCAGCCGACCGACGCAAGCACATAGACAACTAATCCAATATACAGTGGCCTCTTCCTTCCATACCGGTCCAACAATGGGCCGTATAACAGCTGGCCTACTGCGATTCCCACAAAATAACTAGTGAGAGACAACTGTACCCAATCAATAGATGTGTTCAGATCTTTTACGATCGACGGAAAACCGGGTAGGTACATGTCAATGGAAAATGGACTGATGGTCGCCAGCGCTCCAAGTATGAGGATAATAAAAAAATGTTGTTTGCCGGTCATGAGGGTCCGAGGGCGAATGAGAGTTAACGGGAGAAGCAGCCTTTAAGTTCCGACAGATTTGAAAGTGCTTCGGGCTCACCCTGACGAAAAAAAAGGCGCCCCGAAAGAACGGGACGCCTAACCACCTAACCATAAACCCCTCTGACCTTAGTTAACCTTGATGGTTGCCTTTAATGTTTTCTTTGGAAGTCGTCGCAGTGTCTCCTGTCTCAGGGACGCTGCGAAACGGATCCACGAAAATCATTTAGTCCACGAACACGCAGCGTCCCCGGGAAGCCCGGGAGACACTGCTATGACATTCCTCTTAAACTGAGAGTAGAAGTTCATTGCTCATCACTAACTAAAAAAAAGGCGCCCCGAAAGAACCGGGACGCCTAACCACCTAACCATAACACCCCTCTGACCTTAGTTAACCTTGATGGTTGCCTTTAATGTTTTCTTTTCATCCTTCGGCACATTGATTTCCAATATACCGTTGTTGTATTTCGCACTGATCTTGCTGGCGTCAACATTTTCAGGAAGAGAGAATGAACGACTGAAGTTTCCGTATTGCGTTTCCACAACATGGAGGTTGTTCTCTTTTTTCTCCTTAGAAAATTTCCTTTCGCCGCTGATGGTTAAAAAATTATCGTTTAAGTCAATCTTAAACTCGTCCTTGGCTAATCCAGGCACGGCCACGTTGATTTCATAAGCTGTGTCATTTTCAAGGATATCCACCTTTGGAACAAAGGAGTACGAAGAACCACCCCGACCAGTCGGGGCCAATGAATCGCTGAAAAAACGATCGATCAAATTGCTGAATGATGTCGGTACGAAATCATTAGCGGTGCTATAACGAACGATACTCATAGTGTATTAAATTTTTATTTTGTTACGCTTAGTTTTAACTACATCCACCCTATTAGGGAAAAGTATGCCGGAGCGATTTTGGGCCGATTTATACGCCATTATGTCCTGATTATGGGAGATTACTCGGTAGAAGAAGACAAAATGTCTCAAAATGATGCTTGATCGAATGAAAGAGAGGCGGAAAGCTTGAGCGGCAAATCTGACTATTACTTCAGGGCGAACCGTTTTTGTAATGTATTGTCAGCACTCCAATCCATACATTGATAACAAGCGCGAAGCCATTGGAAATAATTATTATCCAATCCGATTTGAGCACGCCATAATAGATCCACAGTCCGAGTCCGGTGAAAAAGACACACAACATAACAACGGACACACTGCCGGATTTTTTTTCTTTCAGCAGCTTGATCAGCTGAGGTATTAGCGCAGTCGCCGTAAAGCAACTGGCACCGACGCCAATCAGAGTTTCAATTGCCACGGACATCTCATTGCGTTTTGGAAGTTGCTTTTACTGACATTGTCCAAGTGCCACCCAGATAATAATAAATACCAAAACTGTTCCGAGGCATCCGCCTCCAAGTTTCTTAGCGCCATAACCGGCAATGAGTCCCCTCAGTAGATTATTCATGATCAAAGAAATTATGGTTTGGATACATCAAATCTATGCCAACTATTCGGCTTTAGACAATTCACATATTCGGCCGGATTTTAACCAGAATATAAAAGTGTTAAGGAAAAATATTCCACACGTCCCGTTGCATGGGGTGAATCAAGGCAACACAGTTGCTGATCG
>Ga0184626_10000858_pt1 | contig 10066 bp, 7 predicted proteins | sample PLM3_60_b1_FD_133142 | JGI IMG/M metagenome (GOLD analysis project Ga0184626, IMG submission 133142) | Groundwater sediment microbial communities from an aquifer in East River, Colorado, USA - PLM3_60_b1 | ecosystem: Environmental > Terrestrial > Soil > Riparian zone | place: USA: East River... | reverse complement strand
CGATCTCGGCCGCATGAAGCCGACGGCGCTCATCGTCAACACCAGCCGGGCCGGATTGATCGCGCCGGGGGCGCTCGAGGCCGCGCTGCGCGCCGGGCGACCGGGAATGGCCGCCGTCGACGTTTTCGAGGAGGAGCCGGTGCTCGGCGGCCGGCATCCGTTGCTGACCATGGACAATGTGATCTGCGCGCCGCACCTCGGCTACGTGGAGCGCGACGGCCTCGAGCACATGTTTACCGGGATCTTCGACCAGATCCTCGCCTACGCGAGCGGCAAGCCGATCAACGTCGCAAACCCGGAGGCGCTAACGCGCTGACCGAAACATCGCCACGCCGAACCGCGCGGCCACGCCTCGGAGCTCCTCGACGATCGCGCGGGGCAGCGGGATGCCGTCGCGGGTACGCTCGGCGAGCGTGCGGCTGCCGCGCTCGCCGGGCATGAGGACCTCGCCGCCGCCGGCTGCGTGAGGCAGCGCCTTCAGCGCGGTGATCAGGCGGTCGACCTCGGCTCGGAACGCCTCGGGCTCGCCGAACCGGCGCAGGTTGATGGCGAGCGCGAGGCCGTTCTGTCGATGCCGGTTGCCGTCGGCCGCGCCCTCGAGCGCCCCGGCGATGATCGGGTTCGACACGACGAGGCTCGTGATGAGCTCGATCATCAGCGACAGGCCCGATCCTTTGGGGCCGCCCAGCGGCAGCGGGATCAGCGCTTCCTGGGGATCGGTTGTCGGATTGCCGTTCCGGTCGAGAGCCCATCCCGGGGGGATCGGCTGGCCGATCTTCCGGGCCTGAACGAGCTTCCCCCGGGCGACGACGCCCGTCGACATGTCGAGGACCACCGGCCCGCGCTCTCCCCCGGGGACCGCGATCGAGATCGGGTTCGTCGACACGCCGGCGACGCGCGTGCCGTGATACGCCATGAAGGGACCTGACGCGGCCAGCGCGATCGCCGCCATGCCTTCCTGCGCCGCCATCAGCGTGTAGTAGCCGAGCGCCGCGGTGTGGGTGGTCGCTCTCACGAGGGCGAGGCCGACGCCGGCGTCGCGAGCCTTCCGCACGGCCGCGCCCATCGCCATGGTCATCGCGATCGGCCCCGCGGCGCGGTCCGCGTCGACGAGGACCGAGGCCGCGGTCTCGGTCCCGATCTTGATGGCCGGCCGCAAGTTCAGGTCGCCGTCGTCGATGAGCCTCAGGTACATCGCAATCCGCGACACACCGTGAGAATCCACGCCGCGCAGATCCGCCCAGACCAGCACGTCGGCCACGGTCGCGGCGTCCACGTCCGACATCCCGGCCCGCACGAACACGTCTCGCGTGAAGCGGCGGAGGGCGTCGGCCGTGGTGGTAGTGGCCGCCGCGCCCGCGCGCGCCGGTTCGCTCATCGCGATGGGGAAGACACCGGGAAGTACTTGTCGAGCCAGTTGCGCACGAGCGCGATCACCAGCGTGTTGCGCTCCGAGAGCACGAAGTGATCCACACCCGCCACCAGATGCAGGTCGGTGGGCTGCCCGGCGTGCCGGAAGAGATCGATCGACTGCTCCGTGGGGGTGACGGAGTCGTTCGCGGGGTGCAGGAGCAGGAGCGGCCGCGGTGAAATCTTGCCGACCACGTCGTTGGCCTTGAACGCGTACATGCTCTCGACCACCTCGAACGGAAACTCCATGATCGAGCCCGACGCGACGTTCCCCCGCAAGGCGGGCGGAATCGGGACGATGTCGTAGCGCGGGACCATGATCGACTCGCCCGTCCGCTCGCGGCGCCGCCGGCCCTCCTCGAGCATCGCGGCGAACCGCTTCCAGGCCTCGGGCGATTCGTGCTGCTTGCGAAACTTCTTCTCTCCGTCGCCCCAGCCGCCGGCCGAGACGCACGCGGCGACCCGCTGGTCCACGCCAGCCGTGTAGACGGCGACCGCGGCGCCGAAGCTCGCCCCCATCGCGCCGATGCGGTCGGGATCGATCTCGGGCCGGCTCGCGAGGAACGTGAGCGCGCTCCTCGTGTCCTCGACCTGCTCAAGGCAGATCACCCGCCCGCGAACGCCCTCACTCTCGCCGCATCCACGCATGTCGAAGCGGAGCGCCGCGTACCCGAAATCCACGAACATCTTCGCGGTGGTCACGCTGCCGCCGCTGTCCTTGTTGCTGCCGAATCCGTGCAGCACGAGGAACGCGGGCCGGCGCTCGCGCTGAGCGCGTCCGTCGGGCGCGTGCAGCACCCCCGCGAGCTTCAGACCGTCGGACACGAAGGAAACGCGCTCTTCCATGCCGTCCTCCTTGCACCGCCGTGCGGTCAGGCGTACGTGACCTTAGGAGGACAGCGCGACATTTGTCAACGTGGACGCCATATCAGTGCTTGACGGCTCGTGATCAGCGCGGTATCAGCAGACAGAGGCGGAAACAATGCGCTTCGGCGTGTACCTGCCCACCTTCGCGTGGCGAGATCTCGGCTTCGAGCAGGCCGCACGCGTCAAGGAGTTCGCTCGAAAGGCCGAGGGCCTCGGGTTCGACGCGCTCTGGGTGGCCGAGCACTTCCTGGAGGCGCCGGGTCTCTACGGGACGGTGTGGATGTCACCCCTTCTCTGCCTGGCCCACGCCGCCAGCGTCACGACTCGAATCCGCCTGGCCACCGGGCTCTTGATTCTGCCCTACTACCATCCGGTCACCCTGGCCCGTGAGATCCAGACGCTCTGGCACCTGTCGGGCGGGCGCTTCGTGCTCGGCGTCGGGCCCGGCTGGGACCGGCACGAGTTCGAATCGCTCGGCATGCGGCTCGGCGAGCGCGGCCGCCGCACCGACGAGATGATCGCCGCTCTGCGCATGCTCCTGACCAGGCGCGACGTGAGCTTCGCCGGGCGCTACCATCGCTTCGAGCGCGTGTCGATCGAGCCGTTGCTGCCGCGGTTCCCCGAGCTCTGGGTCGGCGGGGGCTCGAAGATCCAGACGGGACTCTCCCCCGACAAGCCTTACATCGCCCCGGCGGTGCTGGCTCGGATCGCGAGCGCCGACGGCTGGCTCGCCCGCGCCGCCGGAAACCAGCAGATGGTGAAGGACGATGTCCAGGCGATTCGTGCGCACCTGAAGCAATTCGGACGCGACCCGGACGCGCTGCGCTACGGCCACCTGAACTTCGCCCACCTCGTGGACACGACCGACCGCGAGAAGGCACTCGGGCTCCAGCGGCCCATCTTCGAGCGAGTGATGGGCACACATCGGACGTTCGAGAACCTCCAGGAATCCTACTTCCTGGGCACGACGCGAGAGATCGTCGAGCGCGTCCGCGACCTGGAGGCCGCCGGGATCCAGGACCTGGTCCTGGCCACCTGCGACTACGATCTGGAGCAGCTCGAGCGGTTCGCGAGCGAGATCGTCTCCGTCGTCAATTCTTCTTGAGCCGCACCTCTTCCAGCGGCGCCGACCACGGATACGGGTTGATCATCATGAGGGCCGGCTCCGCCACCCGCGGCCCGATCCCGCTCGGCCAGATGTACTCGTAGATGGGCGCGATCCTCACCCGGTCGTTGACGATCTGCTGGATCTGGTGCAGCAACGCCTCACGCTTCTTGCGGTCGGGTTCCCGAGCCTGCTGCTTGTACAACGTGTCGACATCCGGGTAGCCCCCGTAGGCCAGCGCGCCATCGCTCGGATAGATCTCCGACATCCGGGAGGCCGCGTTGCCGTAGAGCGCGCTCGTACAGACGCACACCCCTTTGAGCTTCTTCGAGGCCACCGCCGACAAGTAGGCCGCGCGCTCCATCGGCCGCATCTTCAGCTTGATGCCGACGCCCCCGAGATACCCCACGATCGCCTCGCCCAGCGAGAAATACGGCGGAAGCTGATGCAGCTCGCCGGCGTCGAATCCGTTGGGGTACCCGGCTTCGGCCAGGAGCTGCTTCGCCCGCGCCGGGTTGTAGGGAGAGGGCTCGATGGAAAGCGCGAACTCGAAGCTTCGAGGGATGAAGTTGCCGGCGGGCTTGGACGCCCCCAGCGTCTCCGCCTCGCTCAGCGCCTGGCGATCGATGGCGTAGCTGGCGGCCAGCCGCACCCGCTTGTCGGCCCAGGGGGACTTCGGATCCCACTGGTCGAGGAAGTCGAGGAAGAAGATCCCGATACCGCCGGAAAACGCCAGCTTGAGCGTTGGGTCCTTCTTGACCTCCTGGGCCTGCGGGACGTCCAGCAGATACGCGACGTCGACTTCTCCCCGCTTGAGCATGGCCATCCGCGTCGTGGACTCCGGAACGACCTTGTAGACCAGCCGCTTCACCGAGGGCATCTTGCGCCAGTAGCCCTCGTACGCCTCCATCACCAGCTCGACGCCGGGCGTGTGGCTCACGAACCGGTAGGGCCCGAGCCCGATGGGGTGCTTCTTGAAGCCGTCGTCCCCCACTTTCTCGACGTAGGTCTTGGGCACGACCCAGCCGGCCCCGGTCGCGAGCGTCCCGTAGAACGCCATGAAGTCGGGAAATGGCTCGTGGAGATGGAAGCGCACCCGGTTGGACCCGACGACCTCGATCTCCCGGACCTTCTCCTTGAGGACTCTGGCTCCCTTGGCGCGCTGGAAGCTGAACTTCACGTCCTCGGCGGTGAAGGGGTCGCCGTTGTGGAATTTCACGCCGTCGCGCAGCTTGAACTCGTAGACGCGCTGATCCGCGCTCAGCGTCCACGATTCGGCCAGGCTGGCCGTCATGAGGTTGCCGGGCATCGGCTTCACCAGGGCGTCGTGCATCGCGTAGAGCACCCAGAACGGCGTGAGCTGGCCGATGACCTCACCCGGATCGAACCACACGGGGGACAGCGTCACGTAGAGCGCCCAGCGCATTTCTCCTTCGGGCTTGGCCTGGGCGGCTCCCTGGTCGAGAAGCCCGCCTGCGAGCAGGACGAGCACGAGAACTACACAGCCGACGGCGAGACGTCGTTTGTCGTTCATAGGCTTTCTTGTACCGCGTTCTCCGCCGTGTGATCAAGATTGGAGGCAAAGCGCCGACCCTTTTCGCGGCTCGTCACCTCGCGTATACTGCCGCACCATCATGAGTGAACCCCTGACCGTCGAAAAATTCGCCATCGGACAGTCCGTGCGCCGCGTGGAAGATCCGCGGCTCCTCCGTGGGTTCGGGCGGTACTCGGACGACGTGAGCCTGCCGCATCAGGCCTACGCCGTCGTCGTCCGCTCCCCGCACGCCCACGCCGTCATCCGTTCCATCGACACGTCGGCGGCCCGCCAGGCCAGCGGCGTCCTCGCCGTGCTCACGGGTGCCGACCTGGCCGCCGACGGGCTCGGCGATCTACCAACTGACAAGACGCGCAAGCGGCGCGACGGCTCGACGGCGTTCGCCACGCCACGCCCGGCGCTGGTCCGAGATCGGGCGCGGCACGTGGGTGACCCCGTCGCGCTCGTCGTCGCCGCGACGACGGAGCAAGCAGTCGACGCGGCCGAGCTGGTGGCCGTCGACTACGAGCCTCTGCCGGCCGTGGCGGCGACGGCCGACGCCGCCCGTCCGGGGGCGCCGACCGTCTGGGCGGAGGCGCCGGACAACGTGGCCTTCGTCTGGGAGGCCGGCAACAAGGACGCGGTGGCGCGCGCCTTCGCGAGTGCGGCCCACGTCACCCGCCTCGACTTCGTGGTCTCGCGCGTGGCCGCCGCGCCGCTCGAGCCGCGCGGGGCGGTCGGCGAGTGGGACCGGCGCACCGGACGCTACACGCTCCACACGGGCATCCAGGCGCCGCACGGCCTGCGCACGCTGCTGGCCGACCAGGTGTTCCGAGTGCCGCAGAGCCACCTGCGCGTGGTCACCGGCGAGGTCGGTGGAAGCTTCGGGATGAAGAGCGGCGTGTATCCCGAGCCTGTGCTGGTGCTCTGGGCAGCGAAGCGGCTCGGGCGGCCGGTCAAGTGGACGTCCGATCGGCGCGAGGGGTTCGTCACCGACGAGCATGGCCGCGACAATGTATCGACCGCCGAGCTGGCCCTGGACGCGAACGGAAAATTCCTGGCGCTGCGCGTGGCCATCACGCTCAACGTCGGCGCCTACCTCACGCCGCGAAGCGCGGGGCCGGGCACCAACAACGTCGGCGGCGTGGCCGGGGTCTACACGACCCCCGCGATCCACCTCCAGACGACGGGCGTGTTCTCGAACACGACGCCCACCGGGCCGTACCGCGGCGCCGGCCGCCCGGAGGCGACGTACGCCATCGAGCGCGTCATCGACGTGGCCGCCCTCGAGCTCAAGATCGATCCCGTGGAGCTGCGACGCCGCAACTTGATTCCGGCCACGGCGATGCCGTTCAAGACGGGCCTCGTCTTCACCTACGACTGCGGCGACTTCGGCCGCGGCATGGACATGGCGCTCGAGCTCGCGGACCGCGCCGGGTTCGAGAAGCGCCGCGCCGAGGCGCGGCAGCGCGGCCAGCTGCGTGGCCTCGGCATCGCCAACCCGGTCGAGGTCGCTGGCGGACCCTACACGGCCATGAACCCGGATACCGCTGAGCTACGGATCAATCCCGATGGCTCCGTCTCCCTGTTCGCCGGCTCGACGTCCATGGGCCAGGGAAACGAGACGGCGTTCACTCAGATCGTCAGCGACCGGCTCGGCGTGCCGCCCGAGCGCATTCAGGTGTTCTGGGGCGATAGCGACGCGCTCGGCGCCGGGCGCGGCAACGGCGGCTCGGGCGCCCTCACCGTCGGCGGCTCCGCCGTGACGCGCGCGACCGAGAAGGTGATCGAGCGCGGCCGGCGTATCGCCGCGCGTCTGCTGGAGGCCGCGCCGGAGGACATTGTTCATCGCGACGGGAAGTTCACGGTGACGGGCACGGACCGCGGCGTGACGTTCGCCAACGTGGCGCGCGCCGCCTATGTGCCGCGCCAGCTCCCGCAGGGCATGGAGCCGGGCTTCAGCGAGCAGGCGGCGTTCACGCCGCCCGCCGTCACGTTTCCCAACGGGTCGCAGATCTGTGAGGTCGAGATCGACGAGGAGACCGGGGTCGTGCGTATTGTCCGCCACTCCGTCGTCGACGACGTCGGGCGCATGGTGAACCCCATGCTCGTGAAGGGGCAGATCCACGGCGGCGTGGTCCAGGGCCTCGGCCAGGGCCTGTTCGAGGAGCTCGCCTACGACCCGACGACGGCGCAGTTACTCGCGGGGTCCTTCATGGATTACGTGATGCCGCGCGCCGACGACATGCCCCTCTTCGACGTGGACTCGCACGAGGTGCCGACACAGGTGAATCCCCTCGGCGCCAAGGGCGTGGGGGAGGCCGGCACGGTGGGCGCGTTGCCCGCCCTGCTGAACGCGGTCAACGACGCCCTGGCGCCGCTCGGCGTACGCCACCTCGACATGCCGGTGACGTCCGAGCGCGTCTGGCGCGCGATCCGAGACGCCAAAGCTCGACGCTGAGCGGCCCGGAGCCTCTGCTGGCGACGATCATCCGCGGCGGCCTCCTGCTCGACGCGCGCGCCCATCGCGCCGACGCGGGCGACGTCCTGGTCACCGGCGACACCATCACCGAGATCGGCGCGCCCGGGCTGGCGGCGCCGGCGGACGCGACCGTCGTGGACGCGCGCGGCAAGCTCCTTCATCCCGGGCTGATCAACGCCCACACCCACGCCCACGGTAACCTCGCCAAAGGCATGGGCGACCGCTGGACGCTCGAGCTCTTGCTCACGGCCGGACCGTGGATCAGCGGCGGCCGCTCGCTCGAGGAAAAGCACCTGAGCGCGAAACTCGGCGCGGTGGAGATGGTGCTGAAGGGCTGCACGGCCTGCTACGACCTTCCGCTGGAGTGGCCGGCGCCGACCGCCGAAGGGCTCGGCGCGGTCGGCAGCGCCTACGCGGCGGTCGGCATGCGCGCCGTCGTCGCCCCGATGGTCGCTGACCGGACCTTCTTCGAGGCCATTCCCGGCCTCATGGAGGTGTTGCCGCCGCCGCTGCAGCACGACGTCGAGAAGCTACGCCTGGCGCCGTGGAAGACGAGCGTCGACAACATGCGGAAGGCGTTGCACGAGTGGAAGCTCGATCGCGACCAGGTGCGCCTCGCCGTCGCCCCGACGATCCCGCATCACTGCTCGGACGAGTTCATCCGCGCCTGCGCCGACCTCGCCCGGGAGCACGGCGTCGGCCTGCACACCCACGTCGCCGAGTCCAAGGTGCAGGCGATCGTCGGGCTCAAGCGCTACGGTAAGACGCTGACCGGGCATCTCGACGACCTCGGCGTGCTCGGCCCACACTTCACGGTCGCCCACGGCGTGTGGCTCGACGGGGACGACATGCGGCGGCTCGGCGCCCACGGCGCTTCCGTCGCGCACAACCCGGGCAGCAACATGCGGCTCGGCAACGGGCTCGCCGACATGCGGGCGATGCTCGAGCGCCGTGTGAACGTCGGCCTCGGAACCGACGGCGCCAACTGCTCCGACAACCTGAACATGTACGAGGCGATGCGCCTGGCCTCGTTCGTCTCGAAGGCGCAGCGCCCGGACCTCGAGCGCTGGGTGACGACCGAAGAGGTCGCGAGCGCGGCGACGGAGGGCAGCGCGCAGGCGCTCGGCTTCGAGGGCCGCCTCGGTCGGCTGGCGCCGGGCTACAAGGCCGACATCGTGTTTCTCGACCTCGGGCACGTCAACTGGATCCCGTTCAATGATCCGACCAACCAGCTCGTCCACACCGAGGACGGCAGCGCCGTCTCGCACGTGATGATCGGCGGCCGGATGATCGTGCAGGATCGCCGGCTGATTACGGTCGACGTGGCCGCGCTCGCCCGCGAGGCCGAGGCCGCGCGAGAACGTCTGGCCCGGCTCAACGCGCCGGGGAAGGAGCTCTACGAGCGGCTGGCGACGGTTGTCGGTCGATTCTGCCCCGGCCTCGCCCACGTCCCGTACCACATCACGCGCTACGTCGGCGGGGCCTGACGCGCGTCCGGCGGGGCCCCGGGATTCACTCAGGGTCCGTCATCCCTCGTGGAAGACGAGACCGCTCATTGGATAGTGGCGCCGGTTGAGTGTCCACAGACGGAGGCCGGCCGTGCTGGCCGCGGCGGCGACCAGCGCGTCGGCGATCTGCACCCCGTGCGATCGCGAGTAACGAGACAGATACGCGCCGGCGCGGCGTCCCACGACCGCGTCGAGCACGACCTCGCCCCGAGTGTGGAAGAACGCCTCGGTCACGGCTTCCTCGCCCGGGCGAACCCCGGCCCATATCTCCGCGAACGACACGGCGCAGCAGTACGTCGGCACGCCTCGATGCTCGATGGCGCGAATGCCATCGCTGATCTCCCGTCGGCCACGAAGCGCCTCGATGATGACGTCGGAGTCGAGAAGGATGCCGGTTACGGCCGTCGAAGGCGGCGGAGCCGGTGAGTATCGTGTCGAAGCCGCTTCACGTACCCGCTGGTGTCGCCGATATCGGAGCGGTTTCGCCATAGGCCCTCGATGGCACGCAGGGTCGCCTCACGCTCATCCGCGCCCGCGCCATACGCGCGCACCAGGGCGTCGCGCACCAGCTCGGAGATGGTGCGTCCCTGCTGCCGAGCGAGTCCCCGCAGGCGCCGGTGGACCGCTTCGTCGAGATAGAGTTGCGTTCTGACCATATGATGTATATACATCGCCGCCTGGGGCTCGGTCAACACGGACGCGAGAGTTGGGGCTCGGCAGGAGCGAGTAGTCCGTGAAATGGTGCTCGGCGAACCAGCACTCGCCGAAGCCGAGTGCTTCTGCCAGCGTGATCTGATCCAGCATCTCGGCGTAAGCCTGGTCGTGAGGCACGCCGCGCCCCTGGCAATAATAGAAGAGTCCGAAGTCCATGGATCAGCGTCCCTGGAGTGCCGGCTTGCCCTCTTTGAAGGCCGTGCGAATCCAGGCGCTCAGGAGCCGCACGCGGGGGACGGTCTTGAGATCGGGATGGACGAGCAGCCAGTAGTCGGCGCTGAGCTCCGCGATGGGCGCCGTGAGCCGCACGAGCGCCGGGTCCGCGTCGCCGACGAAGCAGGGCAGGACGCCGAGACCGGCCCCCGCCCGGATCGCCTCGACCTGCAATGAGAACCGCGAGGCGCGCACCCGCGGTCGCTGATCGCCAAGATGCTCCATCAACCAGG
>Ga0184626_10000853_pt1 | contig 10078 bp, 10 predicted proteins | sample PLM3_60_b1_FD_133142 | JGI IMG/M metagenome (GOLD analysis project Ga0184626, IMG submission 133142) | Groundwater sediment microbial communities from an aquifer in East River, Colorado, USA - PLM3_60_b1 | ecosystem: Environmental > Terrestrial > Soil > Riparian zone | place: USA: East River... | reverse complement strand
GGGTCCGGTCGCCGCTCGTAGTAGGCGCGGACAAGTGCCTCGACGTCAACCAGCGCCGACGGCTCCGGCGGCTGACCGGCGTGCTCGCTGACGGTCACGGTGCTCACCCCTTCACTGCGCTGGCCCTGGCCCCTGGCGCTGCCCCGCAGGCGATACGGTACCGTTGCGGCACGATGACGGCGATCCCGCGGCCGCGGACGCCATGGGAGCTGCTCGCCCTGGCGTTCGTGCTCGTGCTGCTCGGGCCGGCGGGCGCCGCCCGCCCGGCGGCGGCCGCCGAACCGGTCGAGCAGCTTGCCGCCACCGTCCCGCCGGCCTCGGGTCCGGCAACGCTCCGCGACCGGGTGACGGAGCTGCGGACCGTCGCCGACCGCCGCGACCAGCGCGACCGCCATGACCAAGCCCCGCTGGCGGTCGCCGTCACCGCGGCCGCCGGCGCGGCGCTGCTGCTGGCGGGCTGGTCGCGCGTGCCCGCCGGTGGCCCCGGCCGCCGCGGTCGCCGCGGCCTGGCCGCACCCAGGGGCCCGCCGCTCCTCGAGTCCGCCTAACCTGGCCCATCTGCGTCGCGGCGCGAAGCCGCTGCGTGGCGCAGCCTTCCGGCCGTCCAGCGCTGGCGGTCGGGAACCGGAACCGAGGGGGTCCGGACATGAACGTCCGCATCGAGCGACCAGGCACCGGGACCGACCGACCGCTGCAGGTCCTGCTCGCCGTCACCGTCGCCGTCGCCGCCATCGGCGCGCTGTTGCTGGCGCGCGCCGCGCTCGGCGACCGGGTCGGTGGCTACCGAACCGTCCGCGTCGACAACCAGGCCGGCTTGCCGCTCCAGGTCGACGCCGTCGATGCCACCGGCGGCACCATGGGGCTCGGCGAGGCCGGGCCACGCTTGGCGACCACCTTCCAGGAAGTCGCCGACCTCGGTCGGGCATGGACGTTCGTCGCCAGCTACGGTGGCCGGGAGGTGGCAAGGCAGACCCTGACCGGGCGGGAGCTGGCCGCACGCGGCTGGACGGTCCAGATCCCCGGCCGGGCGACCGCCGACCTGGAGGCCGCCGGGTTCCTGTGACGGCCGGAAGGAAGGAGCGTGCACCGGCATGGACATCACGGAGACCGCCCTGCCCGGGGTGGGGCTGCGCCACGACTTCACCACCAGAGCGGGCCGCCAGCTCGGCGTGGTCACCCACCGGACCGGCCGGCGGGACCTGCTGGTCTACGACCGCAGCGACCCGGACCGCTGCCAGGAGGTGATCCAGCTCACCGACGACGAGGCCGACGCGCTGGCCGACCTGCTCGGCGCGGACCGGCTCGTCTCGCACCTGGCAAAGCTGCAGCAGCAGATCGAGGGGCTGGCGATCGACTGGCTGGAGATCCGCGCGGGCTCGCCCGCCGCGGGCGGCACGATCGCCGACACCCAGGCACGTAGCCGCACGGGTGTGTCGATCGTGGCCATCGTGCGGGGCGAGCGCGCGATCCCCGCGCCAACACCGGACCAGCGATTGGAGGCCGGCGACACGCTGGTGGTGGTGGGCACCGCCCAGGGCGTCAGGGCGCTCACCGCACTGCTCGGGAGCTGACCGCGTGCACCACGCGGTCGTGCTGCTGGAGCTCGGCGGGGTGATCCTGGGGCTCGGCATCCTCGGTCGCCTGGCCGGTCGGCTCGGCCTGTCCGCCATCCCCCTGTACCTGCTCGCCGGGCTCGCCTTCGGCGAGGGCGGCCTGCTGCCGCTGGTCACCGCCCACGAGTTCATCGAGATCGGCGCCGACGTCGGGGTGATCCTGCTGCTGCTCCTGCTGGGCCTGGAGTACTCGGCGAGCGAGCTCACCGCCAGCCTGCGCGCCGGCGCCCCGGCCGGCCTGGTCGACCTGGGCCTGAACTTCACCCCCGGGCTGGCCGCCGGGCTGCTGCTCGGCTGGTCGCCGCTGGCCGCGGTGGTGCTGGGCGGAGTGACCTACGTGACCTCCTCGGGCATCGTCGCCAAGGTCCTCGGGGAGCTGGAGCGGATCGGCAACCGCGAGACCCCGGTGGTCCTGTCGATCCTGGTCATCGAGGACCTCGCCATGGCCGCCTACCTGCCGCTGGTCACCGGGCTGCTGCTCGGCGGGGGGCTGCTGGCCAGCGCGCTGCCGGTCGGGGTCGCGCTCGCCACCGTGGCGCTGGTGCTGCTGGTGGCGCTGCGGTACGGCGAGACGCTCAGCCGGCTGGTGTTCAGCCCGAGCGACGAGGTCCTGCTGCTGGTCATCCTCGGGCTGGCCCTGGTCGTCGCCGGGCTCGCGGAACGGCTCAACGTCTCGGCGGCGGTCGGCGCGTTCCTGGTCGGCATCGCTCTCTCCGGGCACGCCGCCGAGGCCGCCCACGCGCTGCTCACCCCGCTACGCGACCTGTTCGCCGCGGTGTTCTTCGTGTTCTTCGGGCTGCAGACCGACCCGCGCTCCATCCCCCCTGTCGTCCTGGCCGCCGCGACCCTCGCCCTGGTCACCGCCGCCACCAAGCTCGCCACCGGCTGGTGGGCCGCGCGCCGCGCCGGGGTCGGCACCCGCGGACGCTGGCGGGCCGGCGCGGCGCTGGTCGCCAGGGGCGAGTTCTCCATCGTCATCGCCGGGCTTGCGGTCGCCGCCGGCGAGGAGTCGACCCTCGGCCCGCTGGCCACCACCTACGTGCTCGTCCTGGCCGTCCTCGGCCCCGTCCTCGCCCGCTTCGTCGAGCCGCTGGTCGCCCGCGTGCGGCCCCAGCCCAGCCCGGCTGCCGGCTCCTGACCGGCGTCAGGCCGCGGCGGTCCCGTGGAGGCCGCCCCCCAGCCGGCGGAGCCGCAGGCCGAGGCCGACCAGCGCCACGCCGAACAGGATCGCGAACAGGCCGATCAACCAGACGACGGCGACGGCGCCGTCGCCGGGCCGGACCACCAGGAACACCCCGAAGGCCACCGAGACGACGCCGCCCAGCGCCAGCAGCCACTCGCCCCGCAACTCCCGGCGCAGCCAGATGGCGACGGCGACCTCGAGCACGCCGGTGGCGATCGCCCAGACGGCGATCAGGTACAGCAGCACCAGCGCGGTGATCCCCGGCCACAGGAACGCGATCACCCCGGCGGCGATCCCCGCGACGCCCTCCACCACCAGCCAGCCACGCCGGCCGCTGACCAGGCTCCCGCCGAGCAGCAGCGCTGCCAGCGCCAGCAGCCCGTCCACCAGCGCGTAGAAGCCGTACAGCAGCACCAGGGCGTGCAGGGTGATGTCCGGCCAGATCCAGGCGACCACCCCGAAGACCACCGCGAGCGCGCCGCGGAGGGCCACCGACCACCAGTGCCGGGACAGGTACTCCAACATCGCGACCGTCCTTTCGCTCGAGCCCTGTGCCCGCACTCTCCCATGTGCGAGGCTGGGAATGCTGCGGGGCACCGTGCTGGTGGCGGTCGCCGGTGCCGCCCTCGCCGTGGTGCTGTGGCGGATCCGGCGCGCCGGCGGCCGGCGGGCTCAGCGCTCGTAGGCCAGGGTGGTCGTCATGCCGCCGGCCTGGTGGTAGGCGTTGTGGCAGTGGAGCATCCAGCGGCCGGGGTTGTCGGCCTCGAACTCCACCGTGACCCGCTCCAGCGGCCGGACGATCACGGTGTCCTTCCTCGGCCCCGCGCGCCGCTCGCCGGCCCGCCGCACCTGGAACGTGTGGCCGTGCAGGTGCATGGGGTGGAACATCGTCGAGCGGTTCTCGAACACGAGCCGCACCCGCTCGCCTCGCCGCGCGGCCAGGGGCGCGGCCCCGTGGTGCGCGTGGCCGTTGATGGTCCAGCGGTAGGTCTCCATGTCCCCGTCCAGCACCAGCCGGTGCGTGCGGCCGACCGGGCGCCGGCCCAGGTCGACGGCGCCGTCGGCGTCCAGGTCGGCGACGGTGACCACCCAGCGGTCGAGCTCGGCGGGACGGACGCCGGCGCGGGGCGAGGTCCCCGGGCTGGTCCGGACGATCGCGAACGCCTGGGCGTCCTTGCCCTCCGCGAGCGCGACCAGCGGGAAGACGCCGTCCCCGAGCTGGACCTGGACGTCGTAGCGCTCGCCCATCGCGATCAGCAGGGCGTCCCCGGTGACGGGGCGGATGGGGAAGCCGTCGGCGTGGGTGACCTTCAGGCGGTGGCCGCCGACGGCCAGCCGGAAGGCGGTGTCGGCGGCCGTGTTGATGATGCGGAGCCGCATCCGCTGCCCCGGCCGTCCCTCGAGGACGGTCGGCGAGCGGGGCGAGCGGCCGTTCACCAGGTACAGCGGGTGGCGGACGTCGCCGGCGTCGGCGCCGAGCGGGCTGGTCGGGTCGAAGGTCGCGGCGCCGCCGGCGCCGTGGTGCCCGTGGTGCCCGCCCGCCTGGCCCGTGTGCCGCATGCCGCCCCGCCGCAGGGCGGCGAGGGTCGCCTCGGGCGAGGGACCGACCCCGTGGGTCCAGTCGTCGAGCACGAGCACGGCCTCGCGGTCGTAGCGGACCACCTCGCCCGGGTCCTCGACCACCAACAGACCGTACAGCCCGCGCTCGATCTGGAGGCCGACGTGGGGATGGTAGAAGTACGTCCCGGGGTCCGGGACGTTGAACTCGTAGTCGAACCCTTGGCCGGGCTCGACCAGCGGCTGCGTCAGCCCAGGGACGCCGTCCATCTCGTTGCGCAGCGCGATCCCGTGCCAGTGGACGGTGGTCCCGGCGGGCAGGCGGTTCTCCAGCCGCACCCGCAGCACCTCGCCGACCCGCAGCCGCAACTCGGGGCCGGGCAGCTCGCCGTTGAAGGTCCAGGTCTCCACGGTCCGCCCGCCGAGGTCGATGGTGGCCGGCGCCGCCAGCAGCCGGACCGCGCTGGCGCGGTCGTCGGGTCGGGCGCCGGGCCGCGGCGCCTCTCGCGGCCGGTGGCCGGCGTAGGCGTCGACCGCCAGCCCGGCGGCCGCGAGCCCGGCGACGGCGAGGAAGGACCGCCGCGTGGTGGTGGCACGGGTTCCCATGGGAACGAGCCTAGGTCGGCCCGGCCAACCGGCCGCTAACGGCTCGTTCGCGCCAGGCCGCTCGCGCTCAGCCGCAGGCGCGTTGCACGTAGGGGAAGGGGTTGACCGGCGTGCTGCCCGGCCCGCCGGGGTGCACCTCGAAATGGACGTGCGGCGCGGTGTACTGGGCGTTGCCGCTCTGGCCGTTGTAGGCGACGAGCTGCCCGGCCCGGACCCGGGTGCCCGCGGGGACGGCGTAGCGGGAGAGGTGGGCGTAGAAGTACTCGACGCCGTCGTCGCCCTGGAGATAGAGCTGGAGCCCGCCGCTGGTGCTGGTGGACTCGCGGCTGACCACCCCGGCGGTGTAGGCGTAGACCTGGGCGCCGTAGGGCGCCATCACGTCGGTGCCCTGGTGGGTGCGGCCGGACGACCGCGCCGCGCCCCAGGTGTCCACGTACGAGTAGGGACGCGCCAGGATGCAGGCGATGCCGCCGCGGCTCGCCGGCGCCGCCGGCGTCTGCGCTGGCCGCCGCTCCAGCCTTGCCAGGCGGGTCTGCAGCGCCTGCGCCTCCTCCAGGCTGGCCTCCAGCCGCCGGACGGCCCGCCCGGCCCGGTCACGCAGGGCCTTGGCGTGCTCGTAGCTCTCCGTGACCCGTCCGAGGGTCGCCTGGTAGGAGCTCTCCGCCACCTGCGCGTCCTCGATGGTCTGCGCCTGCCGCGACACCAGCACGGTGGCCAGCTCGATCCGGTCGGGGACCCCCTCGGGGTCGCGCTCCAGCAGGGCGCTGGCCACCATCAGGCCGCCGGAGCGGTACATGGCCGCGACCTGTCCGGCCACGGCCGTCCGGGTGGTGGCGAGCTGGCGCCGGGCGACCAGGAGCTGCCCGCGGTCGAACGTCAGCCGGTCCTCGGCCTCGGCGAGCCTGGCCTCCGTGTCCTGCAGCTCCGCGGTCGCCCGCTGCAGCTCCGCCCTGAGCGCCCGCTCGCGGGTCCGGGCGTCGGCGAGGGGACCGGCGTGGGCGGCCGGCACGGCAACCGCGGCGAGGGCCAGCAGGGTCGTGCCGAGCACGAGTCGGCGCATCGGGCGGGACGTCCTTCCGTTTGGGGGAAACGGATGGTCGAGTGGGGGTGCTCTTGGGGGGAACAGGAGTCTAGCCCGGGACGGCGAGCAGGCCAAATCGGCCTGGCCCGCTCGCCGTCCCGCGCGGCGTGACCCGCGGGCCCGTCAGGCGCGGCCGGCGGCCTGGCGGCCCCTCCTGGAGAGGGCGTCGACGGTGGCGGCGAGCAGGAGCACCCCGCCGGTGACGAGGAACTTGGTCGACGACTCGACCCCGAGCAGGTTCATGCCGTTCTGGATCGAGAGGATCACCAGGCCCCCCAGCAGCGCCGAGTAGGCCGACCCGCGCCCGCCGAACAGGCTGGTGCCGCCGATCACGGCCGCCGCGATGGCGTTCAGCAGGGTGTCCGAGGCCCCCGAGGACTGGTTGACGGCAAACAGCCGCGAGGCGGCCAGGATGCCCCCGGCGGCGGCAAGCGTCGAGGCGAGCGTGAACACCATCAGCCGGACGTTGTCGACCTGGATACCGGCCCGCCTGGCCGCCTCGGCGTTGCCCCCGACGGCCAGCACGTGGCGGCCGAACCGGGTCCGCTTGATGAGCACGTCGACCAGCACCACCAGCCCGACGAAGATGATCAGGACCAGCGGCAGCCCCCGGTCGGCCGCCAGCACGGCCGCGGTGGCCAGCAGGGCCACGCCGATGACCACGATCCGGGTGACCAGGACCTGCATGGGAGGCACGGGCAGGCCGGCCGCGGCACGGCGGCGCCGCTCCCAGAGCTTCTCCGCCGTGTAGGCGACGATCACCACCACCGCCAGCAGCCAGGCGTCAAGGGGGATGAAGAAGGTGCTGGTGAGCCCGGTGATGGTGGCGTCGGTGATGTTGACGGTGCCGGTCTCCCCCAGCACCAGCAGCAGCCCTCCGGTCCAGGCCAGCAGGCCGGCCAGGGTGACCACGAACGCCGGGATCCGGAAGCGGGTCACCCAGAACCCCTGGAAGGCGCCGATGATCACGCCGGTGGCCAGCCCGGCCAGGATCGCCAGCCAGCCCGGCCACCCCTGCTTGACGTTCAGCACCGCCATGACCGCGGCGGCCAGCCCGCTGAGCGCCCCGACCGACAGGTCGATCTCGCCGAGCAGCAGCACCAGCACCACCCCGATCGAGATGGTCCCGACCGCGGCCAGTTGCAGCAGCAGGTTGGTGATGTTGCCGGGGGTGAGGAAGCGGTCGTTGGCAAGCCAGAAGATCGCCCAGATGACCGCGATGCCGACGATCACCGGCAGGGTGCCGAGCTCGCCTTGGGCCAGGCGGCGCCGGAAGCTGGCCCAGGCGCCGGCCAGGCCGGGCTGGTCGCCGACCAGGCGGGGGTCGAGGTCGGAGACGGTCACGGCTCGCTCACCTCCGTTGACGGTTGCTCGTCGCCGGCCTTGGCCCCGGTGATGGCCGCCACGACCTCGTCCGAGTTGGTCTGCTTGGCGTCCAGGACGCCGACCTGCCGGCCGAGCCGCAGCACCACGATGACGTCGGCGACCGCGAACACGTCGGCCAGGTTGTGGCTGATCACCACCACCGCCAGGCCCTGCTCGCGCAGGGTGCGGATCAGCTCGAGGACCTGGGCGGTCTGGGCCACCCCCAGCGCGGCGGTCGGCTCGTCCAGCAGCACCACCTTGGGCTCGCCGAGCATCGACCGGGCGATCGCCACCCCCTGCCGCTGGCCGCCCGACAGCGACGCGATCTGGGTGCGGACGCTGGGGATGCGGACCGCCAGCCGCTTGAGGACCTTGCTGGCCTGCTGCTCCATGCCGGTCTCGTCCAGCAGCCGGACGCCGCCGAGCTCCTCACGGCCGAGGTACAGGTTCGCGACCACGTCGAGGTTGTCGCAGAGGGCGAGGTCCTGGTAGACGGTCGCGATCCCCAGCGCGGTGGCCGCCTGGGGGGTGGCCACATGCACCGGTTGGCCGTCGAACCGGTACTCGCCCTCGTCCAGCTGGTTGATGCCGGAGATGGTCTTGATCAGGGTCGACTTGCCGGCCCCGTTGTCACCGACGAGCGCGGTGACGCGGCCGGGATAGGCCTCGAAGTCCACGTCGGTGAGCGCCTGCACGGCGCCGAAGCGCTTGCTCACCCCGCGCAGCTCGAGCAGGGGCGTGCCGTCAGCCACGCTGCCTCCTTGAGGGAAGGGCGGGTGGGTGGCAGAGGCCACCCACCCGCGATGCCGCTAGGAGATGCCGGCCGCCTGGCAGGCCGATGCGGCCGCACCCGCGCAGATCTGGGCGACCGGGTGGAAGTTGTCCGCGATGATCGTGTCCTTGATGTTGTCCTTGGTCACGGCCACCGGGTCGAGCAGGATCGAGGCCACGTCCTTCTGGCCGTTGTTCACCTTCGCGGTCGCCAGCGCATCCGCCGCCGCCCGGTTGCCGTTGATCAGGTTGACGGCCAGCTCGGCCGCCTTCTCGGCCTCCGGCTTGATCGCCTTGTAGACGGTCATGTACTGCTCGCCGGTGAGGATCCGCTGGATCGCCGCCAGCTCGGCGTCCTGCCCGGTGGTCGGCCGGCTGGAGGGGTCGATGCCGGCACCCTTCATCGCCGCGATGGCGCCGCCGCCGGTACCGTCGTTGGCGGCGTAGACGCCGACGAAGCCGTTCTTGCCGAGCGCGGTGATCGCCTGGTCCATCTCGTCCTGGGCCTTGTCGGGGCTCCAGTCCGGGGTGTCATACTCCTTGCCGATCTTGAAGCCGCTGCCGTCGAGCACGCTGTGCGCGCCCTCCTTGAACAGCTTGGCGTTGTTGTCCGTCGGGGCGCCGTTGATCATCACGAGGTTCCCGCTGGACTTGCCGTTCTCCTTGAGCTTGCTCACCAGCGACTCGGCCTGGAGCTTGCCGACCTTCTCGTTGTCGAACGAGATGTAGTAGTCGACGTCGGCGCCCGTGATCAGCCGGTCGTAGCTGATCACCGGGACGCTCTGGGCCTTGGCCTTGCTCACGATGGAGGCGGCCGAGGCGGAGTCGACCGGGTCCAGGACCATCACCTTGGCGCCGTTGGTGAGGGCCGCGTCAGCCTGGTTCTGCTGCTCGTCGGCCTTCTGGTCGGCGTTGGAGTAGATGATCCGGCAGTCGGGGCAGAGCGCCTTGACCTTGGCCTCGAACAACGGCCGGTCCGCCGCCTCGTACCTGGCCGTCTTGGTCTCCGGCAGCAGCAGCGCGATGACCTTCTCGCCACCGCCGCCACCGCCGCCGCCGCCGCTGTCGGTGGTCGCGCAGGCGCCCGCAAGCAGCGCGACCGCCGCGAGCGCGATGGCCACCCGCGTGACCCGTCGGATGTGCAAACCGAACAAGTTCCCACCTCACTTCCGGTCCGAACTGACCGTCCAGGTGAAGCTTCCCACTCCCCGGACCGCGAACGCGAGCGCCATTTGTCAGGGAGCCGGCGCAATCCCACCCTGAGCAGGGAGGAATTCGTCGGCGATGGCCGCAAGGTCAGCCGATCAGGGGGAGGCGTGGGTCGGGGTGCCGCTGCCGCCCGGACGCCGCGCGAACCCACGCCAGGTCGTCGCCGGCGAGGTCGGCGGGCCGGCCGGCGACCGTGCGCCGGGCGAGCAGCTCGTCGAGGATCGACGCCGCGGTCGAGATCGCCTCCGGCGTCGACCGGCACGGCAGGCCGAGCGGGTCGGTCAGGTCGATCCCGTGGACCACGGCCTCCACCACGCGGCTGGGGACGAACTCGTCCACGCGCATGAGCGCGTAGTACCCGGGACCGACGGTGCCCGGCGCGGTCGCCCTGGACTCCTGGACCGTCTTGGCGAAGGTCTCCTGCAGCGTCGTCAGCATGCTGGCGGGCGTCCTGCCCTCCGCGCCCCTGACGGCGTAGTCGTAGACGACCGGCGCGACCTCGTTGCGGCTGAAGATGAAGAAGCTCACCCGGTCCCGGCCCGGCTGCCCGTCCTGCGGCTCGGAGATCAGCGCGCGGGTCAGCCCGATCGAGATGTCGAAGTGCGCGGCCAGCTCCAGCAAGGTCCACCGCGGCAGCTCGGGGTCGATGGGCTGCAGGAGGGTCCGGGTGCCCCAGTCCTCGTCGGAGAGCCC
>Ga0184626_10000850_pt1 | contig 10094 bp, 7 predicted proteins | sample PLM3_60_b1_FD_133142 | JGI IMG/M metagenome (GOLD analysis project Ga0184626, IMG submission 133142) | Groundwater sediment microbial communities from an aquifer in East River, Colorado, USA - PLM3_60_b1 | ecosystem: Environmental > Terrestrial > Soil > Riparian zone | place: USA: East River... | reverse complement strand
GCGCGGATGTACTCCATGGTGTGCTTTCTCGGGGTGGTTTCTACCTGGCTACTGCTGGATCTGTCGTACCGTCCATCTAGAAGCGTGTTTCGCGAGGTTCTGTATGGAATCGTTTGCTGGCTTGGTATTTTCACCGAAATCATGTTCTGGCCGCTGCTTGCTTCACACATCATCTGGATCATGTTTCAGAGCGCAAGAAGTGGAGATTTGCCGCGAATGATACGGATACAAATCCTGATTGTAATTTTGGGCGCACCCCTTTGCGCTCATGCAGTTCAGGTCGCTCGCGAATCATTTCTAGAACGCCCTTCATTTTCCTTTGTCGCGCAGTTCGTATCGTTCGGGTTCTTGTACTTGCCCGACACGTGGTCCATTCCGGCAAGGGAAATCCCCGTAACCTTCTTCTTTGCCGTTGCTCTTCTTGCCGCATCCTTTATGTGGCTGTCGCTGAAGGCATCTCCTCCCTCACTTACTTTTTTACACGATTCCGGTTCCAGCACACCAAAGCTTCTCCCCGCGGCAATCGGATCCATACTGATGATCTGTCTTCTGGCGTATCTGGCTTATCGCCGCCGTGAAAAAATGTTGCTGACCGCGGTCATTCCATTTCTGTGTCTCGTTGCGCCCTCAGCCATTCGTCGCACAATCGGAGCTCTTCAGGATTTTAAAACTCGAAGCAAATGGGCGGAGCGGTATTCTGGATTCCTCTCTCCGTTTATAACTTTCACTTTCATTCCTTTTCTCCTTGTCATCGCACTTTCTATATTTGTCCCTCTCATAGAAAGGCGAACGTTCTTGATCTATGTGCCCTTTGTTCTTGCTCTCATTTCTGCTGGCGCCATGAAATTACTCCGCCGCCGCGCATGGGCTGGTCCGGTTCTTGTAGTTTTGATTGCGCTTCATGCGGGTAGCGTGTCCTATTTTCAATCCTTTCCCACCGATACAAGAGACTACAGAGGTCTCGCACTGCGGATTGCGCCGGGTATAGAAGAAAATGATCTGCTGTTTGTTTATAACAAGAACTGGATTACCACACCTATTTTCTACTATCTCGATTGGAAGAAAAATCACTTTGTCGCTGAGAGCTTTTCAGCCGAAGTAAGAAGGAGTGCGCCGAAAAGAGTCTGGGTACTCCTTCTTGGTCCGCAGGGTGAGACTCGTCCGATGAGACAAGCGCTCAATGAATTTCGCTTACAGAGCCAGTTTTCTGCACGACGTGCACGAGCTTTGCTATATGTCAGAAACGGGCGGTAGGGGCGACCTTTGTGGTCGCCCGTCTCGAAGAATGGCGATTTCGTGAGGGCGACCACAAGGGTCCCCACTACCATTACGGAGGCCCGCCCCCTACTTAGATGATTTCTCTATCTTGTAATCAAATGGCCGGTATGGGATAATTTTCCCCTTATATCATTGTAAATTCAGGGATTATGCGGGTTCTTGTCATTGGCTATGGTGGGCGTGAGCATGCGCTGGTGTGGAAGCTCCGGCAGTCGCCGTCTGTAGATGAGATTTTCTGTGCGCCGGGGAATCCCGGCATTGCAGAGCTTGCAGATTGTGTGCCTATCGATGCGCCCAACACCGTTGAGCTTGCCGACTTTGCGTTAAACGTTAACGTAAACCTCACGGTAGTAGGTCCGGAAATTGCCCTGGATCTTGGAATCGTGGACGAATTCCACAAACGGAATTTGCCGATTTTTGGTCCAACAAAAATGGCTGCTGAAATTGAAAGCAGCAAAGTCTTCGCCAAGGAATTCATGCAAAAACACAAAATCCCAACTGCGCGATTTGAAATTGCGAGCAGTTCGGATGAAGCGGAGCGCATTCTCCGTAAAGGTACATTCAATTATCCCATCGTGCTGAAAGCGGATGGATTGGCTGCAGGAAAGGGTGTCGCCATCTGCAAGAACGAACAGGAAGTGGAACAGGCGATTGAAGTCATGATGCGGGAAAGAAAATTTGGAATTGCAGGGGACCGGATCGTGATCGAAGAATTTCTGGAGGGACCGGAAATATCTTTTCAGGTTATCTCGGATGGGAAAAAGGTTTTGCCGCTGGCCACTAGCCAGGACCATAAACGGTTGCTGGATGGAGATGAAGGTCCAAACACAGGTGGAATGGGTGCTTATTCACCGGCTTTGTTTGTAAATATAGAAATGCATCAGCAGATCATGAGTGAGATCATTCTGCCCGCGATCTCAGCAATGGCTGAAGAAGGACGTCCGTATGTGGGAGCACTGTATCCCGGTTTGATTCTTACTTCGGAAGGCCCGAAGGTGTTGGAATTCAATTCACGTTTTGGCGATCCGGAGACCCAGGCTCTTCTGCCACGGATGGATTGCGATTTGGCGGAAGTTCTGATGGCGGCTGTTCAGGGACGTCTCGATGAAGTGCATGTCGACTGGAGAAAGGAAGCTTGCATTTGTGTTGTTGTCTGCTCGAAGGGGTATCCACAGGACGTCCAGGCGGGACAGGAGATTCACGGGTTGGAAGAACTGAAGCAGATGGAAAATGTGACCGTATTCCATGCCGGCACCAAGAGTGAAGACGGAAAGATCTATGCCAGCGGAGGGCGTGTTCTTGGTGTTACCGCAACTCATCCTCATCTTTCAGGCGCATTTGAAGATGTTTACAATGCCGTTTCCAAAATTCGATTTGACGGGATGCACTATCGGAAGGACATTGCAAAGAAGGCGCTGGACCAATTCAAGCATTAATCACTCTTTCCTGGCTGGCCGGATATGATTCAAGTTTCAATTTTCATGGGAAGCAAGTCGGATTTAGAGAAGCTTTCCGATTGTGTTGCCATTCTTCATGAGTTCGGTATTTCGAATGAAGTACATATCTGTTCCGCGCACCGCTCTCCCGAATATTTGATCCACACGCTACGCCGTTTGGAGCAGCAAGGATTGCAAATTGTGATTGCTGCAGCGGGAGGCGCCGCGCATCTGGCGGGTGTTTGCGCCGCGCATACTACCCTTCCTGTGATTGGCGTACCGGTGGACATCCCGCCGCTGAACGGGTTGGACTCGTTGTTATCCACGGTCCAGATGCCGGGCGGCATTCCCGTTGCTACTGTGAGTATCGGAAAAGCCGGCGCAAAGAATGCTGCGCTTCTGGCAGCGGCGATCCTTGCTTTGCAAGATTCTGCGCTTCGTGAAAAGCTTTCACAGTATCGCTCCGGAATGGCCGCGGAGATCGAAAAGCAGGACCGGGAATTGAATTCGCCATGAATCTTACCTACCGTGTCCATTTCCTGGGTTGTAAAGCAAATCAAAGCGACGCGCTCAGCTATGCCGGCATGCTCCAGCGCGCGGGTTGGGCCGAAGCGACTGAAACGGATTCCGTTTCCCTGGCTATCGTACAGACCTGCACAGTGACGATGTCCGCAGATGCGCAGGGAAGACAGCTGGCTCGAAAGATCAAGCGCGAAAGTCCGCAGACGAAAGTTTTGTTGACCGGCTGTTACGCGCAACATGCAGAACAGGAGCTGCTCCGGCTGCCGGAAGTGGACTATGTGATTGGAAATCTCCATCCGCGCAAGTTTGAAATGCTGTCCGTGATCGCGGGACAGGCGATCTCGGAGGCGTACCCGGATTTTCCGATGCCTGCTGAAACTCCGCGTACGCGTCCGTATATCAAAATTCAGGATGGTTGTGATGCGCGATGCTCTTACTGCATCATTCCTTCCGTTCGTGGAAAAAGTCGCAGTCTGCCACCGGCTGAAGTCCTGAGACGGATCGAATCATACCGCGACGGCGGTTATCGTGAAATGATTCTGACCGGCATCAGTATGGGCGGTTACGGGAAGGATCTCGACCCGAAAACGTCGCTCAGTCAGTTGATGGAACAGATCAATGCTCTCCAGGGAGAATTCAAAATCCGGTTAAGCTCGCTGGAGCCTGAGGAAATTGATGACGAATTTGTGCGAGTATTTTCTGATACGGGACGCTTTCAGCCGCATCTCCATCTGCCGTTGCAAAGCGCCTCCGACAGGGTGCTGAAACGGATGCGAAGGCAGTATCTGTTTCACCGCTACGATTCCATTCTGAATCAAATCGCGGCAAGAATGCCCGATGTAAGTTTTGGCACTGATATTCTGGTCGGGTTCCCGGATGAAGACCGCGATGCGTTTGCTGATACCTACCGGTATTTGAATAGCGCGCCGTTTTCGTACGCTCATGTGTTCCCATTCTCTCCCAGACCGGGAACTTCCGCCGCTGCTTATCAGTCCTCGGCATCCCATCAGGAGATCACGGACAGGGCGTCAAAGTTGCGCCGTCTGGCGGAAAAGAAGAATATTAGCTATCGTAAGAAGTTTTTAGGCCGCAATCTCAATGCATTGTGGCTTCATGGCACCCGCGAAGCCCTGACAGGTAATTACATCCGGGTGCAGCTGGACCCATTCCACGACTCGAACTTCGAATCTATTCGAATTGATAGCGTAGAAGATAGTCACACCCGGGGAATTGCAGTTCAGTAACAGTAAGGAGGTTTTTGGAATGCCCGCTTTTCTTAAAACAAAGAAATTCCTGGTGCTTCTGGCACTTGTTGTCGCAGGCGTTGTCGGTTTGAATTTTTCTTTTTTCACCTCGCCGAAAATGCGTGATTTGAAGGAAAAGGTAATCATTTTAGGTTTTGATGGTATGGACCCCAAACTTCTTGAGAAGTATATGGCCGAAGGATTGATGCCAAATTTCAGCAAGCTGGCGCAGCAAGGAACGTATCGTCCGCTGGGAACCACAAATCCGCCGGAATCGCCTGTTGCGTGGGCTTCGTTTCAGACGGGCTTAAACCCCGGCGGGCACAATATTTATGACTTCTTGACGCGCAGCACGGATACCTATCTTCCCAATCTCGGAATGGTGTCGCAGGAACCCCCGAAGTTTTTGTGGAAACTGATTCCGATCAAACCTCCGCACGTTGAAACGATTCGAAAAGGCACTCCTTTCTGGGTACAGTCCGGAAGAAATGGCGTTCGCACAACCGTTCTGACTGTTCCACTTTCATTTCCACCCGATGAAATTCCCGGTGGTTACATGCTTGCTGGGTTGCCACTTCCTGACATTCGCGGCACGACCGGAACGTTTTCCTACTGGGCATCGGATCTATCCGATTTTGAGCTCAGCGAGACACACGAAATGGGAGGAAAAATCGGGCGGCTTGAGTTTAATGGAGACACAGCGAAAACAGTCGTCATCGGCCCAAGCAATCCGGTGCTGAAACAGGAACAGGATGAGCTGAAGCAAGTTCCAAAAGACCAGCGCACGATCGAACAACAGGCGCGCTACGATGAACTGAATTCGCCGGGCTATCGAGATATCAAACTGGATATGGAGGTCCAGAAGATTTCCGGCGGTGTAAAATTGACTGTCGACGGAGACAGCTTTGAGCTGAAAAAACGCCAGTGGAGTGACTGGAGAGAGTTTTCATTTAAGATCACGCCAGTTTTGCGCATCCACGGAATGGGGCAATTCTTTTTGATCGAGGATGAGCCGGAAGTCAAGCTTTACATGTCTCCGGTCAATTGGGATCCGCGCAACCCGCCGCTTCCGATCACAAAGCCCAACGGGTGGTCAAAAGATTTGGTAGACGAAGTCGGAATCTATAGAACGGTTGGTTGGGCAGAAGCTACCTGGCCGCTCAACGAAGAGCGAATTGATGAAGCCGCCTTCATTCAGGACGCATATGTTGCGATGGATGACCGGATCAAGATCATGGAGAATGAGCTTAAGAAGAAAAATTGGAATCTTTTTGTTTCCGTGTATGAAACCACCGATCGGTTTCAGCACATGATGTTCCGCCTCATCGATCCATCTCACCCTTACTACAATGCTGAGCTGGCGGCCAAGTATCAAAACGCGATCCGAGATGTTTACATCCGTTGCGACAAAATTGTTGGAAAAGCCTGGCAATATGCGGACAGCAATACAACCTTCATGGTAGTTTCCGACCACGGATTTCATTCCTGGCGCAAATCGGTAAACCTTAACACCTGGCTTGTGAAAAACGGATACATGTTCCTCTACGGCATGGAAAATAAGGTGTACACACTCGATGATCTTTTTGATAAGGGTCAGTTCTGGGTAAACACGGATTGGACCAAAACGAAGGCCTATGCGATGGGACTGGGGCAAATCTATATCAACCTGCAGGGGCGCGAGAAATTCGGTGTTGTTGCTCCTGGTGAAGAATACGCCCAGTTGCAGAATGAACTGATATCGAAACTACGCGGGCTTCCCGATCCTGAAACCGGAGAGCCGATGATTGTAGATGTCTACAAACGTGATGATATCTATCACGGGCAATACATCGGCAACGCTCCCGATCTGATGGTCGGGTTCCATGATGGTTATCGCGTTTCCTGGCAGACGACCCTGGGCGGAATCCCCAAGGATCTGGTGGAAAAGAATGAAAAGAAGTGGAGCGGTGATCACTGCTCCTTCGACTATAAGATCACTCCGGGCGTGTTGCTGATCAATAGAAAGATCGAAAATCAGGATCCAAAGCTTGTAGACATCGCTCCTACCATCTATAAGATTTTCAATGTCCCGAATGCCCCAAATTTGGACGGCAAGCCGCTGTTTTAGCGCGCTTCTACCGTTTGCTCTCTTGATTTCCTGCGTCCTCACTGTGAGGGCGCAGGAAAGTTCGCCTGCCACAGCCGACAACCCTTCGGTCAACAAAGAAAAACTGGAAGCGATCGAAAAGGAAATTCAGACGCTTCGCGCTGAGGCCGCGCGTCTTTCCGCTCAAGAAGATTCGATTCTTGTCAATCTTGCCCAGTTTGATTTGCAATACAGCATGACCACCCATGAAATCGAGCTGTTGGAACTGAAACAACAGGGAACGCAGGAAGAGATTGCGAAGCTGCAATCCCAGTTCGAAGAACAAAAGAAGAACCTGGAGCAGCAAAAGGCTTACTTAAGCCGTCGTCTGGTAGATGCATACAAGCTCGGCGAGATGAATTATCTGAAATTGCTTCTGCGTATGAACGCAACATCAGATCTGCTTCGAAGTTATCAGTACATTACCTTCCTGGCGAAAGACGATACCAGGAAAGTGCAAGCATATCGGAATTCGATCCGGCAGATGGAAGAAGCGAGACTGAAGCTGGAACAGGAGAACAGAAATCTGGCTTTGCTCAAACAAAATCTAGAAGAAGCTCACCGCGCGCTTTTGCAGAACAGACAGGAGAAGATGCAGTTGTTATCAGCCATCCAAGATCAGAGAGAAATGCATTTGAGCGCCCTCAACGATTTGCGGACAGCGGCGGGTCAGCTGCAGGATTTTTTTAGTAATGTGGAGCCGGGCTCATTTGTTGGAAACTCGTTGGGGCGTTACAAGGGATTTTTGGACTGGCCCGTTCGCGGCCGCGTGATTCGCGGCTTCGGGCTTTATCGTCATCCCCGATTTGGGACGAGCACTGTAAGCAACGGAATTGAAATCGCCGCACCAGAAGGAACCGAAGTCCATGCCATCTTTTCCGGGCAAGTCGTATTCTCCGAGTGGTTCAAAGGCTATGGTCAGGCCGTGATTCTGTCCCATGCCGATGGTTACTACACGCTGTATGCGCACAATTCCGAACTACTGGTCAAACAGGGAGAGGCGGTTCAAAGGGGACAATCGATTGCAAAGGTCGGCGCCACGGGATCCTTGAGCGGTCCCTGTCTCTATTTCGAGATTCGAAAGAAGGACCAGCCTCTCAATCCAGCCGACTGGCTCCGCAAACTCTACTGATATGTAACCAATCGGTTACATATTACAGGAAATTACCGCGGAGGGCGCGGAACTCGCGGAATAACTCTTTATTTTCCGCGCATTCCGCGTTTTTCCGCGGTAAAATCTATCCTTACCGATTCTGTGCGCTTAGATTTTTCGTTGCACCTTCCTCAGGGTGTGTATCCCTTTTTTGTGACGTCTTGCTGGAGTCCACCCAACTTTTCGAGAGCTGATTCCGCAGTGTTGGCGGTGACAGTGTCTTTATCACGCATCGCCGTGATCAGATGGCCGCGGACCATCTCATCCTGCGGAGAAAAGAGGGAGCAGTTGTCATCGACAAACTTTACAGCTCGTCGTCTTTCATCGAGAATGCCTTTACTCATAAAATGTGCCAGCATTCTAATGTATTGCGGACGCTTTGGATTCGGCCGGAAAGTGGTCATTTTCAGCAACTGATCCAGAATCAGACTTCTTCCTTCCAAATGATTGTCCTTCATCAGAACTTCTGCAATTTCAAACCATTTTGCGTCACCAAATTTCGTCATAAAGAGAAATTCCGGCCGCGCGATCCCCATCCCCTTCTGATAGAGAAACCATGAAATCTTCTGCATAAAACTGAATTCGGTCATTGATCCCTCCCTGTGATTTTTATTTCATCACAAAGGCACGGAGAACACAAAACAAATTCAGCTCCCGGAGCGGCGGGCCTCCCGGTGCCCGCCCGGCCAAATACCTAATGCGGCAATCCGAAGAGGTAATAGATTAGACAGAGCAGACCGAGAACGACAGATCCCCAGTTCAATTCTTTGTACCGGCCCGTGGCAATTTTCAATACCGGATAAAGGATCAATCCCGCGGTGAGCCCGTTTGCAATGTTGTAGCTGAATACCATCATGAAGATCGTGGCAAAAGCCGGCACCAACTCCGTGAGATCTTTGAAATCAATTCTAGTGATAGAACTGATCATCAGTACACCGACTGCTATCAAAGCAGGCGCATACGCATAGCGGAGTTGCTGCAACGGCTCAATCAACGGGATAAAGAAAAGCGAAACGGCAAACAAAAGTGCCGTGAACACTGCAGCTAAACCGGTCCTCGCTCCTTCCCGAATGCCGGTTGCGGATTCTATGTACGCTCCGCTGGTGGATGTTCCTACAAGTCCGCTGAACATACAGGTGACTGCATCTACGAGCATGGGACGTTCGATCTGTGGAAAGTTTCCTTTCTCATCGAGCATATTTCCAAGCGCTCCGACACCTACAAGAGTGCCGAGGGTATCCAGAAATCCCATCAAAAACAGCGTAAGGAGAACGGGTAGCAGACTCAAACGAAAAATGCTTACGATATCGAGCTTAAATGCGATTGGGCTCAAATCGTATTCTCCCAGGAATGGCATAGCCACTATGGAATGCGGAGCGCGTCCATATCCAAAGAGACTGCCGATCAAGACTGTGAGAATCATCCCAAGAAGAATCGCTCCACGCACCTTTCGGTAGAGCAGCGTTACAATCACCAGAAAACCGGCAATTGCCAGCAGGACTTCCGGCTGGCGAAGGTCTCCGATCTTGACCGGTACGTCCGGAGCGCGAAGTAAGTCACTACCGGGAGCCAGCAATCCCGCGGCGGGCATTCCGGTAACAAAACTTGTAATGATTCCTGTTTCATACATTCCAATCAGCGCAAGAAAAAGTCCGATTCCCACCGCAAAACTGTATTTCAGACTGGGAGAAATGGAATTTGCAAGCCAGGAGCGGATTCCAAGCAGAGTGATCAATACAAAAAGAGCGCCTCCCACAAATACGATTCCAAGACGTTGCTGCCAGCCGATTCCGATTGCGGCCAACCCAAACGCGATAAACGCGTTTTCCCCCATATAAGGCGCTACTGCAATCGGGCGATTTGCATATAGTCCCATCAGCAGGGATCCGAATACGGCAGACAGAATTGTGGCGACAGTGCTGGGTCCGACGGGAATGCCGGCGAAACTGAGGATCGCGGGATTCACCACAATAATGTACGCCATTGTCAGGAAAGTGGTGGCGCCGCCGATCAGTTCTGTGCGGAATGTCGTGCCGCTGGCCTTCAGCTGGAAGAAACGGTCGAGCGACTCTCGCATCGTTGTCCCGTATTGTAACGCAGAAGGACTAGGAATTCACCGCAGAGGAGCAGAGTAGACAGAGGATCTGCCACAGAGGTCACAAAGGTCACAGAGTGAAAGAACAGGCAGCCGCCGGACGCCGCAGGCGTCAGCACTGAAAAAGAATGCGCAAAATACAAAATGATTTCAGTGACTTGAACGAAAAATGTAAGATGCCTCGCTTTGTATTTTGCGCATTCTTTTTCAGTGCGCCCAAAGGGCCGGCGGCTGCCCTTTG
>Ga0184626_10000849_pt1 | contig 10096 bp, 10 predicted proteins | sample PLM3_60_b1_FD_133142 | JGI IMG/M metagenome (GOLD analysis project Ga0184626, IMG submission 133142) | Groundwater sediment microbial communities from an aquifer in East River, Colorado, USA - PLM3_60_b1 | ecosystem: Environmental > Terrestrial > Soil > Riparian zone | place: USA: East River... | reverse complement strand
CGATGTATCGACAATTTCTCATAGGTGCCGTGGTCATAGCGGCCTTGCTGGCGCCCGTGCCGGCCAATGCCGCGGACCAGCCCAACATTGTCGTCATCATGGGCGATGACATCGGCATCTGGAACATCGGTGCCTACCACCGCGGCATGATGGCGGGCCGAACGCCGAATCTCGACCAGATCGCGGCCGGCGGCATGATGTTTACCGATTACTACGCCGAGGCGAGCTGCACGGCAGGCCGGGCGAACTTCATCACCGGTGAGATTCCGATGCGCACCGGCATGACCACGGTCGGTCAGGCGGGGGCCCAGCTCGGCCTCCCGGCGGAAGCCGTGACCATCGCCACGGTGCTCAAGTCCATGGGTTACGCCACGGGCCAGTTCGGCAAGAACCATCTCGGCGATCTCAACGCGTTCCTGCCCACCGTCCACGGGTTCGACGAGTTCTTCGGCTACCTCTATCACCTGGACGCGATGGAGGACCCCGCGCACCCCGCCTACCCACAGGAGTTGTTGGACAAAGTTGGTCCGCGCAACATGGTTCACAGTTGGGCGTCGGATAAGGATGACGCGACCGAGATGCCGCGCTGGGGCAAGATCGGCAAGCAGAAGATCGAAGACGCCGGCCCGCTTTATCCCGAGCGGATGGAAACAGTGGACGACGAGATTCTCGATCTGTCGCTTAAGTTCATGGACCGGGCCAAGAAAGACGGCAAGCCGTTCTTCGTCTGGCTCAACCCGACCCGCATGCACATCGTCACCCACCTCTCTCCCAAGTATGAGGCAATGCGCAACTCGAAGAATGGCTGGACCATTCACGAAGCGGGTATGGCCCAGATCGACGACATCGTGGGCGATGTGATGAAGAAGCTCAAAGACATGGGCGAGGACGACAACACCATCGTCGTATTCACCACCGACAACGGCACGGAGAACTTCACCTGGCCCGATGGCGGACAGACCCCGTTCTTCGGCGGCAAAGGCACAGGCTATGAAGGCGGTTTCCGTGCACCCGCGCTGATTCGCTGGCCCGGTCACGTCCCCGCCGGCGTGGTGGAAAACGGCATCATGTCCGGGCTTGACTGGTTGCCGACTTTCGTCGCGGCAGCGGGAAATCCGAACGTTACCGAGGAACTGCTGAAGGGTAAACAAATCGGCGACCGGACCTACAAGAACCATCTCGATGGCTATAACCAGATGGACATGATCACCGGCAAGGGCCCCTCGGCCCGCCATGAAATCTTCTATTTCACGGAAAACGCCCTCGCCGCGGTGCGAATCGACGACTTCAAGTATCGCTTCATCGATCAGCCCCTCGGCTGGATCGGCGCTAAGGACCATGTCGACGCGCCGGTGCTCACGAACCTACGGTTGGATCCCTTCGAGCGCACGACCTGGCGGGACGGCAATAACGGCTCGTACGAGTACTTTGGCTGGTTCCAGTACGAGTTCTGGCGATTTGTGTTCGTCCAACAGGAAGTGGCGAAACTCGCCATGACGGCCATCGATTACCCGCCGATGCAGAAAGGCGCGAGCTTCAACCTTGATGCCGTGAAAGCGAAGATCGAGGAATCCATGAAGCAACACGCAGGGCAGTAATCGGAGTCTTGACCTGGCGGGCGGCCCCGTGAAGGGGCCGCCAGTTTTCTTGAAACCTGTTTCTTTGGTGAAACGGGACCTGGGCAAGAAACGGCAACATGGGAGGACGAGAGAATGGAACGAACCATGACGCGACGGCGCCTACTGGTAACGACAGGCGTAGTATTGCTCGGCACGGGTCTGGCGACTGTCGCCAAATCAAAAGAGCCGTCCGGGTCGGTGGTGATTGATGAGACGCAGATATCGTTCATCGTCAGCGGGATGGCCGGCGGCGGGAAGCTCTATTTTCGGAATAACACCTATGACTTCAAGATTGGCGGCTTCGGCCTCGGCGGCGTTGGCGCTTCGTCAATCAGGGCCGTGGGCGAGGTCTATGACCTCCGGAACGTCGAGGATTTCCCCGGCGTCTACGGCGAGGCCCGCGCAGGCTACGCACTCGGTCAGCAGAGCGGGGGTCACCTGTGGCTGCAGAACCCAAATGATGTGGTGCTTCACCTGCGGGCCGCACGCGAGGGACTGATCCTGTCTCTCGGCGCCGATGGCGTGGTCGTCACGATGGATTGAGATCGACACTCGTGTTGACACCGAGAACAAGGGCTGGGTCGTGATCAGCATGAAGAACGACTGGAAACACATCTTCGCGTTCGAGCTGCAACCTCTCGAAGCCCGCCTCAGCTGAATCTCTTAAGAGCGGCAGGTATGACGGAGACCCTCGCCGCCTTGCTTGTGATCGCCACAGCGGCGATCCTTGCGCCGTTCATCGCCGACGCGATCCCGCGCTTGCGCGTCCCGGCGGTCGTCATCGAAATCGCGCTGGGCATCATGATCGGCCCGCAATTGCTCGATCTCGCGCAGGTCGATGCCTCGATCGATACCTTGAGCCGGTTCGGCCTGGGGTTCCTGTTCTTCCTGGCTGGCTTCGAGCTCGACTTCAGCCGCCTCAAGGGTCGGCCGCTGCTGCTGGGGCTGACTGGCTGGGTGCTGTCGGTCGCTCTGGGTCTGGTGCTGGCGGCAGTGCTGCAAGCGACCGGCCTGGCCGGCGCGGTACTGTTCGTCGGGCTGGCGATGGCAACGACGACCATTGGCACGCTGATGCCGATCCTGCGCGATGCCGGCGAGCTGGAAACGCGTTTCGGTACGTTCGTGCTGGGTGCCGGCGCCGTCGCTGAGTTCGGCCCCATCCTGGCAATGGCGCTGCTGCTCAACTCCGAGCGCGGGGACCTGATAAGCGCGGGCATGTTCGCCCTGTTCGTGCTGGTCGTCGTGGTGACATTCCTGCTGGCCGAATGGTGGCGGCCCCGGCGGGCCGTGCAACTGGTGCGGAAAACACTGCGTTCCAGCGCCCAGGTCGCCGTGCGCCTTTCTATCGTGCTCCTGGCGGGCATGGCTGCACTGGCCGAGGTGCTCGGACTCGACTTTCTCGTGGGCGCGTTTGCGGCAGGGATCATCGCGGCTCAGGTGGTGAGAATTGCGCAGAAGGACCACCCGGAGGAGGTCGAGGTGGTGCGCATCAAGTACGAGGGCATCGGTTTCGGCTTCTTCATCCCGGTCTTCTTCATCGTCAGCGGCATCAAGTTCGATCTGCATACACTGCTCAGCAGCCCGATCAGCCTCCTGATGGTGCCCGTGTTCCTGATCCTGTTCCTGTTTGTACGCGGATTGCCGGCGATGCTGCTGTATAGGCGCGATCTGGACCGGGCAGAGCGCGTGCCCCTGCGTTGCTGTCCGCAACCGGGCTGCCGATGATCATCGCAATTACCGGCCTCGGGGTCGAAAGCGGTCAGGTTGCGTCCACGGTGGCAACGGCGATGGTCGGTGCGGGCGTGATTTCTGTGCTTGTTTTCCCGCTTATCGGCTTGGCACTCCGCCGCGGCTCGCGGGGAGGGTCGTCAACCTGAGCCGGAACACCGACTCTGCAGATGCCCGGATTGGTCATGACCTGCCGTGTGTCGGCGTGGGGCGTGAGTCTGCTCTTTGACACGCAGCGGCAATCATTGAAGAGCCCGCCACTACTGCGGTTGCGATTCTTGCGGTATCGGTTGTTGTTGCTGTTGCTGCTGCTGTTGCTGTTGGACGGCGGCTTGCGAGACATCCGCCAATTCCTGCCGTGATATTGACGCCAGTTCTTCGGACAAACGCGCTAATTCTGCATCGGGTGGCGAATTCGAGGCGCCCAGTGACTCCAGCCTTCGGCCTATCGCAATCATGATCCGGGCAAATTGAGGGCTTTCGACGCCGATCAGGTCCTTCCTGTAGAGGTTCCAAAATCGCGCCAGATCGCCAAGCTCGAACGCTCCGTTAGCAGAAGCCAGCCTTTGAACGAGATCCGTGGTTTCCTTGTAGAGCCGCACCTTCTTGCCGATCGGACTACTGTCCGCCGATGCGATCACTGTGCTGCGCTCGGTCGGCGCATAGCCGATTTCCAGATTGGCCCAGGCCAGCTCGCGATTGATCCGGTCGAATTCGGCATTGTCGATCTGGTCCGGAGACATCTTCTTGAAATCCACAAGTTTCTTTTCGAGGTCGTTGATTAATTTCCGGTTGCCGTCGCGCAGTTTCTGCAAGTCCTCGAGATAGTTCTTCCACAACTGTTCCTGGCCAGGGCCCGAAAGATTGGCAAAATAATCTGCAAAACGGATTCGCAGCTCGATATCCTGGTTGATGGCGGTCGTAAAGAAGTCCTTGATGTATTGCTGATGTGCCGCCTGTTGAGAAAGCCTGATCTCGGTTTCCTTTCGCACATTCTCGAAATACGCCGTGTAGAAACTGATGGCGCCGGGTATCAGGACGCCCGCCAGGCCGACGATGAACGATCCCAAGACGACTTTCCAAACGCCGAGCCTCGCTTCGTAACGACGGAAATCGAGTTCTGCCGCGCTTGAGATTGTCGCTGGCTGATCGGTCGTGCTGTCCTGCTCCATAGCGCGCCCCTTCTGTTGCCCCAGGGAACTGCCTAACAGCCGACGTTCCCAGATGACCGGGTACCGAGGTCAAAGATTGGCCCGTTTCGGCATTCTCGACAATCCCATGCGGCGTTGATCAATATCGGCCATTGGACCAAGGTCCAATTGCGATTTGCGGTCGATTGCTTCCAATGGAGAACGGCGTGGAACTACGCTCCACGCCGCACGAAGCAACTTGCGCGAATAGCACAATCGGTGAGCATGGCGAAACGAACATGCGGCGGCTGCCGCAAGACTGGCGAAATAAACCATGAGCCCCATGGTAGTGTCTTGGATCGTATTCGCGTGCATCTTCGTCGGTGCGCTGCTGGGCATGTTTGTTCGTGCCGCCTTGCCAGAGGGGTATCTGAGGTCTGATACAAAGGATGTCGTCGGGCGGGCCATAGGCCTCATCATGACGATCGCCGCTGTTGTCCTCGGCCTGCTGGTCGCTTCGGCAAAGAGCTCATATGATATGAAGAGCGGCCAGATCAAGCAGATGACCGCGAATATCATCCTGCTCGACCGCATCCTGGAGGAGTACGGACCGGAGACGGACACGGCCCGCGATCTGATGAGGCGTAGCATTGCCCCCTTGGTCGATCGGATCTGGCGCGAGAGTGTTCCCAGTTCTGCGAAAGTGACACCTCTCGATGTGAACCCTGCGGCCGAAACGGTCTACTACAAAATCCAAGAACTCGCCCCGCGGAATGACGTCCAGCGCTCACTCCAGGCACGGGCAATTCAGATCAGCACCGATCTGGCACAAACGCGCTTCCTGTTATTCGAGGAGACCGGCAACTCGATCCCCATACCCTTTCTGTCGGTGCTGGTTTTCTGGCTCACCATCATCTTCGCCAGCTTCGGTCTCTTCGCGCGCCCCAACGCGATCGTCATCGCCACCTTGTTCGTGTGCGCGCTATCGGCTTCCAGTGCAATTTTTCTGATCCTGGATCTGGACCGCCCGTTCATCGGCGTGATGTCAATTTCCAGCGCGCCGATGCGCAACGCCCTCGCACCCCTTGGCCCTTAGCTATTCGCCTCATTTTGCTATAAGTCGGCCAAGGTCACCCGGAACTGCCGCAGATATCCGTTGAACTGCTTGCGCAGCGCGACGGCCTCGCCGCTGCGCAGGCCGTGGACGAAGCGGTTGCGGTTGCCTTTGGGTGCGCCGCTGCCGGGCGCGTTGAGATACCATCGCGCCTGAGGCAGGATACTTGCCAATGATTCCCTACCCCGCCTATTGCGCAGCCATCATCGACATCGCCGGGCCACGGCTGCGGGACATCGCGACTTACTGGGTCTCGGAGTCGGGCCGCCGGGAGGTGGAAGCCGCCGGGGACGCCGCTTACAAGGCGTCGCGCCAAGTCGCCGATGTGCCAAAAGCCGAAGTCGCCGAACGTCACTCTGACACGCCCGCTTTGCACAAACCGTCGAGCAGGTGGTTGAGATCGGTCGCATGCTTGAATGGCTTCAGTGCGGCGTACTGCAGCAGCGACACGCTCGGACTCAAGACCCGAGATTTGGCTATTGCTGCTTCGGCTTCATCAGACCGGTCTAGTTGGCCATATGCTGCCACGAGATACATCAGTACCCCCTTAGTGGGGTCGGTACCGCACTTCAAGAGCTCGACTGCCTCGGCGTAGCGATGAGCCATATAGAGGATTATGCCGCGCCAGTCGGTATAAAGCATGGGTGTAAGCGGATTGAGATGGACGGCCCGGTCCAGCCATTCAAGGGCGTCCGTTGGCCTGCCAAGGTAGGCCTGCACCGTTGCCATTATCACGAGCCCCACGAACTCATTTGGATTAAGGGCAATGGCGCGCTCACAATGATAGGCTGCCTCACTAAATCGCTTTTCGAGCAGACAGACGTAAGCAAGCGCGGTGTGACATATACTGTCGTTTGCATCCAATGCGACGGCCTTCCTTGCCAGCTCGAACGCCCTGTCGCGAGCTGGAACAGATAGATCGAAGTCCCAGTCCCGCGTGTAGCTTGCTGCGAGCCATGCATACGCGGCTGCAAAATCGGGGTCGAGGGCAATGGCCTTCTCGAGCATCTCGCGAGCCTTAGGGTCGTCGGTCCTGTCAAATGTGTTGTGGTACTCAAGGCCCCGTAGCAGGAAATCATAGGCCGTGAGATTGTCGGATCGTTTGCGCCGAGCTGACTGTCTGCCCGCCTCCGCAATCCGGCCCGGCAGGGCCGCGACGACGGACCGCACGACGTCATCCTGGACAACAAAGATGTCCTCCAATTTCCGGTCGTAGTGCTCCGCCCACAAGTGATTGCCGGTGCCGACCTGAATCAATTGCGCTGTGATCCGGACGTGGCCGCCGGCCTTGCGCACACTTCCCTCGACCAGGTATTCCACCCCGAGGTCCCGGCCGACTTGCTTCACGTCGACTGATTTGTCGCGGTATTGGAAGGATGAGTTTCGGGCGATGACAGTGAGCGACCGGAACCGCGACAGTTCGGTGATGATATCTTCGGTGATGCCATCGCTGAAGTACTGTTGCTCCCGGTCGCCGCTCATGTTGATGAAAGGTAGCACGGCGATTGAAGGTTTTCCGATCGCGGCCTTGGGTGAAATCGTAACCACAGGCGCGCCACTGACGCGATAGGCGCGCACCGGGTCAGCGATGTTCTTCAGAGTCTGCGGGCCAAGTTCGTCGAACTGGATCTTTATCTTGTTTTTCACCTGGTCATAAGCGGTGCCGGAGACGAGTATGCCCCCCGGATTGGCAATGCTCTCAAGACGCGCGGCGATGTTGATGCCGTCCCCATAGAGGTCGCTGCCCTCGACCATGACATCGCCCAAATTGACACCGATGCGCAACACAATGTGCCGATCTTCCGGTTGATCGCCGTTGGCAGCGGCCATGTCTTGTTGGAGATCAACGGCGCATTGCACAGCGTTAACGGCGCTACTGAACTCCACTAACACGCCGTCACCGGTGGTCTTGAATATTCGGCCCTGATGTTTGGCGATTAGTGGGGCCAACACGTCGCGGCGCCGGGCCTTCAGGGCGGCCAGCGTGCTGGTCTCGTCAACATCCATAAGTCGGCTGTAGCCGACCACATCTGCGGCCAGGATCGCAGCAAGACGGCGTTTGGCGCGTACTTCGGCCATGTGATGCGATTGCGTATTCAATACGAGCTGGACGCAGAATTGTATTGCCGCCCAGTTCCTGAGTCTATCGCGCCTTAGATCCGGAATGGGTCATGTGCTGCCGTAAGCCGACGTGCGGCATGAGTCTGCTCTTCGGCAAACAACAGAAACAAGTAAAAATGCTAGCAGGTCTTTGCCAATGCCGTTATCGAGTTCGCCGAGGCGGAACAGCGGCGAGACTGTTTCTTGAATTGGCTATACGCCGGCCAAAGTCACCCGGAACTGCCGCAGATATCCGTTGAACTGCTTGCGCAGCGCGACGGCCTCGCCGCTGCGCAGGCCGTGGACGAAGCGGTTGCGGTTGCCCTTGGGCGCGCCCGATTGCAAGCACCGGTTGAATGATCTTGACCACTAGTATCAAATAGAGTCACGATACAAACAAAATAAAACTACGCGCGTGGGAGGAATGCAATATGAGACTATTAGCGGTCGTCGCGGCTTTCCTGTTAGCTGGTTGCACCTACACTGCCCAAGTCTCACCGACGGCGGCGCCAGCAGCGGAAGTAATACCCGAGCGCAAGTCGAACCTGAACATCAGCTACTATATCGCGCCGGAACTTGAGTCGCTGACGAGAGACGCATCCGAAGGCCACATGTGCTCCGCGCACAAGTTTCCGGTGAATGCGGGGTCCGCCATCGCCTCCTCCCTTCGGAGCGTGAACGAAGCGGGGTTTGCCAGCGCCACCGCCGGCGGCACGGCGAGCCTGCCGGCTCCCGGTGTGGATCGTCACCTGGTGTTTCAGCTGGAGGAATTTTCGCCGCGCCTGCACTTCGAAACCGGTTGGTGGTCAGGCACTGCAATCGCCAACACGGAACTGGTCCTTCGCGTGGTCGCATATGATCCAGCCGGCAAAGAAGTCCTTAGAGTGACGATCGCCGGAAGCGGCTATGGCGAACTCGACGGCGGCTGCGATGCCGGCGCGAAGGCCCTGGAGACGGCCACGAACCAAGCCATCAAGCGCACAATGGAAAACTACGTCAGCCGGGTGATCAACGCGCAGCAAATCTAGCCGCGCCGTTGGTATCAGAATTCGGCGTCGGTTCTTGCCAGCGTCACCCGGAACTGCCGCAGATATCCGTTGAACTGCTTGCGCAGCGCGACGGCCTCGCCGCTGCGCAGGCCGTGAACGAAGCGGTTGCGGTTGCCCTTGGGCGCGCCTGTTCCGGGTGCGCCGCCATGGCGGCGGCAACGGCGCTTGCCCGGCATCGGCGAGCGCGTGCAGGTGCTGCCGGAGACCCGCAGCTTCGCGCCGCAGACATCCGGCCTCTCATCTTCCGATCTCACAGCTGACTGCGATCCTCCTGCGGAGTACTTCGGGTCCATGACTCACGGCGCGGCCTGCTCGCTGGCGGCCAAACCATCGAGAATGTCCACCTCTTCCTCCGCCCCCGCCAGATCGCGCGTGCCGCTGCAGATGCCGGTCTCCAGACCCTCGGCCGGTCCGGGCGCGACGAAGACGAGATAGGCGCCGCCCACCTGGAACGGGTAGCCGCAGGCTTCGCCGGTCAACCGCGTCCTGACCGTCGCACTCGCTGCATCCGCCCCTTTCCAGCGCTTCGTCACCTGGAAGGTCACATCATGGGCGCCGGGTTCGGACAGTCCGAGCCGGACCCAGAACGGTTCCTCCACGCCGGTCACTGTGCCGGCGAACACAGCCGTCGCCCGTTCATACGCTTTGTCCGCAGACGGTTGCTCGCAACTGCAGGCCAGCGCCAAACTGGGCATTGCCAGCGCAAGAAAGCCGGAGACATGGGCAACATGCGAGCAACAGTCAAAGATCCGGCTCATTCTCCGTCTCCGGCCCGATGCCGAGCAGCGCCTCGATCTGCCGGCTGAACATCGTCGCCATCCGTCCGCCATCGCGGAGATAGAGCGCATGCCAGGGGCTGCCCTCGCCCGCCACGTCGCCCCGCGCCATCAGATCCATCGCCAGGTTGTGCGCCACCACCATCTGCGCCGCAATCAGCGGATCGAAACCGCGATCCCGCGCGACCCGCAGGAACGCATCTGCGGCGCTCGCGCCGCGCCCGGCCCGCTCGGCTGGGCTCATGCCCTTCGGCGCCCAGGGCGACAGCGCCACCTGCTGGGCGACCCAAGCTGGAAGGATAGCTTCGAGTTCGCCACCTAATGCTGGTTCCTTTTCGACTCCCGGATCTGGTTCACGTATTTTACGATTGCGCATGACCGAAACATAACGTATAATACGTTACATGTCAATCAGAGAAATCGAAGAGACTTCCAATTTTTGTGGTAGACAACTTACCGGGTATTACGTAAAACACCTATGGTTGAACGTCATGATTCAGGTTTTTTGGAAATCGCGCCGCTGCGCGCCTAACCGCTGCTCCCGCAACATATTTTCAGCGAAAGAACGGCGCGGAAACTG
>Ga0184626_10000848_pt1 | contig 10099 bp, 11 predicted proteins | sample PLM3_60_b1_FD_133142 | JGI IMG/M metagenome (GOLD analysis project Ga0184626, IMG submission 133142) | Groundwater sediment microbial communities from an aquifer in East River, Colorado, USA - PLM3_60_b1 | ecosystem: Environmental > Terrestrial > Soil > Riparian zone | place: USA: East River... | reverse complement strand
TCTTCGACGCCCTTCTCGACCAATCCGCGAATACGCTCGAGCTGGACGGGAGCGACGATCGCGCCCATGTCCACCGCTTTGTCGAGCGGCGAGCCGACGCGCAGCTTCTCCATCCGCGCGCGCAGCTTCTGCGTCAGTCGATCGGCAATCCCTTCGTGCACGAGGAGCCGCGACCCGGCGCAGCAGACTTGGCCCTGGTTGAACCAGATGGCGTCGACGACCCCCTCGACCACGCTGTCGAGATCCGCGTCCTCAAACACGATGAACGGGCTTTTGCCGCCGAGCTCGAGCGTCAGCTTCTTGCCGCTGCCCGCGGTCGCCTTGCGGATGATGCGGCCGACCTCGGTAGAACCGGTGAACGCGATCTTCTTGACGTCCGGGTGCTCCACCAGATGCTTTCCGGTCGCGCCGTCGCCCGTGATCACGTTGAACACGCCGGCCGGCAGGTTCGCGGCCTGCGCGATTTCCGCAAAGCACAGCGCCGTGAGCGGCGTGAACTCAGCGGGCTTGAGGATCACGGTGTTTCCGGCGGCGAGGGCCGGCGCGACTTTCCACGCCACCATCAGGAGCGGGAAGTTCCAGGGGATGATCTGAGCGATGACGCCGACCGGCACGTAGCCGGGGAACTCGGTGTCGCGCAGCTGGGCCCATCCGGCGTGGTGATAGAAGTGCCGGGCCACGAGCGGAATGTCGAGATCGCGCGTCTCGCGGATCGGTTTGCCGTTGTCCAGGCTCTCGAGGACGGCGAGGAGGCGCGATTGGCGCTGGACCTCGCGCGCGAGCGCGTATAGATAGCGCGCACGCGTGTGGGGGGGCAGTCCGGCCCACCCGGGCGCCGCGGCGGCGGCGGCGGCGACGGCGGCATCGACGTCAACCTTGTTCCCTTGCGCGACCCGCGCCAGCACCTCTTTGGTCGCCGGATTGATCGTCTCGAAATACTGGCCTTCGGTGGGGGAAACCCAGCGGCCGCCGATGTAATGACCGAAGCGTCCGCTGTCGTGCTGTTTGATCCACTCCAGCGCCGGCGCGGCGCTCTCCGGTGCCGGCCCGTACTCCATCGTCTCGAAGATCTTGGCGACGGTAGTCATCAGACCATGGGGTGGCGGTGCGCGGCCGAGTAGCGACCGGTCACGAAGTGCTCGAGCTGGCGCTCGATGTCGGTGAGCAGGGCGCTGGCGCCCAGGCGGAACAACGCCGGCCGGAGCCAGCGGTCGCCCAGCTCTTCCTTCATAAGGATCAGCCAGTCGAGCGCCTGCTTGGCGGCGCGAATCCCGCCGGCCGGCTTGAAGCCGATGGTGGCGCCGGTGCGCATCTCGTATTCGCGGATCATGCGCGTCATCACCACGCCGACGGGCAGCACGGCATTCACGGGTTCCTTGCCGGTCGAGGTCTTGATGAAATCGGCGCCCGCCATCATCGCGACCATACTCGCGCGGGCGACATTCGTCAGGGTCGCCAGCTCACCCGTCCCGAGTATCGCCTTCATGTGCGCCCGGCCGCACGCGTCGCGGAACGCGCGCACCTCGGCGTACAGCGCGGGCCAATCGCCCGTCAGGACGTGGGCCCGCATGATGACGATGTCGATCTCCTGCGCGCCGGCGGCGACGGAGGCCTGCACTTCTTCGAGCCGCTGTGCGAAGGGACTGAGGCCGGCGGGAAAGCCGGTCGAGACCGCGGCAACCGGAATGCCCGATCCCTCGAGCGCCGCAACCGCGGTGGGCACGAGCGCATGGTAGACACAGACCGCGCCGACTTTGATGTCGAGATGGCCGACGCCAAGCGCGTCTACCATGTCCGGCCGGAGCGGACGGCGTGCCTTGGCACACAGCCGGATCACGTTGCCGGGGGTGTCGTCGCCTTGCAGGGTCGTGAGGTCCATGCACGTGATAGCGCGCAACAGCCACGCGGCCTGCCATTCCTTCTTTACGGTGCGGCGGGTGGGAATCGTAGCGGCGCGACGCTCGACCGCGCTGCGATTGACCCGCAGGGCGCGGACGATGTCCAGATCGAGCGGCATGCCCGGATTGCGATCGTCTTGGACAACCGGACGCACCGCCGCCGCCCCCGCCGCCCCCATGCGCAGCCGTTCAGTGGTGACCTTCATGATGGCGGGAGAATGCGAATCGCTGCAGGAAAAGTCAACGCGGCGAAGGTATTCCGGCGCCGTGGCGGCACGCCTCGACCGCCCATTCCTCTTGTGCCCGGATGCACTGTTGATCTCGCTCCGGGGCGGTCGCGAGCAAGGTGGCGATTTCTTCGCCGAGCGCCTGATAGCACGTCGGGCCACCGGCTTCGTTGAGGACGAGGTGACAGAACGTAAACGCCGCGTCGGTCGTCGCTGTCCAATCCACGAGCGCCTTGGCCGCGCCAAAGTAGCACGCGGGGCGATAGGGCTCGCTCGCCTTGTGGCACAGGTCGACGGTCTTTTGCGGATCGCGCGCCGTGTACGAGGTGGCGTCGCGGCCCAGGCTCTGGAAGCAGACGGAGCGCAGGGGCTTGGGAGCGCGCTCGCAGGACCGTGCGGCATGGCCGATGTCGCCGTGATTCAGGTTCAACATGACGGACGTCTGCATCTGATAACACGCATGCAGGTAGCGGTCGGCCATGATCGAACAGGGGTACAGCGGATCTTTCGGGTCGATCGCTTTGAACGTCGTCGCGGCTCGGTGGTGATGGCTCTCTGCGGCGAGCTGCGAAGCGGGATGATGCGGCGTCGTCGCGTTGATCACGCTTTCCATGAACGCACCGCCATAGCACGACTCGCGATCCCAGCCGTCCGCGAGCAGGTCGCAGTCGGTCAGCGCGCGCGGCAAATCATGGCCGTGGAACATCGTCAAGCCGTGACCCATGCCATGCACACACTGAAACAGCACCCACCGGCTCTGGGCGGCGTTCTTGAATGGCTGGCACAGCGCCTCGACCTCTGGCTGCGTCACCTGTTGGCGCGATTCGAAGTACGCTTGAATCACGCCGTGACGGCAGCCGGACGAGTAGCCGTCGCCGCACGCCGCGAAGCTGCCGATCATGTCGGGCGACTTGCCGTACGCTTCGATGCCGATGCCGTGCGCGTACTCGTGCGCATGCTCGGCGACGTCGGCGTCGGCGGCCGTGAGCGCGTCGAGTGTCGCGACGGCATCCGCCAGACCGCGCTTGTTCAAGCGCTCGGATAAGAGGCGCGAGTAGCAGGTGCGTCGCGCGTCGCCCGAGCTGGCGCTGCACTCGCCCACGCCGGCCGGTCGCGTGATCATCTTGGTCACGGCGAATCCACCGCCCGCGACGACCAGCGCCGCGACACCCAGGACCGCATATCTCAGCTGCATCCCCCAACTCTAATGTGCTTGCGTGCCTGCATCCAGGTTCCTAAGCTTGGGCCGTGTCGTCCCCTGCCAGCACGTCGCGGGTGATTGTCGTGGCAGACGCGCACCTGGGTCAGGTGCCCGCCGCCGTCGGCGCCGCGTTTCACGCCTTTCTGGACGAAGTCCCCCGGCCCGGCGACCACCTGGTCCTGATGGGCGATCTGTTCGACTTCTGGTTCGAGTACCACAGCGTCATCCCCCGCAAACACTTTGCCACCGTCGCCAAGCTGCAGGAGGTCCGGGCGCGCGGCACCCGCATCACGTTCGTGGGCGGTAACCACGACCGGTGGGGCGGCACGTTCTTCACGCAGGACCTGGGGATCGATTTCTTCGGTGGGGAGGCGGAGCTGGATCTTGGGGGGCAGCGCGCGTTCATCGTGCACGGCGACGGCCTCACGGAACAGCACTGGAGCGGGAAAGTGATGCATCGCTTCACCCGCCACCCGGTCACCATCGCGGTGTTCCGTCTCCTCCATCCCACGATCGGCTTCTGGATCGCCGACCTGTTCTCCCGACATCTGGCCGACAGCACGAAGGACCGCGCGGTGTTGGACCGGGCCGCGGCGGCCCAGCAACAATGGGCTGCCGATTTCCTGGGACGACGTCCCGATATCGATCTCGTGATCATGGCACACACACACCGCCCGGTCGTGGACCGCTTGCCCGACGGCAGGACCTACCTGAATCCAGGAGCGTTCCTCGACGGCGAACGCTACGCGGTGATCACGAAGGATGGAGCGGAGCTGAAACAGTTCACAACGGCACAACTTCGACCTGCTTGAGTTTCTCCCCCAAAAAGAGCGCGCCGACTTTCCGGAAATGCTGCTCGTCGTCCGAGACGACGAAGCGATGCTCATGTCCACCGCCGTTGGCCAGCAGGTCGAGCCGCTCCAGCTCGCGCGCGACCGCGGTCGCCGTCTCTTCGGCTGAATCAACCAGCTGCACATCCGGGCCCATGACGCGGGCCAGCAGGGGCTTGAGCAAGGGATAGTGCGTACAGCCGAGGACGAGCACGTCGACCTGCGCGCGCTTGAGCGGCTCGAGATACTCTCGCGCGATCAGCTCGGCGGCGGGATGTTCGAACCAGCCTTCCTCCACGAGCGGCACGAACAGGGGGCACGGTTGCCCATGCACCCGCGCGTCGGGCCGCAGTGCCTTGATGGCGCGTTCGTAGGCGCCGCTGGCGATCGTGCCCGCCGTCCCGATCACGCCGATCATTCCAGTCTTGGTCGCCGCCACGGCGGCGCGCGCGCCCGGCTCGATCACGCCTACGACCGGCACGGGCGAACGCTCCTGTAAATGGCTGAGGGCATGGGCCGTGCTGGTGTTGCACGCGACCACCACCGCTTTCACGCCGCGGTTCAAGAGAAACGCGAGGATCTCGGCGCTGTAGCGCCGCACCGTATCGGGTGACTTGGGACCGTAGGGGACTCGGGCGGTGTCGCCGAAGTAGATCACCGACTCACGCGGCAAACGCTCGAACAACGCGCGGGCGACGGTCAACCCGCCGATGCCGGAGTCGAACACCCCGAGTGGGGCCTTATTCATGGATCGGGATGCTGACGCCGATGCCGCCCGGAAACGCGCGGACTTTCAGATCTGTGGGGAAATCCTGGAGGTGCGCCGAGACATATGCCTCCGCGCCCGAGAAGAGGTGATTGAAGATCCAGAGCACGAGCCAGTCCTGCACTTCCTGCCGCTTGAGCTTCAGGTTTTGTGAATGGATCGATTTGAAGTAGTTCGCTTCCTGCTGCGCCTTGAGCGTCATCATCGCGGTCACGCCTTCCCAGGCGACAAACGCCGCGCCGGTCGTTTTGCGGCCGGTGACGGCCTGGCCCCAGCCAGGAAGAAGGAAGGAGCGCCAGAACGCCCCCATGGGCCGGACACCGGGACGCATCGTGTCGGCGGGGAGGACGAGGCGGGTGGTATCCTGGGCGGTCAAGCGGTTCGGCGGTTCGGCGGTTAGTAAAAGCGCAACCACAACGCCCAACCGCCAAACCGCCCAGCCGCCCGCCCGCCTCACCTCGCGACCAGCACGTTCAGTCTGCCTCGCTTCAGCTCCACCGTGCATTCGTTCACTCCCGGCTCCCGAAGTTCGCCGTCCAGGTGCACCACGAGCGGTTGCTCCGGCGAGCGAATCACCAGCTTGGCTGTCTTGATCATCGCCACTTCGCGCATGGTCACGTGCGTCCCTCGCATCACTCTGGGGATGGCGAGCAAAAACCGCGGCAGCGACACGCGCCGGATCAGGCAGACGTCCAGCTTGCCGTCCGCGGGATCGGCGTCAGGCGCGAAGCGGTAACTCCCGCCCGCCGTGGTCCCGTTGCACACCTCGACCATCATCATGTACCCCCGCTCCCGGAATCCGGGCGCGGCGACATCGAACAGCGGCGGCTCGAACTTGAAGAACGTCTTCACGATCGGCACGAGATAAGAGAGAAAGCCGCGCAGATGCGGCATCCGGTTCCGCGTCTGGACGACAGCCGGTCCGAATCCGAACCCCACGCTGTTCACGAACCACTCGTCCAGGACCCGGCCCGCGTCGAAGCGGCGCGATTGGGCGGTGACCAGGCGCGCGACGGCGCGAATCGGATCGAGCCCGTACACGCCGACCATCTTGGCAAAGTCATTGCCGGAGCCGATGGGGACGACGCCGAGCGCCGCCTCGGCGTCGCTGCGTAGCAGCCCGTTCGCCACCTCGTGTACCGTGCCATCGCCCCCGACCGCCACCACGTGCCTGGCACCCTGGCTCGCCGCCTGCGCGGCCAGCTCCTGGCCGTGCCCGGGACCCTCCGTGCGCGTGACATCCACTGACCAGCCTTGGGCGCGAAACGCGCGCGCGACAACCGACTCAGCGTGTCGCGCTGCGCCTCGTCCAGCTATCGGATTGACGATGACATGGGCGTGAAGCACGCGGCAGACAAGATACAATCTCGTCTGCCGCGGAGGGTCTGCTACAGGGGAAGTCTGCTACAGAGGACGTCTAGCTTGGCGCGAGGTAATGCTCGTCCCAATTGACGGCGAATTCGACGCTGCAGCGGCCGCACAGCATCCGGCTGGGCCGGCCGCGCAGCGGCACGCGGTCACGACACGCCGGACAGACGGCGTAGTGGTCGCCCATCTGAACCGAGCGCGGCACGTTGCGCGGCCGCGGCACGACGGTCCATTTCCGAGGGGGTGTGTTCGACATCTGCAGGAAGGCTCTGACCACGGGGACGGGGGTCCCTTTCACATCCACCAGCGCGGCCAGGCCCTGGGCCTTGATGAGGCGGTACCAGGCGCCGCGGCGCAGCTTACAGTTCACATCGGCTTGGAGACGTGCCCACACCATGCTTCACACTCGGACGGCAAAAGGGGACGACAACAGTGCTGTTTTTGTGTCGCGGCGTCAATGTGAAATGACCTTGTCCAGAGTGACGGCGATCACTCTAGACTTTGACGCCGTTGCCTTCGCTCCAATTGATCTCGAATTCCTGCCGGCAGCGCCCACATTCGAGCGCGCGAGCACTCTTTTTCGGAAGGGGAGCTCGCGCGCGGCAGTTCGGACAAACGCCGTACGTTCCCCGAAGATGCGGGGGCGCCTTCCGGTTCTCCGGCGACCCGGTCACGACGCTCCAGCGCTGCGGCGGCCGCTGCTGGATCTCGAGCCACGCACGCAGCACGCCAACCTTGCGATGGTTGATTTCGATAACTGCCTGCAGATCCGTGAGTTCGAGGACGCGGTACCAAGCACCGCGGCGCATCTTGAGGGGGACATCAGCTTGCAGGCGGGCAAATAGCAGCGCCATCACGACTCCTGGTGTGGGAGACGAGATTGGGCGCGGCACAATATACAACTCTCCGTCAGTTTTGCTGGCCGGTTATCACACTAGGTGTTATCCCAGGCGATGTCGAAATGACCGTTGCATTTGGGACACCGCATGCTCGTCGCCCGCTCTTCCAGCCGGGCGCGCTCGCGGCAGCCGGGGCAGACGGCATAGCGGGCGCCCCAGGTCAGCGGCAGTCGCGCGGAGCGAGGCGGTCGCGGCACCACCGTCCAGCGTGTGGGCGGCATCGGCAGAATCTCGAGTGACGGGCGCGGGTAGGCGGTCAGGGTGCCGTTGACGTCGAGCACCGCTTCGACAGGCGTCAAGCGCACGACGCGATACCACGCGCCGCGGCGCAGATGGCCGGCTTCAGAAGGGCGGATGCGGGCCCACTGTCCAGTGGACATCGTGCCTCCGAGAGCGAACTGCCTATGATTTTGCTGAGCCGTGCGAAAGTCAACTAGGCGTGGCGGGAGCGTGTAGGAATCGAACCTACCGAGCCCCGTTAGGGGCCCAAACAGTTTTGAAGACTGGTCAGGCCACCAGACCCAATCCGCTCCCCCGCTAGCCGCGCTAGCCCTTTATGGCAATCACATCGATTTCGACTCTCGCCGCCTTGGGAAGACCGGCCGCCTGCACCGTCGAGCGCGCGGGCTTGTGCGAGCCGAAATGCTTCGCGTAGACCTCGTTCATCTGCGCGAAATCGGCCATGTCCGCCAAGTACACCGTCGTCTTGACCACATTGGCGAGCGACGTTCCCGCAGCAGCCAACACCGCTTTCAAATTGGCGAACACCTGCTCGGTCTGCTCGGCCGTGGTGCGGCCGACGAGCTCACCGCTCTTCGGATCGAGGGCGACCTGCCCCGCCGTGAACACGAAGCCGTCGATCGCGATGGCCTGGCTGTACGGGCCGATCGCCTTGGGCGCGGCATCGGTTGCGATGATGCGCATCAGAATAGTCCCTCGATCGTCCCATCAGGATGAAGACGAATGCGCTCCGCCGCGGGGTTTTTCCCGAGTCCCGGCATCGTCAGGATGTCGCCCGCGAGCGCGACGACGAAACCGGCGCCCGCCGACGGCAAAATGTCGCGCACGTGCAGCGTAAAGCCGCTCGGCGCGCCCAGCTGCGACGCGTCGTCGGTGAACGAGTACTGCGTCTTGGCCATGCAGACCGGCGTCTCGCCGAGGCCGAGCTTGGGCAGCAGCTCGAGCGCCCGCTCGGCCGCCGGGGCGAAGGCTACACTCGCAGCGCCGTAGACCTCGCGCGCGATCGTTTCGATCTTCTCGCGAATCGGCCGGCGCTCGTCGTACAGCGGCTTGAACGAGACCTTGCTCGTTTTGAGCAGGTTGAGCAGCGACTCCGCCACCGCCACGCCACCCTCCCCGCCCTTCTCCCACACATCACAACGCACGACCTCGACGCCTTCGGCCGCGCCGACCGCGCGCACCGCTTCGACTTCTTCTTCTGTATCGGTGATGAAGCGGTTGAGGGCGACGAGCGCGGGGAGACCAAATTTCTTGATTATCCGGATGTGGCGGCGCAGGTTCTCGGCGCCCCGCTGCACGGCAGCGGGGTCAGCCTTTCCCAGCTGATCCTTCTTCACGCCGCCGTGCATTTTGAGCGCGCGCACCGTGGCGACGATGATCGCCGCTTCGGGCTTGAGCCCCGCAAACCGGCACTTGATGTCGAAGAATTTTTCGGCCCCCAGATCCGCGCCGAAGCCGGCTTCCGTCAGGACGATGTCCGCGAGCGCGAGGCCGAGCTTCGTCGCCACAACCGAGTTGCAGCCGTGCGCGATGTTGCCGAACGGACCGCCGTGGATGAACGCCGGGTTGTTCTCCAGCGTCTGCACGAGATTGGGGTTGAGCGCATCCTTGAGCAACACCGTCATCGCGCCGTGCGCGTCGAGGTCGCCGGCGTGCACCGGTTCCTGGTCGCGCGTGTAGCCGACGACGATCTTCGCGAACCGCGCCCGCAAGTCGGCGAGCGATTCGGCGAGGCAGAAGATCGCCATCACCTCGGAGGCGGCGGCGATGTCGAAGCCGTCCTGCCGCGGATGGCCGTTCGCGGGGCCGCCCAGCGCCACGGTGATGTCGCGCAACGCGCGGTCGTTCATGTCGACGACGCGCTTCCAGGTGACGCGTCGCACGTCGATGCCGAGCGCGTTCCCATGGTGGATATGGTTGTCGATCAGCGCCGCGAGGAGGTTGTTCGCGACGCCGATCGCGTGGAAGTCTCCGGTGAAATGCAGGTTGATGTCCTCCATCGGGACGACCTGCGCGTAGCCGCCGCCGGCGGCGCCGCCCTTCATCCCGAACACAGGCCCGAGCGACGGCTCGCGCAGGCAGATCGCCGCCTTCTTTCCGATTCGGTTGAGCGCGTCGCCCAAGCCGACGGTCGTCGTGGTCTTGCCCTCGCCGGCGGGTGTCGGGCTGATGGCCGAGACCAGTATCAGTTTGCCGTCGGGGCGATTCGCCAATCCGGCGAGCCAAGTTAACGCGACTTTAGCCTTGGTCCGACCGTAGGGCTCGATGGCGGCATCGGGAATGCCGAGCCGTGCCGCGATCTCGGCGATGGGCAGCAATTCGGCGTGCTGCGCGATTTCAATATCGGTTTGCATCGTCATGGATCCTTTGCACGATGCCGTGCGGGGCCAAGTGTACTGCGCGCGACGCGGCCGGAGTCACTCGCACGCGAAATCGCTGTACACTAGCGGCCCGAAGCCAGCCAGACCGTCGCCGCCCGCGCAGTGCAAGCTGCTGCGGGGGGAGGAAAGTCCGGGCTCCGCAGAGCAGGATGCTGGGTAACGCCCAGACGCTATAAGTCGCCGTTAGCGCGGCCGATGAAGGCGAGGAACAGGGCCACAGAGACGAGTCGCTTGCCGTCAAACGCAAGCGGGTGAAACGCGGCAACCTCCATCCGGAGCAACACCAAGT
>Ga0184626_10000847_pt1 | contig 10101 bp, 8 predicted proteins | sample PLM3_60_b1_FD_133142 | JGI IMG/M metagenome (GOLD analysis project Ga0184626, IMG submission 133142) | Groundwater sediment microbial communities from an aquifer in East River, Colorado, USA - PLM3_60_b1 | ecosystem: Environmental > Terrestrial > Soil > Riparian zone | place: USA: East River... | reverse complement strand
CGGATGCACGGCATCCAGCCAGTCGAAGTTGTCGACGCCGAGAAGGCCGGCAGATCGGCCCCAGATGCGCTCGTACGCGGGGCTGACGTACAGAAGGCGCTTGTCGCTCGCATCGGCGATCCAGAACACATCCGGAACGTTGGAGGCGAGCTCGCGGAACTGTTCCTCGCTGGCACGCAGCGCGCGTTCGGCGGCACGGTGCTCGCGTTCGCGCCGGATGTTGCCGAGGGCAAAGGAGATGACCATCGCCATCTCGTCAAGGAGTGCGAGCGACGATGCGTTGAAAAACCCGGGCGCGTCGCCGTACAGGTTGAGCACACCTACGACGCGCTCGTCTTCCCGCAGCGGGAAGCTCGCCATGGCGCGGATTCCGGTATTCATCGCGATGCTGCCGCAGTTGGCGGTCCGCGGGTCGCCCAGGAGATCGTTGACGACCTGGCAGTCGCCGGCATCCAGCGTGGCGGAAGTGACCACGCCGTGTGCCGCCGCGTAGTCGTGGCCGCGGAACGTGTCGCCATGCCCGGCGACCTGCTCGATGCGTCCGTTTTCCGGGTCCACCAGCCCGATCCAGGCGAGGCAATAGTGACCGTGCTCGATCGCGATGCGGCAAATCTCCCGCAGCAACGTATCGCGGCTCTTGACCACCACGATGGCGCGATGGATCTTTTGCAACGCGGCGTACAGATGCTGTTGCCGCTTCAACTCGTCGCGCGGGGCCCGGTCGCCACCCGCGGCGGCAATGCGCTTCTCATCCGATACGAATTCGGTGTTGAGGCCGCCGGCCTCCGGGTTTCCGTCGCGATTCGTCGCCATGCCGCGGACGGTAAGCAAGAATCAGGCAAACGACGGCAACGCAGAATTATTTCCTGCACTTCGTACGTAGAATCACTTATGGGCGAGGCGCTTTGCGCTCCATGCCCGGCAGTCCCACGGTCGGCAATGCCTGGGAAGTGAACTCGCCCAGCAGGTGGCCTTGCGCGTCGCTATCGCCGCTCGATGTAATACTGCATGCTGACGGCGATACACGCGAAGACGATCAGCGGAAACGCCGCCGAAAAGAACGGCGCCCAGTCGTTCAACACGCCAAGGTACGAGAACAGCCGTTCGATCAGCCAGAATGCGAGGCCCAGCATGGTGCCCGCGAAGATCCGGAAGCCGACACCGCCCTGCCGGCGCTGGAACTGCGCGAACGGCAGCGCCAGCATCATCATCACGATGACCGCGACCGGATAGAGCACCTTCGACCACAACGCAATTTCGAACCGCGACGTCTTTTGCGCATTGGTGCCGAGGACGCGGATGTTGTCGTAGAGGGTGGACAGGGCGAGCCGCTCCGGCGCCACTTGATAAACGGTGAGAATCGACGGCTGCAGCACGGATTCCCACGACCATTTGGGCAGCGACGAGACGGTCGCCGAATCGCGACCGATTTCGGTAACTTTCACCTGTTCGAGATTCCACCGGCCCTGGCCCGCGAAGCGTCCGGTCTCGGCGCTGCGCACCGCGGTCAACCGCAAGTCGCGATCGAATTCGTAGATGCGCACGCCGACGAGCGTCATGTCGGACAGCACCGTCCGGATGTTGACGAACGTCAGGTCCTGCTTGAACCAGAATCCGGACTCGAATTGTTGCGCGACGACGCCGGTGGCGTTGCCCATCGCCGCGGCACGCACGGTTTGCGCGAGTCGCTCGGCCGGGGGCGCCACGTATTCACCGGCAAGAAACGTCGCGATCGCGAGCGGGATCCCCACGCGCACGACGGCCCAGCCGACCTGCATGATCGAGGCGCCGGAGGCGCGCATCACGGTGAACTCGGAATTGGCGACGAACTGCGAAATCGCGAACAGCGTTCCGATCAGCGCCGCGACGGGAAACAGCTCGTAGATCCGCGACGGAACATGCAGCGTGACATAGAGGAACGCGGTCGGCAGCGTGTAGTTGCCACGGCCGACGTCGCGCATCTCGTTGATGAGATCGAAAAACGTAAACAGGCCGATCAGCGCGACAAACAGCAATAGCGTGGCAAACAGGACGTCGCGCCCGATGTAGCGCGTGAGCGTACGCATGGCGATCAGGCGGGTCGGGCGCGGGCCCTGCGCCCGAACAGCCCAGTGATGGAGAGCTGGTGGCGAAAGAGCAGGAACACCACCATCAGCGCCGCGACGTGAGGCACCAGGAGGCCCAGCCAGAGATCGAGCGTCCCTTGCGCGATCATGCTCTGCACGATGTTGATGCAGTTCGTATAGAGCATGTACAGGAATGCCGCGGCGATCAGGTTGAACGAACGTCCCATGCGCGGATTCACGTACGCGAGCGGGATCGCAAGCAGCGTCAGCACCAGCGCGAGGATCGGCACCGACAGCCGCCAGAACAGCTCGGCGCGTTCGGAGCGCCCGTCGGCCACCAGCAGCGCCGCCGTCGGGATCGCCTTGTTCGACGTGGGAAGTGTGCGTGCCTCGGCGGGCTCGATGCGCCGGCCGAGCTTGTCGAATTCGATCAGCCGAAAATCGGCCGACCCCGGCTTGCCCTCGTAGCGCCGGCCGTCCTCCAGCACGACAAAACGGTCGCCATTGGGCTCTTCGACGAGATGCCCGAGGCGCGCAACAGTGGTGGCGTCCTTGGCGTCGTCGACCGAATGCAGGAATACGTTGCGGATGCGGCCGTCGATCGGATTGATGCTTTCGACATAGACCACGATGCCGGCGCGCTTGAATTCGCGAAAGAGTCCGGGCGACAGGATCGAGATCTCGTCCCGCGATTCCAACTGGCGTTCGAACTCGATTTTGCGCTGCTCCGCCCACGGCGACAGGAAAAGCGACAGCAGGATGATCGCGACCAGGAACGGCGCGGCGAACATGAGGATTGGCTTGAGGCACGCGGTCAGCGACTGACCGGAGGTAAACCAGACCACCATCTCGCTGTCGCGGTACCAGCGGGAAAGCGTCAGCAGCACCGTCAGGAACAACGCGACCGACAGGAGCAGGTTCAAATAGAACATCGCGTTGAAGCCGATCAGCGCGAGGATGCCTTCGGTTGCCACCGATCCCCCGGCCGCCCGGGCCAGGATCCGGATCACCGACTGCGTGAAAAGGATGCCCAAAAGAACGACAAAAAGCCCGATCGCCGTGGCGGTCAGCTCTCTCACCAGGCTGCGGCGGAAAATCATGACGCCGGGAAAAGTTTTGACTTTTTAGGGAAGATTTGCCGATAATGGTCGGCAAGACGTGTAACGGCAACAAAACGCCGAAGCGGGAGACGAGGGATCGCGATGGAATTTACCATAAAAAGCGGCAGCCCCGAGAAGCAGCGCAGCGCTTGCGTGGTCGTCGGTGTATTCGACAATCGCAAGCTGTCATTGTCCGCGGAGCTGATCGACCGTGCCAGCAACGGTTATATCAGCGAAATCATCCGCCGCGGCGACATGGAGGGCAAGTTAGGCGCGACGCTGCTGCTGCACAACGTGCGCGGCACGCTGGCCGACCGCGTGCTGCTGATCGGGCTCGGCAAGGAGCGTGACTTTCGCGATCGCGAATTCCGCTCGGCGATCCGGTCGGCGGTCAAGCTGCTGAACGAAACCGGTTCCTACGAGGCGGTGCTGTACCTGACCGAGGAGAAGGTGAAACGGCGCGAGGTGGTCTGGCGCGTCGAGCACGCGGTGGTCGTGGCGATGGAGGCCGTATACCGCTTCGAGCAGATGAAAAGCCAACCTACGGAGGTCCGCCGGCCGTTGCGCAAGCTCACGTTGTCGGTGCCGCAGCGCTCAGACCTGACCGCCGGCGAAAAGGCCGCCGCACAAGGACTCGCCATTTCGCATGGCATGGATCTCGCGCGCGATCTCGGCAACCTGCCCGGAAACGTGTGCACGCCCACCTATCTGGGCGAACGGGCGCGCGAGCTGGGGACGCAATTCCCCGATATTCACGTGCGCATCCTGGAACGCAAGGAATGCGAAGAGCTCGGCATGGGCTCGTTCCTGTCGGTGACCAACGGCAGCGACCAGCCGCCGCGGTTCATCATTCTGGAATACATGCAGTCGCAGCGGAAACAGGTCAAACCGTGCGTGCTGGTGGGCAAGGGCATCACGTTCGACACCGGCGGCGTTTCGCTGAAGCCCGGCCTCGACATGGACCAGATGAAATTCGACATGTGCGGCGCTGCGGCGGTGCTGGGCACGTTCCGCGCGATCGCCGAAATGAAGACGCAGGTGAACGTGGTCGGCTTGATCCCCGCCTGCGAGAACATGCCGTCCGGCCGCGCGACCAAGCCCGGGGACATCGTCACCAGCATGTCCGGGCAGACGGTTGAAGTCCTCAACACCGACGCCGAAGGAAGGCTGATTCTCGCCGACGCGCTCACGTATGCCGAGCGCTACGAGCCGGAGGCGGTGGTCGACATCGCCACGTTGACGGGCGCCATGGTCGTTGCGCTCGGCCATGTAGCGAGCGGGCTTTTCAGCAACAACGAAACGCTGGCGCGCGCGCTCATCACGGCCGGCGACGATGCGTATGACCGCGCGTGGCAGCTGCCGTTGTGGGAGGATTATCAGGACGGCCTTTCGAGCAATTTCGCGGATTTCGCGAATATCGCCGGCCGCGCCGGCGGCAGCATCACCGCGGCCTGTTTCCTGTCGCGATTCACGAAGAAATACGACTGGGCCCATCTCGATATCGCGGGCACCGCGTGGAAAGAAGGCAAGGAGAAGGGCGCCACAGGGCGGCCGGTGCCGCTGCTGGCGACGTGGCTGCTCGCGCAGGAGAATCCAACGGCGTAACGCATACTGTACCGGGCCTTGCATGACGACGATCGATTTCTACACGCACGTCGAAGACCGCCTGGCGGTGGCCGCGCGGCTTGCCGTGAAAGCCGTGGCCGCGCACGGAAGCGTGCGCATCGTCACACCGGATGCCGCGACGACCGATGCGCTCGATCGCCTGTTGTGGACGACGCCCGCTACCGGATTCGTGCCGCATTGCCGGATGGACAGCAAGGTGGCGCCGGAAACGTCCATCTGGATCGATCACCGGCTGGATCACGCCGGACCGGCGGCCGTGCTCGTCAACTTGTGCGCTGAACCGCCGCCATTCTTCAGCCGCTTCGAGCGGCTGGCGGAAATCGTCGGCGTCGACGATGCGCAGGCCGGCCGCGACCGTTATCGATTTTATCGTGAACGCGGCTACGAGCTGCGCGCGCACGACATGAGCGACCGCGGGTAGCGCGATGCCCACGGCGCGCGAGCTGATCGAACAAGCGGACGCGCTGATGCGCCGGAATCGCACGTCGGCGATCGACGACATTCCCGTGCTCACGGACGCTATACCCGTTGCCGAAGCGCAGTTGCTTGTCCGGCGACGCTTCGACGAGGACGAAGTCTCGGCGCCTGTGTCGCCTGATCCGATTCCAACGCTGACGGAACGCGTCGAATCGCCGGTCGTCGCTACCGCGGATGTGGTGATGGTGGAAGGCGAGGCCTCCGACTGGCTCGATTTCGACGAAGCCCAGCCGTCGGTCATCGGCGAGGCTCCGGATTCGATCGCCATCGTGCCGCCCGTCAAACTTGCGAAGGGGTCCGACGAGGCGTTGCTCGAGTCCGCGGAACACGAAGAGATCGAGCTCACGTCGGCTGTCGAGGAAGACTTCGACGATGAGTTGGCGGCGCTGGCCAAGGAGCCACCTGATTCGCCGGCACCCGACGAGGCACGGCCGACGATGAATGCGCCGCCGACGCCGGTGATTACGCCAGCGGAAATGCCATCGGTCGCCGCCCTCGCGGCGGCCTTGGCCGCGGCAGTGCCGGCGCAGCCTATGCCTCCAGGCACGCCGCCTCCGGAGGCGTCATCGACCGGATCGTCGCCGACAGAAGAGCCGGTGATGACACCGACGCACGAAGCAGCGGCCGCCCCGGAACCTGAAGTATCGCCCGTGCCTCCTGAACACGAGTGGTTGCTCGCGCCAGAACCGGCGGAGGTCGCGACCGCACCGGCGGCGAGCGCGCCGTGGGATGACCAGGCACGGTGGGATATGGCTGCCGAGGAAATTCGGATGCAGGTGCTGCAGCGTATCGACCTTTTCACCGACACCGGGTTGCGTGAGCAATTGGGGCAACGCCTCAAACCGATTGTCGATCGCGCCAGTGCGGACCTGGTGGCGACCATCAACCGCCACGTCGGCGAATTGTTGCGTGCCTACGTCGCCGAGGCGATCGAGCGCGAGATCGAGCGGTGGCGGGAGGAGCATTGACGTGCGCAAATTGCGTGCGCGACCGCTTCGCGGTGGGCTGCGCAATTTGCGCCCGATGAGAGTCAGCACGAAAGGCTTCGGGCGGCCGCACGCCTTTCGTGTAGAAAATGCACGAAGCGCGCCGATCGAACGGCGCTTCGCGCCCCTCTCAGTAGCGCGCGTATGCACATTGACAGCCCGCGCTCAGCGCATGCGCTCATTCGGGCATTCAACTCGCATTAGCCACGGCCCCCTGATTGCGCGTTGCCATTTTTGTTGCTAGACTGGTTTTATGAAGTTGGGCCAAGTCACTCCACCTGCAGCGCGTTCCTACGCGTTTGCATACTATTTCTGGGCGACCAATCCAGAGGGGCAGGCGCGACCGTAGACTTCCGGCAGTAGCAGACAAGGATTCCACGATTCGGGCGGCCCCAAAGGCCGCCCGAATTTTTTTCACGTTCGTCACCACGAGGAGCATTGTCGTGATCATCGTCATGCAACCGGACGCCGGCGAAAGCGCGATCGCCGCCGTCGAGTCGCGCATCCTGGCGGAAGGCCTTCGCGTCCATATTTCGCGCGGTACCGAACGCACATTGATCGGCGCGATCGGCGACGAACGCAAACTCACGCCGGACATGTTCGAGACGCTGCCGGGCGTCGAACGCGCGCTGCATATCGTGAAACCCTACAAGCTCGTCGCGCGCGAGTGGCACAAGGCGAGCACGATCGTGTGCGTCCGCGGCATCCCGATCGGCGGCGAAGCCGTGCAAATGATCGCCGGACCGTGTTCGGTGGAGACCGAGCCGCAAATGCGTGCTGCCGCCGCGGCGGTCGCCGCCGGAGGGGCGCGTTTGATGCGCGGGGGCGCGTTCAAGCCGCGCACCAGTCCTTACGCGTTTCAGGGCGCGGGCATCGACGGCTTGAAGCTGCTCAAGGATGCTGCGGCTCGGCACGGGTTGCCCGTGGTCACCGAGTTGATGGACGTACGCATGCTCGACACGTTCCTGCGCGAGCAAGTCGATGTCATCCAGGTCGGAACGCGCAACATGCAGAACTTCGACTTGCTGAAGGAAGTGGGTCGGGTCGACGTCCCGGTCATTCTGAAGCGCGGCATGAGCGCAACAATCAGCGAATGGCTGATGGCGGCGGAATACATCGCGGCTGGCGGCAATCACCGGATCATCCTGTGCGAACGTGGCATTCGCACGTTCGAGACGGCATACCGAAACGTCCTCGACGTGACGGCAATCCCCGTACTGAAGCGTGAGACCCATTTACCGGTGATCGTCGATCCGTCGCATGCCGGCGGCAAGGCGTGGATGGTGTCGGCGTTGGCGAGCGCCGCGGTGGCCGCAGGTGCCGACGGTCTGCTGGTCGAAGTTCATCCCAATCCGCCCGAGGCGTGGTGCGATGCGGACCAGGCGCTGACGCCACCTGAATTCGCGCGGCTGATGCAGAAGCTGTCGGCGGTGGCCGAGGCGGTGGGCCGGCGCATGGCGGGCAGCGCGAATGACGAGGCGGTGCAACGCGAGGGAATTCCAATCGCGCTTTGAGTGCGCTTGCCGGAAAGCAGCGCCGCTTGAGGCCGCGGCCGGACGTTTACTGCCGGAGGCATGGGCCGTCGTCGCTCTGGCGATGGGAGCGGGTATAATTGTTGCCATGTGACCGGCCTGGCGCGCCTGGCGCCCGGAGGTCGCGGCCACACCTGCGGATGGTTAGAATGATGAGCATGCGAATCCTCACGACCTTGATGGCCGCGCTGTTGTGCGCCGGCCCCGCATTGGCCTTGGATACGGCGATACCGGGCAGCGGGTTGCCGAGCGCGACTGACTTCAGCGGCACCCTCCTGCCCGAACGCGCGGGCGTCGTCTCGTGGAAGACGCTGGCCCAGGTCCAGCCCGTCAAGCAGGGCGGCAAAATCGTCGCAGAATTTTCGCGCGATATCCTGGCGCTCGACCGCAAGGACGTGAAGGTGCAGGGCTTCATGATCCCGCTCGACATCGGCGACAAGCAGAAGCGCTTCCTGATTTCCGCAGTACCGCCGCATTGCAGTTTCTGCCTGCCGGCAGGACCGGACGCACTGGTCGAAGTGGAGGCGAAGACGGCGGTGAATTACACGTTCGACCCGATCGTCATCGCCGGCAAGTTCGCCGTGGTGAAGGACGATCCCTCCGGAGTTCTCTACCGGATGACCGACGCGGGCCGCGTCGAAACGGCACCCGCCGCCAAGCCTTCCATTCCGACCCTCCGGTAAAACTTTGCGGCGCCAAGGCGCCGCTGCGTGAGCGAATCCGAATTTCCCACCGCGGCGGCCCCAGCGACGTTCATTTGCGCGCGAGCCCCGGCGCCCGCTAGAGCAGTTCGGCAATTCGGTCGTCAATCGCTACGTCAAGGATGCGAAGTTCGTGAAGAACGCCGCCGCCGGCGACGAACGCAAGCGCTTCGGCGACGTGTTGACGCTGTTCCGCAAGTATGGCGATACCTACGACATGGATTACCTGCTGATGCTGGCGCAGGGTTTCCAGGAGTCGACGCTCGACCAGAATGCGGAAAGCCACGTCGGGGCGATTGGAATCATGCAGATCATGCCAGCCACCGGCAAGGACCTGAAAGTCGGTGATATTCACGTCCTCCACAACAACGTGCATGCCGGCGTCGAGTACATGCGGTTCATGATGGACCGGTACTTCAAGGACGAGCCGATGACGAGGCTCGACAAGGGCTTGTTCACGTTCGCCGCCTACAAACGCGGGTCCGGGCCGCGTCGCGCAGCTGCGGCGCGAGGCGGCCAAGCGCGGGCTCGATCCCAACCGATGGTTCAACAACGTCGAGCTGGTCGCCGCCGACAAGATCGGCGCGGAAACCGTTACCTACGTCGCCAACATCTTCAAGTACTACACCGCCTACCGGATGATCGAGGCCGAGGACGCGGAGCGCGATCGCGTCCGCGAGCAGCTTCAAAAGAGCAAGCCACCCTGACGGCGTCGCAGCGCGGCGCGCGGTGGGCCTCCACCCCCGTTCCGATATAATTCAAGGCTTTTGCGCCACACATGCGCGCTCGCAAAGCGCCGCTGATCATGGAACTCGCCAAAAGCTTCGAACCCCACGCCATCGAGGCGAAGTGGTATCCCTTCTGGGAGTCCCGTGGTCTCTTTCGCCCATCGATGCGGGCTGGCGCCGCGCCGTTCTGCATCCAGTTGCCGCCGCCGAACGTCACCGGCTCGCTGCACATGGGGCATGCCTTCCAGCAAACGCTGATGGATCTCATGATCCGCTACCACCGGATGCGCGGCGACAACACGCTCTGGCAGGTCGGGACCGATCACGCCGGCATCGCGACGCAGATCGTCGTCGAGCAGCAGCTCAAGATGGAAGGCAAGACGCGCCGCGATCTCGGACGCACGCAGTTCAACGAGCGTGTGTGGGCATGGAAAGAGGAATCGGGCTCGACGATCACGCGGCAGATGCGGCGGCTGGGCGCGTCGGCCGACTGGTCGCGCGAGCGTTTCACGATGGACGAAGGGATGTCGGCGGCGGTGCTCGAAACGTTCGTGCGCCTGTACGACGATGGTCTTATCTATCGCGGCAAGCGCCTTGTCAATTGGGATCCGAAGCTCGGGACCGCGGTCTCGGACCTCGAAGTGGAGAATGAGGAAGAGCAGGGCAAGATCTGGCAAATCCGGTATCCGCTGGCTGATGGCAGCGGTTCAGTGGTCGTTGCCACAACACGGCCCGAAACGATGCTTGGCGACTTGGCAGTCGCGGTGAATCCCCAGGACGATCGCTATCGCGCGATGGTCGGCAAGAGGGTGGCGTTGCCGCTCACCGGCCGCACGATCCCGGTTATTGCGGACGATTATGTCGATCGCGAATTCGGTACCGGCG
>Ga0184626_10000846_pt1 | contig 10101 bp, 7 predicted proteins | sample PLM3_60_b1_FD_133142 | JGI IMG/M metagenome (GOLD analysis project Ga0184626, IMG submission 133142) | Groundwater sediment microbial communities from an aquifer in East River, Colorado, USA - PLM3_60_b1 | ecosystem: Environmental > Terrestrial > Soil > Riparian zone | place: USA: East River... | reverse complement strand
GCGGCGCTGCTGCTCGACTGGCCGAGCTGGTGGGCATCGGAGCTCGACTCCCATCCCTCGGCCGACTTCCGGCTGCTGGACGCGCTCCTGCGCCACTACGCGCCGCTGTGGGAAGCCGGCGTGACCGTCGACCTGGCCAACCCGGAGGCCGACCTCAGCCGCTACAAGCTGGTGGTTGCGCCCAACCTCTACCTGGTCACCGACGCCGCCGCCGAGTGCCTGGTCGCCTACGTGGCCGCTGGCGGGTCGCTGCTGCTGTCGTGCTTCTCCGGCATCGTCGACGAGCACGACCATGTGCGGCTGGGCGGCTACCCGGCGCCGTTCCGCGAGCTGCTGGGGCTCCGGGTCGAGGAGCTGTGGCCGCTGCTGGCCGGCGAGACGCTGGCCGTGCGCTCGGCGGAGCTCGGTCCCTTCGCCGGGAGCCTCTGGGCCGAGGCGGTGAAGGCCGAGGGCGCCGCGGTGCTCGCCGAGGTCGACGGCGGCGACCTGGACGGCACGCCGGTGGTGCTGCGCCACCGCTACGGCGCCGGCACCGGCTGGTACCTCGCCACCCGGCCGGAGCCGGCCGCCATGGCCCGTATCATGGGTCGGGCGTGCGCCGAGGCGGGCGTCGGCCCGGTTGCGCCGGTGGCGCCCGGCGTCGAGGCGGTCCGGCGGACCGGTGCCGGCGGCTCCTGGCTGTTCCTGCTCAACCACGACGACCGGCCGGTCCAGACGGCGATCCCGGCGCCCGCGGTCGACCTGCTCACGGGACGCCGGCTGGAAGGCACAATCACGCTGGAGCGGTTCGGCGTCGCGGTCCTGGCCCAGGAAGGATCATGAGGAGCACCAAGACCATCACCAAGCTCGCCGACGGACGGGAGCTGATCTACTACGACGAGCGGCCGGGCATGGACCGCTCGGCCGCCGACACCCGCGACCTGCGGGCCACGCGGACCCACTCGGAGATCCGCTACGACGCCCTGCTCGACCAGTGGGTGATCATCGCCAGCCACCGGCAGGGCCGCACCCACCTGCCGTCGACCGACCGCTGCCCCCTGTGCCCGTCCCGGCCGGGTCGGGCCACCGAGATCCCCGCCGACGACTACGACGTGGCGGTGTTCGAGAACCGCTTCCCGTCGCTGGTGCCCGGCGTGCCCGGCGCCGGCGGCGACGACGCCCTGTTCGTGCGGCGCCCGGGGGTGGGCCGCTGCGAGGTCGTCTGCTTCACCGCCGACCACGCGGCCTCCTTCGCGCAGCTCTCCCCCGAGCGGGTCGAGGTCGTCCTGGACGCCTGGACCGACCGTACCCGCGAGCTGGGCGCGATGCCGGGCGTCGAGCACGTCTTCGTGTTCGAGAACCGCGGCGAGGAGATCGGCATCACCCTGACCCATCCGCACGGGCAGATCTACGCCTACCCGTTCGTGCCGCCGCGGATGCTGCGGATGCTGCGCTCGGCGCGCCTGCACCGTGAGCAGGCCGGCGAGTGCCTGTTCTGCGCGTTGCTGGCCGCCGAGCGGGCGGCCGGGGTCCGCGTGGTCGCCGAGACCGAGCGCTGGACGGCGTTCGTGCCCCACGCCGCCCGCTGGCCGTTCGAGATCCACCTCTACCCGCGCCGGCACCTGCCCGATCTGCCGGCCCTGGACGACGACGAGCGCCGCGAGCTGGCGCGGCTGCACCCCGACGTGCTGCGCCGAATCGACGGCATCTTCGGCACGAAGATGCCGTACATCGCCGCCTGGCACCAGGCCCCGGTCCGCGGCGACCGCGACCTGGCGCACCTGTACCTCCAGGTCTTCTCGGTCCGGCGGGCGCCGGGCAAGCTCAAGTACCTGGCCGGCAGCGAGTCCGCGGCCGGGGTGTGGGTCAACGACATCGCACCGGAGCGGGCCGCCCAGCTCCTCCGCGACGCGCTCTGAGCGCGCTGGCTACGCCCGGGCCGGCTCGTACTGGGAGCTGACGAACCTTCCCTTGCCGCCGGGCGTGATCGGCACCCGGTCGGCCGCCACCACCTCCAGCGGGAAGGGGCCGCCGGCCAGCTCGAACAGGGTCGCGCGCACGCTCGCCAGCACCGCCCGGCCGGAGGGGTCCGGGGAACCCCAGGGGGGTGCCCCGGTGGATCGGCTGGAGGGGTCGCCGTTCGCCGGGACGACGTGGATGCGGACCAGCCCGTCGCGGTCCTGGCGGACGAAGCACGCCGCCACCCCTGGGTGGCTCTCGGCCAGCTCCAGGAAGGTGTCGGAGTAGATGGGGGAGCCGTCGGGCAGCACCACACGGTCGTTGACCCGGCCCCTGGTGAGCCGCATCGTCCGGAAGCGCCGCCCGCAGGGGCAGCGGCCCGGCTCGACGAGCCCCGCGTCGCCGAGGGCGTAGCGGACCAGCGGCATGGCCCGCTCCATGAACGCGGTCACCACCACCCGGCCCTCGGTGCCGTCGGGCAGCGGGTCGCCGGCGTCGTCGACGACCTCGACGTGGACGCGGTCCTCGGCCAGGTGGCAGCGTCCCCGGTGGCACTCGAAGTAGACGTTGAGCACCTCGTAGGCGGAGTACTCGTCGAAGACCGGCACGCCGAACCCCTCGACCAGGGCCCGCCGCTGGCCCGGGACGAGCAGCTCGGACTCGCTGAACAGCAGGCGCAGGCTGCGCCGCAGACGCGCCAGCTCCTCAGGCGTGAGGCTGCGCAGCAGCTCGCGCAGGTGCACCGGGTAGCCGATCAGCACCTGCGGGCGGTTGCCGAGCAGGGCCGCCTTGATCTCCGGCATCGGGCGGTGGGTCAGGATCACGTGCCTGCGGAACAGCCCGAGGCGTTCGAACGCCCGCCGCGGAGGGGTGAAGTGCCGCAGGTGGGACAGGCGATAGGTCGGCAGGTACCCGCCGGTGGCCAGGAACCGGCGGACGCAGGCGGCCGTGTGGTAGTCGAAGCTGTCGCGGTCGTGGAGGACCCGCAGGCGCTCGCCGGTGGTGCCGCTGGTGTGGAACTCCACGCAGCGGTCGGGGTCGGTGCCGTCGGCCAGGAAGTCGACGGGCGCGCGGGCACGCAGGTCCTGCTTGGTCAGCACCGGCAGCGCGGCGAGGTCGGCGAGGTCGCGGAGCGGGCCGACCGCGTAGCGCGGGTCGTCGCGGTAGTAGGGCACCCGCTCGCGGCAGAAGGCCAGCATGCGGTCGAGCTGGCGGAGGCGGAGGCGGTCGACGGCGGCCCGGCTGCCGTACTGCCTGGCCATGCTGAGCGCGACGTACCAGGCTTCCCGGACCAGCATCGCGGCGCACCTCGACGTTTGGGGGACGAACCCGACGACGACTCCCCAGGATGTACCCTCCATCGCGGAGTGCCATGCCCCTCACCGCCGACGTGCTCGACGCCTACGACCCGGTCCCAGAGGAGTGGGACCGGTTCGCCCGCGGGCAGCGGCTGATCCGGGCCTGGGACGCCGCCGCGTTCGCGGCCGTGGCCGACCGCCCGCGGCGGGTCTGGCTCGGCCTGGTCCGCGACGGCGGACGGCCGGTGGCCGCGTTCGCCGGCCGCCTGCTCGGCCCGGGAACCGGCGGCCGGGTGCTCGCCGGCCCGCTCGAGTGCAAGCTTCCGCTGGTCGGTGCGCCCGGGTTCGCGTTCGCCGCCGAGCTGGACCAGGCGGGCAGGCGGGCGGCCGTGGCCGCCTTCGAGCGGGCCCTGTTCCGCAGGCTCGGCTGGCGCTGCCTCGGCGTCGCCTACCGCCAGGTGGCCACCGCCGAGCTGGGCGTGCTGCGGCGCCGCGGCGGCCGGGTCCGCATCTCCACCAGTCCCGACGCCGTGCTGGAGAACCGCTGGGCGACCATGGAGCAGTACTTCGCCGGGCTGCCGAGCAAGAACCGCCGCAAGAAGCTGCGCTACCTGCAGCGGCAGGTCGCCCGCGACCCGGAGCTGCTGGTCGGGCTCGCCCGCGACGGGGTCGACGGCGCCGAGGCGAGCCGCCTGGCGCACCTGACCAACCTGCGGCACCGGCGGCTGCAGGCGCCGGTCCCGCCGCCCGCCGCCTACTTCGAGGCGATGGCGGGGCTCCAGGGCGCGCTGTACCTGACCTACCGCGACCGGACCGCCGGGCGGCTGCTCGCCTACGACCTCGCCTTCGACGACGGGACCTGGCTGGTGGCCAGCGTCTGGGGGTCGCTCGACCCGCACGGGGAGGGCCGCCCCCACCTCTACTTCGACCGCTGCCTGCGGCTGGTCGCCTACGTGGTGGAGCACCGCAGGGCCGGCATCCGCTTCGGCAAGGGGCTGCTCGAGGTCAAGCAGCGCTTCGGTGCCGTCCCCGTCCCGCAGCACCTGGTCGCCGTCGTCCGCTGATGCCCCTGGGCGGTGAGCTCTTCGACCCCGCCGCCGGGCCGGTCCCACCCGAGTGGGGTCGCTTCGTCGCCGAGCAGCGGCTCACCCCCGCCTGGGACGCCGCCGTGCTCGCCACCCTGGCGCCGCGCCACCCGCGCCTGCGGCTCGGCCTGGTCCACGACGGCGGCCGCCCGCTCGCGGTGTTCTGCGGCCGCCTCCGCGGCCCTGGCGCGTTGCCCGGCCCATTCGAATGCAAGCTGCTGCCGATGGGCTCCACCCCCGGGTTCGCCTTCGCCCGCGAGCTGGAGCGGGCGAGCCGGCGCGCGGCCGTGGCCGCGTTCGAGCGGGCACTGACCCGCCGGCTCGGCTGGCGCTGTCTGGGCGTTGCCTACCGGCAGGTCGGCGCCGCCGACCTGGACGCCTGCGCCGGTCCGCGCCGGCCGCGGGTCGCCACCACCCCGGACACGCTGCTGGAGAACCGCTGGGCGACGATGGAGGAGTACTTCGCCGGCCTGCCACGGCACCGGCGAGGGCGCCTGCGCGCGACGCGGCGGGCGCTGGCCGGCGACCCCGACCTGGTGGTGGCGGTCGGCGGCGGCGTCGACGCCGCCGAGGCGAGCAGGCTCGCGTTCCTCACCGAGCTGCGGCATCACCGGGGCCGGCTGGACACCCCGCGCCAGCCGATCCCCGCCGCCTACTTCGACGCGCTGGCCGGCCGCGACGGCGCGCTGTACCTCACCTGGCGGGCCGCCGCCGGGTCGCTGCTGGCGTTCACGCTGCTGTTCGACGACGGCGAGCGGCTGATCTCCAGCATCTGGGGCGCGCTCGACCCGCACCACGGCGGCCGCGGGCACCTGCTGTTCGACCAGTACCTGCGCGTGATCGCCTACGCCGTCGAGCACCACCGGGCCGCGATCCGCTTCGGCAAGGGGGAGCTGGAAGCCAAGCAGCGGTTCGGCTGCATCCCGGTGGCGCAGTTCGCCGTCGCCGCCGTCCCTCAGGTCAGCAGGTTGACCAGGCGGTCCGGCACGTAGACGGCGTCGCGCGATGGGCGGTCCTTGAGGTGGCGGCGGACCTTCTCGCTCCGCAGGGCGACCGCGACGGCCTGCTCGCGGTCCAGGCCGGCGGGGGCCGGGAGGGCGTCGCGGCGCTTGCCGTCGACCTGCACGACCAGGGTGATCTCGCGCTGCTGGAGGGCGGCGGGGTCGTGGGACGGCCAGGCTGCGCGGTGCACCGAGTACGGGCGGCCGAGCCGCGCCCACAGCTCCTCGGCCAGGTGCGGCGCGAACGGCGCCAGCAGCAGCGTGAACGTCCCGGCGGTCCGGTCCCACTCGCCGGCGTCCATCTCCGGCTTGTGCCGGCGGGCCCAGCGCAGCAGCTCCATCAGGGTGGACAGGGCGGTGTTGAGCTTGAGCCGCTCGATGTCGTGGCTGACGGCGGCGACCGCCCGGTCGAGCGGTCGCAGGTCGACCCCGCCGGCGCCCGCTGTGTGCGGCTCCGCGACCAGCCGCCAGGCCCTGGCGGAGAACCGCTCGATGCCGGCCAGGCCGGCGTCGCTCCAGTCGCCGCCGTCCTCGAACGGGGCGATGAACAGCAGGTACATGCGCAGGTTGTCGGTCCCCACCCTGGCCAGGTAGTCGTCGGGCACGACCACGTTGCCGCGGCTCTTGGACATCTTGGCGCCGTCCTTCAGCAGGAACCCGTGCAGCCGGATCCTCGCGAACGGCTCGGCGAACGGCACCAGGCCGAGGTCGTGCAGGGCCCTGGTGACGAAGCGGGCGTACAGGTGGTGGCGGGCGACGTGCTCGGGGCCGCCCGCGTACATGTCGACCGGCAGCATGCGCGCGGTCAGCTCCGGGTCGAAGGCGACGTCGTCGCGGCGCGCCGAGGGGTAGCGCAGGAAGTACCAGGCCGAGTCCAGGAACGTGTCGGAGACGTCGGTCTCCCGCGTGCCCGGGCCGCCGCAGGCGGGGCAGGTGGTGTGCACGAACTCCGGCACCGACGCCAGCGGCGACAGCCCGGTGCCGGGGGGCCGGAAGTTCGCCACCCGCGGCAGCAGCACCGGCAGGTCCTCGTCGGCGACGGGCACGGTGCCGCAGCCGTCGCAGTACACGATCGGGATGGGCGGCCCCCAGTAGCGCTGGCGCGAGATCAGCCAGTCGTGCAGCCGGTAGCGGGTCGCCCTCCGGCCGCGGCCGTTGGCCTCCAGCCAGTCGGCGATCGCCTCCCTGGCCTGCTCCGCCGCCATCCCGGTGAACGGCCCCGACGCCACCAGCCGGCCGTCTTCGCCGACCACCGGGGCGACCGGCAGCCCGGCCGTCGCCGCGAACGCGCGGTCCCGCTCGTCGTGGGCTGGCACGCCCATCACCGCGCCGGTGCCGTAGCCGGCGACCACGTAGCCGGCCACCCACACCGGCAGGCGGGCGCCGGTCGCCGGGTGCAGGGCGTGACGGCCGCTGAACACCCCGCCCGGTTCCCGCTCGCGGCCGGCGAGCGCCGGCACCTCGGGATGCTCCGGCGGCACCGCCAGGAACGTCACCCCGAACAGGGTCTCCGGCCGGGTGGTGAAGGCAGCGAGCCGGCCGCCGTCCTCCAGCTCGAAGTCGACCTCGACCCCGCGCGAGCGCCCGATCCACTCGCGCTGCTGGCGCTTGGCGGTCTGCGGCCAGTCCAGCTCGTCGAGGCCGTCCAGCAGCTCGTCGGCGTAGGCGGTGATGCGCAGGAACCACTGGCGCATGGTCCGCTGGGTGACCCTGGTGCCGCAGCGCTCGCAACGGTCGCCTTCGAGCTGCTCGTTGGCGAGCACCGTCAGGCACGACGGGCACCAGACCACCGGCGCATCCCGCCGTACCGCCAGGCCCGCCCGGTACAGCCGCAGGAACAGCCACTGGGTCCAGCGGTAGTAGGCGGGGTCGCTGGTGACCACCTCGTGGCCCCAGTCCCAGGCCGCCCCGAGCCGCCGCAGCTGGCCCCGGTAGCGGTCGACGGTCCGCGCGGTCAGCGTGGTCGGGTCCTCGCCGACTCGCAGCGCGTAGTTCTCGGTGTGGATGCCGAAGGCGTCGAAGCCGATCGGCTGGAACACGTTGCGGCCCCGCATGCGCAGCCAGCGCCCGTAGGTGTCGGCGCCCGAGTAGGTGTAGACGTGGCCGACGTGCAGCCCTTCGGCGGACGGGTAGGGGAACTCCACCAGGTTGTAGAGCTTCTCGCCGGGCGGCAGCCGCTCGAGGTCGAGCTCGTCCAGGCGGTCGCGCGCCCAGCGCGCCTGCCAGCGAGCTTGAACCTCGAGCGGGTCGTACCCGGCCATCGACACACCTCCGAAACAACGAACCCCCGGCCAGGGTACGGAGGTTCGGCAAGCCGGCTAACCGACTGGGCGGGCGAGCGTTTCAAGCTCCTGAGAAACGGATAAGAACGGTGCATGCCGACGAGGGTCGCCATACCCGCGGAGCGGCCCGTCGTGGCCGAGCTACCCAAGCTGGATATCAGCGCGGTGGTCCCTTGCTACAACGAGGCCGAGTCGGTCGACCTGGCCTACGAGCGGATCACCAGGGAGCTGGAGCGCTACGGCGACGTCGAGGTGATCTTCGTCGACGACGGCTCCACCGACGCCACCCTCGAACGGGTCAGGGCGCTGGCCGCGGCCGACCAGCGGGTCAAGTACCTGTCGTTCGCGCGCAACTTCGGCCAGGAGGCGGCGTTCTCGGCCGGCTTCAAGTACGCCGCCAAGCCGTGGACAGTGCAGTTCGACGCCGACCTGCAGTGGCCGCCCGAGGAGGTCCACAAGCTGCTCGCCAGGACCGCCGAGGGCTACGACGTGGTGTTCGGCATCCGCGAGCGGCGCCGGGACCCCTGGTTCCGGCGGTTGGGGGCGGCCGCCTCCCAATGGGTCGCCAGGGCCTGGCTGGGCATCGAGCTGCCGATGGGCGCCTCGGCGTTCCGCGTGGTGCGCAGCTCGGTGGCCAAGAAGATCGTGGCGCTGCGCCTGGACACCCCCTACTTCATCGCCACCGTGCCGAGGGTGGGCGCCCGCTACACCTCGGTGCCGATCGTCCACCATCCACGCCTGCACGGCGTCTCCAAGTGGAGCGTGCGCAAGCTCGCCGTCCACGCCCTTGAGCTGCTGTTCGGCTTCTCCCTGCGGCCGATCGCGCTCGCCTACCTGTTCTCGGTGGCGGCCGTGCTGCTCGGCCTGGCGACCGCCGGGCTCGACCTGGCGGGCCGCCTGGACGCCGGCGGGCTCGCGCGGGCCGGCCTGGCCGTGCAGGTCCTCACCCTGGTCGCGCTGGCGCTGGTGGCCCGCTACCTGGTCCGGCTCGTCAAGGGGCAGGGGAGGGGCCCGCAGTTCTACGTCAGGGAGGCGAACATCCCGGTCCAGCCGGAGGACGACCTGTACGAGCACGAGCCGGCAACGGTGCCGGCGGCCCAGCGGGAGTTGGCCTCATGAGCAACCTGCTCGTCCTCGGCGCCAGCGCCGACCAGATCCCGACCTACCTGGAGGCCAGGCGGCTGGGATGCCGCACGATCGGCGTCGACCAGCGCGACGACGCGCCGGCGGTGGCGCTGGCCGACGAGTTCCTGCCGGTCAGCACCAGGGAGCCGGAGGCGGTGATCGAGCGCCTGGGCGCGGTGGCGGTGGCCGGGGTGGTCGCGCCGGCCAGCGACGCCAACCAGCCGGCCCTGCGGGCCCTCGCCGAGCACTACGGGACGCCGTTCCGGCCATCCGTCGCGGCGCTGGCCGCCTCCACCGACAAGGGCTACTTCCACCAGGTGGTCCAGAGCCTCGGCCTGCCCGGCTACGGCTGGGCGCAGAGCGACTGCCCGCGGCAGCTCCTCCACGCCGCCGAGCGGATGGTCCTCCCGCTGGTCGTCAAGCCGTCGGACTCCTCGGGCAGCAAGGGGATCTCGGTCGTCCGCGACCGCCAGCAGCTCGCCGGCGCGGTCGCCGCGGCCGCCGCCGCCTCCTATGCCAGCACGGTGATCGTGGAGGAGGCGGTGGCCGGGCTGCACTGCTCGGCGGAGTGCCTGGTGCGGGACGGACGGCCAGACTTCGTGGCCGTGAGCGAGCGCACGATCAAGCTGCCCCACCTGGTCACCGTGTCCCATCTGGTCCCGGCCCGCCTGGGGACCGCCACCGTGACCAGGCTGGTCGGCATGATCGGGCTCGTCTGCCGCGCCCTGCAGATCGACATGGGGCCGGTCAACTTCGACTTCGTCGTCGGCCCCGACGGGGAGGTCTACCTGGTGGAGATGGGCGCCCGGCCGGGCGGCAACGGCACGCCGCAGCTCGTGTCGGAGGCGTTCGGGGCCAACATCGTGGAGGCGTCCATCCGCACCGCGCTGGGGCAGCCGTTTCGCCTGCGGCCTCGGCGCCGGCGGGCCGCGTTGCTGTACATCCTGCACGCCGAGCGGGACGGCGAGCTGGCCGCCGTGCACGGCACCGACGAGCTCGCCAGCCTGCCGGAGCTGGTCGACTACCAGCTCTACGCGACCGCTGGCGAGACCGTGCCGGAGTACACCAAGGCGGCCGACAAGCTCGGCTACCTGCTGTTCGCCGGCGACACCTGCGGCAAGGTCGTGCAGGCGCTGTCCACGGCGCTGCGCGCGCTGCGGTTGGACGTGCGGGCCGGCGGCGAGGAGGCGGCGGCGTGAGCGCGCAACCCGGTGCCCGCCGGCACCTGCCGTTCGTCGTGCTGGCGGCGGCGGCGGCCGGCGCGGCCGCGCTCGTGTGGTTCGCCATGCCGCACGACCGCGAGGTCAAGGCGCTGTGGGTGCTGCTGCTGAAGCTGCTGCCGTTCGTGCTCGCCACCGAGGCGGTCGCCCGG
>Ga0184626_10000844_pt1 | contig 10108 bp, 6 predicted proteins | sample PLM3_60_b1_FD_133142 | JGI IMG/M metagenome (GOLD analysis project Ga0184626, IMG submission 133142) | Groundwater sediment microbial communities from an aquifer in East River, Colorado, USA - PLM3_60_b1 | ecosystem: Environmental > Terrestrial > Soil > Riparian zone | place: USA: East River... | reverse complement strand
GTGCGGGCGCGCACCGGCCGCGCGGTGGTGGGCGGGCTGCCCGCCAAGCCCGAGATCGCGGGCATGACGGAGGCCGCGCTCGTCGAGCGGGCGCGCGCGGCCACCCGCGAGATGGGCGGGGGCGGCTTCCTGCTCGGGCCCGATTGCTCGATCAATCCCGACACGCCGGAGCGACTTCTGCACGCGGTGGCCGCGGTGACGCGGGAGGGTCCACCCTAGCCGCGTATTCGATTGGCCTCCGTTCGAGCGCCGGCTTCGCCGGCGCAGTCCGTTCCTGGGGGGAGGCTCGGAGGGGGACCCCTCTTAGACTTCAGAAGGGGCCCCCCTCCGACGACGGACTGGAAGGCCCCGTAACGCTGTGGTAGCATCCGCGCCACACTGACCGCACCGTCCTTCTTCCTCCCCAGGAGGTAGGCATGGACATCGCCAAGATTCGCAATGTCGCATTCGTCGGCCACGGCGGCGTGGGCAAGACCTCCCTGGTCGAGGCGATCCTGTTCGCATGCGGAGCGAGCACCCGGCTCGGCCGTGTCGACGACGGGACCACCACCACCGACTTCGATCCCGACGAGATCAAGCGCAAGATCTCGCTCAACACCGCGGTCGGCTTCGCCGATCACCAGGGCCACCGGCTCAACCTCATCGACACCCCCGGATACGGCGACTTCGTGGCCGACGCGCGCGCGGGCCTGCGCGTGGCGGGGGCCGCGGTGGTGGTGGTGGACGCGGTGGCGGGCGTGCAGGTACAGACCGAGAAGGTCTGGAAGTTCGCCAACGACTACGCGCTGCCGCGCGCGATCGTGGTGAACCGGCTCGACCGCGAGCGGGCCGACTTCCAGCGGACGCTCGAGTCGCTGCAGAAGCGGCTGAAGGGCCGGCTCGTCCCGCTGCAGCTCCCGATCGGGAGCGAGAGCGGCTTCCGCGGGGTGGTGGACCTGATCGCGATGCGGGCCCTCGTGCTCGCCGACGGCAAGATCAAGGCGGCCGACATCCCGGCCGAGCTCGTGGAGACCGCCACGTCCTACCGCGAGAAGCTGACCGAGGCCGCCGCCGAGACCGACGACGACCTCCTCGCCAAGTACCTGGAGGAAGGCTCGATCGGGGAGCCGGAGATGCTGGCCGCCCTGCGCAAGGCGATCACGTCCGGCGATCTCGTGCCGATCCTGGCCAGCTCGGCGACGCGCGCCATCGGGATCGGGCCGCTGCTCGACCTCATCGTGAAGGAGTTTCCGTCGCCCGCCGACGCGGCGGAGGTGGAGGGGACGGACCCGCGCACCAAGGCGGTGGTCAAGCGGGCCGCCGATCCCAAGGCGCCGCTCAGCGCGGTGGTGTTCAAGACGATCTCGGACCCCCACGTGGGCAAGCTCTCCGTCTTCCGGGTCTACTCGGGGACGCTGCGGTCCGACAGCCAGGTCTTCAACGCGAACCGCGACAGCCGCGAGCGGATCGGCCACCTGGGCTGGCTCTCCGGCAAGACCCAGAAGCCGGTGGAGGCGCTCGGGCCGGGCGAGATCGGGGTGATCGCCAAGCTCAAGGACACCCTCACCGGCGACACGCTCTCCGACGAGGCGCATCCGATCGTGCTGCCCGGCATCTCCTTCCCGGAGCCCGCGATCTCCTTCGCGGTTCAGCCCAAGAGCCGGGGCGACGAGGACAAGATCTCGATCGCGCTCCATCGCATGGCCGAGGAGGACCCCACGCTGCACCACCACTACGACCCGGAGACCAAGCAGCTCCTCGTCTCGGGGATGGGACAGCTCCACGTCGAGGTCGTGGTCGAGCGGATGAAGCGGAAGTACAACGTGGATGTTTCATTGCTCCCGCCGCGCATTCCCTACCGGGAGACGGTCAAGGGCCGCGCGGAGGTGCAGGGCAAGTACAAGAAGCAGACGGGCGGGCGCGGCCAGTACGGCGACACCTGGATCCGCGTCGAGCCGCTCACCCGCGGCGGCGGGTTCGAGTTCGTGGACGACATCTTCGGCGGCGCCATCCCGCGCAACTTCATCCCCTCGGTGGAGAAGGGCGTCCGCGAGTGCATGAAGCGCGGCATCCTCGCGGGCTACCCGGTGGTGGACCTCAAGGTCACGCTCTACGACGGCTCCTATCACGACGTCGACTCCTCGGACATGGCCTTCCAGATCGCGGCCTCGATGGGCCTGCAAAAGGGGTTCTTGGAGGCCAAGCCCTGCCTGCTCGAGCCGGTCATGAACGTGGAGGTCACCGCGCCCGCGGAGGGCGCCGGCGACGTCATCGGCGACCTCAACGGCCGCCGCGGCCGCATCGTGGGCATGGAGCCGGACGGCGACGTGGTGGCGGTGCGCGCCCAGGTGCCGATGTCCGAGATGCTCACGTACGAGTCGAGCCTGCGCTCGATGACCGGCGGGCGCGGGGGCTACTCGATGGAGTTCTCCCACTACGAGGAAGTGCCGAACCAGCAGGCCGAGAAGGTCGTCGCCGCCCACCGGGCCGAGAAAGAGAAGCAGCACTAGCGCCCGGAAGGCCCCAATTCTCTTGACAGGGCCGACGTCGAATCGGTAGATTCACGTCGATCCCGGTCGAGAATCGAGCAATTCAGCCGGCAACAGGGAGGCGCAAGAACGATGAGCGTGGTCACGCGAAGGGCATTCCTCCGGTCCTCCGGGCTCGGCCTCGGCGTGCTGGCCGGCGCCGGCCTCGCCGGATGCGCCACCGCGATCAAGGGCGACTTCGCCCCCAAGCAGGGCCCGCGGGTCGTCGTAATCGGCGGCGGCTGGGGCGGGGCGACGGCGGCCAAGTACGTGCGCCTGCTCGACCCGAACATCGAGGTGGTCCTGATCGAGCCCGACCGGAAGTTCATCTCCTGCCCGTTCAGCAACCTGGTCCTGGCCGGCGTGCGCACGATCGACTCGCTCACCATGGGCTACGGCGGCCTGCGCAAGCACGGGGTGCGGATCATCCACGAGACCGCCACCGCCATCGAGCCCGATCAGAAGCGGGTGCGGCTCGGCGAGGGGTATCTGCAGTACGACCGCCTCGTGGTCTCCCCCGGCGTGGACTTCCAGTGGGAGCAGGTGGAGGGCCTCGCGCAGAACCAGGACAAGGTCCTGCACGCGTGGAAGGCGGGGCCGCAGACCGTGCAGCTCGCCCAGCAGTTAGCATCGATGCCCGACGGCGGTGTCTTCGTGCTGAGCATCCCGCTCGCGGCCTACCGGTGCCCGCCCGGCCCCTACGAGCGGACCTCGTTGGTGGCCTGGTACCTCAAGACCAACAAGCCAAAGTCCAAGCTCATCGTGCTGGACGCCAACCAGAACATCATCTCGAAGGCCGCGCTCTTCCGCGCGGCGTGGCAGGCCTATCCGAACATCGACTACCGGCCCGCGAGCCGCGTGATCGCGGTCGATCCCGGGAGCAAGGAAGTCCGCACCGAGTTCGACAAGATCCGCTACGACGTGGTCAACGTGATCCCGCCCCAGCGCGCGGGCGCCATCGCGGTGCAGGCGGACCTGGTCGGCGGCGACAAGCGCTGGTGCGAGGTCAACCACGTGACGTACGAGTCGGTGAAGCAGCCGGGCATCCACGTGATCGGCGACGCCACCATCGGCCTGCCCGTGCCCAAGTCGGGCAACGTGGCCAACGCGATGGGCAAGATCACCGCCGCCTCCGTGGTCAGCCTGATCAACGGCAAGCAGCCGCCCTCGCTCGCGCCCGGCAATACCTGCTATAGCTGGGTGAGCGACCGCGAGGCCATCGCGGTGGTGAACGCCTACCGGATCGAGAACGGCAAGGTCGTGCAGATCGAGCAGAAGCTCACGCCGGCCCAGAGCCCCCTGGTGGCCCAGCGGGCCGTCGGCTGGACCCAGTCCATCTGGGCGGACATCCTGGCATGAGCGCCATGCGCCTGGCCATGCGTCTGGCTATGCGTCTGGCTATGCGTCTCACGCCACGTTGGATCGCCCTCGCCGCCGCGCTCGCCCTGGGCGCGCTGACCGGGAGCGCCGCCCACGCCGCGGGCCCGCTCGACGAGCGCGGCGCGCTCCAGTCCGTCACCTGCACGGCCTGCCACGGGCAGGCGGGCAATAGCCGCTCGAGCGCGATGCCGATCATCGCCGGCCAGGACGCGGCCTACCTGAAGAAGCAGATCGCGGACTACGCGGCGGGCAAGCGGCTCTCGGCCGAGATGGAGCCCTACGCCAAGCAGGTGCTGAACCTGGGCGTGGACGACGTGGCGGCCTACTTCGCCTCCCGCCGGCGCGAGCCCACGCCGATCCAGGCGCCCGCCGACGCGGTGGCCCGTGGGCGCAGCGCGGCGGCCCAGTGCGCGGCCTGTCACGGCCCGCAGGGACAGGGCGACGTGGCCAAGCTGATTCCGAGCCTGGCCGGCCAGGCGCCCGGCTACCTGCGCGAGCAGATGCTGCTGTTCAAGCAGGATCGGCGCAGTCCGGGCGACCCGGTGCTGACCGCGATCAAGGCGCTGATGAAGACCATCCCGGACGAGACCTTCGGGGACCTGGCCGCGTACTACTCGAGCCTCCGCTAAGGTATCGGAGGGGGCCCCCTCCGAGCCTCCCCCAGAAACGGGTGGCGCCGGCAAAGCCGGCGCTCGAACGACGGCAGTCGCGCTATCATGGGCCCTTCATGAGCCACCATGCCCTGCGGCAGGCGCGCGCGTGACGCCGACGCTGGAGATTGCACTCTTCGCCCTCGCCTTCTGCGGCGCCTTCGTGTCTGGCCTCGTCGGGGTGGGCGGCGCCATCGTGATGATCCCCCTCCTCTACTACGTGCCGCCGCTCCTGGGCGCGGGCGAGCTGCCGATCAAGGTGGTGGCGGGGCTCAGCATGACCCAGGTGCTCGCGGCCGCGGTGGTGGGCACGTGGAGTCACGGGCGGCACGCGCTGGTGCACCGCGGCCTGGCCCTGACCGGCGGCCCCGCGATGGCGGTGGGGTCCCTGCTGGGCGCGCTCTTGTCCTCCCGCGTGTCCGGGCGCGCGCTCCTCGCCATCTTCGCGCTCATGACCACGGTCGCCCTGCCGCTCATGTTCATCTCACCCGCCGACCCGCCGGCTGGCGACGACCGGGCCACGGTCGGCTTCAACCGCGCGACCGTGATCGCCCTCTGCGGGTCCATCGGCGTCGTGGCGGGGCTCATCGGGGCGGGCGGGGCGTTTCTCCTGGTGCCGGTGCTGGTGGGCGTGCTGCGCCTCCCGATGCGGCTCAGCATCGGCACCTCGCTCGCCATGGTGGGCATGTCCGCGCTGACCGGCTTCCTGGGCAAGGCGCTCACCGGCCAGGTCCCGCTCTGGCCCGCGCTGACCGTGGTGCTGGGCTCGCTCACCGGCGCGCCGCTGGGCGGGCGGGTGAGCCGGCGGGTGCCGGTGCCGGTCCTGCGCGGCGTGCTCGCGGGGATCATCACGCTGGTCATGCTCCGCGTCTGGTACGACGTGAGCACGCAATAGCTTGGCGAGGTGAGGGCCGGCCTCCGGCACGAGACGAGCGATTCGAACAGATGAGGGCGATAGAGGAAAGGGAACGGAGACTTCGGTGCGCTACGGCTTCGTGATCGACCAGCGGAAGTGCATCGGCTGCCACGCCTGCACGGTGGCCTGCAAGGAGGAGAACCAGGTCCCGCTGGGCGTCAACCGCACCTGGGTGAAGTACATCGAGAAGGGCGTGTTCCCGGACACGCGGCGCTACTTCACGGTGATGCGCTGCAATCACTGCGACAACGCGCCCTGCGTGACGATCTGCCCGACGGTGGCGCTCTACCGCCGGCCGGACGGCATCGTGGACTTCGACGGCGCGCGGTGCATCGGCTGCAAGTCGTGCATGCAGGCCTGCCCCTACGACGCGCTCTACATCGATCCCGAGACGAACACCGCGGCCAAGTGCCACTACTGTGCCCATCGCGTGGAGTCCGGCCTCGAGCCGGCCTGCGTCGTGGTCTGCCCGGTCCAGGCCATCGTACCCGGCGACCTCGACGACCCCGGCAGCACCATCGCGCGGCTCGTCGCCTCCCAGCCGACCCAGGTCCGCAAGCCGGAGCAGGGGACGCGGCCGAAGCTCTTCTACGTGGGCGCGGAGGCCGCCGCGCTCACCCCCGAGCTGCAGGAGCGGCGCGGGGGCTACCTGTTCTCGCAGGTCGGCCGCATCCCTAACCCGGGCCAGCCCAACCGCGTCCTCGCGCAGCCGGCCGCGGTCACGGGCGCGACCGACGGAATGGATTTGCTGGCTCTGGCGCGTACCGTCTACGATGTCGCGCATCCCGAGCGGCCGTGGGGGTGGAAGGTGGCCGCGTACCTCTGGACCAAGTCCATCGCGGCGGGCGCCTTCCTGGTCGCCGCGCTCGGCATCGGCGCCGGCTTCTTGACCGCGGACGCGCTGACCGGTCTCGCGGTGCCCGTGATCGGCCTGGCCTTCCTGCTGCTGACCACGCTGCTCCTCGTCTTCGATCTCAAGCGGCCGGAGCGCTTCCTCTACCTGGTGTTCAAGCCCAATCCGCGCTCGTGGCTCGTGCTGGGCGGCGTCATCCTCTTCGCGGCCGGGGTGCTGGGGACGTTGTGGCTGCTGGCCGGTCTCGTCGGCAGTCTCGTCGCGCTGCATCTCCTGGCCTGGCCCACGGCCGCGGTGGCGGCGGCGACCGCCGGCTACAGCGCCTTCCTCTTCGGTCAGGCCGAGGGGCGCGACTTCTGGCAGAGCCCGCTGGTCCTGCCGCATCTGCTGGTGGCCGCGCTCGTCGGCGGCTCGGCCAGCCTGCTGCTCGCCGCGCGCGCGGTCGGCAGCGCGTCGTTCATCGTGGGCGGCCTGGGGCTCGTGCTCTGGGCCTCGCTGCTGGTGAGCGCGCTCGTGCTGGGGGCCGAGCTCTTCGGCCCCCACGGCGCGGAGGACGCGCGGCGGGCGGCGCGGCTGCTCACCCACGGGTCCCTGCGCGCGCCGCTCTGGGGCGGCGTGGCGGCCGCGGGCATCGCGCTGCCGCTCGTGCTGCTGCTGAGCACGTCGGTGCCCTTCGCATCCGAGCTGGCCGCGGTGCTGGCGCTGGCCGGACTCTGGCTATGGGAGGAGCTCTGGATCCGCGCGGGCCAGATGCTCCCGCTCAGCTAACCCGGGGTCAGGTCTTGCATTACGACATTGCCAGCGCGTGGGTTCTAACCTCAAACCGCACTCGAGCGCGTAAGAAAGAGGGCGCAACGCTTCCATGACCGATCGACTGCAGGAGCAAGAGCCACTCCATCCGGTGGCGCGGCAGCTTGCGCCGCCCGCTTCGGGCCTCGAGCGCTTTCCGCCCGTCGCGCGCTGGGACGACTGGGAGGAGCTCGACGCCAAGGCGTGGCCCCGGAAGGTCAAGCGGCGCTTCCAGCTCATCCCCACCATCTGCTTCAATTGCGAGGCGGCCTGCGGGCTCCTCGCCTACGTGGACCCTCAGACGCTGCAGATCCAGAAGTTCGAGGGCAACCCGGTGCACCCGGGCAGCCGCGGGCGCAACTGCGCCAAGGGCCCGGCGACGCTCAACCAGGTCACGGATCCCGAGCGCATCCTCTACCCGCTGCGGCGGGCGGGAAAGCGGGGCGAGGGCAAGTGGGAGCGCGTGACCTGGGACGAGGTCCTCGACGACATCGGCGGGCGCATCCGGAAGGCGCTGGTCGAGGGCCGGCAGAAGGAAGTCATGTACCACCTCGGGCGGCCGGGCCACGAGCTGATCTATCTGCAGCGCGTCTTCCACGCCTGGGGCATCGACGGCCACAACAGCCACACCAATGTCTGCTCGGCCTCCGCGCGCGCGGGCTACGCGTTCTGGCACGGGCTCGACCGGCCCTCGCCCGATCACAGCAAGGCGCGCTTCATCCTGCTGCTCTCCTCCCATCTCGAGGCCGGCCACTACTTCAACCCGCACGCCCAGCGGATCATCGACGGCAAGATGGCGGGGGCGAAGATCTGCGTGGTGGACACGCGCTTGAGCAATACCGCGTCCATGGCCGACTACTGGCTCTCGCCCTGGCCGGGCACCGAGGCCGCGCTGCTCCTGGCGATCGCGCACTGCATGCTGCGCGACGGGACGTGGGATCGCGAGTTCGTCCGGCGCTGGGTGAACTGGGAGCAGTACCTGCGCGAGGAGCGGCCGGATCTGCCGGTCACCATGGCCGCCTTCGAGGAGGCGCTGAAGGCGCTCTACGCCGAGTACACCCCCGAGTTCGCGGAGAGCGAGTCGGGGGTGCCCGCCGCGCGCATCGAGGAGGTGGCGCACGAGGTCGGCCGCGCGGGCAGCGCGCTCTCCACCCACGTCTGGCGCAATGCCGCCGCCGGCAACCTCCACGGCTGGGAAGTCGCGCGCGCGCTCGAGCTGGTGGTCGTGCTGGCGGGCGCGGTGGCCACGCCGGGCGGCACCGCGCCCTCCGGCTGGCACAAGGCGGTGCCGAACCCGCCGATGATGCCGCCGCCCGGCAAGATCTGGAGCGAGCTCCTGATGCCGCGGGAGTACCCGCTCGCGTTCTTCGAGATGAGCTTTCTCCTGCCGCATTTCCTGAAGGAAGGCCGCGGCAAGCTCGCGATGTACTTCACCCGGGTCTACAACCCGGTGTGGACCAATCCGGACGGCATGTCGTGGATCGAGATGCTGACCGACGAGGCCAAGGTGGAGCGCCACGCCTGCCTCACCCCCACCTGGAGCGAGACCGCGTGGTTCGCCGACTACGTGCTGCCGATGGGGCACGCCTCGGAGCGCCACGACCTCATGAGCCAGGAGACGCACGCCGCGCGCTGGATCGGTTTCCGCCAGCCGGTGCTGCGGGTGGCGCTCGAGAAGCAGGGGAAGCACTTCGATCTCACGTGGCAGGCGCACGAGGCGGTGGGGCTCGGGCAGGTGTGGGAGGAGGACGAGTTCTGGATCGAGCTGTCGTGGCGCATCGATCCGGATGGCTCGCTCGGCATCCGCAGGTACTTCGAGTCGCCGTACCGGCCGGGGGAGAAGCTGCACATCGAGGAGTTCTACCGCTGGATCTTCGAGCACAGCGTGCCCGGCCTTCCTGCGGCCGCCGAGCGGGAGGGTCTGGCCCCGCTCGCGTACATGCGCAAGTACGGCGCCTTCCTGATCGAGGAGAACATCTACGGCACCCACGAGACGCCGGTCCCCGCGGGGGAGGGCGTGGAGGTGGACGGGCAGTGGATGGGCGGCTTCCCGACGCCGTCGCGCAAGCTCGAGTTCTATTCGAAGACGCTCAAGGACTGGAAGTGGCCGGAGCACGCGGTGCCCACCTACGCCCGCAGCCACGTGCACTGGCGAGAGATCGACCGGGCGGCCGGCGAGATGGCGCTCCTGCCCACCTTCCGGCTGCCGACCCTGATCCACTCGCGCTCCGGCAATGCCAAGTGGCTCTACGAGATCTCCCACAATAATCCGCTGTGGCTCCATCCCGAGGACGCCGCGCGCTGGGACGTCAAGACCGGCGATCTCCTGAAAGTCACGACCGAGATCGGACATTTCGTCGACCGGGTCTGGGTGACGGAGGCGATCCGGCCGGGCGTGCTGGCGTGCTCGCATCACCTGGGCCGCTGGCGCCTCGCCGAGCAGACCGGCGGCGAGCGCTGGTCCACCGCGCTGGTGACGCTCGAGAACCCGCGGCCGGGAGAGTGGCGCCTGCGGCACGTGCACGGGGTTCGGCCCTTCGAGAGCGCCGATCCCGATTCGCAGCGCGTCTGGTGGGAGGACGCGGGCGTGCACCAGAACCTGACCTTCCCGGTGCATCCGGACCCGGTGAGCGGCCAGCACTGCTGGCACCAGAAGGTGACGGTGAGCCGGCCCGGGCCGAACGACCGCTACGGCGACGTGGTGGTGGACACCAATAAGTCCTTCGAGGTCTATCGCAAGTGGCTGGCCATGGCCCGGCCCGCGCCCGGCCCCGGCGGGCTGCGCCGACCGCTCTGGCTGCCGCGCGCGTTCAAGCCGGATGCTTCGGCCTACCGGATCGAGTGAAGCCGTTGACAAGGACGCGATCGAAGGCATGCTGGGAGCCATGACCTCCACTCTCACGCGGCGTGCGTGGCTGGGCCTGGCCGCGCTCGGCGCCGCCGTCGCGGCGTGGCGCCCGCGGCCCGCTCGCGCGCAGGGCTACCTCGCCAACCTGGCGCCGGAAGAGCCGAT
>Ga0184626_10000843_pt1 | contig 10111 bp, 8 predicted proteins | sample PLM3_60_b1_FD_133142 | JGI IMG/M metagenome (GOLD analysis project Ga0184626, IMG submission 133142) | Groundwater sediment microbial communities from an aquifer in East River, Colorado, USA - PLM3_60_b1 | ecosystem: Environmental > Terrestrial > Soil > Riparian zone | place: USA: East River... | reverse complement strand
TATTGTGCGCGGTCAGCTGTATGGAGCGAAGGCCGAGTCTGTACAGTGCGCGCAGCAGGTTTAGGTCGCCATAAAGATCATAACCACCTTCCAAATCCAGGAACGCAGCGATCTTGCCGCTCTTGTTTATACGTTGAATGTCTGAGGCGTTTAGCGCCAAATCGATAACGTTATTATTCTTCTTTATCTGTTCCAGCGCCAGTTCGACTACCCTGAAAGTATTCTTGATCTCGAACCTTCCGGGATAATAGTGTTCGGGAGTGTAAACCGAAAAGAACATCGCGTCGACACCGCCTTCTTTAGCCCTTGGGAGATCGACGTTACCATCCTGATATCGCTGGCCGATATCGGTTTTCATCAGCAGCTCGCGGGTCATCACATGCGTATGCCCATCCATGACAAATGCTTCGCGATGTAGAACCGGCATTGGCTTATTCTGAAGAGTCAAAGGAAGACTGTATCCAGCGACAGGGGCGGAAAACAATGATTGTATTTGAAGAACATTGCCGGTTACGGGCAAAAGTGTTAGGCTCTTAATAACGTCTCTGCGTTTCATTCTTTTAGTGCTTCATTAATTTCTTGTTCCCTTAATTCCGACTATGTGTCACCGTGAAAAGCCGATAAACAATCAGGTGCATCTTTCAACTTATTTTTGAGAAGAGCCTATTCTGCAAAACCCCTTATGTAAGGGGTATTTGGCGGCCGTTTCCCCTTGCTAAATTGTGGGCCTCGTGTTGACCGATAGGTAATGTTCATGAATGGCGTCTCGATACGACGTCCGATGGCAGCGTAGCGACCGTTCTCCCAGTTTGATTCCATGTTGTATGCCACAATCCCGGTTGACAGAAGCAATCGCTCCGCGTTGAATGGTTCTTTCTTGGTCACCATCATCTCGGTAATCCAATGAGGTTGGGAGTTGGAGGCGTGATACTGCGAGAAGGGACCTGGCCAGCCGAGCATCGAAATGATTGTCGGATCATTACGTCCTTCGATCTCGCCGGCGTAGGTCCATCCCACATCTTGGGCTGAATAAACCGCCGCCTTCGTGCCGTCATTATATTCAACGATACAGACGTTTGGTTTGGCTATTTCCTGAAAGTGTCCCGGTTTGAGGTCAAAACTTGTTCGTACTGATTCAAGTAGTTTGGCCGCCCAGGGATTGCGTTCGGTCCACTTCCATGTTTCAGGACCCCGAATACATTGCACTGACTTGACGCCAGTTTCACCACCCTTGCGCCGTTCTACAAATGCCTGTAATACGTCGACACAATGAAAAAGGGCTCCCTCATCAACAGCACCTCCTGCTACGACCGATGCCTTGATTGGCGTGTCGACATCAAGTTCTATCTCGGGCTTACGGAAGTAGATAGGTATAGAGGAACCACCCGTCAAGGGAAAATTCAGCTCACGGGATTTGTCAAACATCCACTTCGCTTCGTCCCAATTAATCGACAGGTGCTTGTCGTTAAAAACCGGCACCGAGCGTTTGCTCTCCTCAAAAACCTTAATAACCTGCTGGTAGATCCACCAGCGCGGCAACATCCACTGCTCTTTGAGGTTGGTTGGATATTCCCCGTGTTCTCCGACGATGACAACGCCATCAACCGCAAGTTCCTTACCTCCAAGCGTAACGGCCTCACCAACTGTCTTGAAGATGGGAATGTTTTTCGATTTGCAAATTTTCTGACCCAGTCCACTCTCTTGAAGCTGATGGATATAAACTGACACAACGTCGACTCGTGAAGGAGTATGAGCTCCCTGCCACCAGTAACCGTCCAACAATTTGGTGATGATCCAGTCCGCGTGAGACCTTGGAGCTCCCCAGTATGTTACAAGACAGGCGATACGAGGCTTTCTTTGTTCAAGCTGAGGGGAAGCATCGGCTGCGATATTCTTCAAAGATGCCAATGCGGCCAAACCAGTTATTCCGAGCATTTCGCGCCGGGTCAAGAGTGAGTTTAATTCCATGGTGTAAATTAACTCGCGACGATATCGAGTACAAGCATATTTACAATTTCGAAATAGAGTAGCAACCTTCTTTATGCGCGAACAACGAAGGAAAAAGTAATTTGAATACTATCTAAGGACTTAGAAACGCTAAACGATGAGCGAGAGAGGGAACTCATCCAAAACGAAGGATCTTGCGTTTCTCGGCATCCAATTCCTTGCTTGGCGTTTCCAATAAAACCAAACATTATTTCAGATACTCAATTTTGGTCACATGCCAAACAAACTCGCCCGCCTCTGTTTTCACTACTGCTTCATCACCTACTTCTTTCTTCATCAGCGCACACGCCATAGGTGAGTCTATAGAGATGTAATCTTTGGTATCAAAAATCTCATCATAGCCGACTATACGGAAGCGTTTTTGTTCGCCTTTGTCATTTTTTATTTCTACCCACGCGCCGAACAATACTTTGCCATCCTGGAAAGGTGAGTAATCCACGACTTTCAAATCATCAATACATTTGCGTAGATAGAGCACGCGCCGGTCAATTTCGCGCAGGCGCTTTTTATTGTAATGATAATCTGCATTTTCAGAACGATCCCCAAGGCTTGCGGCCCACGATACCTTTTGCGTGGTGTCTGGCCGTTCAACGCGCCACAGATGATCCAACTCAGCTTTTAACTTTTCTAAACCTTCTCGGGTAATTAAGGGCGTTTTCATAGTTGCTTAGTCAGGACGATGTTGGTGAAAAATCGCCTTTGCCGCAATGTAAATTATTTGGCGGCTTGTCTCTCCTAGTTAATGTATTGATTGGATTGGGACTATCAAGATAGATTCTCACCTTTTTTATGACATTGTTCAACAACAGATATAAGGCGACAGCAATGGTCCGTATTGCTTAAATGACCTGGGATTTTTTATGGATTGACAAACCGCTAATGGTCAGGTTCATTTGCGCTTGTGAATCATAAAAAAGTCGGCCTATCCTACGGAGCGGGTATATCAAATTCATGAACTATCATTTGACAATACGGGCAAACCTCAATCAATGAGTTCCTGGGGAGCGGATACCAGTGTACCACCAATAACAACGAAGTTTTCACATGACTCAAAAGGAAGGCTGATCAAAAGGGAGCAACGGATACGCCCCCCAGGCTGAGCTGAATGGCTTTCGATTGACTCATAGTGATTTTTCCGATTTGCCGCTTAGAATGAAGTGCTGGTTGCAGGATTCCCGGAAGGAGATATTTCGCCGTTTGATTACATTGAGAACACAAAAGGAATCTCCAGGACATTATTATTATGGACCATTTTCCATTCTACCTGACTCTTATAATAGTCATCGTGTTGCTGATCGTGGTGGCCGACAAAATAAAAGTCGCTTATCCGGTGGTGCTTGTTGTGGCGGGACTGCTAATCAGCTTTATTCCTGGTATACCGGTCCTGCACATAAAGCCTGAACTTATCTTTATCATTTTCCTGCCTCCTTTGTTATACGATGCTGCGTTCGCGATCTCGTGGAAGGAACTTTGGAAGTGGAGGAGGATAATTTCGAGCTTCGCTTTTATTGTCGTATTCTTTACGGCCTGCTCGGTTGCTATTGCCGCGAACTTATTCCTGCCCGGGATGTCGTTAGCTATTGGATTCTTGCTTGGGGGTATCGTCTCTCCACCTGATGCAGTGAGCGCGAGTGCCATTCTCAAATTCGTGAAAGTGCCAAGACGCGTGTCGTCAATCCTGGAAGGAGAAAGTTTGCTAAACGATGCATCTTCCCTTATCATTTTCCGGTTTGCCATGGTGGCGGTGGCCACGGGCCAATTCATTTGGCTGGACGCGACACTAAGTTTTTTGTGGATGGTTATCGGGGGAGCTGGAATTGGTTTGGTGGTTGGCTGGCTGTTTATGAAAACACACCGGCTCTTACCAAAGGACGCGAATCTGCACATAGTGATGTCGTTGGTAGCACCTTATGTAATGTACATCGCCGCTGAAGAAGTACACAGTTCGGGCATTCTGTCTGTCGTTAGCGGAGGTTTGTTCCTTTCGAGCAGAAGGAATTTTTTTCTGGATAGTTCGTCGAGGGTGCGGGGCGCGAATGTGTGGGAGAGCCTCGTATTTGTCTTTAACGGCCTGGTGTTTCTGCTGATCGGGTTGGATTTACCCGAGATCAGTCAAGGACTTAAGCAGGAGGGTATCAGTCTCCCGACGGCAACTGCATACGGTCTGCTCATCACTGCCGTTTTAATTATTGTAAGATTCATAGCCTCGTTCGGTGCACTCATCGTTACAAAGTTCGCCGCCCGTTTTATTACAGTTGCTGACAGGAACCCCGGAAACAAAGGGCCGATTATTTTGGGATGGGCAGGGATGCGTGGCGTTGTTTCACTCGCCGCAGCATTATCAATACCGGTGGAAGTAAGTGCCGGAGTTCCTTTCCCTCACAGGAACCTTATCCTGTTCATCACCTTCATAGTGATCATCACAACGCTACTGCTGCAAGGACTTACACTGCCGTATTTAATCAAAAAAGTAAATTTGCCCGACTTTCATGACTACATCCCTGAAGACGAAGCAGAAAGTTTAATTAAAAGCGGACTGGCTGAAAGTACCCTGCAACACATCAGCACGAAACACGGCGAACGTTTGAACATCGATCATCGCTTGCAGCAACTGGTCGCCCGGTGGGAAATAATCAATAAGTCTTCTGGCAAAGAAGGTACTTTTGAAAACAAGGAAATACACTATGATATCCTGGAATTACAGCGACAATGGCTGCTGAACAAGAACAAGGCGGACAACAAAATTGATGAAGACGTGATCAGAAAGTTCCTTTACCAAATTGATTTGGAGGAAGAGAAGATCAAGAATAGTTGAGTTGAGGAGTTGAGGAGATGAGTAGTTGAGTAGTTGAGTAGGTGAGGAGATGAGGAGATGAAAAGGTAAGCGATAGATACTTCAAATGACGTTTAACGATACGAGCGTATATTATGCGTAAACAGTTTGGAACAACGCCATCAAAGTCAGATTTGGAAAGGTATTCCCGATCTCCGGAATGGAATGGAAAAATATTTATAAACACTGAACCTACAACAACCAACGTAACCTTCTGGACGCTGCCTAAATTACTTTACAATGCGTTTTGTAAAAAAGAAAACAGGGAACCGCTCAAGCGTTTGCCGATTCGTCCCTTTAACCTCGCTGAGTTCGAGCGACCTCGCCAGGGCATGAAAGCCATCTGGTACGGACATTCTGCTTTACTCCTGCGAATAAACAATCTGAATATTTTCATTGATCCGATGCTCGGTCCCAACGCTGCACCCATTTCACCATTCTCCGTCAGGCGATTTTCTGATAATACGCTAAGCATCATCGACGAACTTCCCGAACTCGACCTCGTGCTGATCTCCCACGACCACTACGATCACCTTGACTTCGACAGCATTTCAAAACTGAAGGATAAGACCAAACATTTTTATGTTGCCCTCGGTGTTGCCAGGCACCTCAAAGGCTGGGGGATCGAAGAAAACAGAGTGACCGAATTTGACTGGTGGGACGAAAAAAGATTCGGTGACATTACAATTACCTTTACCCCTACACGCCATTTTTCAGGAAGGGGACTAACCGACAATGCAAAGAGCCTTTGGGGCGGCTGGACTTTCAAAACCTCTCGCGAGAATATTTGGTTTAGCGGTGATAGCGGCTATGGTAAACACTTCGATGAGATTGGCAAACGGCTTGGACCCTTTGATTTCGCCTTCATGGAATGCGGCCAATACAATGAACTTTGGCACCTTATCCATATGTATCCCGAAGAAAGCGTTCAGGCTGCCATTGACGCCCGGGCGCTAAAGATAATGCCTGTACATTGGGGTGCGTTTTCGCTTGCTCAACATTCGTGGACGGACCCGGTGGAGAGGTTTGTTGCTGAGGCGGAGCACAAGAAGGTGAAGTATTGTCTTCCGATGTTGGGAGAGGCGTTTGATATTAAGCAAGACGAGATTCGGAGATGGTGGGATCAGGCAAAAATTGTCGCACAGACGAATGATCGAAAAATTTAAGCCAGGTCTGTTTAGAATGACCCGTGCATGAAACTTGGGTCTATTTCTAGAAGTCGTGAGGTTTCCATTATCAAAACGGATAGGCTTTATCAAAAAAAGTCTAAATTTGCCCGAGTATAATAGTATCAATTCAGCACGTGAGACTTCATCATCTATCCGCAATATTTCTTTTTGGAATGTCGAGTCCTATTTTCGGCCAAGCCGGTGGGCCAAATCTTTTTAGGATGGAGACGTTCAGGGGAATAGTTAAAGACGAAGGTATTTCAATAACCAAGGAAGAAGTTAATGGCGTAAACCTCCTGCGTGTTTCTGCAGCGAATCCTTCGAGACCGGATGCCGCTGTGTACTTTTCTGTCATGAAGCTAATACCGGGCGAAAAATACACTTACATGATCTCCGCTGAACCGCACACTAAATTCACTAGCGCTCATTTCATACGCTCGGATGTCGGAAATATTGTTTGGCCGGGAAGCGTACTTATTGATGGAATTTCAGTGACCCAGTTTACGGTTCCAGATTCCGTAAGTAATGTTACGTTGGCATTTGCCTTCCAAAACGCGCAGACGGGGGATTTCATTCTTATTAAAGACGTTGGGTTATTTCAAGGGTTTGTTCCAGCTTCTAGTTTGCAATTCAAGAGTAACGAGGGTCTGCAACCAGCTTTACAAAAGATAGAAAATTTGTTTGAAATCATCGCTGTTATTGTATCGATTATAGTTGTTGTATTGATTATTCTAATGGAAAAAAGAATTCCGGATCAGTCACATTCTGTTAAGTAATAAGCAATTCGTATTGTATACATTGGCTTGTTAGGCTTCCCCAGGATCTTGCAAGAAGAAAAATATTCAACTCGAGAAGACTTTAACGCTCGTCATTAGAGGGTTTGTGAATTAAATTTGATCTGCTCCTGAAGTATATCTAAATATGATTGTTATGAAAAGATGGATAGTATTAGGTTTTGTTTTTGTCCTTTCCTTTTCTATTCGATACACAATCACTACCCTGACTCCGGAACGAAATGTATGGATAGACCTTTTCATATATATTGATGGCGGCCAACTCATTGCCAACGGAGTCAATCCGTATGATTACAATGATGAGCCCTTGCTAAGAGATTCCCTTAGAACAGACGGCATCGCTTTTGATCATTATACCTCGGAGTCGCAAGATCGATGGAATTTTTATGCAAGTGGTAATTTGCCACTTACGCTTTTGTATTTTGGTGCTATCGAACAAATGGCGCAAGGTGACCCATTTATTTATCGGGTTGTTTTTGCTTTTATGGACTCTATTCTTTGTGTTGTTCTTACAATGTTCATCTACACCTATTGGAATACCAGTGAAAAGAATAAATTTCTGGTAGCGATTGGGTTGGGTACTCTTTCGCCTATCCTTCTTTCAGCGGGAACATTTTTACCGGAAGATAAGGGAGTACAAATACTATTAATGGTAGGTGCCACTTACTTCTCAAAAAAGAAAGAGTTTTTTTTAGCTACTCTGCTTTTAGGATGGTCAGTTGCATTTAAAGGGTTAGGTGTGTTTATAGCCCCGGTTTGCCTTTACTATTATCTTGGCGAGATAAAAAGAAGCGAAATTTTAAGTATAACAATTCTAAAAAGGTCCTTGTTGTTCGCGCTGGCCTCCCTGCTTTTTGCTTTTCAACCTTTTATTTTTTATTTATCAGACATTCTGAGTATGATGAAGCTAAGGCTCAGTCAGAACTTTGTTTCGGAATCACCACAGCATAGTTCTATTTGGGTTTTTACACGCGTGCTGTTTCCCGATTCCTGGATGGATATTAAGTTCATTTTTTCATTATTTTTTGTATCCATTAATTTAATTGGAATTTTGCGAGGAAAACTTGGGGTTAATGTTGTTACCGCTAGTTTGTTAATTTGGTTTACCATTATGATGATGCTTTCGGGTAGCGTTGACCGACTGAACATAGCGATGGCGGTTAGCCTTGTTTTACTTGGAGTCAGTCATACTAAAGGCGGTATTTTCCTTACTATGTACTATGCTTTTGCCGGAGCGATGTCATTGGCGTACGTTATGATGGTATTTCAGGGCAAGTATGCTCTACCTGCCGGGTTTGGCACAGATACTATTGCCTCACCCTTTTGCCTCGGATTTGTATTCGTATACACAATCATTATTACCCACTATGCCTTGAAAGATTATCACTTTAGGTGGAGTTCAGGAATATGACGTAATAACCTTCATCGACTTAGCGATGCTTTGATTGGATACCGTCTTTAAACAACGGAGCTGACTACCTTTTTCAGAGGAATGACACATTATTCACGAAGTTTGAAAAGGTTATCCAAACGTATAACGAATGTGATAATGTAATTCCATCGTTTTGTGCTTAGCATTTATGAATGCTTGTGGATTTTGTAAACGACAATGTAGATCATCTTAATTTCTTACTCAGCAAAAGTATTTAGCGCTTTTCAATAGTAAACTTTCCGACATCACGTTTCAAGTTCTGTTTTTTGAAGAACGGGCTGAGCCGGACTTCCAATCTCGGCTGCCGGCAAATTTGATGGGCCCGGTTTTTTCTTGTAGTCTCCCCTTGAAAAAAACCTTTCTATAAGACAATACAGCAAAATGAAAAAATAGCGGCTGCCCATTTCCTTTATTTTTAATTTTGACACGCCATATTTTCTATTAGTCCAGCTATTGGGAAGAACCGCGTATGAATAGCCGCGTGTGATTGCCTTTAATGGCAGTTCAAGCGTGAGATTGAAGTGGTGTGCCAAAAATGGCTTGAGGCCTTGAATAGTCTCCCTCCTATACAGCTTAAAGGCATTTGTACAGTCATTATACCGAATGCCTACAGACACTTTCACTAGGGTGTTGGCCATCCGGTTAATAATTTTCTTTAAAAAAGGATAGTCAATGATGTTACCACCGCGTATAAATCGACTTCCGAAAACGCAATCATAACCCTCAAGTAGCTTATGATAAAAACGCACAAGATCCTCGGGGTCATCTGAGAGGTCTGCCATCATTATCGCTGCGCAATCGCCACGAAATTGCTCCAACCCCAATCGCACAGCGTTACCAAACCCATTGGCACCCGAGTTGGAGAAATAAACAAGGGTCGGAACAGTTGTTTGTAACTCTTTCAGGATGGCCTCAGTATTATCTTTTGAATTATCGTTTATGACAAGAATTTCATGACCGATTTTGTTACGCGAGAGAGTGGCATATAGTGTCTCCACAGTTTGTCGTATCGAACCTTCCTCGTTGTGGGCCGGTATTACTACGCTGAGTTTCATTCTTTTTGTCCGATGATTAGAAATTGTTTGCCGAAAAATCTCCATGAAAGCGGGAGTTTGAGATAAACCCTAGCCAAAAATCTATTCACGGGAAGTTTTCCCCGGAACGAGAGCGGCAAAAACCGTGGATGAATTTCTTTCACGCGAAAACCAGCTCCAAACAAGTGTTCAGCAACACCCAATTCGGAAAGTATCACTGTATGGTCAGCGAAGTCAAAGTATTGCCGATATGTGTATTTAAAATTCGGTCCCATAATGGCAATCTGGCCATGCTTTTTCAAAGCGCGATGCATGCGATGTAAAAAATCGGCAACTTCCCGTTGACTCTCCAAATGCTCCAGGAAGTTGGAAATGAAAATTGCATCAAAATGGTTTTCTGGCAACGGCACCTGTAAATTGTTACCGATTACTGTCTTAACGCCGGCTGTCGCAAACTCTGAGAGCGATGGGTTCATATCTATTGCCCATCTCTCTTTAGAGGGAACGACATTAATAAATTCACATTGGCCAGCGGCGGGATCAAGCATCGATTCCGGACTCCCTAATTTCTTGTAAATGAAATCCGCGATCTCCGTCCAGATTACTTTTTTTTTCGCCTGGTCTATGCCTCTAAACCTGTACTCGTATATTCTGTCGTAATTCATAAACCCTCAATTTGCGGCCCTTTCCCGTACAGCTAAACTGTCATGAATTTGTGTTAGCGTATCAAGCAGGTTATACTTCCATGTCCAAGTGGGGTAATCTCTCTTGAATTTCGAAACATCGCTGATGTACCAGATATGGTCTCCAATGCGCGGGTTATCCGAATACTTGTAGTTCAT
>Ga0184626_10000842_pt1 | contig 10114 bp, 11 predicted proteins | sample PLM3_60_b1_FD_133142 | JGI IMG/M metagenome (GOLD analysis project Ga0184626, IMG submission 133142) | Groundwater sediment microbial communities from an aquifer in East River, Colorado, USA - PLM3_60_b1 | ecosystem: Environmental > Terrestrial > Soil > Riparian zone | place: USA: East River... | reverse complement strand
CTTTACTCTGGGCGAGAGATTGCCGGTCAGATCATCCGAGTCATTCTACATCCACGTCGGACATTGCAAGACAAGAAGCAGTTATCGATTTGGTATGATGGAAGGCGTTGAGTCAACGCCTTATCCAAAACCGCCTGACCGCAAAGAAAGGGGGGGGTCCATGCCCCGCCGCCCGCGCTTCGCTGCTGGAGACCTCGCCTACCATGTCCTAAACCGCCGAATCGGCAGAATCACCTTGTTTGGGTGAAGAAAATGTGTCCGGAACCATTTCGCGGCGCAACCTTGATTCCCGCTGACAGTATGCGGGAATGAAGGAATTGGTCAAATGATGCATCTGCCACGACCCGTCAAGCGGTGGGAAATGACTGACGCGCAAAGACCAAATCAGGACGGCTACTTTATGCAACCACTCTTGGTGCTGTCTATTTTGCTCGTGGTCCTCTTCTCCGGCGATGGTCATGCGGGGGACGCAGGTCATGCAAGCGTTGGCACCAAAGCTTGTCACCTGAAGAGTATTCCGATCGAACATCAGGTGAATTACTTGACGATTCATCCCGAGGCTCACGTGCTAGCTTATACCATTATGGGGGAGATCGGCAGAGCCGGCGGGTTTAAGGCGATCGATTACGCTTCAGGAGCCGAAGTCGATGCCTTGCCGGCGCGATCACAGCACTATGTCCATATGAAAATTAGCCCTTCCGGCAAGCGGCTGGCATTTGTCCAGACGGAAAAGGGGGAGTCGGCCTTAAAGATCGGCGACCTTGATGGGTCCAACGCTAAGGTTTGCGCTGCGTCGTCCAGTTACTATCGGCCGTTGGCATTTTCTTTCGACGAGCAGCTTTTGCTTGCGCTGAGTTCCCAAGGCAACGATCACCAAATCATTCTTTGTAACTCGGCGGGAGGCATGCTGCGTTCGTGGGCGACTACGACTGTGCTGGAACGCATGAAAGAACGTCTCACGCTGCGTTTCCACGGCAGCCCTTCATGGATGGTCGATACCGCGTCTTTATCAACCGATGGTAAACAGATCTTGTCCGTGCGCACCGACGGGCAAATTGTTATTTGGGATATCAATGGCACGCGCCTACACGAATCAACCCTCAAACATTTTTCGCTTGGGTCATCGGATCGCCTCGTCGCCTTTGCCGAAGACGGTACGGTTTTTACCTTCAGCCGCACGACGACCGATCGGCAAGGCAGGACACCGCTGATCGTTTCGACCCTCTTCCCGGAACGAAAACGTTTTGAGGTACTACGTGAGGCGCGGGTTAGAGCCGCGCCCGGAACGGATCATGTGTACCTGTACGCCACTCGGCAGGGACTTTACCTGCTGTATTTGAAGCCATCAGGAGTCGCTATCGTCAGCGCCCCCAGTGGTGAGGTGGTTGCCGAAGTGCCGGTAACGGCGGCGGTCTCAGCGCTGTCAATGAGTCAGGATGGTACGATGCTTGGCATCGCTCAGAGCGGCAGTTTAGAATTGTGGCAGCTGGCCCAAGAGGGGGACGGATGCGGCTAGCAGAGAAGAAACGGTGCCAGGAACCATTTCGCGGCGCGTGGCGGGGAGCTGGTCCATCTGGTTTATTTGGTTCATTTCGTTTGTTTGGTTCATTTGGTCGGGGAACGAGACAAACCAGATAAGCGAGACAAACTAGATAAACTCACCTGGCTCTCCTCCCCTCACACAGCGATGGACCAAGCTGCTTCGGCAAAGTAGAATATCCCCGTTTCTTGGCCCCGAACAATGAGCAGATCGCCAATCTCATGACGAAGGATTGACCACTATGCCAACCGAAACGAGCCAGGCACACGATGAGGCCCAGATTCGACAACTCATCACAGATTTGGCAAGTGCCATCTGCGCCAAGGACGTTGACCGAATCATGTCGCACTACTCCACGGATGCCAGCGTCTTCAATTGCAAACCGCCGTTCCAAATCAAGGGGGCAGATGCCTGGCGCCGCGTGTGGGAGGAGGATTTGCCTTGCCTTCCGGCTCCAAACTCCTTCGGGACGGAAATGCGGGACCTCAGCGTTTTCGTGAGCGGCGACGTGGCTCTTGCCCACTGGCTCTTCCGCTTCACAGGGATGGCAAAAGAGCATGGGGCGATGCTGACTTGGCTGAGGGATACTGTTGGCCTCCACCGAAAAAATGGCAGATGGCAGATCGTGCATGAGCATAACTCTGTCCCCTTCAATCCGCATACATCTCAAGCCGGATTCACTCTCGAACCTTAGCCTTATCACATGACAAGACGCAGTATGGAAATGAAAAGATGCCAGGCCCCATTTCGCGATGCGTGGCGGGGAGCTGGTCTGTCTGGTCTATTTGGTTTGTCTAGTCTATCTCGCTTGTTTGGTTCGACGAATGAGAGAGACAAGATAGACCCGCGCTCCAGATAGACTGCTTTGAACCGCCCTCCCCTCACACAACATTCCCACATTTCAGCAGTCGTCGCCTGGAAATATTGGCACGTCTTGGCGCGCCTGGGGTTGGGCGGGTGAGAATGCTGTACGACCAAGGAATGGCCCTGGTCGACCCGTCAGAAGTAGAATATTCCGAATTCTTTGCCTGCGTTGTATCGTTGGGTCACCCTAGAACCTCATGAGGTATCTGTACGATGAAGGATGAGTCACAGGTGGAGCACTGCCTGCGCCACATTCCCTCGGGGATCTGGGTGTTGGGTTTTGTCAGCTTGCTGATGGACATCTCGTCGGAAATGATCCATAGCCTGCTGCCGTTGTTTATGGTCACGACCCTGGGGACCAGCACCATGGCAGTCGGCCTGGTTGAAGGGCTCGCCGAGTCGCTGGCGCTGGTCGTCAAAGTCTTTTCAGGAACGCTGAGCGACTATTGGGGCAAGCGGAAGGGGCTGGCCTTATTCGGCTACGCCTTGGGCGCATTCACCAAGCCTCTCTTTGCTGTGGCCTCTAGCTTCGGCCTCGTCTTGACCGCTCGCCTGCTGGACAGAGTCGGGAAAGGTGTGCGTGGCGCACCACGGGACGCCTTGGTCGCCGACATCACCCCACCGCAGCTCCGGGGTGCCGCTTTCGGCTTGCGGCAGTCTCTCGATACGGTCGGGGCATTCCTTGGTCCTCTGCTCGCGGTTGGGTTGATGCTGCTCTGGGCCAATGATTTCCGAGCCGTCTTCTGGGTGGCGGTCGTGCCGGGATTGATGTCCGTGGTGCTCTTGCTGTTCGGTGTCCATGAAGGTGAGCATCGGCAGACATCCAAGGGCAGGAATCCCATTCGATGGGACAATCTGACCCGGTTAAGGTCAGTCTATTGGTGGGTGGTGGGCATCGGGGCAATCTTCACGCTGGCTCGCTTCAGTGAGGCCTTTTTGGTCCTCCGTGCTCAGCACGGGGGGATTCCAGTCGCCCTAGTCCCCCTCGTCATGGTTGCAATGAATCTGATCTACGCCTTATCGGCCTATCCTTTCGGCAATCTCTCCGATCGGATAAGTCACATGAAGCTGCTCACGCTTGGGCTTCTGGCTCTGATTGCGGCCGATTTGGTCTTGGCTGTAAACGATCACTGGGCCGTTGTCTTGTTGGGCGCTGGGCTGTGGGGCCTTCATATGGGCATGACGCAAGGCTTGCTCGCTACCATGGTCGCCGACACAGCACCCGTTGATCTACGCGGGACGGCGTTCGGCTTCTTCAACCTCTGCAGCGGCCTGGCGATGCTGATTGCCAGTGTACTAGCAGGATTCCTGTGGGATCAGTTTGGCGCATCATTCACATTCTATGCAGGGGCCGTGTTTTGCGGAGTCGCTCTCATAGGACTAACCCTTTACCAGCTGGGGGGAAAAAACGGGGACATTCTGAATTTCGGGAAATGAACCGGTTCCAGAAACCATTTCGCGGTGCGTGGTGGGGAGCTGGTCTGTTTGGTCTATTTGGTCTATCTGGTTCGTCTAGTCTCTCTGGTTTATTTGGTTCAACGAACCAGAAAGACAAGACAGACTCGCGTACCAGATAGACTGTCTCTGAATTGCCCTCCACTCCCCTTACACACGACTTCCATATCGTGGCCTTACATTCCGCTCCTATCCATAGTGCCTGGCACCCCGTCGCACGCAGGTAGGAGTTGCAGCTGACTGTCTGATAGCCTTCGGGAGAGCGTCAGGCCTCGCTGCGCGGATCCGATGAACCGTCCTGCCTAGAAAGGGGCACCGACAACAGCAGGCGAGTCAGCGCTTTCGATTCGTGTTCAGGCAATTCTTGGAACTGCACACCGAATGCGTAACCTCTTGCCCAACGCACGATCGCGCTGGGACATAAATGGGGGCAGCTTGATGAGGCCGAATCTGAAGTTGAATCGCTGTATCGGGAGGCATGGGAATCGTACTCGCCACCCGACACCCTCTCATGGAGAGGTCTAGCACAACAGCTTCCTTGACCTGCACTAAACCAGAGGAATAGCTCCCTTGGAAATTGACGGGGTGACGTCGGTGCTAGCGTTGTTCAACAGTAGGTTCCATATCACCCTCCTCATGTCCCTAATTATAAGAGGGCGGGATTAGCGGCGGAGCACTGTGTCGAGCAGATCACGAATGGCTGTTCATCATCCATCACCAGAATATTGGCCATCGTGCCTCCTTGAAAAATAGTGATCCCCACACTACCGCATCGCCGTTCGCTAAGGCACCTGGCGAAACCGCCAGGTCACAACTCATTAGAAGAATGAGATTTAGGTCTTGCCATCTAACATTTCACGGCGCGTGGCGGGGAGCTGGTCTGTCTGGTTAATTTGGTCTATCTGGTTTCTTTGGTTCATCTCGTTTGTTTGGTTCGACGAACGAGAGAGACAAGACAGACCCACGCTCCAGATAGATTGTCTAGAAGTCGCCCTCACTTCACACAACGCTCCCTCAAGACAGCAGTCGTCGCCTGGGAATAGGCGCGGCCCTGGGCGAAGCGGTTGTCTCGGCAGACTCAGGGGGGCGGGTGGAGTAGCCGCATGGGTTGGGCGGGTGAGAATGCCGCACGCCAAAGAAATGGACTGGGCCGACCTGAAAAAGTAGAATGTCTTGACTTTATCTGCCGGACCACCAATTCAGGCACTATCACATACGATGCTCGCAACGCGCCTTTCTTCGATTGCGCTCTGTGTTGTGTGGGGCACCTCGCTGATTCCGGCCGCCTATGGCAAAGATCAAGCAACCCCGCTTGCCGGCGAATCATTTCAGACGGAAGTATTAGGGGAACCCGTGACGGTGCGTGCCCGGGACCGGAAAGCCGTGACGGCCGCCAGTTTCGGGGTGCAATACCTTCATGACGGTCCGAGCTTTTACCAAATACTACCGTTCGGCGCCTTGTATGTGTGGCGCAATTCGGACGACGAAAAGCAACGGTTTCGGGGAACCTTTTCGGGAGCGGTGAATGACCTGGCCATGAACGTGGGATCGCTCTCGTCCAGCGGTTGGGAACTTCGGTTGACGTTCAACAATATGATTATTCCGCTCGGCCGTTCCGAATACGTCGAAGGTCAGATCATCCCAGACGTGGAACTGGAATGGAACTATGTATTTGCGGGATTCGGTTTGGCCTATCGCAAGCTCTTGTCTCCCGGCCAACAGGACAATGCATTGGAAATGTCCCTGACGTATGAACCGGGCTACCGGTGGTTCAAGGGCAGCAAGAGCACCTCGCCAAACTTTGTCGTACCCACCGATACCTACGAGGGACGTGTGCATGCGCGGATGCGCAGAGATGCCTTGGAACGAAACTTAATGGAGCTGCCGCATCGAGGCTACGCCTTCGGCGGCGACTTCTTCTATGGGCATCGCTCACGTTGGCACTCGTGGGGCGGAGGAATCTTCGATCCTCCCGACGCGAATCGGGAGCGCGACTACCTGATGGGCAGTGTTTTTGCCGTTACCGCCAGCGGCGTCCCATTCGTGGACAGCGAACGGCACCGACTGATCACGTCGTTTTATGGGGGAATCGGCAAGAATCTCGATCGCTTTTCCACCTTTCGCTTGCCGGGACGGCCGACCGGCTATGAATGGGAAGCCCTGGCCCTTCCCATGCTCCCGAGCGTCGCCTTCAATGAACTCTTTCCGCGACGATACGGCATTGCCCACGTCGAATACCGCTATGAAGCCTTCTTTTTCATGTATCCTTACATTCGCGGCTCCTGGGGCCTCATCGAACAGCCTCGATTCCAACCCGATGGACGTGTTCGAAACCAAATGGACTCCCTACCGGCGTTAAGCGGCGGAATCGTGAGTGGAGCCCCCTGGCGATCGCAGGTTGAAATCAACTACAGCTACAATTTCGGCATCTTCAGTGATCACAGCGGTGGTCAACCGGCACCAGGCCGACACGGATTTTTTGTTTTTTGGTCGAAAGAGCTGTGAGAGCCGGCCCAGACTCGATTTCCACTACCGATTATCAAAATCATGACCCTCTTCCGTTCCTGCTATAATCCCGCTGCTGTGAGGACCACTGATGCGGAGGCGGTACGATCACATTGACCTGAGGGTGCGCAGTCTGGCCGAGGCGCGACCCTTATACGAAGCACTCCTGCCTGCACTGGGGTTCACACGCAACGTCGGGATCGAAGGCTGGCTGCAGTTCGAAGTAGCCGGAGCGGGCAGTGCTCCTGAGTTTTTTGGCGTCACTGAGTCATCACGGCATGTCGCCAACGAATGCCGGATCGCCTTCTGGGCAGACAGTACCAGCGAGGTTGACCAGCTGGCTGAGATCGTCGCCCGGGCGGGAGCTCGGAATGTCGAAGGCCCTGGATATCACGAAGGGCCTGGCTACTACGCGGTCTTTTTCGAGGATCCCAGCGGCAATCGTTTTGAAATCTGCCACCGAGCCGAAGGGGCCAGATGAATCAAGGCATGAAACGATGCCAGAACCCATTTCGCGGCGCGTGGCGAGGATCTGGTCTGTCTGGTTCGTATAGTCTATCTGGTTTATTTGGTTCGACGAACGAGAGAGACCGGACAGACCCGCGCAACAGATAGACTGTCTTGGAGTCGGGGTTTGATGCACGACAAAGGCATAGACCAGGCCGCCCTGAAAAAGTGGAATGCTACTTTCCCACCTTGACTCATTCTTGCTGGCCGCATATTTTAAGCTGACCTCTTCACGGAAACCCGACTCATTGGTCTCATTCGAAAGGATAATCGTCACATCTACAAAAGGAGGCAAGAGCAATGCGGTTCATCAAAGTGAAAGATGAAGAACGTGCGGGTGAGGCTGCGATCAATCTCGACCTAGTCCGAGAAGCTCACTTTGGAGGGGGATTGCTGCACCTCTATTTCGAGCGCGGCGCCACCACACAGGATGACGTAACGTTTACAGGGGAGAATGCACAGAAAATCTGGGCAGCGATGGGATAGCTCGGATGGGCAATGGAATTGGGTGGAGGTCTCCCCCGGGAGAAAAAATGACATTTCTAAGTTAGCAGAGGCAATGACAGACAGGCCTCCACCCATTGCCCCTCCGATGGTCATGTGACAATGACATATCAGAGTACGGAGAGTAAGAATGCGAGGTACGCCGCATATTTCGCGGCGCGTAGCGGAAATCTGCTTCATCTGGTCAATTTGGTTTCTCTGGTTAATTAGATTTCGCTCAACAAGAGAAACAAGACAAACCCTTGCACCAGATACACTCGCCTGGCCTCGCCGGCCTTTTGTTTGTCCTTCTTCCCCCGCCCCACCACCGGAAAAGATTGAGGCCGCACGGTCGCTTCTCCCTGGTGCTTCTCACTCACGCCTTACAAGATTGATTGGGAACCTGCTATATTATTAATGTCTCACCTTTTTCGAGGTTACCCATGGACATGTTGATGATCGTATTTCGTACTTCGCTGAAAGAACGCGTACATGATTTATTGCGAGCGTGCGGGGTGATGGCCTACACCGAATTTCCCGAGACGGTTGGGACGGGACAATCGGGATCGACGGAAGGGATCTCGTTCTATGCAGGGGGGAACAGTGTGATCCTGGTCTCGCTCGAACCAGCTCTACGTGACAAAGTCGCCGGTGCGGTCAAGGCCTGGTGTGCAGAGGCACAGCACTCAGGATGGGTCAAACCGGCCATCCGGGTATTTTCCTGGCCTTGCACACAGCTCACTTAGCAGAATGCTGAAAAAATTCGCCAGCATACGAGGATCGTTACGCATGAGACGTGAAGGGTGAAACGTGAAACGTATCACGAAGATCACCCTATCTCGTCCGAGCCATCAGCTATATGTCATTAGCTATCAGCGCCGTCTTCCCACGAGATGCGCCTCACGCTTCACGTCTTACGTTTCATGGGTATCGAGGAGCTTGCTCTGCCAAAATGGTTTTCCTCAGCCTGTTAGTAGCGGACCTGCTCCCGAGACGGCTTATTGAATCTCTGGCCTCCGGACCCCCGCGTGGGGCCATTGCTTGACCTTGCACCTCGGCTCGGACCAGTGGAAATGAACCGATGCCCTAAACCATTTCACGGCGCGTGGGGGCTTTGGTCTAAGACTTGTTGTAGAATCCCTCAGTAACAAATCGCTATCCTCTCCGAGGCTCGCATGGCACGACGCACCCAGGCTCAGCTGCAACAGACCTATCGGGAACAAGCGCTGAAAATGTTTCCGTGGATCTGTGCGCACTGCGGACGAGAATTTGACGGCAAGAAGCTGAACCAGCTCACGGTCCATCACAAGGACCACAACCACGACAACAATCCGCCCGACGGGAACAACTGGGAGTTGCTGTGTCTCTACTGTCACGACAATGAGCACCAGCGGAGTCAAGTGGCTGACGCATCTGGTGAAGCGACGCCGGGCCGGGAGCCAGAGCAACCTTCGACCTTCACGCCCTTTGCCCATCTTGCGGACCTGCTCAAGCGCAACACATAGCCGTCCTCTGGCTTGTCACTCGTGGTTTCCTGGCTGATCTGGTTCATGTGGTTTGTCTCGTTCAACCAGAAAAACCAGACAGACCAGACAAACCAGCCGATTCCCTCACACTCCTGCCATGAGTTGTAGACCAGTAGCTCCTCGTTCGTGCTATATGCTATACGCAATGAGCCTTTCATCTTCAGCCATCAGCTCCATGTCATTTGCCATACGCTCATGAGTGTTTCTCATCCCCGCGACCCGTTGCACGGGATCACGCTGGAGTCCATCATCAAGGAACTGGTCGGGCGGTTTGGGTGGGCCGAGATGGGGCGCCGCGTCCCGATCCGCTGTTTTCTCCACGACCCCAGCGTGAAATCCAGTCTCACGTTTCTCCGAAAAACACCCTGGGCGCGGGAACGGGTCGAAGGGTGGTACATCGCGTATAAAGACATGTGAGCAACGGCTGCCGGCTTTATCCATCTGAATCTTTCCGGAATCAAGGAATCACGACTCCATGACCTCGAACGCGACCATTTTCAAAGCGACAATCCAAATCGCCGACATGGACCGCCACTACTATGAGGACCATGCACTCACCCTGGCGCGCCATCCGTCTGAAACCGACGAGCGCATGATGGTGCGTTTGCTGGCCTTCGTGCTGCACGCGCATGAGACCTTGTCGTTTGGCCGCGGGTTGAGCGCCGAAGAGGAACCTGCTCTCTGGCACAAGGATTTGACGGGCGCCATCGAGCGCTGGATCGAGGTGGGTCAGCCAGAGGAGAAAACCATTCGCCGGGCCTGCGGTCGCGCGAAACAGGTCTGCATCTATACCTACGGCGGTCGTGGCGCTGATCAGTGGTGGGAGAAAAACCTGGCCACACTCGCGCAGTTGAATAATCTGGCCGTGATGAATCTGCCCCTGGATGGGAGCCGCGCCTTGGCCACACTTGTGCAGTCCAGCATGCAGTTGCAATGCACCATTCAAGAAGGACAGATTTGGATGGCGGATGGAGAAAGCACCGCGCACATTGAATTGACGATTTTGAAAGGCGCTTCAACCCCGTTTGGAGAGTGACGGAAGGGGCAGCATGCTATGCCCGCGGTAAGAAGATGCGGCGATGAAAGAGAAGAAACGCATTCCCACGACTGCTGAACCGATTGTCTGGACCAGTCCTTTCACAGCCCTGACGAACGTAGGGCTGCCACTGGCTCCAGAGGTGCGGCCTGGTGTCGCCCCACGTGACGCGTCACCCATCCTACCGAGGAAGAACCG
>Ga0184626_10000841_pt1 | contig 10119 bp, 9 predicted proteins | sample PLM3_60_b1_FD_133142 | JGI IMG/M metagenome (GOLD analysis project Ga0184626, IMG submission 133142) | Groundwater sediment microbial communities from an aquifer in East River, Colorado, USA - PLM3_60_b1 | ecosystem: Environmental > Terrestrial > Soil > Riparian zone | place: USA: East River... | reverse complement strand
GCGACACGCCTGGGCGTAGTGTCTTCCCGCGGCTCCACTGCGTGCTCCGGCTAACGCCGCCTGACTCTTTGGCTACCCACTTTCTGCTCAGCAGTGATAGAATCATCTCCCAGGGGCTCGCCCATATCCCAACCGTGGGATTTTTTCGCCGTTTCGCGACAGAAACTAGTCTAGTCCGGGGCTCGATTGCCGCCCCCTAATTTGACTTAAGTTCGAATAATCGCCGCGATTCGAACACCACCGGGGTGAAGTGTTGCCCGCCGCTGACAAGACTTCGTTTGAGAACGAAATCGAAGAGCAAAGGATTGTAGCGCCGAATTTCAGACAGGACCTGCGCTTGGGCGTCTGTCAGAAATTGTTGTTTGACAAATCGGCGCAGCGAAAACAGTGGCACAACTCCGGGCAAAGGATAATCCGACCCGTTGATCAGCCGCGCATGCCACTCGACACGCCTGATGAGTGTGGCAAGAATCGACTCTGTGCGGTTGGCCTGGGTGACCGCCGAGATCTCGCCGAACAATCGCCCCTCATAACGCGGTTCATCCATGAGGCGCTGAAAAAGCTCAAAACCCTCTCGACGCGGCCCGTTAGGTCCGCGGTCGATGTCGATATTTTCCCCCAGCGACGCGCAGTGAGCGATTATAACACGCACGCCCTGGTCCAGAGGCCGGCGCAGCCGCAACGGATTGTTGAGTTCCGACATCGAGCCGCCATGCACCGCCTTCTCCTCTCCTCCATGGGTCAGTAAAGGTAGATTCAGGCGGGCGAGCGCCTGGTAAAAGCGATCGCATTTAGGCGACGCCGGATCCATACCCATGGCGGAAGGCAACCACTTTACGGCGCGGGCGTGTTGGCTAGCGCTCCAATCGACCTCATCGATAGCGTCGGCGCGATAGGGATGAATCGAACAGATCCACTCCAGGCGATCGGGAAAACGTTGGGCAAGCCCGGCTGCGTAGCGATTGGGGATGAAAAACGAGCTCAGCTCCTCCCGCCGTGCCCCATCCTCGTCGTAGTGAAAGTCGAAGGCGAGCAGCATCGCTTTGGCGCCGCGCGGAAAAGCATCGAGGCAGCGCAGCAAGCGCCGCACGAAATCCTCGTCCACGCTTCCTTCCCGCTCCGTGCAGGCGGCGTTCAGATAAAACCGGAGTTGCAGGCTTTGCCAAGGATGAAACAGACTGTTCATCTGCGGGGTGATCCACACCCCGGTGTTACCGTCGCCCACCCCGGCGACGTGCACGTGACAATCCCAGAATTTCGCTGGATCGACTCCCTGCCACGACGCGCGCACGAGATTGTGATCGAGCAGGCGTTTCGTCGTCGGATCCGGGAGGCAAGGGTTAAAAATCCCCTCCTCCAGGGAAAAGTCGCATCCTCCGGCGATGCCGAGGGCACCTGCACCCAAAGCACGAAGGAAAAGCCGACGATTCATCGGTCAGATGGCTTCATGGTCCAGCACAATTATGAGATTGGCGAAAAAAACGGCGCGACGGAGCGGCGGGCCGATGGGATTTGGATTAACTAGCTCTGCAAGTGCTTCTTGAAGAAATCCAACGTTTTGGCCCAGGCTTCTTTCGCCGCCTCAGCCTGATAACGCTGCGGGTTAGTATCATTGTTAAACGCATGCGGCGCGCCGGGATATATTTTGTACTCGAACGACTTGCCGTATTTCTTCATCGCCTCCTCCAGCTTGGGCACCTGCGAAGTGATGGGCTCATCCTTTTCCCCGTAGTTACCCAGGACCACCGCGGTGATGTTTTGCACATCATCAAGGTTCCTAGGATTGCGGCCATAATAAACCACCGCAGCTGCAAGGTCTTTGTTCCGAGTGGCAATGAGCAGAGTATTACCACCGCCCCAACAAAATCCAGTGACTCCGATCTTGTTGGCACGGACAAAACTCTGGCCCTTTAGATAATTGATCGCCCCGGTTAAATCGTTGGTGATATTCTCCTCATTCAACTTCCCGATACCCGCGATTGCCACAGGCCCGTCGGCAAACGATTTAGTACCACCTTGTCTTGACAGCAGGTCCGGGGCTAACGCGAACATATCCTGCTTTGGCCAATCGACGCGCCACGTCTCGAATGTGATCGGTCTGGCCCTGGTTTTCATGGATGACGACGATCGCCGGCAGGGGGCCGTCTCCTTTGGGCCGGGTCAAATAACCACCGACGGATGTTCCGTCGGTGGAAGCAAACTGAACATCGGACGATATCAGTCCTGGATCGCTCGCATCCACTTGGGCCGCATAGGCAGGGCCGGCCCCGAGTGTATCAACCAGCGTGGTCGCAGCAGCCAAGCTGCCGCTGAGAATCGCACTCTTTTGAATAAACTCACGGCGGCTGATACGGCCGCTTTGATTCTCGGTCAGTTCGTCGCGTTGAGCCATATTATTTGCCTCCCTTTTTATACTATTTAGCCAATAGCTCCTCGATTTTCTGCTGATCGAATCCAACGACTGCCTCACCGTCGATGATAGTCACGGGTGTACTCTGGTAACCCATGTCGAGCAACTCTTTCAATGCCGCCCGATCACCGCGCACGTTCTTGTGAATAAATTCGATTCCCTTTTGAGAAAGAAACTCTTTCTCCTTGTCGCATGGGCCTCATCCGGGCTGACTATAGACGATCACGATTTTCGCCATTCTATGCTTTACCTCCGAGTTGGAATTGGCTCCAATGTTACCATGTCTCAATGCAATAGCGAACTTTTTCCTGGCCCGCGGCGACCTCCGGATCGCGAACGGCTATCTAGACCTCCGGCCACAGCCGGTGCTTTCAACAGGTATGGGCTTTTGCCTCGGCCAGCTTCCCAGGGCACCATTCTTCCAATATCCCGTTTCGTCTGTTAACCTGAAGTTTATCGTCAACGGCGTCCGGCTGAAGAACCATCATGCGGAACTTAATGCTTCGTGACTTAGTACGCGCCCGAGCAGCTGCTATTACCCTTGTCTTCGCTACCTTCTTTGCCTTCTCTGCTTGGACCTTTGAAATCCCCTCGTTGGCGCAACCCCGTGTCGACGCGCTCAGAGACCACGTACGATATCTGGCTTCAGAAGAACTTACCGGACGCGGTGTCGACACCCCCGGCATCAAACTCGCCAGAGACTACATCGCTCGAGAGTTCGCCAAGCTTGGCCTGCACCCGGGAGGCGACAACGGGAGCTACCTGCAGGGATTTGATGTGGCCACCGGAGTGGCGGTGAAGCAACCAACAATCCTGACATTTGGAAAACAACCGCCCTTAAGACTGAACGATGAGTGGACCCCCCTGGGCCTTTCCGGCTCAGGCAAGGTGGAAGCTGATGTTGTTTTTGCGGGTTATGGCATTACGGCCAAAGAATATGGCTACGATGACTACGCGGGAATCGATGCTAAAGGCAAAATCGTCCTCGTTCTCCGCTACGAACCTCCGCCAAAAAACGAGAAGAGCCCGTTCCAGACCCCTCCCCGCTATTCAAATCATGCCACGCTACGCGCCAAAGCAAACAATGCCAGCGACCACGGCGCGGTTGGGATGATTTTAGTAGATTTCAATCACTCCGGCGACGAACAAAAAGAGCTCCTATCGACGAGTAATAGCCTGTGGCGAAGCGGCAATAGCCCAATCGCGGCGCAGGTAAAGCGCGGCGTCATTGAAAAATGGCTCGATGCCCAGGGTGTCTTCCTCAAGCCACTGAAAGAAAAAATTGACCGGGAGGAAAAGCCGGCGTCGCAATACCTGCCAGCGGCCCGCGTAACACTACAAGTGAGCTTGGAGGAAATTCGCCAGCGAACTGAGAACGTGGTCGGCATTCTGCCGGGCTCGGACCCGACCTTGAAAGACCAAAACATCGTCATCGGCGCTCACTACGATCACCTCGGGTTCGGCCATTACGGTACGCGCGACTCCAGCGCGGAGGGCCAGATCCACCATGGGGCGGACGACAACGCGTCGGGGACAGCGGTTTTATTGCAGTTGGCAGAGCGGCTCAGCCGTTCGCAAACTAGACCGGCAAGGACTATTGTTTTTGCCGCCTTTAGCGCCGAAGAGTTAGGGCTCCACGGCTCCCGACACTACGTCAATTACCCACCCCAATCGCTTTCCTCGACCAAGGCGATGCTCAATCTCGATATGGTCGGGCGCCTACGTGACAACCGATTAACGGTTTTCGGTACTCATTCGGCGAAAGAGCTTAGTGCCATTGTGCTTGAAGAAGCTCAGAAGCTCGGACTGCAGGTCATCGAATCCGACAGCGTTGGACGCAGCGATCACATGTCTTTTTACAACAGGAAGATCCCCGCGCTCCATTTCTTCACCGGCACTCACCCGGACTATCACAGGCCCAGTGATACGTGGGAGAAATTGAACATCGAAGGGATGGTCAAAGTGACCGATCTGGTTTCGGGGATAGTGCAGAGAGTAGCAAGCACCAAAGACGCGCTGAATTTCGTTAGCCTACCGTCACGCCCGCCCGGCAGCGGAAACACAGAAGGACAAGGCTACGGCTCTTACCTAGGGAGTATCCCGGATTTCGGAGCAAACGGCGACGGCGTGCGGTTGGCCGGAGTTTCGGAAGGAAGCCCCGCTGCCTTTGCCGGCCTGCAGGAAGGCGACGTGATTATCAAACTGGCCGAGATAAAGATTCAAAATTTAGAGGATCTCATGGCGGCGCTACGCAGTAAAAAGCCCGGCGACTCGGTAGAGATCACTATCCTGAGAAACAGCCAGCCCCTGACCGTAAAAGCAACGTTACGCCCGCGGAGTTAGCCCCGCTTCTCACCCCCCGGTTGCATACTTTGATAATCATTTTCCCTTTCTGAATCTCGAAATCAAAGTACCACGCCGGAGGCGGCGGCCCCGATCCCATCTTTCCACCTGGCAGGATCAAGCCCGCCTTTGGTGCAAAGAAAAATTGAAAATTTCATAGTTCACAGTGACGTTATCCTTGTGCTAGAATGATTTCACGTTAAGGAGGATGGCCGCTGATGATCAAATTGTACACCTACCCTGCTTCGAGCAATTCCCGAAAAGTGAGAGTCGTTCTTCTGGAAAAAGGTTTGGAGTTCGAGCGCGTCACGATCGATCTCTCCAAGAGAGAGCAGAAAAGTCCGGAGTACCTCAAGATTCACCCCTTCGGTACGGTACCGGCTTTAGACGATGAGGGATTTGTCGTCTACGATTCCACTATCATCAACGAATACCTTGAAGACGAGTACCCTTACCCGCCCCTCATGCCCAAAGATTCAGAGGGGCGCGCGCGGGCACGACTCATGGAGGACCTGCGGGATAGCCACTTCAACCCTGCTTGTGGACAACTCAATCGCGAGCTCCGTAAACCCGAGGCGGAAAGAGACCCGAAGGTCATCGAGCAGGCGAGGGCTAAAATCACGGAATGCTTTGAGCGCATTGAAAAGGAACTTGAAGGCCGCGAATATTTGGCTGGCGCATTCAGCCTTGGCGACATCGCCTTTATTCCGAATATCGATACCCTCGATCGAATCCAGGTCCAAGTCGATCCGAAATACAAGAATATCCACGCCTGGATTGCTCGCCTGAAAGCCCGACCGAGCTTTGCTGCCTCGGCGACTTAAGTCAGGTGGATGACGGGTAAGCAGGGGCTCGCCTGGCTGGTACACCTCTATACGGCGCTCGGTGCCGTCGTCGCATTCCTTACAATCCTCTCCATAGAACAGCTTAAGTTCCAGGAAGCCTTTTGGCTCATGTCGCTGGCCGTCGTCATCGACGCCACCGACGGTACACTCGCGCGGGCGGCACGAGTTAAAGAGCTAATTCCCTGGTTTGACGGGGACCGGCTGGAAGACACTATCGATTATGCCAACTACGTCATCGTTCCCTGTTGGTTCTTTATTCACGCCAATCTGCTGCCGCCGGCAGACGCACTATGGCTCGCCTGCCTGCCGTTGCTCGCCAGCGCCTATGGTTTCTGCCAAAAGGAAGCAAAGACCAGCGACAATTTTTTTCTTGGATTTCCTTCTTACTGGAATATCATTGCGTTTTATTCGTATATCTTGCGATCGCCTCCCTGGATCAATGGCTTCGCAATTCTCCTCCTCTCGGTCCTCGTTTTCGTCCCCATCAAGTATATCTACCCCAGTCGAAGCCCTCATTTTCGCAACTTGACGAATACCCTCGGAAGCCTCTGGGGTTTGGCGGTACTTGCAATTATCTATCTGCTTCCTGAGCCACCGCGCAGCCTCGTATTTGTATCTCTGCTGTTTCCGGCCTATTATACGGCGCTTTCTTTATGGCTCGTATTTCGCCGTGTTCCATCTTAATTCTTTTCTCTAGAAGGTACGTCATGAAAACGCCTCGTCGATTCGGACTCTTAATTTTGACACTCTTGATCTTGGCCCCGCAATGGATCACGGACACGCCCCGGGCGGCGCAGCGCCAAGTCAATTCCGCAGCAGCGCCGAAGTATATTTTCTTCTTCCTCGCGGACGGCGCCGGCATTACCCACATGGAAATCACGCGGCAATACAATCGCGTCGTGCACAACGAAGGGTTAATTATTGCCGATAGAATCATGAAAGAAGGCACACTAGGCCTCCTAACGACCGACGCGGCGGACTCTCTCTCCACGGATTCGGCCGCCGCGGCGACTGCATTGGCGAGCGGCTGTAAGGCCAAGCTTGGCGTTCTCGGCATGTGTGCGGACGGGTCGGTTCCAAAAACGGCCATGGAGATCGCCAAAGAAAATGGCATGCGCGTGGGCCTCGTGACCAATACAGCGGTCTACGATGCCAGCCCGGCCGCATTCGTCAGTCACGTCCCGAATCGTCGAAACTACCCCGCGATACTGAATCGCTACCTGGAACTGGCACCTGATGTCCTCTTTGGCGGGGGGAAAGAACAGTTTCTACCGAAGAGCCAACCGGGAAGCCGCAGGAGCGACGAGACGGACTTGATCGCGGCGTTTGCAAAAAAGGGCTATCTCCATGTCTCTAACAAGCAGGAGCTTGAGCAAGCGCAGCGCGGCAAGGTTTTGGGACTCTTCAGTACCGGTGACATGAGCTTCGAGATTGACCGCGACAAGCAGACCGAACCGTCCGTGCATGACATGACCCAGGCCGTAATCCGCCTGCTCCACAACGGCAACCCCCATGGCTTCTTTGTTTTTATCGAGAACGAAAATGTCGACACGGCCTCTCATCAAACTGACATCGCCTCAATGATTCGCGACTATCGTGAGTTCGATCGGGCGGTGGGACTCGCTTATGAATTCTACAAGAAATATCCGCGCGAGACCTTGATTCTCGTGACTTCGGATCATGAAACCGGCGGTCTCGGCTTCACTCTGGCTTTGAAGGATCTCAGCAGCACCAGGGGATCAAATCAGGTGGCGGCAACGACCGATGACCTAAAAAAGCTTGATTCAATTCCAATCTCACTGAAGAAGGCGTCAACGATTCTCGGACCGAATCCCACCGGCGAAGCCATCGACAACCTCATGAAAGAGTACTTCAAAGGCTTTACTCTGGCGCCGGATTACAAAGAAGCGATCATCAAACGCCAGCCCATCTCACGTTCCATTTTTATCGATCCGACGATCAACGCTCTGGGAATGATGATTGCCAATAATACTCAGGCCTACTGGCTGACCACGGCGCACACGAACCAACCGGTATTCGTCGCCGCCCTCGGCGCCGGCGCGGAAAAGTTTAAAGGCTATCAAGAGAACGCCGATTTTGGAAAGAATTTGAAGGCTATACTAGAAAGGAAGAAGTCACACTGATGCGTGCTGAGAGCTTAGCTCTCAACCGGCAACGGACACCCCTAGCAGCCAGCCAACCGTGTAAGTAATGCCGGAGGCCAGCAATCCGATCACCAGCATCCTGAGGCCGCTCAGCAGCGGACCCTGGGCGGTAAAGATCGAAAGCAGCGCTCCGACTCCGAACAGCGCAAGGCAACTGAACAAAGCGCTGGCGATCCACGCCACTTGCCCGGCAACGAATAGATAAGGGAGCACCGGGACGAGGGCACCGACGATGAAAGCCACAAAAGAACTTGCGGCGGCGCTCCATGGGGAGCCAAGTTGGGAGGGATCTAAACCTAGCTCCTCGCGCGCCAGTGTATCGATGGCAATTTTAGGATTCTCGATGATCCGCCGTGCCAGCATGGCCGCTTCGCGCTCGGGGATCCCTTTGGCCTGGTAGATCAAAGAGAGTTCCTCTTCCTCTTCTTTGGGAGACATCTCCAGCTCTTGTTGCTCCATGGCGATCTGCTGCTCGAACAACTCCCGTTGCGCCCGCATCGAGACATATTCCCCCGCGGCCATCGAGAAGGAACCGGCAAGAAGCCCCGCCACACCTGCGAGCAGCACATATTCCGGCTTTGCCTCTGCGCCGGCGAAGCCCATGACTAGGCTGAAATTGGACACCAAACCATCGTTAATGCCGAACACGGCTGCGCGCAGGCTGCCGCCGCGCGATGTGAAGTGCCAACGTTCTGTGCCGATGATAGAGGCAGGCCCGGACGAACCTCCCGACATGGCCCACAATGTGCGGCTATGCGCCCGCTCTTCGGCGGGCAAACCCTCTGCCTCCGGCTGATGCATGTAGCCAGCCTCGTCACGCGCTTCCAAACTGCTGATGATCGGAACCACCCGGTGCGTACCGAAGCTGCGCGCCAGCCATCCCAGCGCGCGCACCCGCAGGCTCGGACGGTAATTCGGCACGATGCCGCCCGCCGATTGGATCAGCCGCGCCCAGCGTTGGGCGTGGCGTTCCTCGTTCTCCGCGAGTTTTTCAAAGATCGCCGCCCGCTTTTGGTCCTTCTCGGCGGAGGCCATCGAACGGTAGAGCGCGATCCCGTCCATTTCGACGAGATAGTTCTGTTGATAGCGAGCAACGTCCGATTGAGCGGTGTTCTGTTGAGCTTTCATTGGAAATACGGTCTTATAAGTATAAGTAAGAGAATCTGCGCTTTATCTTCAAGCATTTTCCTTGCCATAGACATTCTCTCCAAGTCAAATCAAATTCCGCTGGACCAATTTGCATGTGCCCGCTTATTCATTCTAACTTGGAGTGAACATGATTACCTTCGTCGATGTCGAAGAAGCGCGTGAGCGCATCCAAAGCCAAATCTATCTATCACCTTTTCCCTATTCGGAAACCATCAGCCGGTTAACCGCAAATCGCGTTTTCTTCAAGCTGGAGAATCTCCAGATGACGGGCTCTTTTAAGGAACGAGGAGCGCTCAATCGGCTACTCACGCTGACTCCAGATGAGGCGAAGCGTGGCGTCATCGCCGCCAGCGCCGGCAATCATGGCATGGCTGTCGCTTTCCACAGCCGGCGACTAAAGATCGCGGCGACGATTGTCATGCCTCTCCAAGCTCCTCTCATCAAGGTCAGCCGTGTTCGGCACTATGGCGCCCAAACCGTTCTCCACGGCACCGACTACGATGCAGCCTTCGCAGAAACTCGGCGCCTCGCTCAAGAAAAAGGACTCACCTTAATTCACGGCTTCAACGACCCTTGGGTCGTTGCCGGCCAGGGAACCATCGGGCTAGAGCTTTACGAACAGAATCCGGACTTGAATGCGGTGGTCGTGCCTGTGGGCGGGGGTGGATTGATTGCCGGCATCGCTCTCATTCTTAAGACGCTCAATCCGAAGATTCGTATCATCGGCGTTCAAGCGGAAGCCGTTCCATCCATGAAAGCCGCTTTAGTAAAAGGGAGGCCGATTCGTCTTCCACCCGCCATGACTATCGCAGATGGTATCGCCGTCCGTGAAGTCGGCGAAACGCCGTTCGCATTGGCAAAGAACTACGTCGACGAGATCGTCACGGTCAGCGAAGGGGAAATAGCCAACGCCGTTCTGTTACTGCTGGAAACCGAAAAGACGGTCGCTGAAGGAGCTGCTGCCGCCCCACTCGCAGCGGTCATCAACAAGAAGATCGGTCTAGCCAACGGCAACGTCGGGCTCGTCATTTCCGGCGGCAACATCGATATGAACTTGATTTCTCGTATAATTGAAAAAGGCCTAATCCAAGACGGGCGACTGAGTAGACTTTCCGTTGTGATCTCCGACCGACCGGGCGCGCTTGCTCGACTCGCTCAACGGATCGCGGAGCTGGGAGCAAATATCCTGCAGATCGGCCAGAGCCGG
>Ga0184626_10000838_pt1 | contig 10125 bp, 7 predicted proteins | sample PLM3_60_b1_FD_133142 | JGI IMG/M metagenome (GOLD analysis project Ga0184626, IMG submission 133142) | Groundwater sediment microbial communities from an aquifer in East River, Colorado, USA - PLM3_60_b1 | ecosystem: Environmental > Terrestrial > Soil > Riparian zone | place: USA: East River... | reverse complement strand
TCGGCTACGGCCGGGCGGAGGCGATGCTCGAACGGAAGTGGCCTGCGAAATACAACCCCTCGGGGCACGCCCGCTGGGCCGGCCGCATCTACGGCAACGGGCTGACGCACGCGCTCCGGTGGCGCCGGGCGCGCGTCTATCACGGTACCTGGGGCGTCGCACCGTATCAGTCCCTCTACGAGCCTGCCCCGAGCCTGCTCGGCTCGCTGCCGCAAATGCCGGAATGGTATCTGATGGTCGTGATCGTGATGGGACTGTCGACGTTGAGCCTGGTCTGGAGCCCGCTCAAGCTCCTACTGCCGCTGCTCGTCGGCGTCGTCCTACCGCCGCTGGCGCAAGCCTGCCTGAGCGCGGCCCGCGCTTCGTTCAACGACGCGCCGCCCCGCGGGGCGGATCGGCTGAGACGGCGGTTGCTGACGGCAGCGCTCTACCTGCTCCAGCCGCTGGCACGCCTGCGTGGCCGGCTGGCAGACGGCCTGACGCCCTGGCGGAGGTGGGGGGCGCCAGGGGTGGTATCGCCCTGGCCCAGGACGTTGACCCTCTGGAGCGAGCACTGGCAGGATCCCGACCAGCGACTCCGGCGTATCGAAGCGGACCTCAGGGCCGCCGGCGCCGCGGTGCGGTGCGGGGGGGACTACGACCGCTGGGACCTGGAGGTTGGCGGCGGGCTGCTCGGCTCGGCTCGGCTGCTCATGGCCGTCGAGGATCACGGCGCGGGCACGCAATTCCTCCGCTTTCGCTGGTGGCCGCGCGCCTCACGTCGCGTGGTCGCCCTCACTGCCGTCTTCGCGGCCCTTGCCGGCAGTGCCGCCGCGGCGGGGGCGTGGACCGCCGGGACGACCCTCGCGGCGGTCACCCTCGCGCTGGCGCTCTGCGTGGTCCTCGAATGTGCCGGTGCGGCTGCCCTCATCGCCCGGACCGTTGGGCAGCCGGGCACGCGAGGCGCCTGACCCCATGGCAGGCTACACGGACGTCGTCCTGTTCCGGCGGTTGCTTGGCCAGGCCCTGCCCTACTGGCCGTACGTCAGCGCTTTGTTCTTGCTCAGCCTACTGTCCAGTCCCCTCTCGCTGCTGACGCCGCTCCCGCTCAGGATCGCGGTGGACAGCGTGATCGGCTCGCACCCGCTCCCCCCCGTCATCGCCCCGTTTGTGCCGGAGGCCATCGCGCCCTCGCCGGGCCGCCTGCTGGTCCTGGCGGTGAGCCTCCTGCTGGCCGTCGCGCTGCTCGGTCAGCTCCAGGCACTGGCCAGCATGCTGCTTGGCGCATGGGTCAGTGAGAAGCTCGTCCTGGGCTTCCGGGCCCGGCTCTTTCGCCACGTCCAGCGCGTCTCGCTCGCCTACCACGACAGACGGGGCACGGCGGACTCCACGTACCGGATCCAGCAGGACACCCTGGCCGTCCAGCACATCCTGACCGAGGGCGTCATCCCCCTCATCGCCGCCACCGTCAGCTTCGTCGGCATGATCTACGTCATGGCCCGGATCGATTGGCAACTGGCGCTGATCGCCCTCGCGATCTCGCCGATCCTGGTCGTGTTCGGGCGGGCGTTTCGCCGACGTCTGCGCCGCCAGTCACGGGACGTCAAGACGCTCGAGAGCTCCGCCCTGTCGATCGTGCAGGAGGTCCTGGGCGCGCTGCGGATCGTCAAGGCGTTCGGTCAGGAGGCACGCGAGGAACGGCGCTTCCTCCGCGGCTCCGGGGACGGCGCGAGGGCGCACATGCGCCTGGCCAGTCTCGAGGGAAGCTACCACCTCCTGGTCCGGCTGACCACGGCGGCCGGCACGGCGGCCGTGCTCCTGATCGGCATCGGCCACGTCCGGTCTGGCGTGCTCACCCTGGGCGAGCTGCTCATGGTGATGGGCTACCTCGCCCAGCTCTATGAGCCGCTCAAGACCATCAGCCGGAAAGCCGCGAGCCTACAGCTTCATCTGGCCAGTGCCGAGCGCGCCTTCGCGCTGCTCGACGAGCCGCCGGATGTCGAAGAGCGGCCGGCGGCCCGGCACCTTGCGCGCGCGAGCGGCGCCATCGCCTTCCGCAACGTCTCCTTCGCCTACGCCAAGGATCGGCCCGTCCTGCACGACATCTCCTTCGAGATCGAGCCCGGGACACGCCTGGGGATCGTCGGCACGACCGGTGCGGGCAAGACCACGCTCATCAGCCTCCTCACGCGCTTCTACGATCCGACCGAGGGCCAGGTCCTGCTGGACGGGGTGGACCTGCGGGACTACCGGCTCGACGACCTCCGCCGGCAGTTCGCCGTCGTGCTCCAGGAGCCCGTGCTCTTTTCCGTCAGCATCGCCGAGAACATCGCGTACGCCGCCCCCGGGGCCAGCCGGGAGCAGATCGTTGCCGCGGCCGAGGCGGCCAACGCGCACGAGTTCATCGAGCGGCTGCCCGAGGGCTACGACACGCAGGTCGGGGACCGTGGCGCGAAGCTCTCGGGCGGCCAGCGCCAGCGTATCGCCCTGGCGCGCGCCTTTCTGAGGAACAGCCCCCTGCTGATCCTGGACGAGCCCACGAGCGCGGTGGACGCGCATACCGAGGCGGCCATCGTGGAGGCGTTGGAGCGCCTCCAGCAGGGCCGTACCGTGATCATCATCAGCCACCGGCCGAGCGCCGTGGCGAGCTGTTCCGGAATGTTGACGCTCGAGCACGGGCGCCTCGTCGCGGACACGCACCGGATCCTCGCGCAGCCGGCGCGGGCCGTCGCGCCCCTCCGCATCGCCTCCGCGAAGCGCCGTGAGAGCCTGCTGGCCCACCCGGCCGTCCAGGCGTGGCGCCAGCTCGGGCCCGATCGGCTGGTGCCCGATCGGATCACCACGGCGCCCCGGCGCCGGGCGGTGTACCAGCTCGAGGGCGCCGGCATCGAGGGCTCGACCGTCATCGCGAAGCGATGCAAGCGAGGCGACGGCCTGCTCGAGCGCACCGTATACGAGCAGATCCTCCCGCGCGTGCCCCTCCCCGGACCCCGCTACTACGGGGTCGTCGCGGACCCGAACGCGGACCCGACGAAGGACGTCTGCTGGCTCTTCATCGGGGAGATCCAAGGCGAACCGTACGACGTCCTTCGGCCGGCCCATCGCGCCGCCGCAGCCCGATGGCTCGGGATCCTCCACACCGAAGCGCGCCCTGCCGCCGACCAGGCGGAGTTGCCCGATGCCGGACCGGGCCGGTACCGGCAGCAGATGCACATGGCGCGAGAACTCTTTCGGGACCACCTCGACCACCCGGCGTTCACCGCCGCCGACCTGGCGTTTCTCGATGCGGTCCTGGCGCGGTTCGACCAGCTGGACGAGCACTGGGATCGGCTGGAGCGGGCCTGCACCGGCCTGCCCCGGACACTCGTGCACGGCGATTTCAACGGGAAGAATCTGCGGGTGCAGGCCTCCCCGGCGGGCCCCCAGATCGCCGCCTTCGACTGGACGGATTCCGGTCGGGGCGTGCCCACCGCCGACCTCGCCCAGGTGGCCTCCACGATGAACCGGTTCAACTCCCGGCTCTCGGCGAGCCCCGACCTGGCCACCTACCTGTCGGTGGTGCGGAAGCGGTGGCCGGACTGCGACCGGGAGGACGTCGAGCGTCTCGCGAGCTGCGGAGCCGTGTTCCGGGCCCTCGCCGCGATCGAGTGGGACTCGCACCACTTCTTCCCCGACTGGGCGAATTTGTTCGTCCCGAACCTGCGGCTGTACGAAGCGGAACTGGCGCTCGCCCTCGACCGGCTCGGCTGGACGCGGCGATCGGGATGGGATGGGCGAGCCGCTGCCGTCCTCTTCGGGGTGAAGGATGGTTTTCCACCGGGGACCGAAGCGGAGAAACATGGAGGAGTCTCATGAGGCTGACCGTCTGCTTGGCGCCGGCCAACACCATGGCGTACCCGAAAGGTGGCGGCCATCTCTGGGTGTATCTCCACTGGGCCCTCGCCCTGCGAGCGCTGGGCTGCCGGGTGATCTGGCTCGAGGTGCTCGATCCCGAAAAGCCCCTGGAGACAACGAAGGGAAACGTCGCGGCCCTGCGGGAACGCCTGGACCGATTTGGCCTGGCGGAGTCTCTCGCGCTCTTCGCACCGGACGGCGCGCCACTGCCCCCAGACCTGGCCGCGTGGGTCCTCGACCTCGAGGCGGCCGCCGAGGCCGACCTGCTCCTCAATCTGTGGCACTCGCTGCCGGCCGCGGTTGTGCGACGGTTCCGGCGCTCGGCGCTGATCGATACCGACCCCGGGCTGCTGCAGGTCTGGATCACGTTGGGCTCAGTCCACGTGGCGCCGCACGACCTGTACTTCACGATCGGCGAGACGGTGGGCACGGCGGCCGCCCGCTTCCCGGACTGCGGCCTCCGGTGGCTTTACACGCCGCCCCCCGTGTTCCTGCCCGAGTGGCCGGTGATCGCACCCGACGGCGCCGCCCCCTACACCACCGTCGCGCACTGGTGGGGCGGGTACTTCGAGTTCAACGGCGTCACCTACTGCAACGAGAAGCGGGTCGCGTTCCTCGAGTACCTCGACCTCCCCACCCGGACCTCCGTCCAGCTCGAGCTGGCCGCGTGCCTCGCGGGTCGAACCCACGGGCCACCCCGCCCCGAGTACCACGAGGAGTACCGCCGCCTGATGGAGCCCAAGGGGTGGCGGCTGCGGGAGGCCTGGGACGTGAGCTCGACCCCCGACGACTATCGCGCCTATGTCCAGCGATCCCGTGGTGAGTTCAGTTGTGCGAAGCCGTCGACCCGCGCCCTCGAAACCGCGTGGGTGAGCGATCGCACGCTCTGCTATCTCGCGAGCGGCAGGCCCGCCGTCGTGCAGCACACGGGCGCCAGCCGGATCCTGCCAGACGCCGAAGGCATTTTCCGGTTTCGCAGTCTTGACGAAGCCGCCCGCGCGCTCGCCGCCGCCGAGGCCGACTACGGGCGGCACTGCCGGCTCGCGCGCGCGCTGGCCGAGGAGCACTTCGACGCGCGACGGGTCGTCGCGCGGGTCCTGGAGCGGGCGTTCGAGCGCGGGGCGAGGTCGGCCGCATGACCGAGGTGGTCGAGCTCCGCAGGGAGCTCCGGCGCGCGCTCGAGGCGACCCGCGAGCCGGGATCGGCCGAGCTCTGCGCCGTCCTGCAGGAGCTGTTGGACGGCGCTGACCTGGCCGACGGTGTCGGCCTCCAGCGGCTTAAAGCGCGAGTCTATCGGCTCGAGATCGGGAACCGCGGCCCGCGGCGTACCGTGGTGGTCAAACGGTTGAGGCCGCCTTGGGCGCAGCGCGCCCGGCTGGTCGCGGAGCGCTGGCTGCCCGCCCTCGGGCTCGCCGACCGGTGCGCTCGGCTGCTCGCCGTGGCGGCCGATCGCCGCGGCGAGAGGGTCTGGCACGTCTACGAAGACCTCGGCGACGACACGCTCGCGGCGCGGCCCGCCCCCGAGCGGGTGGATGCGGCGGTGGACCTTGTCGCCGAGCTGCACACGCGCGCCGCCGGCCACGCCGTGCTGCCGGACGTACGCCGCTACGGTGGCAACTTCGGAATGCCGTACTTCATCTCGAACGTGCGCGATGCTATCGCCGCGCTCGAAGCGCTGGCGGCATCCGGGATCGAGCCCCCGCCGGAGCACGCGGGGCTCCCGGACCGTCTGCGCGAACGGCTCATCGGGCTCCTGGCCGACGCGCCCGGGCGGGCGCGGGTCTTCCAAGGCGCGGCTGGGCCGGACACGCTTCTCCACGGCGACCTCTGGACGACCAACATCTTCGTGACAGAAAGCGCCGAGGGGCCGCGGGCGCGGTTCATCGACTGGAACCGGGTGGGTGTCGGGCCGTTCAGCTACGATCTCTCCACGTTTCTCTTCCGCTTTCCGGGGGCCCAGCGGCCGTGGATTCTGGAGCGCTACCGGCAGGCCACGTCGCATGCGGGCTGGCGGCTGGCCTCGCCGCCCGAGCTCGAGCTCCTTTTCGACACCGCGGAGCGCGCACGCTACGCCAACCGGGTCATCTGGCCGGTGCTGGCGCTGCTCCAGGAGCATGCCGATTGGGGATTCCCGGAGCTCGCCGAAGTCGAGCGATGGTTCCAGGCCCTCGACAGACTCCCATGAAGTGGCTCATCGTCACCGGGGATGACTTCGCGATGAGCCGCGGGATCGTCCAGGCCCACCGCCGCGGGATCCTCACGACCGCGAGCCTGCTCGTGAACTGGCCGGCGAGCGAGGAGGCGGTCGATCGGGCGCCGGACCCGGTGGGCCGGGGTCCGTCATCTCGAAACCCATCTCGAGCAGATCGGCGTCGAAGATCCGTCTCGCTGGCTTCCGCGACCTCAGGGGGGGAAGGACTGTGATAGCCGAACGATCGCGTGGTCAACAGCTGCTCAAGCGCACCCTGTCGCTTCTCCTGGTCGCCATCGCGGTCGGAGCCGGAGTCTGGGGGTACCTCTTCGCGCAAGGCCGGGGGAACGCCCCCATGTACCGGCTCGAGCGGGCCGAGCGCGGGCCCATCGTCGCGGCGGTCTCCGCGACGGGCAACCTCAACGCGGTCACGACGGTCCAGGTGGGCACCCAGGTCTCGGGTCAGATCAAGGAGCTCTACGCCGATTTCAACTCCGTCGTGCGTACGGGCCAAGTGATCGCCCGGATCGACCCCGCGACCTTCGAGGCGAAGGTCAAACAGGCGCGCGCCGACGTGGACGCCGCCAAGCACACCGTCCTCAACCAGGAGGCCCAGGTCGAGCGCGCGCGGGCGGACGTGGGGAACGCACGCTCCGCGCTGGCCGAGGGCAAGGCGCAGACAGCGCGCGCACAGGTGATGCTCGCCGACACCAAGCGCGACCTCGGGCGGAGGCAGGAGCTCTTCCACCGCGCACTGATCTCCAAGAGCGAATACGACACGGCCCAGGTCGCCCACGATGCGGCGGGCGCCCTGCTCGACGCGGCGCACGCCAAGGAGGAATCGCTGGCCGGCGCGATCGGATCCGCCCAGGCGCAGCTGCGCGTTGTGGAAGCGATGGTGGAGACGGCCCGATCGCAGGTGGAGCAGAAGGAGGCGGCGCTGCACCAGATGCGGCTGGACCTCGAGCACACCACGATCCGGGCGCCGGTCGACGGCGTGGTGGTGTCACGCGCGGTGGATGTCGGGCAGACCGTCGCGGCGAGCCTGGCCGCGCCGACCCTTTTCACCATCGCGCGGGACCTGACGAAGATGCAGGTCGAGGCGAACATCAACGAGGCTGACATCGGGCGCGTTCGGGTCAACGGGCCCGCGAGGTTCACGGTGGACGCCTTCCCGGGTGAGCCCTTCAAGGGCCGGATCGTGCAGATCCGCAAGGCCGCCCAGATCGTGCAGAACGTCGTCACCTACATCGTGATCGTCGCTGTCGATAATCCGGACGGGAAGCTCCTGCCCGGGATGACCGCGAATGTGAAGCTGATCGTCGCCGAGAAGCCGAGCGTCCTCAAGGTCCCGAACACAGCCCTGCGGTTCCGGCCGCCCGGTGGGGAGGGCAAGCCCAGGGACAAGGCCCGGGACAGACCCAAGGAGGAGCGCTCCGCTCAGCGCGGGGACGGTGGCGTCCCCGGGCGTGTGTGGGCGCTGGGCCCGGACGGCGAGCTCCACACCGTGGCGCTTACGCTCGGCCTCACCGACGGCAGCGCGACCGAGGTTCGCGGAGGAGACCTCAAGGAGGGCCAGGAGTTCGTCGTCGGCGTCGCAAGCGGGAGCGGCGGGAAGAAGGCGAGCTCGATCGACCGCTCGCCCAGGGTCCAGCGCTGAGCCATGGCGCTCATCGTCACCGAAAGCCTCACGAAGGACTATCGACTCGGTCCACACACCGTTCACGCGCTCCGCGGTCTGACCGTCGAGGTCGAGCGGGGCCAGTTCGTGGCGGTCATGGGCCCCTCTGGCTCGGGGAAGTCCACCTTCATGAACATTCTCGGTTGTCTCGACTCCCCCACGGGCGGCCGTTACATCTTGGACCGCGAGGATGTCGCCGGCCTGTCGCCCGCCGAGCTCGCGCGGATCCGCAACGGCAAGATCGGGTTCGTCTTCCAGACCTACAACCTCCTGCCCCGGACGAGCGCCCTCGAAAACGTCGAGCTGCCGTTGATCTACGCGGGGCTGGCGGCCCGCGCGCGGCGCGCCCGCGCGCGGGAGCGGCTGGCCGCGGTCGGGCTCGAGGATCGTGCCCAGCACCACGCGAGCCAGCTCTCGGGCGGACAGCAGCAGCGTGTCGCCATCGCCCGCGCGCTCGTCAACGACCCCGCCGTACTGCTGGCCGACGAGCCGACTGGGAACCTCGACACGCGGACCAGTGTCGAGATCTTGGTCCTCTTGCAGCAACTGAACCGCCAGGGCATCACGATCGTCCTCATCACGCACGAGCCGGATATCGCCGCCTTTGCGAGCCGCGTGCTGACGTTTCGCGATGGCCGTTTGCTGCGCGACGAGCTGGTCCTCTCGCCGCGCGACGCTACGCTCGCGCGGGCGCAGCTCGAGGAGGAGGCGGTGGCGTGAACGTCTGGGAGAGCGCCCGGATCGCCGTCCGCACGCTGCGCGTGAACAAGCTCCGCAGCGCATTGACGATGCTTGGCATCATCATCGGAGTGGGCGCCGTGATCGCCATGGTGGGCGTGGGCGCTGGGGCGCAGGCGAGCGTGACCGAGCGGATCGAGAGCCTCGGTTCCAACCTCATCGTCGCCACGTCCGGCAGCATGACCTCGAGTGGTGTCCGCCTCGGCCAGGGCACCCATTACACGCTCACCGAAGACGACGCGGCTGCCATCGCGCGCGAGATCCAGGCCGTGCAGGTGGCGGCGCCCTCCACGAAGGGCAAAGGGCAGGTCGTCGTCGGCAACCTCAACTGGTCCACGGACATCTACGGCGTGACCGAGGAGTACCTCGAGGCTCGCGACTGGCCGCTCGTCGCCGGTCGACCGCTCGGGCCCGAGGACGTCGACGGCGCCACCAAGGTCGCGGTCCTCGGGCAGACCACCGCCCTGAATCTCTTCGGTGACTTCGATCCGCTCGGCCAGATCATCCGGATCCAGAAGGTCCCGTTCACAGTAATCGGGCTGCTGGCCCCGAAGGGGGAGAGCGCCTATGGTTGGGATCAGGACGACCTCATTCTGATTCCACTCTCGACGGCGAAGAAGAAGGTGCTGGGCGCGACCCAAGCCAACCCTCGTTCGGTCAGAAAAGTCGAGATCAAGATTTGGCCCGGTGATGACATGGCCGAAGCCGAAGTGCAGATCCGCGCGCTGCTCAGGCAGCGCCACCGGCTCCAGCCGGGCGATGACGACGACTTCAGGCTGGGCAATCTGACGGATGTGCTCGAGACAAAGGAGCAGGCCGCGCAGGTCATGACTTACCTCCTGGCCGCCATCGCCTCGGTGTCGCTCCTGGTGGGCGGCATCGGGATCATGAACATCATGCTGGTGTCGGTGACCGAGCGGACGCGCGAAATCGGGCTCCGGATGGCGGTGGGGGCGCAAAGGCAGGACATCCTGCTGCAGTTTCTCGTCGAGGCCGTTACCCTCTCGGTGATCGGCGGCGTCCTCGGCGTCGCGGCCGGTCTCACCGGCTCACGCGCAATCAACTACTTCGCCGAGTGGCGGACGCTGGTAGCGCCGGACACGATCGTGCTGGCCTTCGGCTTCGCGGCCGCCGTTGGCGTCTTTTTCGGGTTCTACCCCGCGAGGAAAGCGGCGCGCCTCGACCCGATCGAGGCGCTCCGCTACGAATAGTTACGCGGAAGGCGAGGCTCTCGCCGCCGCGAGCGCCGCCACGGCGGATGCTCCGTAGGATAACAGCATAGAGTCGAGGTTCGTCGGTTCGTTGCTTTTTTCACTGAAGTTGCCGATGACTCGCTCGGCTTTCGCAGTGTCGGTATGCAAGGCGGGGAAGTGGATCTCCCGAAGCCGCAGCGACGCGCTCATGAGGCGATAGCCTGGTGTCCTTGACATGTCTGGAAACGTCTGGGAGTGGATTGCTGACTGGCATAGCCAGGCCTAGTTCCTCCAGCTGCGGGCGGTTCCGGTGATCGAGTAGCCGCTTCTGCCCGGGAGGCGCGCGTCCGAACCGGCCAGAAGGCTTCGACAAGATGTTATGTCCGCGCGGGCTGACACGCTGAGCGCCGGCCATCGAATGGAAGCTGAAACAAACTAGCCTGACTACC
>Ga0184626_10000836_pt1 | contig 10127 bp, 9 predicted proteins | sample PLM3_60_b1_FD_133142 | JGI IMG/M metagenome (GOLD analysis project Ga0184626, IMG submission 133142) | Groundwater sediment microbial communities from an aquifer in East River, Colorado, USA - PLM3_60_b1 | ecosystem: Environmental > Terrestrial > Soil > Riparian zone | place: USA: East River... | reverse complement strand
CACAATAAACTGTCGCTGCGGAGTCAGACGTCCTTTGTGCCGGCGCACAAACTCTTCAAAACGGTGGTCTACACTGGCGGTCATCCACTTTCCTTATTGCAATCGCAATGCAATTGCAAAAGTCAGATGATAAACAATCAGAAAGAGAAAGTCAACTAAAGGGAGAGCAGGGATTTCTCGCAAAGACGCCAAGCCGCAACAGCCGTTCGGACAGCAACGAAAGGATAAACAAGAAGAGCGTGGAGGTGTACGAAAGGGGATCGGGAGATGAAGGGGGATGTGGGGATGTAGAATGAGAACGGTGTTTTCTGGATCGCTGCCTTTTGATAAATTGTAAAAAGGAAATAAGCGACTGAGGAAACATGGATACTACCAGGATTCACTTTCCGCTTATTCCTTCTTACAATTTATCAAAAACTGCCGCTGCGCGGCAGCCGTACAGCGATCCAGAAAACACATCCACTTTACTGTTATCTCCATATCTCAAATATCTCCCCTTATCTCCCTTTTACACGCAGCTAATTGCATGTTGGCCAAAAAACAAGACTATGACTTACAGTAATGGCAAGAGAATAAGCCGGAGCTTTGCGGACTTTGCGTCTTTGCGAGAAATCAGACCTGCGAACCGAACAATGAATTGGCGGAAGCGTGTTCGATTTTCAGGCTTACAAAGTGTCCGATCTTTGAATCCGAACCGGGGAAATTTACGATCCGATTGCAGAAGGTGCGCCCGCTGATCAGGTTGTCTCCCTTTCTGGAATGAGACTCCACCAGGACTTCCTGCGTAGTCCCCACCAGCGATTCGTTGAGCGTGTGCTGAATTTCCCTTTGAAGATCCTGCAGCGCGCGAAGACGTTCCGATTTTTCTTCTTCCGGCACGTCGTCTGCAAGCTTCAAAGCCGCAGTATGAGGTCTGGGAGAATATTTGAAGGAATACAAGTTTGCGTATTTCACCTGCCGGATCATTTGCATCGTTTGTTCGAAATCACCGGCAGTCTCACCAGGAAATCCGACAATGATGTCCGAACTGATGGCGATTTCCGGACAACGTTTGCGAAGATATTCCACCTTTGAAAGGTATGTTTCCCGGTCATAATCTCGTTTCATCCGGCGCAACACATCATTTGAGCCGGCCTGTAGGGGCAAATGAAGATTCGTGCAAAGATTCGGCAGTCTGCCATACAGATTCATCACTTTCTCAGTGATATCGGATGGATGCGGGCTTGTATACCTGATCCTCCGAATTTCCGGAATCTCACTCAAAGAACAAAGCAGATCTGCAAAATCAAAATTCTCATACGAATACGAATTCACGTTCTGGCCAAGCAGACAAATCTCTGCATACCCTCTGCTTGAAAGCAGCCTGGCTTCTTCCAGAATGGCATGTGGATTACGGCTGATTTCCCGGCCACGCAAAAACGGCACCACACAAAATGTGCAAAATTTATCACAACCTTCCATGATGGTGATGTACGCTTTCAGCGGAGAATCGCGAAGTACTGTTTCTACTTCAAAAGTGGGTTCCTGCCGTGGGCCGGAATGTGCCAGCAACTGACGCCGTCCCGATTGCAACGTTTCCAGCAAAGAAGGAAGCTCACCGATATTCTTTGGACCAAACACCAGATCCACATAAGGGCGTCCCTTAAAAAAAAGAGCCTGTTCCTGCTGCGCAAGACAGCCACAAACGCCGATGACCAGACCCGGTTTTCCTTTCTTATAACGCTTTAATTGCCCCAGACGGGTAAATACTTTCTGGGCGGCCTTCTCTCTTACGCTGCAAGTATTGATCAAGATCAGGTCGGCCTGCGATTCATCCGGCGTGGAAGTATATCCGAGACGCGAAAGAATCCCGGACATTTTTTCGCTGTCATGAACATTCATCTGGCAGCCGTAAGTTTCAATATGAAATTTCTTTTCCATGAGTTTCGATTTCAGACTTCAAGACGGTTTTTCTGCTGTAACAGGAACGGGAGCCGGTCTTCGTTTTGCCAACATGTAACTGATCATACCTGAAAACGCATACACAGCGGATACTGTGATCAGCATGTGTTTTGGATCCAGAGCAATGCCGACAATGATGAGAGCGATCAATACGACCGTGCGATAGGAACGCGGCTGTTTTAGGTTCAAATCCTTAAAACTGCGATATTTGATCCTGGATACCATGAGAAACGAAAGGAGCGCCATTGCCACGAGAACCGCAATTGCGCGGGAATCGCCATCCAATCGATCAGGAAAACAATAGATCGTGGAAGCAACGACTGCCGCAGCTGCCGGAGTAGGCATTCCGACAAAATAGCGTTTATCCGGAACGGCAGCGCTCTGTACATTGAATCGCGCAAGACGGCTCGCTGCACAAATCAAAAACACAAACGACACAAGCCACCCGGCGCGTCCAATCGAAAGACTACCCTCATAATGATAAAACGCCCACAAATAGCAAAGAACTGCGGGAGCCATGCCAAATGTGATCACATCGGCCAGTGAATCGAATTGGACGCCAAACTCCGAAGTCGTATTGGTCATACGGGCCAGACGCCCATCCAACGTGTCCAGTATCATTGCAATCCCGATCAAAACGCCGGCCAGCTCCATGTTTCCTTTGATCGCACAACTAACGGCGTAGAAACCACAAAAAATATTGGAAACCGTAAAAGAGCTAGGAAGAATAAAGATTCCCCGTCTGTACTGTTCTTTGGACCACGGTCTCCGCCCGCGCATCCATCGTCGCCTCTTCACGGCATATCTCCTAACACTGTCTCTCCCGCCTTTACCTTATCTCCCATTTTCGCGCGAACCGTCGAGCCCGGCGGAAAGAAAACATCCACACGAGATCCGAACTTGATCAGACCGATACGCTCGCCCGCCGACAGGATTTCCCCCTCGCGTCTCCAGCAGATAATCCGGCGCGCAATCAAACCAGCAATCTGGACAAAACGAAGAGGTTTTCCATCGTGATCGATGGTGATCGAGTTTCGCTCATTCTCCCTCGACGCCCGCTGATCAAACGCTGCAAGAAACTTGCCCTTACTGTATTGAATCGCAGTGATTTTTCCACCAACAGGAGCCCGGTTTACGTGGACGTTGAACACAGACAGAAAGATGCTGATCGTATCCTGTCCATCGTCCTTTCGTATGGAGACAATGGTGCCATCAGCAGGGGAAAGTATCTCACGTCCCTTGACAACAAAGTTTCGTTCCGGATCACGAAAAAAGAAGATAACAAAACCGGCAAATATCAGGAATACCACGCCAACCCAAATAAAACCAAAAAGCAAGGCAATCAAGCCTAACCCAGCCAGAATGAGGATATACAAATGGCCTTCTTTTGCAATTGACATAAGAGAATTCCAGCGGCTGACGGAATTACCCGTGGTGTTGATTGAGCAGAGCTTGCATTTTATCCTTGAGCGCAAGCTTCTTCTTTTTCAGAGTAACCTCCTCTACTTGTTCTGAATCGGAAAGATATAAACGAGAGGAGAGCTCTACTAAACGAATTTCAAGAGAACGGTGCTGTTCGTATAAGGACCGGTATTCCGCATTTTTTTCTAGCAAAAGCTGAGAAATATCTCTTGTCTCCATACAATTTCCTCCTGATTTCATCGAGTCTAAGGCAAAGGTGGGATCTGCAAACATCTATCTATTATTATAACAGTTTTTTTAACAGTGGAAACCTTTTCGTGGTCCCTGAAGCTACATAGTGAGGATAGAGGATGGATGATGGAGGATGGCGGACACCTTCGTGCAATCCATCTTCCATCTTCTCAACTGAACTCGGCTAATTCTTTTTGTTGGACTTTGCTTCGGCATCAGAAGGCCGCAGATAGGCAGCTTTCAGATCATTTCCCTGTAAGACTTCGCCGAGTCGAAACTTTTCCTCCGCGAGAAGAGCCAGAGTCCGGGCAAGAAGAAAATCCCGAAAAAGAAGGCTGGAATCCGCATGGTTTTTCAATGAGTCAAAATAGAGATGCGCTCCTGGACCGCAAAATCGTACCGGTTCTGCGGGTAACTCTGAACGCCAGGCCTGAGGAGAAATCGAACGTGGTTCTGTTCTTTGAGCTAGATCTGCACCACGTCTGTAGAACAGAGAAGTAAAAATCTCCCCGCGTCTGGCGTCCATAGCAGGACAAATCCAACCTTCGGCCCGTACCTGACACGCGGCCACTTCCAGAGCGTTTGCCGCCACCACTGGAATCCCGAGCGCATACAGGAGTCCCTTAGCTACACTTAGCCCAATCCGCAATCCGGTAAACGAACCCGGACCATTCACGACTGCAATTCCATCCAGCTCGCCAATTTTCCAGTCCAATTCAAAAAACAGCGATTGGATTCCCGGCATCAACCGCTCTGTATGCGTTACGGTACTTCCCGACAGATACTCCGCTACAACCTTCCCATCTATTGTAATGCACACATTGCAAATGTTTGTGGAGGTATCGATCGCCAGCAATTTCATCCATTCGTTAACATATTGAATCCATTCATCAAACTCAAGTTGGAGTGGCGGGCCTCCGTGCTCGCCGATGGCTGATAAAATCCTTTCCTGCGGGCACGGAGGCCCGCGGCTACAAAACTAATAAGAGGTAAAATAAGACCCATGTCGGCCATAACACCGATGCTGCAGCAGTATCGCAGCATCAAACAGGAACATACGGAAGCGATTCTTTTTTTCCGGATGGGCGACTTCTACGAGATGTTTTATGAGGACGCTTTCATAGCATCCAAAGTACTGGATATCGCGCTGACCAGTCGCGACAGAAACAAAGACACAGCGGTTCCCATGTGTGGTATCCCGTGGCATTCCGCAGATTTCTACATCGCGAAGCTGATCAAGGCCGGCCACAAAGTCGCGATCTGCGAACAAATTGAAGATCCCAGGCTGGCGAAGGGAATCGTTCAGCGAAAGGTGATCCGGATCATTACGCCGGGGACATACTCCGAAACATCGCAACTCAACCCCAAAGAACATCAATATCTGTGCGGCATTCACGTAGCGGGAAAAGAAGCGGGTCTCGCGTTCGTAGATCTTACGACCGGCGATTTCCGGATCACTCAGCTTACGCTGGAATCCGGACAAGCGAATCTGTGGGAAGAAGTGGAGATGAATTCTCCTTCCGAAATTCTATTTCCTATGAGTTTTCAACTAGGTGGAGTTCCGGCGGCCGGTCTTTCTGCTATGGTGAAGACACCGCTGGAAGATTGGATTTTCGAAGATGCCTACACGGACAAGCTGTTGCGCGAGCATTTTGGAGTGGAGAGTCTGGAAGCCTATGGGTGTGCCGGGCGGAAGCTTGCCATCGGTGCAGCAGGTGCGGTTTTGCACTATCTCTACCAGACACAGAAATCTGCTTTAAAACATCTAAGCCGCTTATCGTACTATGAGCGTAGTAACTACATGCAACTGGATGCGCAGACGGTCCGGAATCTGGAACTGTTGTCCAATCTCCAATCACAGCAGCGAGGGGGCTCCTTGCTGGAAGTGATGGACCGGACGGTAACGGCGCCCGGAGGAAGACTACTGCGTGAATGGCTTCTCAAGCCGCTGCTCAATATTCCTGAGATTCAAGCACGGCAAGACGCTGTGGAAGAGTTGACCGGCCGTGTGATCGAGCGCGGCATCCTGCGCGAGGAATTGCAGCAGGTCCAGGATCTGGAACGAATTGTCAGCAGGGTGACTCTGGATCTGGTTCAACCCCGCCATTTACTGAGTCTGAAGTTGTCCGCATGGGCATTGCCAAAGATCAAATTTCTTTTTGCGAAGTTCCAGGCCGGCGCACTTCACAAAATCGCAAATGAATTGGACACTCTGGAAGATATCGCGGGATGGATTGATGAGGCAGTTTCAGATCAACCGCCTCTACTGGCAAGAGACGGAAATGTCATCAAACAGGGCTTCGATGCAGAACTGGATGAGCTTCGTTCACTGACACGAAGCGGAAAGACCGCTATCGCGGCGATTGAGGAAGCCGAGCGAAGACGTACCGGTATCAACAATTTGAAAGTCGGTTACAACAAAGTATTCGGGTACTACATCGAGATCTCGCGAGTCCAGGCGGCCAAGGCGCCTCCCGGGTACGAGCGTAAACAAACGCTGGTGAATGCGGAGAGATTTGTCACTCCTGAATTGAAAGAATATGAATATAAGATTTTAACCGCCGAAGAAAAAATTGCAGAACGCGAGGAGCTTCTCTACCAGGAACTGTGCAGAAAAATCGCCACGCACACACTGCGGATCCAAAAAACAGCTTCCCTGCTCGCCGTTGCCGATACGCTTGCAGCGCTGGCTGAAGTCGCGGCAACCTACAACTATCACCGTCCCCAATTTCATGACGGAAACAGTATGAAGATTATCGAAGGACGCCATCCCTGCGTTGAGCTTCTACATCCGTCCGAACGCTTTATCCCGAACGACGCATATGTGGACAATGAAAAGAATCAGATCCTGATCGTCACCGGACCGAATATGGGCGGAAAATCCACTTATTTGCGACAAACGGCGTTGATTGCACTGCTCGGACAGATCGGCGCATTTGTTCCTGCCAAGGAGGCACACCTTCCGCTCATTGACAGGATTTTTACACGGATCGGAGCCTCGGACAATCTGGTACAGGGGCAATCGACATTCATGGTGGAAATGATAGAGACCGCATACATCCTCCATCATGCTACGCCAAAAAGCTTGATCATACTGGATGAAATCGGGCGCGGCACCAGCACATTTGATGGTGTTGCAATCGCGTGGGCCGTCGCCGAATTTCTCCACAACAACTCCCGCGTGCGGGCAAAGACCCTCTTTGCCACACATTTTCATGAGCTCACGGAGCTGGCGATCACGTGCCCAAACGTTAAGAACTACAATATTGCTATTAAAGAATGGAATGACGAAATCATCTTCTTGCGAAAAGTTCAGGAAGGCGCAGCGGACAAGAGTTATGGGATCCAGGTGGCAAGATTGGCTGGACTGCCTGCCGAGGTGATCCAGCGGGCAAAAGAAATTCTGAATACATTGGAGAACAATTCGTTTGATCTTCGTGGAAAACCGATCCTTGCGGGCAAATCGGAGGATTCCGGTCTGGTACAGCTGGATTTGTTTAAAGAAGATAATCGACTGGAAGTGATTGAAACCTTGAAACACCTGAGCCTGGAAGACTTGACACCGCTTCAGGCCTTGAACTTGCTGGCTGACCTGAAAACTAAGTTGAGCTAGATGAACCACGGAGGCACGGAGCTGGAGCGCAGGCTTCCAGCCTGCATTATGGGCCGCAGGCATCTTGCCTGCCTGATTTTCAAAGCAGAAACGAAGGGGTGAAATTGTTTAGAAAAACACCGCAAGATTTAAAGACCGCGCTCGGGCAATGTTTTTGGATTGGATTAAACGGCAGCACTGCCAACGATCCGGCAACGAAAGAAATCTTCAAACGCTTTCAACCCGGCGGAGTCATTCTGTTTCAACGCAACACAGAATCGATTTCGCAGATTCAGAAATTAAACGCTGATCTACAAGAACAAAGCAGCATCCCTCTCTTCCTTGCCATCGATCAAGAAGGAGGAATCGTAGAGCGGCTGCATCAGATCATCGGCACGATCCCGCCGGCAATGGCGCTGGCTGCCACTCACAATAGCCGGTTGATCCGGCGCATCCATACAGCGCACGCGCGAATCTTGCGAGCGCTGGGATTCAATGTAAATTTCACTCCCGTACTGGATCTGGCGCTGACCGGACAGGATAACGGACTCGGGACACGCTGTTTCAGCGACGATCCGCGAATCGTATTCCGCTGCGCCAGAGAAGTAATCAGGGCTCATTCAAAGGCAGGCATACTGACGTGCGGCAAACATTTTCCGGGTCTGGGGGATACAGATCGTGATTCACATGTTTTTCTCCCGTCGGTGGCCAGATCCTGGAAGCAGGTGGAACGCGAAGACCTGTTGCCATATAGAAAACTGCTGGATCAACTTCCTTTCATCATGATCAACCATGCTCTCTATCCGGACAAAAACAAGAAGTTGCCGGCTTCGCTATCAAAAGAAATCGTGAATGACTTCTTGATTCAAAAATGGAATTATCCAGGGCTTTCCATCTCTGATGATTTGATCATGGGGGCGGTTTCGAAACTGTATAACCTGACTGAAGCGGCTGAACGAGCTTTGCTTGCCGGGAATCATCTTTTTCTGATTTGCAGGCCGGAAGGAGTCCTCAAAACTTTCGATAGACTTCTGTCTCGCGCCTCCAGGACCCCGGAGTTTGCTTCGGCCGTATTCCGCGCAAGCAGCCGAATTCTAGCGTTCAAGATCCATTCGCGAACCGGAACAGATCATGAAATCAAAATCAAAGACGAAATTCACGTCATGCGGAAGCTAACGCAGGAAATTTCGGGAAAGGCCATCACACATATTCACGGAGAATCGATCGGAAAGATACCATCGCAATGCACGTTGTTTCTGCCTCTGACAAAATGGCTGAAGGAGAATTCTAACGTGCAATCTTATCTTTCAAAGCGAGGTTGTCAGGTATCCTCCCATTTCTATCAACTTGCATTGAGCGAACCGGAAGCACGGTTGCTTGCCTCTCAATCCAATACTCAGTTTGATATTGTAGTCACTACAAATAGTCTGCAGAATCCGGGGCAGGCCGCGTTGCTGGACGAGCTTGCAGCGCGGGGAAAACAGTTGTGTGTGATCAGCGGCGCATATCCAGGGGGCCGATTACCGGACGATGTGCGGATTGCGATGGCTTCTTACTGGACATTTCCCGCGGCGCTTGAAGCAGCAGTAAAAGCCATTCTCGGCGAACGCAAAGCGCCGGGAAAACTTCCTCTGCGAAAACCTGGCATAGTAAGGTAAGATATTGCGTTTCGGAGGTGTGCTATGGGAATGATCAGTCAAATCATTCTGTTTGTATTGGTTCTCTTTGCTCTCTATCTATTATTTGCAATTCGATCACTGAAAAAACAGATCGCCCAGGTCAAGGACTCGTTTGAAAGCACCTTGTCCTGGTCGAAAGAGGATCTGCGAAACGATATGGGCTCGATTCGTTCCGTGATGAAAGTGCTTGCGGCCGGTGGCCGTGTGACTCCGGATATGATTGAACAAGGTAAGCCGTTTGCGGATATGTCTGCCGCCGATACCGAGAAATTTCTGAATCAGGATCCCTCGCCCGATGCGGTTGTCCTGGATGTTAGAACCCCCAGCGAATACATCGCGGGCCACATTCCCGGAGCAAAGCTGGTTCCGCTGGACGAAATTGAAGTCCGGATGAACGAAGTCCCCCGAAACGTGCAAACTCTGTTTGTCGTATGCCAGGGAGGAACACGCAGCGCTGCGGCCTGTGAAATACTGAGTAAAAGCGGTTTTACAAATCTCGTCAACGTGTATGATGGCACTGCTTCCTGGCCGGGCAAAAAAGAGATTGGGGTTTCGATTCGACCGCCGGCTAGTTCTAAGAACTGATGACCGACCACTCCTTTCGTTGTGGAGATCTCGTTCGCTGCATCTCCAAATATTATTCCGAACAGCTCGGTATTACCGGGCTACATGGGATCGTTATGGGGACAAAGCCCCAGCACATCCATGTATGGTTTGAAGAACCAAACCGAAGTTTCTGGCTGAATTACGACATTCTTCGCAAGGCCGCTGAAGTGGACGCTTCTCCCCTGCTCACCCGTATTCAGATCCTCGCCTACTCATTAAATGCGGAGGAATGGGAATTGGAAAGTCATGGGGATACCTACAAATTGATTTGTTATGTGGATGAAGTTTCATTCGAAACACTTCAAGAAATTCGCAGCTATCTGGACATGGACTATCATGCACTCTCGCTATCGCCCGAAGGAATGGGCCGCGCCATCGCCACCGTCGAGTGGAAGAAGTAGGATCTCTCGCCAAGACGCAAAGCCCGCAAAGTTTCTAATTCTTTCTTTGCGTCGTTGCGGACTTTGCGGCTTTGCGAGAGATCCTTTCCCTCACAAGACGGCAAGCAGTTTCTCACGCGTACGGGTTTCGTAGCGTTCTTCGTCCGGAAAACTGGCAAAAAGCGGACCGGTGCAGGAATCCCGGTTGGGATAGCACTGTGCGCCACTGTTGTTGAGGATGATGCCGACAAAATTCTGGAACGCTTCCGCGAAAGT
>Ga0184626_10000835_pt1 | contig 10128 bp, 11 predicted proteins | sample PLM3_60_b1_FD_133142 | JGI IMG/M metagenome (GOLD analysis project Ga0184626, IMG submission 133142) | Groundwater sediment microbial communities from an aquifer in East River, Colorado, USA - PLM3_60_b1 | ecosystem: Environmental > Terrestrial > Soil > Riparian zone | place: USA: East River... | reverse complement strand
ATAGCGGCACCGGCATTGCTTTATCTTGCCGCAGAAAGTAGGGACAGTGTCTGAAGAAGTTTCTTATTTGCTCGTTGCACTGTACATCGTCGTCGGTTTTTTTCTTGCCCAGATCGTCATGGCAGGGCTTGGCCAGCGTCGGCAGAATCGCCGTATAGAGCAAGGAATCCGAGAATACTTGCACCAGTGCGGTGGAAAAGAAACAACCAAAGCGGGTTGAATCAATGCTGAGAAAAGTCATTTATGAGCAAGTCGGCGCCGCCCGCCGCTCATAGGGCTCGACCTGTCCCAGCTCTTTTAAATGCCCGTAGATTGCCGAGGCCGATAAATAGACTCCCCGCTGTTGCGACACCCCCTGGATACGCCGATGGCGGTACTCGGGATACGATTCTTTGACCGCTTCGATCATCTGGCGTTCCTCGGCCGTCAACTTATACGAACTGGACCGTTCGACCTTCTTCTCTCCCTCGCTCTTTTTCCACCGGTAATAACTCGATCTCTCGCCACCCCCACACTGCCCAAAACCTCGCCCACCGATCGCCCCTCGCCCTGATGCGTCTTCACTAACTCCAGCAGAGCCATTGTGAGATGGGCTTGACTCGCGAAGGTGGACTGGGGTAGTCATTTGAGCGAGGGAGAGACTCAAATCGGAAATTCCGGTGAAGAGGACTTCGCGGCTGACTTACGCGCATTGTTATATTGTCTTGTTGGTTTTTATTCTCGCTGTCACGGGTTGTGAGAGCATCGCGCTCTCGCCACGGCCGGACATCGGAAGTCGGGGAATCGAGCGGGCTCCCGATGGGAACGGAATCGCAAAGGAGGAGATTATAGGTACGGTGGAGCGGGTTGACAGGACCAATAACGAAATTCAGCTTCGGACAACGGAAGCGAAAGTAATCGCCATTAAATATGATCCAGCTACCCGCGTATACAGCCGAGAGCGCGAAGTCGGCATCGAGGCGTTGCGTGCCCGCGATTTGATTCTGGCCCGGGTATCGAAAACCTCCCGGGGCGACTCATATGCTGATCTTATCCGCTTAAACGATAGGGAAGAAACGGGATCAAAACGCTAACGTGCTGCGACGGGGCATGGGTGCGTTTCTAAATTCTGACGTAAGGAGGAGCAACAATTGAAGACGGTCGTTGGTATCTTCAAAACTCTGCAGGAAGCAACTCAGGCTGCCAACCTGCTAAAATCGGCAGGATTCGAAGGCGATCATGTGATCCTTTTGTCGCCGGGCGCGCCGGACGTGGATGTTGAAGCAGCGGTACCGACCGAAGACGCAGAGCAACCGGGTATGGGAAAAGCCATCGGGAGCGTTGTCGGCGGAGCAGTGGGCCTTGGCGCAGGAGTGATTATCGCCAGTCTTCTGTTGCCTGGGATCGGCACGGTCCTAGCGGTGACATTCGGAGCCGCGGCCGGCGGATTGGGCGGCGCCGCAGCGGGCGCGGCGGCGGGTGGCGCGCTAGAAAATGTTTTGTCTATCGGCGTGCCGAAGGACGAGATTTTTTTCTACGAAGATGCGCTTCGACAGGGTCGGGCAGTTGTTGTCGGGCTTTCGGAGCGCGAAGATCAAATCGAATCTGGCCGCAATGTGTTGGACAGAGCGGGGGCGGAGACTCTCGACGCTGCTCGAGAAAATTGGTGGATCGGGCTAAGAGATGCCGAAGCGATTGGGTATTCGAAGCCGGAGGATTTTAAGCAAGTGGAGACGACCTTTCGCTGCGGTTTCGGAGCAGCGTTGGAGCCGGCGATGCGGGGTCGATCGTTTGACGAGGCGGCGGAGTATCTCAAACAAAACTATCCTGCTTCTTATCACGAAGAGAGTTTTCGCCGGGGGTTTGAACGGGGCCAACATTATCTTCAGAAACTATCCACGGCCGAAGCTCATCGATAGGCATAAAGGGTTCCTTTCATAAAGGCAGTCCGCGAAGAAACACGCATTTGCGGTCGAGCCCTTGAAGACGGTTAATTGCGCTCTAGATTCAAGTAGAGATCTACCGCCCCGCACCCAGAGATCCCGACAAGCGTGACGACGCTTCGCGCTCCGGCGACCGGCTACCTCAAACGTTACGGCTGTAATTGTATTGATTTCTCCTTCTATTATTTAATCTGCTGCCGGTCATTTCATCAGGGGTGGCAAAGGTCTGATCCATTCGAAGGCTTTTAAGCACGTTTTTACCGGTTTCACTGTACGTGACAAAAACTTCGGGCATCCAACCGCTGCCATCGCTAACAAACCGAACAGAGACTTCGATCTGATGGTTTTTGTAGTCCATTTCCCGCGCGTTTCGAGTCTAAATCGATATCATCCTGCTTAGTGCTGTCAAGAACTCTATTGCCTCGCGGTACTGGCATGTCATTCTAATAAGGGGGCGTTCAGGGGGCGGACGGAAATGGAGCAGTTTTACAAAGGCCATCGCATCGAGGTTTCAGTCTGGCTAGACGGTGACGGCTGGTTCGCGAGCTTATTCATTTACTACAGCAAAGGCCATCAGAACATACTCGTGACCTTCGCTGTGCCTGATACGTTCAAGACTTACGATGGCGCCATAGAAGCGGGCTTCGCAGCGGCTCAAAAGTGGATAGATGAGCGCAAGCCGACTTCATGATTTCAGCCCCGAATCGACCGTCAAAAATCGACCGATTTGTTTTTTTCTATCCGTCCATTGTCCAGGTACCGCCTGGAAGAAGAAAACCGCGTGTCAGGCAATGCTTAACGTTTGGAGAAAAGAAGAAGGGGCTTAAGAAAAGGAACCGTGTCCGTTGCAGCTTCGACATTTCTTCTTCCAAAAAAGCCACCCCCGTGTGCCCACGGCCCTTGCATTTTTTTCAGGTCATATAATGGCCCGAAGCTAAAAAGTGTGTGACACATCTAAGCCGCCGATCTCAGCAATGGAACGATTGCAGCAAAATTGAAGGATCTCTGTTATCTGCCGGCAGAAGGCGCGGTCGTCAAACCGAAGGCTGCCGAGATACGATGATCCTTGATGATCGATATATAAATAGCTGTTGGCAGGTAGAACCTTGGACAGCGCTACCCGTTTGAGGATTCCGATTTCCCCTCGTCGTGGGTGTTTGTCTTCTAGGCCGTCTATCCACGTCCAGGTGGGAGGCCAGTTAGGAACACCTTTGCAGAACATTAGCGGATGGTCTCGGAGCAACATAGACGGGACCCCTTTTTTGTTCGGGCTCCCAGTCCTCGCAGACCCGGAACGTTAAGTCCGGACAGATTGTTGCCTTACTTCATTCCTATAAACACTTGATCCGCAGTGTCGATGCAAAAATGATCAATTTCACAAAGAATTGATCAATCTAAATTGTGTCAGAAACAAAAGAAAGGGGCCGAGCGTAAACCCGGCCCCTTGGGTGAATTACTCATCTCCCTACGCCCGAGGTTGCAACCATCATGCGGACTACTGATCGCTGGCTACAACTGGCCGAACTCTCGAAAATGTTTGGTTTGAGCGAAGAGTCGATTAAGGGATTAGTTAAGAATCATGGTTTTCCGCTTCGCCGGATAACACCCTACGCAACTCCTGGAGTCCTCGAATCGGAGCTGTTTAGCTGGTTGAAAGCTCAACCGCGGAACGGTACGGCGGTTAGAAAAAAGCTTTATTCAAAATGAGTCACCCGGTCCCCTCGCGGTGGTTGCTACGCCCTCGGATGCGTGTTGGCGTGAACCGTTTTCAAGCGACGGGTGCCCACGTGGGTGTAGATTTCCGTCGTGATGATGCTCGCGGGTCGAGCAACACAAGGGTTGCTAACTTTCAAGATCGATTTTCCTTCTTCCCGTTGTCACGCCTTGGGACAGCAGTTTAGAAGTCCTTGACTTCGTAGTTCTTTTTTCTTGTCTTCACAGGATTGGGTAATCCTGTGCTTGAAAAAAACATTCATTATTTAAACTACTTGGAGATTGATGTCTCCACGATGTCTCCACACCGTCAAACATCAACACTGACGAAACGAGAACTCTTGGAGCGCGTCGAAGGGTACTTTTTGAACCGATTAAAGGCCCAGAATTGTCGCCGTGGAGACATTTTGGAGACATAGGGCCACAGCATTGACGGTAAGTAATTGAAAAAGCGAATCTTTGGCGTGATATTCCCAGGTCTGCTTTACCTGTGAGCCGGAAGAAACGATTTTGCCTTATGTGCTCGACACCATCGGCATCACTCAGGTGATGTACGCATCGGACTACCGCCACTGGGACTCGGAATTTCCCGAATCTGTGCGCCATTTAAAAAGCATTCCGGGGCTCAGCGAAGAGCAGCAGCGCCACGTTCTCGGCGAGAATGCCGTCAATTGGTTTGGATTAAAGCCGGAGGATCTACCAAATCCATAATTCCCGACGCGGTTCGCGCAACTTGCGAGAGGCAACAGGTCCCATCCGAGACCTGCTCAACGCCGCCGACCACTATGCTGTCCTCAATTGGGGCGTCGGGGTCAACCTCAAGAAGTTGCGTGAGCAGCCCCGATCAGGTCAAGCGCTTTCTCAGAGGAAATTTAATGGGACTACGATATATGCGGCAAAATCGCGACGGAGCCATCGAGGCCATGGTTAGCCGCTTAAACCTGGATCGGGAAACAGCCGAGGGAGTTTATCAACTTTCGATCAATAACTTCTCCAAAGACGGCACCATGGACGAGGCGGCGTTGAAACTCATCGTCGATCAGCAATTAGCCGAGGCAAAGGTCAAGGAGGTTCCGCTGTCGCGAGTGGCCGACTTTACCGTGCTCCGTCAGATATCAAGAGAGCCGCCATTCTCGCAGTAAAGCGGTGCCTGAAATCGCATATGGCTGATCGCCTATGGCATATAGATGGAATCAAGGAAACATACGCCATAAGCCATAGGCTATAGGCCAGCTTGCTACGCCGCTTTCTTGCTCTGCCATAGGCCAAGCAACCGGTCACGCTCTTGCTTGTCGAGATGGCTCAAGGCCTGATCGACGATGTCCATGCCCACCAATTTGTTCCAAGCTGCGATCAATCGGACTGTAACCGGGCCCGGTGCGCCTTTGCCGATCTTGGCGCCATTGACCGTCCTGACCGGAACGAAAGTGGGGCTGGTGCTGGCTAGAAAAGCCTCCTCGGCGTTGTAAAGATCGTAGGGCGTGTAATTCCCCTCCACGATTTCGACGCCCAGCTGCTTTGCAAGCTCGAAGATCACCGCCTTGGTGATGCCGCCGAGGACGTTTCTGTCCGTGGGCGTGCAGAGCTTGCCGTCGATGACCAAGAAAAAGTTATGCGCGCTGGTCTCGCTGAGATTGCCGTCGATGTCGAGCATGAGCGGAATCGCCCGGGGATCCACCTGCTTCGCCTCGAAGGCCGCCATGTTATGGTTCATTTTGTTGGTGATCTTTGCCTTGGACTCGAGGCACTGCGGCGGAATCCGGCGCGTGGAAGGGATGATCAAAGGCGCGCCCTCGACATAGAAACTCGCGAACTCGGGAAAATTGACGATCACGCTGTAGACCGTTACCGTCGCACGGCCGCTGACTCGATTGCCCGTGGAGGAGCGCACGCCACGGCTCACCACTTGCCAGAGCGCACAGTCTTCATTCTCACCTAAGAGCGGCTTGTTCCGCTCCAGCACTTCCAAAGTCGTTTTCTCCATCTCTTCGAGGGACATGCCGCAATCGATGCGCGTGTAATAAAGCGAGCGGAATAGCCGCTCGGTGTGCTCCCGCAGCTTAAAGGGTTTGTGGCGGAAGGTGCGCGTCACGTCGTAAACTCCGTCACCCGCGTTAAAGCCGCTGTCCAGCACGGAAACCTTTGCCTGGCTCTCCGGCACGAAGGCACCATTGAGATAAACAATTCTTTCTTCCATCTTTTTGGCTTCCTTTCGTCGTCGTTTGCTAGTTCCGTAACCGATGGTCGTTTCTTACAGTTCGCTTGGCTGGGGTGTCAAGTTGTCTCTTGCTATTGGGCGAAGAAGATCCGGCGGAATTCGTTACTCAGACTCTTCGCTTCTTCTTCAGTCGGGTTATCCATGGGCACCATGTTGGGCGCCACTTTTTCAGCGCCTTGGATGGGCGGATAGACACCGGGAAACAGGACGAATTCGCCATCGTTGGCGATCATTCTCTGTCCGTCGCCGGACACCGCGTATTCGATGTAAAGCCGGCCGGCGTTCGGGCGTGCCGCTTTGGCCCCCAGTGCCAGATGATTGGGATCGGAGAGATATTTGTCGAGTGAAACATACGAGACAGGCCCTTTATACTGCTTGACGAATTTGATGTAGGCGATGCCGACTTGGGCCTCACCTTTGATGATAGCAGGCGTTACCGGCGCCAGGGATTCGACCAGGAGTGGCTGCTGCTTGGCCAAGCCCTTCACATAGTCGCGCCATTTTCCTCCCATGAATTTTTCCAGGTTCCAGAGAAATTTCGCCGTCGTCGTGTGCCGTGAGGGATCGGGAATGCTGATCTTCCCCTTCCACTTGGGGTCCAAAAGATCGTCGAGATTTTTCGGCGCCTCGCCGGCTTTAACCAATTCGGTGTTGTAAAGAATGCTGACAGGCAAAAGACGCCACGGCGTGATCAGAGCGTCCTTTTCTTTAAACTGTTCGGGAAATTTTTCAGAGGAGGGAGGAACATAACGAGCGAAGAGCCCTTCTTTTTTCATCAAGATCATCACATCCCAGCTGGACTCCACCACGTCGAAGGCGGGCCGGCCGGCGCGCCACTCCGTTTGGGCGCGCTCCGCGACTGCCGTGGAAGAGCCGCGCCAATACTCGACCTTGATGTCGTACTTTTTCTCGAAGCCTTTGTGCAGTTCTTCCATCGCCTGTGGAACCACCGAGCCATAGACGATGACCTTACCCTCTTTTTTGGCCGCTACGACATCGATGGCCTGACTCTGGGCATTTACAGCGCTCACCGTCAACAGAACCAACGCGACTGAAAAGATAAAATCTTTGATCATAGAATGACCTCCAGTCTCCGACGCAAACGATTAAATGGATCGGCTCTGCGCTAAAACAAAAATTTCAGGGTGGATTAAACAATGCGGCTCTTGCGCTTGTCAACATGTCGCGAGCACTTTCTCTTCATTTCCATTTTTTATCTTTATTTCTCGTGGCGGACGCCCACCGCCTCTTCACGTTGACACCCCGCCGGGCTTTTACTAGCATCGGCCAACAGATCGAGGGTAACGAAAGAACAGGAGCTTATACCATGCTCAGTCAAGAAGAGAACGACTTGCTCACGCGCGTCGGTCCCGCCACTCCGGCAGGCCAACTGCTGAGGCGCTACTGGCACGTTGTGGCGGCAGCATCGGAGCTCACCGGTGAGAAACCCAAGAAGAGATTGAGAGTCCTGGGCGAGGATTTGGTGCTGTTCCGCAATCAAAATGGAAAGTACGGTCTCGTGGGAGAGCACTGCTCCCACCGCGGCGCATCCCTCTACTATGGATTTGTCGAAGAGGATGGCATCCGGTGCCCTTATCACGGCTGGAAGTACGATTCCTGCGGCAAATGCATCGAACAGCCATTTGAGAACCCGGAGGCCGGCTTCAAAGACAAAATCCAACACCCCGCCTATCCGGTGGCGAAGCTCGGCGGCCTGCTATTCGCCTATATGGGACCGCCGGGGAAAAAACCCACTCTGCCCCAATGGGATATCCTAGTTCGGCAAGACGGCATGAAGAAAATCGATGTCTGTGAAGTCTTGCGCTGCAACTGGCTCCAAGCGATGGAGAACTCCGTCGACCCTACTCATACTTATTATCTCCACTCGCACAATCTGAAGCTAAAGGGAGCCAAGGACTACGTACCCTTTCACTATCAGCCTCTGAGCAAGATCGAGTTCGACTTGGTGATTCAGCCCAACTGGGCAGGGATTCAGAAACAGCGAGTTTTCGCCGGTGATGACGTTCCTGCGGAGGCACCGCACCCGCTGATCTTTCCTAACATCCTGTTCGTTCCCGTGCGTTTGGGTTACGCCCTGCATTTCCGCACGCCCATCGACGATTTTAACACGCAGGTCTATCAGTTCCGCTTCAGTCCAACCAAAGATGGTAAGGTAGCGGAACAATCCGAAGACCCGCCCATTGAGTATGTCGGCACCAAAAACACCGACGGCGAATTTCACCTGGATAACTTTACCAGCCAGGACCACATGGCGTGGGAGACCCAGGGCCCCACCTCGGATCGCGCGAGGGAGCATTTAGGCGAATCCGACCGCGGCATCATTATGTTCCGTAAACTCCTGCGCGAACAAATCCAGGCGGTTCAAGACGACGGAGACCCCATCGGCAGCAACATGGACCCGAACAAAGACGAAGTCATCCAGCTCATTCAAGAAGGCTACTCAGCGTTTTCTTTCGCAGCGCAGAGGGCGGCGCGGGAACAGCAGGCCTGATCAAGAAGCAGGGCGGAGACCGTTTACAGGAATAGCTGACAGTCCCCTTTGGAAACGGTTCCGCCATAGTTCTGGTTTTTCCACCTCGCTTGACAAAAGGACCGTACCGAGCCAGCAGGGTTGGCAAACACACCCACTTCGTATTCGTCGACGTAGTCGTCATTCGTATCGCTGTCCGAATCGGTCTTGGTAATTCCGCAGACGAACGGGTTGGAAGGCACGACGGGATCCGCGTACTGGCTCTGAATCGATGCCGACGAGAAGTTGCCTCCCCACGTTTCGATTTCGCTGCCGATGCTTCGATAGAAGATGTAGTTCTTCTTCCAGGAACGGAACCTCATGTGAGCGCTGCCCCGCCAGAAGTCTAACTGGGATGGGTTCGTGCTAGCCACGATCGTCTGTTCGGAGTTGTGTTCGACAAGCGTACGTGTTCCGCGGGACGAACTCGCCTCGGCGAGCTGTTGGTGTCGAAGCTCTTCATAATCCAGCGCAAGATCGATGCTGATGATGCCGCCTGACCGATCTTGAGCAGCCGCCAGTTCGATTGGAAGCAGATGATACGTCTCGAATCCAATGGTCACCCACCCGTGTTCATCGGTGATAACATCAAGAATGGGATCACCGAACGTGAAGATCGGCCTTCCCGACGAATCGATTCGTTGATACTTGCCAGCCCGCCTCATCCTCAACCGCAGCGAGGCCTCCTTAATGCCGAGTGACAGCGACTCGGAGACGTACCGCACAAGCTCTTCGTTGCTGGTGAATTTCGATTTTTCGCACCGAAGAAACCCGTCGCGGGGGAAGAGGACTTCCAACTTCCCAGAATCAAGGTCACTCACAGAGGCGTTCGAGTCGACTCCGAGGCAGCGCGTGTTCGTTCTCTTTGGCGCAGGAGCCAGCGGCTTGGTATCGTCCGGAAATCGCTGGTGGCGCCTCTCCAACACCTGCTGGATGGCACGAAGGGTTTCGTCGTCTTGTTTCTGGGTGAGCAGATGGATGAGCTCTTTGGTGTCCATGCGCCGGTAGCGCTCGAGCAACTCTTGGTGGGATTGTGGCATCACCGGTACCTCTATGAATGATAGGAATTTGTTCTTTTAGAGCCCGCCGCAGATAACTGAAACCCGGCTCCATCAGCCGCGTGCGAGCCGGCTATCAACAGCTCAATAGCGAGTCCGACAAAGGAAAGCAGTCCGCCAATCTCCATTTCGAGGTGGAGATTATCGAATACGACGTGTTATTTCAACTTGGGCTTGGCTTGCGGGCAGAGCTGGACATCTGCCCCCCGACTCCGGTAAGAGGTTTTTAAATTAGCTGGCTGTCGGATGAATCGAAGGTAATCTCTTTTATCGGAGGAAGTCTTTCAGGAGGGCCTGGGACTTTTCCCATAGAGCGAGGTGTTGATAGAAAGCGCTCGGCAGTCTCACGGAGGCGCGGATTATGAAAAACTGGCGGCGCCATATTTGCTGCAATCCAAGAACGCCAGCAAGACGTGCTAGATTATCTATCAGGGAAACCAACCGGTGTGCGTACTTAAGCCACACCACGCTTCCGTTTTCCCTTGCAACATTCTTTCGCCGAGAATTGGCTTTAATTCTAACCAAATTCGCATCTCACCGTCCTGGGTTTGATCCAATAGCACGGTACCAAAATTATTGCTTGCACCCTCAGATTCGCGTCGGATATAAGTTCCAGAGATCGTCCGAAAGCAAGGGAAGGCAAATTGTGATTCCTCGATTCACTCTTTGGGCGACGGTGCCGCAATT
>Ga0184626_10000834_pt1 | contig 10130 bp, 7 predicted proteins | sample PLM3_60_b1_FD_133142 | JGI IMG/M metagenome (GOLD analysis project Ga0184626, IMG submission 133142) | Groundwater sediment microbial communities from an aquifer in East River, Colorado, USA - PLM3_60_b1 | ecosystem: Environmental > Terrestrial > Soil > Riparian zone | place: USA: East River... | reverse complement strand
GATCAAGGCACACATAGCCGGAATCCCACACGCGTTTCAAATAATGAAACAGAAGTGGAAGCACTGCGGGATCCTGTCCGTTCGAAGCGGCCGGAAGGGAAGTGTATTCGGGAAGCACGATCATACGATCTTCCGGAAAGGTCCGGATTTCGCGTGGAATTAACCCGGCGCTCTTGAGCGTTTCGATCGTTTCTATTTCTTCTGCCGCCAGTTGCCCATCCGGACTTTTTAGATAGAAACGCTTTTTGCCTCTTTCCGCAAGATACAGACATCCTTCTGCTCCGCTGCCGATCGAACGGACTAGCTGTAGACTGTGTGTCGCCGCGAACGATCTCATTTTTTCTTCGATGATTTCATCCGCGGAAAAAATCTGGCCACGGGTAGGAGTTCCCGTGCTCACTTGAAACTGCAGCTGCGACTCCGGCGAACCGGAAATCAGCGCTGCACGCGACGTAGTCAGGGACGCAGGCGCTTGAATTGTGCGTGGCTCGCTGCTCCAGAACGCTTCCTGAAGCTTCAAATCTAAACGCGGTTCCAATTTCAAAATTGTCCATCCTTTGTCCGTGTCGTAGTAGATCGCAAAATTTCCATGACTGCTTACAAAGTCGGATAAACTTTTTCCGGGAGGAAGAAACCCTCGAAGCTTTTGTCCGTAGTTGAAGAGAGGGTAGAAGTCTTCTTCGCTCAACTCCCGCTTCAAAGCCGTGCTGAGTGTTTTCAGAATTGCTGCTCTATGTTCAGTCCCATGCACCAACACATTCAACCTGTCGATGTAGAGTTTATCCACCGCATCGGGCGAGCCTTGAAGAGAGATTTCACCTTTCTTTGCGTAGGTCAGCAATGAGCCGAACGGAATCGCCTCAGGGTATTCGATTCGTTCCGCTCCGATCTCCATGACCTGGTTCAGCGGGATGCGTTTTCGCAGATTGGAACGGAAATCATGCGACAAAGATGCGCCGCCGTACAGGAGCACGGCGTCTTCCTGGTATGGTTGGAATGTGCGCCATTCGTTATCTTCAGGCGCATGCATCCGGAACATTCTCCGGTTACTTTGTAAAACTCCACGGATCTTTGTGTTTTCGCGGAAGTATTCCTTCTTAGCCACATCCACGGTCCGGCTCAGCTCATGATAGGCAAAACCCTGCTTGGGAAGGAACCGGAACCCGAAGGCAAGAGGCAGTGCGCGCTGTGCAATCCACTGGACGTCCTGCGGTTCCTGCAAATCGCGTTTCAGTCTTGCCGCGAGATGCTGGTAAACCGATTCCGGGCCGATGTTTCGCATCTCGTATAGTGTAGTAGGAAGGTATATGTAAAGAAACAATCCCGGTGCTGCCGCATCGTTTGCGCGCAGAGAATACCGCCCTTTGATGGGCTGATAGATCTCAGGGAGATCAAACAGTTTCAACAACAGAGTATCGGTGCCCACCCGGATTCTGCTTACAGGAATGTGTAGCGTATCCGGCGGAAGCACTTTGGATTGCCATCTCCGCTCCACGAAAGAAGGATAGGAAAGCGCCGCTGCAGAAAGGAAAAAGACACCAAACAGGATCGTCAGGTCGATTTCACCGGTAAACAGCAGCAGGAGTATCGCAGCGGCAAAGGTCCCTGCCAGCGCGCTCAGCCACCGGTGCCGAAAAAACGCAGTCATAGCCACCCTCTTGCGCTGAGAGTCCTTGAAAGCGATTGCTTGATGAAATCCACGGCTTTATGTTCTCCTTGATCTTCCACATAGATTGCGAAAGTTAGCCCGTCTTCGACTTTGTTCGTTTCACGATTGCGAAGGACAGCCGTAAAAAGGAAAATCGAAGAATAAAGAGGTTCCTCTCCTTTTCGGATTTCCTTCCGAAACGGGGTTCCCGTTTTTCCATAGAATTCCAGCGAATGTTTGTAGTCTACGCGTTCCTTCAAGTCCTGAAGCACGGGATAAAGATCTCCTGCCGTTCCACCGGGCGCACAAACTGCCTCCATGCCTTGAAGGAGGGCGCTGTGCACATCGGCATTGAGTCCAAGATCGGCAGACTCTGTTGATTCCTGGAGAGTATTTCCATCTTCTGTAATACGTTCCAGAAAACGAGCCTGCACTCTGCGATTCGTGACCAGACGCGAAGTGGCTTCGGCAAGCTTGATGTTGTTCCAGCGATTGGTCGCCCCTCCAAACAGTATGCTAATAAAGTCGAGTCGAAAATCAATATTCAGATTAAACCCGAAATTGACCGTTTGCGGCATGATCGAATAGAACGCCGGATAGAGGTCGGGCCGTTGCTGCAATCCAAGCCTTGCAAAGAGAAGGTTCCATGGCTCCGGTGAAAAGAACTCGCCCGATGCATCGGAGTATTTTCGTTTGACATCAAACAGCCTTTCGAGATTCAAAGCAAGCTCGGAGCTTTCGAGGTTCGTGCATTCGAGCGCGCCACCGGCTCCCTGACTGACAAAATAGCCCAGATCGGGTCTTTGATCCAGAATATCGTTTCCCCAGTAGATCTTTCCATGGCTCTGATCGATCGGATCACCGGTGAGCGCAACACCGTGAAACAATGGAGTCTCTTGGGAGGCGGTACCGGCGCTGTCTTTTGCCAGCGATAAAACCATCAGGATCGCATGATAGCGGTTGCTGGACTTGGCAATATATGAGGTGAAATCGGTCGTTCCCGATTCTCCAATATAAGGGGAGTGCCTGAGCAGTTTGTAGCCTTCTTTCAGCTCGTAACCTAGCAAGTTCTTTTCATCCCCCGCAGGATAAGGATCGATTTGAAGTTCCAGAAGATCGGGATAGTTCTGCGTGGCAGCCGCTGCGAGAAAGATCTTGGTGGAGGATCCAACGGGATGGAGTTTCAGATTTTCGTTTACGTCTTCTTTTCTATTACTGACTGAGGCGGTAGCCAGGACTTTTCCGCTGGTGGTTTCCATGATGGTGCAGGAAGCGCGTATAGGATTTCTGGACAACTGTCGCGCGTAGTTTTGCAGAGCGGTTTGTGTCAGGCCGGACAGATCTTCGTCCAGCGCGAGATGAAGGCTGAAATCGGCTCTCTTTTCCGATTTCTTTTTCCGCACAGCGCTTTCGATCCCGCCTGTAAGCGCGGTGATGAAGTGAAACGAATTGTCCAGGTTCGTGCGATTCACGCGCCCGTTTAACACATTTACAAAAGACAGCGGCTTTTGCGAAAAATCATGGAACAAGTATTCTTCATGCTCATTTCGATCAAAATTGATTTGCACCAGATCGCCTTCTTCCAGCCGCTGCTCCATTCCCTTTGGGATGGAATGACCATTGATGGAACAGGAATCGCCGGAATAACTCTTCAGTACGATACTGTCGCCCATCGCATATGCATCGGCAATACGATTCCCTGCACGCCCTTTCAGAGCGATTCCGAAACCGGTTTGAAACAAATTGCCGCGGCCGTAAACCACATCGCGAAATTCAGATTGTCCGGCCTTTGCGGAAACGCGGTCTTCGAGTGAGGGCCGATAGAGTTTGAGTGTCCGACGGGAGTTCCAGAGATACGCATATCCTTCGGAGGATTGGCTGTAAATTCGACCCCACCAGTTCCAATCACTCGCAAGCGGTGATTCGATGCGGTGGCGGTAAATGTTGACAGACTGCAGGCGCCCGCGGTCGATGAGGAACACATCTGAATCTCCCTGATTAAAAGCATCGATGTCTTCTTTGAGCCAGCTTTTGGTGAGAAAGGCCTCTTCTTCCGGTTCCAATTTTGCAGTGCGGATGAGCGGGCGATAGGCGTTTCCCGTCTTTTCCGGTTCATAGTAAATCTTCCCTTTTCGGATCAGTCCATTGACTTTATCGATGTAACCCTGAGGCTGATAAAAGTCATCAATAGGACGGATCTGAAAACTCAGGAACTGCCAGAGTCCGAACAGCAAAAAAATTAAAAACGCGATTCCGGTTCCGCGCAAAAAATACTCGTTGCTGTTCATTCTTTTTCTCCGGCAGCCAGAGTTGGATAAGGTGTAACAAATGACACGGAGAAGTCCGGCGCCTGCGTCTCAACAAGGCCGGCCAGCGGGATTAAAGTCATGCAAAGCAGGATCGTAAAATGAATCAGGTCTGAGATAGAATTCAGTCCCCAGAGGAAAACGTTCTTTCCGGTGAATAGAAAGATACCGCAGTTGCTGAAGATCATATAAAGATCAACAAAAAGAATTGTAATCAGGGCTCCAAGCGAAAGAATCCTCGCATAGTCCAGCGTGTTGTGACCAATCGCTTTTTTCCAGAGCCAGACCCAGCAGGCCAGGACGGCCAGAACGCCGGCAAATCCCAGCATGCCAAAGTCATTCAGCAGAAAGACGGAGGGAACATTGTCATTGAGCGCCGTCCCTGCGAGTGCGCTGCTTACAGGCCGGTTCATATAACCAGCGCCAAGCGGACCGCCATGCGCATACGCAACAAAGGTACGTTGATGTCCAAGTTGCCGTTCTGCAGCCAGAAGCCCGCTCTCCTCCAACACCGTAGGATCGACTGCCAGCAGGATGCGCTGGACATAGCGGTTTTCAAAGTATGATTCAGGTAGTACTCTGTTGATAGTACTAAATGAGAACAAGGCCACAAATAGCAGCAGGAGAGGGGTTGCAATGCAGGCGCCTGCTGCTTTCCATTTCAGTTCGTATGCGGAAAATGCAAGCACCGATGCGCCAGCAAGCAAAAACAGGACAGGAACACAATACAGCAGAAAGAAGCCGGCATCCGCGGTCAGAAAGCTTACAGCAAGAAAACAGGTCATAACGGCACACAGTCTGATCAGCTCCTGGAATGTCTGGTGAAAACCTTCGGGACTCTTTTCGCCGGTAAGAGCCCGGTAGAGCCGGGATAGATGCAGACACGAAAGCGCCAAAAATAGAGGATGGTACAACAGCGCGAGTGGAACACGCACGCCTGCAATTTCCAGCGCTTCGCCGGCTCCGAAGTACTGGAACAGCAGCGCGGTCAGGAGGAAGAGCATCAGCCAGATATCCGGCCGGATCGATCGCAGAAATTCCGCACTGTTAGAAACTACAGCAAGGCGCGCTCGCGGGTGGAAACGCAAAAAGGCAACCAGGCAAGCACCGCACACAGCTAAACCCACCAACCAGAACGAAGAAGAAATCAGAAGCGCCGAAATCAATGCGGTGAACAGAGAATAAGAAAGGAAGTTCAAAACCAGGCTGCGGTCCCAGTGTTTTCGGGCGAACATTCCGGCACAGAACAACAGATAAGGGACCAGAAGCAAAGCCAGGAAGGACAGCTGGACTGTTTCGCCTGAGAATGGAAATAAACTGACCGCCCGAAACGAGAACAAAAATCGAAGGGCAAGAAAAAAATCCACCGTAACTGCCATCAGCTGCGCGGCTGAATTTTCAAACCCGGAAAAGAAGGGAGGTTGAAACAGAATCTTCAGCAGCGAGAACAAAACAAACAGCCGCAGCAACTCCCACGGAAACCGCACGCGGGCCACGGACAGCAAGAGCCGATCTTTCTTGCCCAGCGCGAACGTCTCGCCATATTGCGGCCGGTAAACTCCATCTTCGGTGACGACTTCCAGCGGAGCACCCTCCAGCGAAAACAAATTCAGGAAACGCCACTTTAGTTGTTCCCATGCATCTTCCGGTTCATTCGATTCCTGCGCTTGAATAAACGCAAGCAAACCGCTAAAGCGCTTTGATTCTTCCGAATATTTTGCCGTGGGAAATACCGAGTAGGGAAGCGTTGTCGTGGTGACCAGAAGGGGCCTGTTTGTCGAAGCGCCGCTTTTCAGCAACGACTCCTTCATACCCAGGGTCTGGGGCACCGCATGCAGGATATTGAATGCCTCACTATTTCGGATCGTGTAGGAGCCGGCAGCAATCAGCGAGACAGCATCCCGGTCGGTCTGAATCGAATAGATCTTGATCGCATCTTCATCTGAAAGCTGGAAGCGTGAAGGCAGCCGGACACCGTTGATCTCCGCATTCGCCGTACCCAACAGAACAACAGAGTTGATCAACAGAGGGCGTCTGCCCGCTGTGATCTGAACCCGTTTCATGGTAACTGCTGCGCCACTTTGAAGCGTCAACCCGAGAGATTTTCCAATCCCGGAAATCGGGAACAAATGGGAGTCGAATCCGATTGCCGGGAGCGGTCCCTTAATCCGTTTTGACTTCCACTCCTTGTGCGGCCAGACCCACTCTTTTCCATTGGCGCTGAAACTCCGGTAGAAAGCGCCTTTGCTGTGAAACAAAAGTTCCTGTCCGCCGATTTTGAGTCTGTCTCCGTTCCGCAAGGAAACGCTATTTACCGGCGCCTGATTCTTTGTAACAAGTACACCGTCCGATTGAAGCTCAACCTCAGATGAAGTATCGATCAGGGAAGGAGTCATCCGAACCGCACCGGGAGGTAGTTCGGCCAGGTAGAGATCGTCCTTCTGTCTGTCACCGCCCAGCACAACGGATCTGGAAGGCTGACGATAGTCGCTTGCTACCTTTTCAAATTGATATCCCATTTTGCGGATCTGAATGATCCGGTAATTGTCCCGGGTTAGCCAGAGGAAAGACAGTACAAACGTTAAGGGAAGAAAGGAAAGAGTGAGAAGCGATAGTTTTGATTTTTTGCGAAGCGCGAGAAACACAAGAAGGAATGTCAAACATCCGTATAAAAAGATTGCCATTCTCGTGTTCGCTCTAATAATAATACTTTCACGGGCTGTATATAGTTTCATGGTACGATGGACTGGTTCGTGTTGGAGGAACCTAAAATGAGAAAAGGACTCTTGTTGGGTGCTATTTTCGCTCTATTTTTTGTGAATGGCCTTTTTGCGGATCCCGCACAGACGACCACTGCTGCGGGCTTTAAGGCTGATTTTCTACAGGCTCTGGATGAGATTCAGCAAAAAGTGATTCAACTCGCGGAAGCTACGCCTGCCGAGAAATACAACTGGCGACCGGCCGAAAAGGTGCGTTCAGTCGGCGAAGTGTATATGCATATCGCCGGCGGAAACTACTATGTTTTGAAACTGGCGGGCGTCGAAACTCCAGCCGGAATGGGTGCCGATGAAAACATGACCAAGAATGCCGGAGACAAGGCAAAATGCATCGAGGCATTGAAGGATTCCATGGATTTTGTACGTCAGGAAATTCAAAAGACTTCCGATGCTGATCTGGAAAAGAAGATCAAACTGCCGTGGGCAGAAACGACCGTTCGTGGAGTCTATTTGCTGCTTTCCAACCATATGTCCGAGCATCTGGGGCAATCCATCGCATATGCGCGCATGAACGGCGTCGTTCCACCGTGGACCGCTGCCGAACAGGCCGCCGCCAGCAAATAAACTTTTTTCCTGTCTCTGCGCTCTCCGCGCCTCTGCGGTGGAGCCTCTTGACTCCGGAAAATATTCCGGGGTTTATACTTTTGCTCGATGGCAATCAGGGATCGAAACGTAAGTTTCCTTCGTTCCGGTAAATTGGCGCGGCTTGCGGGGATCAGTACAGACACTTTGCGCTTTTATGAGCGCAAAGGATTGCTTGCTCCGCCGTGTCGCTCCACCAACGGGTATCGTGAATACACGGCCGCATCACTGGATCGTGTGCGGTTGATTCGCAGTGCGCTTGCGATCGGGTTTACGACAGACGATCTCACGCGCATCCTGAAAACAAGGGATCGTGGCAGTATCCCGTGTCGTGACGTGATCGAGCTTGCGGACGTCAAACTGCTGGCGATCGAGGAGCGTCTGCGCGAAACGGAACTTCTGCGCGATCAATTGAAGACCGTGATTTGCGAATGGAAAAAACAAATCAAGTCTGTCCCGGCCGGACAACGCGCCGGATTGCTGGAGGCACTTGCGCGCCAGAGTGGCTCGGCCCCTCCAATTTCACCTTACGCGCCTCGATCCGTAAGAAGCCATCGAAAAAACAAGGAGGCTCCAACCAAATGAAGTTTGTTTTCGTTCTGCTGTTTCATCTCATGGCAACTGTCATGGTCAACGCATCCGATTGTCCTGCTCACGACAGCCATTCCTCGGACGTTAATTCCCGTGGCGATCAGGCAATGGGATTTGATCACACCAGGACAACCCATCATTTTTATCTCAAGCCGGATGGCGGCGTAATTGAAGCCGAATCCAAAGATCCCGGTGATGCACAAAGCCAGAAACAGATTCAGAAGCACTTTGAACACATCACCAGGATGTTCTCTGAAGGAAATTTCGAGATTCCACTGTTCATCCACGCACAGGTGCCACCGGGTGCGCCTGTGATGAAACAGCTCAAGTCCGAGATCCACTACGCGTTGGAAAAAACAAGGATGGGAGCAAAAATCCGGATTACTACAAAGAACGAAGAGGCGATGTTAGCGATTCACGAATTTTTGCGCTTCCAGATTCAGGATCACAAGACCGGGGATTAATTGTATTTGCGCGATACATTCAACGAGTATGATGGCTATTGTAGACACCGCCGGCTGGGAAGCCGGCGGTGAGTAATGCCAGCCGGAGGCTGGCGCTCATCTATCGCAACCTCGAGATGAGCGCCGGCTTTCAGCCGGCATAAATGTCTGCCGGCATTCTGCCGGCTGCGCAGGCACGATGCCTGCGCTCCTTAGTGTTATATTTACGCTATGCCGCAGCGTAAACGAAGGAAGGAGCGCGATCCTGAAGTTGACCGGATATTGATGCAGCTCTGGAACATCATCGATGATCTCGAGATGCTGCTTCCATCGCAATCGCGATGGTATCGAGTCACCATCTTTGGAAGCAGCCGGATTGCCCGCGGGGATGCGCTGTACAATCTTGGGCGCGATCTTGCGTTTCATCTGACGCGTCTTGGATGTGATATCGTAACCGGCGGCGGTCCAGGGCTGATGGAAGCTGCAAATGAAGGCGCCCAGGTTGGCGATACGACCGGAAGAACAAAATCGTACGGCCTGCACATCGAACTTCCCTTTGAATACAAGCCGAATCCGTACATTGACCGGCTGACATCACATCGTACGTTTTTCTCACGACTGCATCATTTTGTCCGGCTTTCTCACGCATATATCGTTTTGCCGGGAGGGATCGGAACTTCTCTGGAGACGTTTATGATCTGGCAATTGTTGCAGGTCGGGTACATCAAAGATAGACCGTTGATCTTACTTGGAGAAATGTGGCGCGGCTTACTGGATTGGATGCGTAAGGAGATGGTTCCACAGCGCGTTTCTCCGCAGGATATAGAAATTGTCCGCGTTGTGACAACGATCGAAGAAGCTCTCGCGATCATCAAAGAATCAAAGAGAAAATTCGAACGGGCGATGGCTTCAGTGTAGGATGGACGGCCTCTTATAGTATACTGTCCAGTTCACTGGAGGCCCTTTTTTCATGCGCGATTACGAGGAAAAAAGCTACTACGAAATTCAGCTTGATAACAAGCAATTGATCCTTGTCTTTCTTGCCGCGCTGACTCTTTGTGTGCTGATTTTTGTCCTGGGTGTGATGGTGGGAAAGGGGCAAAAGGAAGCCGAGATGGCGGCAGCGACAAAGCCGGAATCAACTCCCGCAAGAACAGAGCCTGACTTAAACGTTCCGGAACAACCAAAAGAGACGGTCACTACAAGGCCGGAGCCCCAGAAGCCGGAAAAAAAGTCTGCTCCAAAGGCTACAACGGAACCAGCAAAGAATGACGGATTTTACGGTCTTGATCAGTCGGATGAACCGCAAAAAGGACTCGAACCGGAAAAAAAGCCGGCCGTTGCCAAGTCTGAGCCACCACAAGCGGCTCCAACTCCCGCGCCAGTACGTTTTACAGTCCAGCTCATGGCAACGGAATCTAAAACCAAAGCGCAGGAGCAGGTCCGGTACCTAAAAGCCAGGGGATATAGTCCGTTTATGAGCGTGAAGGAGACGAAAAACGGAGCGGTCTATAAAGTTCGCGTCGGAAAGTATCCCGATACGGCTTCGGCGAAAGAAATGGCGGTCCGTTTGAAGCAGAACCTGAAACTCGAACCCTGGGTTACTGAGCTTGACTGAGTATGCTCATTCCGGACGATAACGGAAAAAAACTGCTGGGGAACATTCTTGTCGAAGCGGGTTTGATCACAAACCAACAACTCGATCAGGCGCTGGAAGAACAAAAGCTGCACGGAGGCCGCATCGGATTCAATCTCGTCCGGCTGGGCTTTCTTTCGTCCGCCG
>Ga0184626_10000833_pt1 | contig 10140 bp, 7 predicted proteins | sample PLM3_60_b1_FD_133142 | JGI IMG/M metagenome (GOLD analysis project Ga0184626, IMG submission 133142) | Groundwater sediment microbial communities from an aquifer in East River, Colorado, USA - PLM3_60_b1 | ecosystem: Environmental > Terrestrial > Soil > Riparian zone | place: USA: East River... | reverse complement strand
GCTCTTCGTCGCCTTCCGCTTGGTCTTCCGTGCCATGAATCGAAGTCCCCCTCTATGCGCCTGTCAATCGATCAAGATATGCGCGGCACTCGCGGGCCAGTCGCACCATACTTTGCCGCCCGATGCAAGGCGCTGCGCCGCTTCGCTGCCGGCCCCGAGACGGGCGATCAGCGGCTGCTCGCGGCCGGGCAGCCCGATCTGGACGATCAAATCCTGGCCGAGATAGGCGATGCCGACAACAGTCCCGCTCAGCGCTCCGGCTGCATCCGGCACCGCTGAAAACTGTATCTGCTCCGGCCTGATCGCCAGAGTCGCTGTGTCGCCGGCAGTTCCCGTTTGCGGGGCCGAACCACGCAACACGCCGATGCCATCCACTTCGATGCCGCCCGGCACGGACCGGCCCTCGAGAAAGTTCATCATGCCGATGAATCCGGCGACGAACCGGTTGGCCGGCCGCTCATAGAGACCGCGCGGCGTATCGAGCTGGGCGATGCGGCCGGAGTCCATGAGCGCGATGCGGTCGGCCATGGCCAGCGCCTCTTCCTGATCGTGGGTGACGACCAGGAAGGTGATGCCGATGTCGTGTTGCAGGCGCTTCAGCTCGAATTGCATCTGCTGGCGCAGCTTGCGGTCAAGCGCCGCCAGCGGCTCATCGAGCAGCAGCACCCGCGGCCGTTTGACCAGCGCGCGGGCCAGCGCCACGCGCTGCCGCTGGCCGCCCGACAGCTGATGGGGCTTGCGATTCGCGGCTTCGCCGAGCTGCACGAGCTCCAGCGCCTCGGTGACGCGGCGCGAACGCTCCGGTTCCGCCACCCCTTCCATCTCGAGGCCGTAGGAAACATTGGCCTTCACCGTCAGGTGGGGGAAGAGCGCATAGGACTGGAACATCATATTGACCGGCCGCCGGTTGGGCCGGACATCCGTGATATCGCCTCCGTCGAGCAGGACGCGCCCGGCATCCGGCTGCTCGAATCCGGCGATCACACGCAACAAGGTCGTCTTGCCGCATCCCGATGGACCGAGCAGCGCAAAGAATTCCTTCTCGGCGATGGCGAGCGAAAGATTGTCGACGGCGGCGACCGCACCGAAGCGCTTCGTCACCCCATCGGCAGCGACGACTATCCGTTGCTCGCCGCTCATCGAAGCGCGTCCCGGTTGAGTCGTTGGGAGATGAAAACCAGCAGGAAGCTGACGCCGAGGACGATCGTGGCCACCGCATTGATCTCCGGCGTCACGCCGAAGCGGATCATGGCGTAGATCTGCATCGGAAAGGTCGTCGAGGAAGGACCTGCCCCGGCCGTGAAATAAGCGATGATGAATTCGTCCACCGACAGCGTGAAGGCCAGTAGCGCACCCGCCAAGACCCCGGGAAAGATGACCGGCAGCGTGATGCGGAAGAAAGTTCGGATTTCGCTGGCGCCCAGATCGATCGACGCCTCGATGATCGACATGTCGAAATGCTTGAGTCGCGTGCGCACCACCACGCAGACGAAGGCGATGTTGAAAACGGCGTGTGAGACGATGATCGAATGCAGCCCGAGGGTGAAATTGAGCAGGGTGTAGAACGACAGCAGGGCGATCGCCAGCACGATGTCGGGAATGATCATCGGCACAAAGATCAGGGCGTCGAGAAATGCGCGTCGTTTGCCCCGTTCGAGCCCGAGCGCCAGCAGCGTGCCGATCGCCGTCGAGATTAAGGTCGAGAAAACTGCGACGATGAGCGTGTTAGCGATGGCGCCGCGGATTGCCGCATTAGCCAGCATCTTGCCGTACCATTCAGTGGAAAACCCGGTCCAGGCGGTGGGCAGGCCGCTCTTGTTGAAGGATAGCGCCACCAGCACCGCAATCGGCCCGTAGAGGAACAGGTAGACGAGGCCGAGATGGCCGGCGAGCAGGCGGCGTTCCGGTGTGCTACGCATCGGCGCCGTCTCCCTGGCTCCTGTTCACGGCCCAGGCCTGCGCCACCAGCAACAGCATCATCAGGCCGATCAACAGGAACGCCAGGCTGGAGCCGAACGGCCAGTCGCGCGCCGACAGGAATTGATCGAAGATCAGATTGCCGACCATCAGCGACCGGCCGCCGCCCAGCAGATCGGGCGTGATGAAATTGCCGATGCTGAGCACGAAGACGAAGACCGATCCAGCGGCGATGCCGGGCAGTGTCAGCGGCAGCGTGACACGCAGGAACGTGCGCAATCCAGACGCGCCGAGGTCGGCCGATGCCTCGAAAAGTTCCGGATTCAGCCGCGAGATCGAACTGTAGAGCGCCAGCACCATGAACGGCAGATAGCCGTAGAGCAGGCCGACGACGATGGCGAACTGATTGTAAAGCAGCGGCAGCGGTTCGCCGATCAGGCCGAGTTCCTGCAGGCCGTTGTTGATCAGCCCTTCGCGGTTGAGCAGAACGATCCAAGCATAGGTGCGGATCAGATAGTTGCTCCAGAAGGGCAGCATCACCAGGATGAGCAGCGGCGTCTGCCACTGCTTCGGTGCGGTCGCGATCAGATAAGCGGCGGGATAGCCGATCACCAGGGCGGCCAGCGTCGTCAGCACGGCGATCTTCGCCGAGGCCAGGAAGATCGAGAGATACAGGGTATCGGCGGCACGGACATAGTTCTCGACCGTGAAGACATAGTCGATGCCGCCATAGGTCCCGCGCTCGAAGAAGCTGTAGACGAAGACAATGGCGCAGGGCAGCACGAGAAACAGGGCCAGCCATCCCAGACCGGGCCCAAGCAGCACGATTCGACGCAGGGTTTCGGCGCTCATGCCGGACGACTCAGCCTGAACCAATCGAGGGCCACAACCTGCCGATTGCAGCCCTCAACAAGCGCCGCATCGCTTATTGCGCGGCCAGAATTTCAGTCACGACGCGGGTGAACTCCTTTTGGGAGTCGCCGAGATCGCGCAGTTGCTCCTGCTGGAACAGCACCTCCGACGGAATCGCCAGCGTCGGATAGGTGGTCAGCAGGCTCTGGTCGAGGACTTCCAGCGCTTTCTGGTTCGGCACCTTATACAGCGTGAAGGCCATGATCGAGGCGTGGACGTCCGGCCGAAGCACATAGTTGATGAAGGCGTGCGCGGCATCCTTGTGCTCCGAGACCGCCGTCACCACCATGGTGTCAACGAACAGGTCGCTGCCCTCCTTGGGAATGACGAACTTGATGGCGGGATTCTCGGCGACGCCGAAATTGCACCAACCGTCCCAGGCATGAACCAGCGTCGCCTCGCCCGATACCAGCTTCGAATAGAAGGTCGTGTCGTCATAGGCCAGCAGGTTCTTCTTGGCCGCGATCAATAGGTCCTTGGTCTTGGCGAGCTCCTCCGGATTCGTGCTGTTGACGGAATAACCCAAAGCCTTGAGCCCGGCCGCCATCAGCCAGCGGTCGGTTGAGAGCATGGTAATCTTGCCCTTGAGATCGTCCGCGGGCTTCAGCAGATCGTCCCAGCTCGTCGGTGCCTGCGTCATCAGGTCGCTGCGGTAGCACAGACCGGTGGTGCCCCAGGTGTAGGGCACGGAGTGCTTGTTGCCGGGATCGTAGGGCAGGTCCTGCGCCTCGGGGAACAGATTGGCGAGATTTGGAATCTTGGAATGATCGAGATCGGCGATGAGCCCGAGATGGGCGAGCGCCTCGACGAAGGGGCTGGAGGCGAAGACAACATCATAGCCCTTGCCACCGCTGGCGGTGACCTTGCCCATCATGTCTTCGTTGTCGATCTGGACCGCCCATTCGGCCTCGATACCGGTTTCCTTGGTGAAATTCGCCAGCAGATCGGCCGGCCAATAGGCATCCCACTGGGAAATGACGATCTTCTCGGCGGCGGTTGCCCCGGTCGACCCAATAGCGATGGAAAAGGCCGCCGCGGCGGCAGCGATTGCGAGTTTCCTGAACATGATTCTCCCTGGCCTTTCGGACCTGATCGTTGCGGGGCGGCAGGCATTTCGGCACTCCGCCCGCGTTCTTGTCCGGGCATAGTCGGCAACGCCTGCGGGGAAGTCAATATTCCCGGGCGATTGGCTGGACGGTTGAGCAAAGCCTCGGCAGATTGTAGGCCATTGAAAAACAGGGCATTGATGCTGCCGTGAAACGCTGGCTGCAGAAACTCAATAAACTCACCGGCGACAAGCGCTGGCTGGAAGTCGTCATTCCCGGCCTGCTGCTGCTGCTGGCCGCGGATGTCAGCCTGCAGGAGCCGGTTGCTCTCACCCATCTGCAGAACCTGGTGTGGGATAACTATCAACGGGCCAAACCCCGGCCGTATCAGCCGATGCCGGTGCGCATCATCGATATCGATGAGGAGAGCCTGGCGCGGATGGGGCAATGGCCCTGGCCGCGAACGGAAGTCGCCCGACTCGTCGACCGGCTGACCGAACTCGGCGCGGCCACCGTCGCTTTCGATATCCTTTTTTCCGAGCCGGACCGGATTTCGCCGGCCAATCTACTGCTCCATTGGCAGGGCCGTCCCGAAGCTGCCGAACTGCAGAAGGCGCTCGCGCATCTGCCAGATTCCGATGCCGTGCTGGCGGAGAGCATGACTCGAATTCCCAGCGTGACGGCATTCGCATTGCTGGTAGACGATCGCATCAAGTCGGTTCCGGCCACGAAAAATGGCTTCGCCATTGCCGGCGACGACCCGCTCCTCTTCCTGCGCATTTTCCAGGGAGCCGTGACGACGTTGCTGAAGCTCGAGGACGTGGCCGCGGGGAACGGCGCTGTCAACTATGTGCCCGACGGCGATAATGTGATCCGGCGCGCGCCGCTGTTGTTTGGCTATAACGCGCATGTGGTTCCCACCTTGGCCACGGAAGCATTGCGGGTTGCCCATGGTGCTTCCACCTACATCGTCAAATCGTCAGGTGCCAGCGGCGAGATCGCGTTCGGCGAACATACCGGCGTCGTCGAGGTCAAGATCGGCCCACTGGTGGTGCCGACTGATTCAGAGGGGGCCCTCCTGCTGCATGACACCGGCCACGTCGCCGAGCGGTTCGTTTCGGCCTGGCGGGTGCTGGAACCGGATTTCAATGCCGACAAGGTCGCCGGCCAGATCGTCATCATCGGCAGCAGCGCTCAGGGCCTGAACGACATCAAGACGACGCCGTTGAGCGCCGCAATTCCCGGCGTCGAAGTGCACGCGCTCATCATCGAGCAGATTCTCGCCGACGATTTCCTGGCCCGGCCCGATTGGGCGCCCGGCGCGGAATTGATGTATCTTCTCGTCTTTGGCAGCATCCTGATCGTCGCCATCCGCCGCGTCGGCGCTCTTTGGGCGGTCGTGATCGGTCTATCGGCGGTAACGATTGCCTGGTCCGCATCCTGGTATGGCTTTATACGGTTCGGCTACCTGATCGATCCGCTGTTTCCGACGGCCGTTGCCGTCATGATCTATGTATCGTCGTCGCTAATCAGTTTCCTGCGTACGGAAAGCGAGAAGCGATTCATCCGCATGGCCTTCGGCCGTTATTTGTCGCCCGTGCTCGTGGAGGAGCTCACCCGGCATCCCGACCGACTGCAGCTCGGCGGTCAGATGCGCGAGCTGACCATCCTGTTCTCCGATATCCGCGGCTTCACCAAGATATCGGAATCGCTCAACCCGCAGGCGTTGACGCGCCTGATCAACAATTATCTGACTCCGATGACCTGGGTGATCCAGAACGAGAATGGTTGCGTCGACAAGTATATCGGCGACTGCATCGTCGCCTTCTGGAACGCACCGCTCGACGATCCGTCCCATGTGCCAAATGCCGTGCGCACCGCCCTGAAAATGCGCGAGAAGCTGCGCGATCTGAATGCCGCCTGGCGCGCGGAAGCCGAAGCCGAGGGCCGCAAATTCATCAAGATCAAGACTGGCCTCGGGCTGAACACCGGCGATTGTTGCGTCGGCAATCTGGGGTCGGAGCAGCGCTTCGATTATTCCGTTCTGGGCGACGCGGTGAACACCGCCGCGCGGCTTGAAGGATTGACCAAGGGCTATGGCATCGACCTGATCATCGGCGAGAGCACGGCGGCAAAGGCGGCAGAGTTTGCCCTGGTCGAAATCGACCAGGTAAAAGTCAAGGGCCGGGCGACGCCGCTGCATATCTTCACCGTCCTGGGCGATGAAGCATTTGCTCTGACCCCAGAATTCGCGGCGATCCGCGACCAGCAGGCGGAGTTTCTTGCCGCCTACCGACGCCAGGATTGGGACGCGGCGTCGGCTATATTGGCGGAGTGCCGGGAACTGGCGCCGTCGCTGCACGGCCTGCATGACGTCTTTGCCGAGCGGATCGGTGAATACCGCGCCAAGCCGCCACCGGCCGATTGGGACGGCGTCTACGAAGCGCGCACCAAGGAAGGCTAGGCCCGGCCTAGAACGCGTTCAGCGGAATCTTAAGATAGCTGATGCCATTGCCTTCGGGCGGCGGGAAATGACCGCCGCGCATGTTGACTTGCACCGACGGCAGAATAAGCACGGGCATGGAGAGCGTCTTGTCGCGTTCGGTGCGCATGCGAACGAAGTCCGCCTCGCTGACGCCGGAATGGATATGCAGGTTGTTGGCCATCTGCTGCGCCACGGTCGTCTCCCAGGCATAATGGTCGCGGCCCGGCGCTTTGTAGTCATGGCATAGGAAGAGGCGCGTGTCCGGCAGGAAGCCGAAGATTCTCTGGATCGACCGGTAGAGCGTCGCCGCGTCGCCGCCGGGGAAATCGGCGCGCGCGGTGCCGTAGTCCGGCATGAACAGCGTATCGCCGACGAAGGCGGCATCGCCGATCAGATAGGTGATGCAAGCCGGCGTATGGCCCGGCGTGTAGAGCGCCCGCGCATGGAGCGCGCCGATGGCGAAACCCTCGCCATCGCGAAACAGGTGATCGAACTGCGAGCCGTCAGTGCGAAACCCGGACTCCGCATTGAAGATATTCTTGAACGTGGCTTGCACGACGCCGACATGATCGCCGATGGCCATGCGCCCGCCAAGTTTTGCTTTGAGATAGGCACCGGCGCTGAGATGGTCCGCATGGAGGTGAGTCTCGAGGATCCAGGCCAGGTTGAGCTTGTGATCATGAATGTGGGCCACGATCCGGTCGGCCGACTCCGTGCTCGTACGACCGGATTTCGGGTCATAGTCCAGCACCGAATCGATGATCGCCGCGCTCCGGCCCGCCGGATCGCTGACGACATAGCTGACAGTGAAGGTGGCTTCGTCGAAGAAGGCCGTTACCTGGGGATTCACGGATCCTCTCCACGGTCGGGGCGAAGACAGAGTCACAGCCCGGCATCCATTTGGCAATATGTTGCGGGGATATATGCCAAGGGGCGTCGCGGACGGCCCGATTCCGGCGCCTTAACCCGGAATTAACGATGTTTGGCGCAGCTTTACGACGGTGCCGCGAGACAAACGGCGTGACGGCGGTCACGAGTCTGTCCGGCGGCGCTTGCCATGATGGGCCGTCCGTCCCATCTGGCAGGTGCCAGAACTGCGATAAGAGGTCAGCGGCGATGATTTCCCGTTGCGATTTGCTCTTTGCTGGAAAGCGGGCGCGGCGCGGCTTGCTCCTGTTGGCCGCGGGCGCCATTGCCGCGGTGGCGTGGATGGCCGCGGACAACGCCAATAGCGCCGGCGACATCGAGATCGGCGCCGTGCTGCAGCGCGACTACACCGGCGCCGTCGGCGAGCGGCTGGGCGGCGAGCAGCGGGAGCTGTTCTTCGATCTGCCTGTCCATAGCAACGAAGCGGTGATGACGGGCGCCTCCGCGAGCACCGCTCTGACATTTCTCGACGAAACGCGAATCCAGGTCGGCGAGAATTCGAAAGTCGTCCTCGACAAGTTCATCTACGATCCGGACACCCAGACCGGCGAGGTCGCCATCAATTTCAGCAAGGGCGTGTTTCGCTTCGTCACCGGCAACATGCAGAACAAGGATGGCTTCTCCCTGAAGACGCCGTCGGCCACGCTGGTGATCCGCGGCACGGTGTTCCTGGTCTCTGTCGCCGGCGACGGCTCCACCGACGTGACGGTGCTGGAAGGGCAGGTCGAAGTGAAACCCTGCGGCGGCGCACCGCAGGTGGCCAACCCCGGCGAATCCGTGACGGTCGCCGGCGATTGCACCGGCTCCCGCCATACGGAAGGGCGCACGGTGCCGCGCAGCGCCGCCGTCGATCAGGAGATCGGCGCGTTCGGCGATCCCATCAGCGGCGACCGCGAGGACGAGAAAGCCCCCAAGGGGCGCGGCAAGCCATAGGAATTTACTACGGAAGAATGTCCTCCGGTCTTTCCTGCGTTCCGTCACTTGCGATTGGCGCGTTCAAACGCTAGCTTGGCGCCGCGCTGAGTGAGGGATCCGGCCGCCGCCGGCGGCATCCCGCGGCTGGGCGCTCGATCGTCGCCCCATGCAAGATATCGCTCTTACCGTTCTCGGCGTTACGGGTCTTCTCGCCATCGTCAGTTTTCTGCCCGCCGCGGCGCGGCGGCTGAACCTGCCGTTGTCGGTGCTGCTGGCCTTGACCGGCTGCGTTCTCGGCGCAGTCATGGCCGGCGTCAGCAACGCGCAGCCCATGGGCGTGCTCGGCGATTTCATTGCCGCCCTGCAGGGCTTCGAGCTGTCGTCCGGCCTGTTCCTCTATATCTTCCTGCCGACCCTGCTGTTCGAATCGGCGCTGGCGATCGATGTGCGCCGTCTGTTCGACGATTTTGCGCCGATCCTGCTGCTGGCCGTGGTGGCGGTGGTCGTCAGCACGCTGGTGGTCGGATTCATGCTGGCGCCGGTGAGCGGCGTCAGCCTGATTGCCTGCCTCCTGCTGGGCGCCATCGTCGCCACCACGGATCCGGTGGCGGTGGTCGGCATCTTCCGCGACATCGGCGCGCCGCGCCGGCTCTCGGTTCTGGTCGAGGGCGAGAGTCTGTTGAACGACGCCGCCGCCATCGCGCTGTTCGGCCTGCTGGTGGCCATGCTGACGGGCGAGCGCGAGGCCGATCTGCTGGGCACGTCCCTCGCCTTCCTCAAGGGATTCTTCGGCGGCGCTGCGTTCGGTTTCGTCGCCGCGCGCGTGGCCTGTGCTGTCGTCGGCCTGCTGCGCGGCCTGCGTTTTGCCGAGATCACCATGACCGTGGCCCTGGCCTATCTGGTGTTTGTGATCGGCGAGCATTACCTGCATGTCTCCGGCGTTGTCGCTGTGGTCACCGCCGGGCTGGTCATGGGCTCCTACGGCCGCGTGCGGGTGACACCCACCACCTGGGATCACCTGGTGGAGACCTGGGAGCAGCTCGGTTTCTGGGCCAGTTCGCTGATCTTCATCTTCGCCGCCATGCTGGCGCCGCGGCTGCTGGCGGATGTAACCGCGCACGATGTTGCGCTGCTGGCTCTTCTCATCGTCGGCGCGATGCTGGCCCGCACGATCGTCATCTTCGGCCTGCTGCCGATCCTGACCCTGGCCAAACTGGCGGAGGAGGTCAGCACGCGCTACAGCGCGGTCATGCTGTGGGGCGGATTGCGCGGCGCGATTTCGCTGGCGCTTGCCCTGGCGGTCAACGAGGCGGCAACGCTGCCGGAAGACGTCAAGCATTTCGTGGCTGTGCTGACCACCGGCTTCGTGCTGTTCACGATCTTCGTCAACGGCACGACGCTCCGGCCGCTGCTGAAGCTGCTCGGCCTCGACCGGCTGACGCCGGCCGAGCAGGTGCTGCGCGACCGGGCCTTGCTGGTCTCGCTGACCGCCATCAAGGAAGCCATCGACGGCACCGCGGCAAGCGACGGCCTGAGCGACAAGGCCGCCCGCGCGCTGACCGAGGAGTATCTGCGGCGCATCGAAGGGGCCGGCGAAAGGCTGCGCAGCGAGGCCGATCTCAGCGCCGCGCAGCTTCTCGACATCGGCTGCATCGCCCTCGCCCAGCGCGAACAGCGCCTGGTCATGAAACGATTCAAGGCGCGCACGATCTCGCGCCATATCATCCAGCGGCTGGTGGCGCGCGCTGGCTGGCTGATCGACGGCGCCAAGACCGGCGGCGCGGCCGGCTATGAAGCGGCGGCGGCGCAGGCGCGGCGGTTTACCTGGGGCTTGCGGGCCTCGCTCTGGCTGCAACAGAAGACGGGCCATCAGCGTCTGCTGGCCCAGGCTCTGTCCCATCGGTTCGAGGCGCTGCTGATCTCCAACATGGTGGTGCG
>Ga0184626_10000832_pt1 | contig 10142 bp, 11 predicted proteins | sample PLM3_60_b1_FD_133142 | JGI IMG/M metagenome (GOLD analysis project Ga0184626, IMG submission 133142) | Groundwater sediment microbial communities from an aquifer in East River, Colorado, USA - PLM3_60_b1 | ecosystem: Environmental > Terrestrial > Soil > Riparian zone | place: USA: East River... | reverse complement strand
GTCTGTTTTAGGTCGAACTTCGTGTCATAGCTGAGGCCCGCCGCCTCGTAAGCGACCAGGTTTCGTTCGCGGAGGATAGTGAACTCGCCCCGATGCAACGTGGTAGTACGTTGATTCGTGCCATAGGCGACCCGCACTTCGAAGTGAGGCGCGTCGTCATCGAAGACGGCCAGAATGAGGGCCGGTCGTGCTTTGGGTCGCGGATGGATGTTGTCCGGAAAGTGGCACCAAACGATGTCGCCTGCCGTGGGCTCCGCCCACCACTGGATCATTTACGCAGATTCCGTTTCGAATAGGCTCGACCGGACTGAGCGCTTCGTGCCTTGCGGTACGCGCTTCTTGATTTGCCGCACTTGCGCGGCTGAGAGAGGGCCTTCGTCCCGCTCGTACTGCGGCAGAACCTTGGCGGCGAGTTCGTGCAGCGCCTGATGGATGGCTTGAGTCTCATCGACGCCCAAGTACTCCGCGAGGCGTTTCACCGTTTTGCGCGTTACGCCGGACGCGCTATCAACCCTGCGGTAGCGAAAAGCAATTTGAGCATTCGGTTTGCGGGTTGCCATGATCATTTCCTTGCTTTGGATATCTTTAAGATATCTAATTGTCGTGCCATTGTCAATCCACCGAAATGGTCATCAAGCGCTGTTCACTTTGCCGCCAGTAGCTCGCGCGCAACTCCGGGATAGAGCCTGAACGCCAGATGACCTTGCCTGAGCTCGATAACCTAGGACCTCGAAACCGTGCGTCGGGTTGGACCCGAGTCGGCAGCAGCTTGACGCCAGGCGGACTCGTAGCTAGACTGTCTAGCCAGAAAGGAGGCCGATCATGGCCAAGTGGCAGCTTCAAGACGCAAAGAATCGACTGTCAGAGGTGGTGAGGAAAGCCTCGGACGAAGGGCCGCAAGTCATCACGCTGAGAGGCGACGACGCGGTGGTGGTGGTCGCCGCGGATGAGTACGCTCGAATTACCAGCAAGCCCAAGGACACTCTGGTCGATTTCCTTCGGAAGTCGCCGTTGAGTGCGGTTGCGCTCGATCTCAAGCGTAGCCGTGATACGGGCAGGCGAGTGGAGTTGTGAGCTGGCTTCTCGACACCTGCGTCCTCTCCGAATTGGTACGGCCAAGACCGAAGGCGTCAGTCGTTAGGTGGGTACGGGAACGCGCCGAAGACGACTTGTTCCTAAGCGTCATCACTATCGGGGAGCTTGAGAAAGGGATTGCCAAGCTGCCCGATTCCACCAAGCGAGCCACACTCGAACAATGGGTACGTCGCGAACTCGCGGATCGGTTCCGCGGGCGGCTGTTGACAATCGACTCACGCATTGCTGCGCGTTGGGGCACGCTCGTTGGCGTATCGGAAGCGCATGGCCGGCCGTTGCCTGTAATCGATAGTCTCATCGCGGCGACGAGCTTGCAGCATGATCTCACAGTCGTCACTCGCAACACGGATGATCTGGAGCGTTGTGGCGCGAGCTGCGTTAATCCGTGGCTCGAGAAATAGCGCGCATGGCATCTCGCATTGCGAAATCCGAGCTGACCCCCGGGAACGCGGCTGGCAAGATTCAAATTCCCGATTCGGGTATGAGTCTTCCCGAAAAGGGGAACGATATCTGAGGCCAGGACGCACCGGTTGTGGCCTGACTAAACAGCGCAAGCCGTTGAACGGTGTCCGGAAACCGTTTCACCAGATTGATGAGCAGTGCCGCCTGACGTGGAACGGTCGGAGATCGATCGATGTCGAATTTGTGCCCCTCTGATCGACCAGTAAGTGGGAGCTACGGTCGCGCGAAGTTCGAAGCCCGATCCCTGAAGCCGACCGGCCACCTCTCACCCTTCATAGGAGAAGCCAATGCAAAAGATCACCCCCTTTCTCTGGTATGCCAAAGAGGCCGAGGAGGCTGCGGCGTTCTACGCCTCTGTCTTTCCCGACTCACGCGTCAGCCGCGTCACGTCGCTACTGAGCGAATCGCCGAGCGGCCCGCCGGGATCGGTGAAGATTGTCGATTTCGTTCTCTGCGGGCAGCCCTTCACCGCCATGACCGCCGGGCCGCTTGACCCGTTCAACCACGCCATATCGTTCGTGGTGAACTGTGACGATCAGGCCGAACTCGATCGCTACTGGAACGCACTTCTCGAGGGCGGTTCTGCCGAGGCGTGCGGTTGGCTCAAAGATCGCTACGGCCTTTCGTGGCAGATCATTCCGACCGTTCTTTTCGAAATGATGGCCAGCCCCGATCGAGTCAAGGCCAAGCGGGCGTCGGACGCGATGCTGAAGATGGTCAAGATCGACGTCGCTGCATTGCAGGCGGCATTTGCGGGAACCAGCTAGTCGGGAGCGGCAACGCATCGAGTCGCAGCGAAATCAGACGCGATATACCTTCGCGTACGCCTCGCGAGTCACCACGGTGAGCAACGCGGGAATCTCGCCGAGTTCAGGAAAACGGAGCAGTATGCGCATTGCGAGACGGTGCTCGCGCGCATCGCTGCCAATGGCGGCAATGTACGCAAGGAACGCCTCGATTGAGCCAACGGGCATCCGCAACGTATAGGAGCACGCACATGCAAATGACCGACATCCTCGCGCAAATGGGGGGCCTCCAATCGATGGCGCGGGAACTGGGCGTGAGCGAGAGTCAGGTGGCGACTGGCGCCGAAGCGCTCGTGCCGGCGATCCTGGGCGGATTCAAGAAGCAGGTGCAGTCGCAGCCCACGGGTCTGGACGGACTTGGTGGACTCCTCGGACAACTCGGCGGCGGTGGCCTGCTCGACAACGTGCTCTCCCCACAGCCGACGGACGTGAGCCAGGGCAACGACGTCCTGGGACAGATCTTCGGCTCGAAAGATGTGAGCCGCGCGGTCACGCAGAACGCCGCGTCACAAACGGGCCTCGACCCGGGCCTGCTCAGGCAGATGCTGCCAATGCTCGCCATGCTTGTCGCCGGCTACATGGCGAAGCAGCGCGGTGCCGCGGACCAGGTCTCCCCCGCAGGTGGTGGGCTCGGTGACCTGCTGGGCGGCTTGCTCGGCGGCCGTGCGGCCGGTGGCAACGCCATGCCGGGCGCCGCCGGGTCTGGACTGGCCTCGATGCTCGACCTCAACGGCGACGGCAATGTGCTGGACGACGTCATGCGGATGGCCGGCAAAGCGATGCGGTAGTCACATTGCGCCACGTATCTGGTGTCGTGAACCGCTCGTTCGTTGCAAAACTCCATGTCGTTCCTGCACGGCCACGGGGCATCGCGCCGACTTGCCAAGATCACGGGCTCGCCGGCATCAACTCGCGGCCCGTCACGCATCGCTAAGAATGGTCTCCGCCGCCTTCTCGCCAATCATGTACACGGCGCTCACGATGAACAATCCGGGAATGCGCGGAAAGATCGACGCGGCGACGACACGCAGACCCTTGAACCCGTGCACGCGGAACTTTGAATCAACCACGCCGCCCTGATCGGGATGGCCGATCGCACAGGTCGATGACGCATGATGTCCCCATGCGTTAGCGCGGACGAACGCCTCGAGCTGCTCGTCCGACATGCCGCCAACCCCCGGCTCGAGTTCCTCTGCCACGAGCCCGGCTTGTATGAGTTCGTCCATGATTTCCCGCACAAACTTGACTCCGGATACGAGCGAGGTGAGGTCTTCCTGCCAACCCTCTGACCCTTCCTCAAAATAGCTGAAGTCGATGTCGGGCCTGTCGAGCGGGTCCGCGCTGCGCAGCGTTATGCGTCCGCCGCGATTCTTCGTATGCCCCTTCAGCACGGCCCAAGTCAGACAGTCGTGTCGCTGGACGAGTTTCGTGGAGTAGTTCGGCTCGTAGCCCCGAAACTCGCCGAGGAGAGCAAAACAGAAAAGATCAGGCAGCGGGCGGTCTGGCAATGAGCGCCGAATGACCGCGAGCAACGCACCGTTGCTTGTGTAGACGCCGCCCTTGCCCGCCGCCCATTTGATGCCCTGAGGATCGGATCGGATGAATTCGGCACCCCTCAGCAACTGCCAATCGGCCGCCATCCGGTAGACCAGGCCCACTTCGTATCGATCCTGAAGATTCGTGCCGACGCCTTCGAGCAACCTGTGCGGCTCGATACCGTGGCGTTCGAGCTCGTTCTTTGGTCCGATACCGCTCAGCATCAGAAGTTGCGGCGTATTGAAGGTGCCGGCCGCCAAGATTACTTCGCGCCGGGCGAATACCTTCCTCGGCTCGCCTGCTGCCGAGTCCGGCGACTTGAAGGCGCCATAGAGGCGACTTCCCTTCAGGTATTCGATGCCAATTGCGCGGTCACCATCGAACAGGACGTGAGTCGCGTGCGCATCGAGCTCTATCGACAGCGGGAAACGTTGCGCAACATCCAGCAGCCGTTCACGCGTCCCCGTACGGCGACCATCATGCGTCGTCAGCGGCACATAAAAAATTCCCTCATCTGCACGACTTACCCGCCGCCAGTCGTTCGGGTCCCCATGGTCCTTGACGAAATCGCCAATCGTATTGAGCAGTCCACCCGTCCGCCGGCCTGCCTGGAACGCTGCGGCTTCGGCGACGCGTACCAGCGCTTCGTCGTGAAACGCCTCAAGCGGAACCGCTTTTTCCGTGTGCAGCCAGCCACTCCACCCATGACGCGATGGGCTCTTGTCGCCAAGCAGCCGCTCGACCGGCCGATGGTCGCAGTGCTCGAATTTCTGAAATAGTCGCCGCATCGCCTCGGACGACCACGACGGGTCTTCGGTCTGCCGCGCAATCGCATCCCAATCCGCATTGTCCGGATAGAGCAGAATCTGCGCGTTGTGCGCAGTACAGCCACCCAGCGTCCCCGCGCGCGGATAGAGAACACCCTTGATGTGATCGCCGCTTAGCACGCACTTTGGATCACGCCGCTGCTTATCGCCGTTCGCGTAATGACGCACAAAGTAGTCCCATGCGATTGCTTCGTTCTCGGTCGAGCAAGCATGGAATGCCGGAACATCGTAGTCTTCCGGAAGACAGTTCTCTTTGCGAAGCGCGTTGCCACCACGCAATTCACGGGGATCGCCGCCGGCTTCCAGCACGAGGACACTGTGACCGGCTTCTGCGAGGCGTGATGCAACCGTTCCGCCACCTGCACCAGAGCCGACGACGACGTAGTCAAAAGTGGCCTCGTTCATGTCCTTGGCCTCCAAGAGACTGGGTTCGGAATGATCTTAGCCAAAGGTGAACGCGAAGTCGATTGCTACGATCGCGGGGTCTTCATCCGTACTGCCGTGCGGGGCGGCGGGTTTCACAGGCGGGTTGCGAGACGATCGCGCTTGATGGCTCCGCGCTTCACCTTAAAGTCGGCGCCTCGCGCGCAGCTTGCGCGCTGCGAAGCTCGAACAGTTTTGCCTGTTGCCGCTGCGCGACCTCGATCGCCTCACGCAGGCACCGTTGCGCACCTTCGACGTCGCCGCCTTTCACCAGCGCCTCGCTCTTCAAGCGCCACAACTCTGCGGCGTAAAAGCGCTCGCCCTTGGCTTCGCTGATTTCGAGCGCCCGATTCAGCGCGTCGAGCGCCTCGTCGTACCGGCCCGCGGCGATCAACCCTTCCGCCCACAGCGCCATCGCAAAGGGCTGATAGGCGGCGGCCTGCATGCCGGCGTGCGCGCCCATGCCGCGATCGAGCTCCGCCAGTCCTTCCTCGACCTGGCCGCTCTTCACCAGCGAAGCGCCGCGAACCACCTGCGAGATTCCGATCCACGTCGCGAAGCCCTGCTCGCGGGCCGACTCGAGCGACGCGGTCGCGCACCGCAGCGCGGCTTGTATGTCGCCGCTGATGTAGAGCACCGACGCCAGGTAACACAGCGAGAAATTGATTGTGTGAAGGCCACCGAGCGACCGCGAGTGCGCTAGACCGGTCTCGCCCGCCCGGACACCTTCATCGACTTCGCCCATGATGGTCAGCGTCAACGCGAGGTAGCACAGCCCCGTGGATTTCTGGTCCTGCACGTAGAGCACCTGTTTGCCTCGGCGCGGTGACTGATCTGCGTCGTAGAGTAGCAGCGCTTCGTCCAGATGCTTGCGCGCATTTGCGAACTCGCCCTGAAGAAACAGCGTGCCGCCGAGCAGCAGGTGACCCATGATGAACGGTGGTTTCGAGGTTTGCGCCGCGGCGCGCGCAAGACATTCCTCGGCCAGCGCGCGGCACTTGTCGAAGCCGGCACGCGTGATCTCGAATGAGCCGAGGCCGGAGAGCACCGCAAAGATCTCGGGCGGATCGCCGAGCTCGCGGCAAAGATCTAGTGCCTTCGTATAAGCGCGACCGCATTCTTCGGACGAGAACCCGCGGTATTCCGCGTAGATGCCACCCAGCGCGCGATACACGTTGAGCTCGCGTCGCATGCGCTCGACCGACCTCGGTTGCTTGCCGAGAATCGCCAAGGCGCGTTCGAGGTGGGCGAGCGCCTCGACGAAACCCGACCGGCGCGCCGACACCTTCGCCGCCCGGACGAGAAAATCAACGGCATCATCGAGCTCGTTGGCCGCCTGGAAGTGATAGGCCACGACCTCGGGTTGTGATTCCGCCGTTTCCGGGAAGTCGCCGATCAGCACCCGTGCGATGCGCCCATGGAGCGCGGCCTGCTTTTTCTTCAGCAGGTTGGCATACGCGGCGTCGCGCACGAGCGCGTGCTTGAACGCGTAGCCGAGCACCGCGGTCGAGCGGCCGCTGACGAGCAGACCGGCGTCGACGAGCCGAAGGAGCTCCTCACGCACGTGTTCCTCGGGCAGGTCGGCGATTTTGACGAGAAGCTCATAGGAAAACTCGCGGCCGATCACCGCTGCCGTCTCGGCGACCGTCTTGGCCGAGCCCAGCCGGTCGAGGCGCGACATCAGCGAATCGTTCAGCGTGGTCGGGATCGCGACGGACGAGCCTTCCAGCACGTCGCGCGTCAGGTCTTCGATGAACAGCGGCAATCCGTCAGTTCTCTCCGCGATTTGCGCCACCGCTGAGGCGGGGAGCTTCTCGTCGCCGCAGATCGACTCGATCATGGTGATCGTGTCGACCCTATCCAGCGGCTTCAATGACATCTGACGCAGCCGGTCCTTGTCCTCCCAATGCGCCTGGAATTCCGGACGCGCCGTCAGCACGACGAGAATCGACAGCGTGCTCAAGCGGTCGATGAGGACGCCGATCAGTTCATCGGACGTCGGGTCGATCCAATGGAGATCCTCGACCACGAGCAGGAACGGTCCACTGGCAGCGAACGCTTCCAGCGACTGCATCAGGATCTGGAACAGCCGTCGCTTCTGCCGCTGCGGCGACATGTTGACTTGTGCATACTCGCCTTCGATGCGCACGGACAGCAGATTCGCGAGCAATGCGACGATCCCCGGCGCGTCCATCGCCAGTTTCGGAATGAGGGCTTCGAGCTTGCGCAATCGGGTGGCGTCGTCGTCGTGTTCCGCGAAGCCCGCCGCGATGGCGAACTGCCGAATGACGGGCGCAAGCGGGCTGCTCTGCAAATTCGGCGAACAGTGATACCAGACGCGGAGGCAATTCGCGTCGACGATGCGCTCGGACAACACCTCGGTCAGGCGCGACTTGCCGACGCCGGGTTCGGACACGATCAGCAACGCCTGGCCCTCGCCTGCCTTCGTTGCCTCCCACAGCCCGCGGAGCTCCTCCAGCTCCGCAGTCCGGTTCACGAGAGGCGTTCGGGTCGTGGCGCGCAGCGCATGGAAGCGGCTGCCGACCTTGCGCTCGCCGATCACCAGCCAGACCGGAATCGGCTCGTCGAATCCCTTGAGATCGCGGCGACCGAGGTCGCGGTAGTCGAACAGGCCGCCGGTGAGACGCCGGGTCTGCTCGGACACGACGACCTCGCCGGGGCCCGCCAACCCTTCGAGCCGCGCGGCGAGATTGGGCGCGTTGCCGATCACCGCGAGCGTTTCGCCGCCGTCCTGCAGGTCCCCGACCACGACGACTCCCGTGGCAATGCCGAGATGCACCTTGAGGTCCGCCGTCGTCACCGTGGACCACGCGGTCTGCGCAATGCCGAGCGCCGCACGGATCGCGCGCTCGGCGTCGTTTTCGTGCGCGCGCGGATAGCCGAAATAGGCGAGGATGCCGTCCCCGATCAACCGCGCCACGACGCCGTCGTGCTGCTTGATGATGCCGGCGCAGTGCTGGCGGTACGCCTGGATCACTTCCGCGAGCTCTTCCGGATCCAGGCGAAGCGACAATGGGGTCGACTCCACGATGTCGCAGAACATCACGGTGAGCTGGCGGCGCTCGGGGCCGCGCGAGCTGGTCATTGCTGAGCTTTACAGAAGTGCATGACAATGCATCGATTCAACTCGGCGTCGTTCCCGCGAAGGCGCACGCGCTTTCGCGCGCCCCAGCGTCTTTTGTCGTACGTCACTGGGTCCCCGCCTTCGCGATTTAACTCGGCGTCGTTCCCGCGAAGGCGGGAACCCAGCGTCTTTTGTCGTACGTCACTGGGTCCCCGCCTTCGCGGGGACGACGGAGTAATTGTCGCGCATTTGGTAATCCTCAATAGGTCGGCCATCGGTATGTCCAGGCGCGACTATGCGTCACGGGCGGGCTTCAATTCAATCGCGAAGTGATCGTAAAGGTACGCGATGCGACCAGGTTGGATCGCGGGGCCGACGAGCTCGAAGCGTGCGGCGCCAAGCAATGGCGCCAGCGTCGCCTTCAGCACGAACATCACCAGCGACCTGCCTGCGCAGCCGCGGTCGTGATCGCTGAACGAATAGACTTTCGGGAATCCTGCGCCGCGAGCCTCCGGCGAGAACGTGTCGGCGAGATCGCCGAATACGCGAGGATCGCGGTGATACTCGGCGGCGTGGATCAGGATCTGCTGCTCGGCCTCGATCGGTATGCCCGTCTGCAGCAGGAATGTCTGCTCCGCACGACGCAGCAGCAGCGGCACCGGCGTCCACAGCCGAAGCTGTTCGGCGATGCAGGCTTCCAGATAGCGCAGGCCGTCGATCGAACTCGCGGTCAATGGTCCGGCCGCCAGGATTTCCTCGCGGACGCTCGCCTGCACTGCGGGATGCGCGCCGATCAGCGCGAGCGTGCGCGCGACGTGCAGCTCGATGGCGTCCTTCAGCACGAAAAACCAGAAGCCGATCTGCGATGGCACCTTCGTCGACTCTCCGGCGCTGCCGGCTGCAAGCGACGTGGCCGCATCGTGCATCAGGCAGCTCGCCGATGCCGCCGTCCCGTTCCGCGTCAGCAACTGTTCCATGCGCTCGTAGAACGCGGAAAAGCTCGGCACGGACCGCAGCAACACGTTGCTGAAGCTGACCATCCGTGCGAGGTGCCTCGCGAGCTCCGGCTCGCTTTGACCCATGCCGAGGATGACCTGGTGCGAGATGCGCTCCCCGAGCGACTCGAAGTCCTTCCAGCGAAGACCAGTGGCGCGACCAGCGGTGAGTCGCGCTGCCTCGGCGCTTGCGATCGCCGCGAACGCCTCGCTGTGCCGATGCGGCTTTCCGAGGTCCAGCGCGTGCGTATTGAATTCCCGACGATCACGAGCTTCAACGGTACTCGAGATGATGAGCCCATCGGGCACGAAGCGAGACAGCGCGCGCTTCTTGAGAAAAGGGTCAGGGGCGTTGGCGGCTGACGCAAGCACCGCGTCCATGGTGGCGGGGGCCATCACGAGCAGCGTCCTGCGCAGAGGAAATCTCACCCAAAGGTGATCGCACCCGTACTTATTTCTGAGATTGCGCAGGAAGCGTGCCGACCGCTCTCTCACCTCCCATTTGACGAAGATCCTGAGGAAGAAGCGATTCGGGGCGACCAGGCCGAGCAGGAAAGTCGGGATAGTGAGCAAGAGCTGCAGGCGTGCCAAGTCCGTCCAGGAGACCTTTCGGGTGTCGTTGTCCATGAACGGTTCCCCATGCGCGCACGCCGCGGAGGCTCATCGTAGCGCGGGAGTGCGCTCGGCGGAAAACTAAGCATTCGCTTGGCTAGTTCAGAAATGCCAAGGACCGCAGTAACATGTTCTCCTGCGAACACGCTGCGCCCGGCCTTTGTCGGGTTGCCCAAGCAATCGCTCCTGATGTGGAATGCCGACTATGCCTCCGGTGCGCCTGATTTCGAACTCCCCGTCTGCGAACTTTCCGTCCCTGCGCGAGGTGCTCACCATCCCGGGCGAGGCCAGCTCGCTCTAT